>Ga0209331_1000567_pt1 | contig 13279 bp, 16 predicted proteins | sample JacPinW_OM3H0_M3_FD_187971 | JGI IMG/M metagenome (GOLD analysis project Ga0209331, IMG submission 187971) | Forest soil microbial communities from Algoma, Ontario, Canada - Jack Pine, Ontario site 1_JW_OM3H0_M3 (SPAdes) (version 2) | ecosystem: Environmental > Terrestrial > Soil > Boreal... | reverse complement strand
CGGTTGTATGCATTGCATTAACGTACGTTAAATCCATCTGTTGAAATTACGACACACTGTGGAAATCAGGGACAAGAAGCGAGATGCGCTAATTCCGACGCTTCTATCCGTATCTCCCCGAAAATGAAGCTCTCCTCCGGGAACCAGATCGGGGCTCAATGCGTTGAGACGGCCAGCCTCTGAACGGGAGGGCCGCTATGACCTGGATTGCCCTTGCTTTGCTCGCGCTTGCTGCCGCTGTGGGATTTACCGTCCTCGCGACGACGCTTCAGCACTCGGAACAGCAGCCGGACACGTAGCGCGAAGGACCATTGCGCCCGACCTCGGTCTCGCCCGGTTGCGACTGGAGCGGTAGACTGGTCGAGCTTCGGCTGCCGCGGACTACCGGCTTGCGACTGCGCCTATGCGCTTCACCTCAACGCAGCGAGTGCCAGCACAAGAAGAAGGACGCTCGCAGCCGCAATGATGTACTCCAAGCGCACTCCGCCGACGCGATCGCGTAAGGGAAAAAATTCAATCTCTTTCATGGGCAACTCTCCCATTCAGAGAGTAACGCCTTACCCGCGCGAAAGTGTCGAGAACCTGACCGATGTTTCCCTTATGCGAAATAATTAGTTTCACATCAGCTTGTCGAGCGTGATCGGCAGGTCGCGCACGCGCTTGCCGGTCGCATGATAGACCGCATTGGCGATCGCCGCCGCGGTCCCCACGATGCCGATCTCGCCTACGCCTTTGACGCCGAGAGGATTGATCTCGTCATCCTCCTCCTCAACGAAGATCACGTCGATCGCATGTACGTCGGCATTCACCGGCACGTGATACTCGGCAAGACTATGATTCATGAAGCGCCCGAACCGATGATCGGTCGAGGTCTCCTCGTGCAGCGCCATGCCGATGCCTCCGACCACGGCCCCGAGAATCTGGCTGCCGGCAACCTTGGGATTGAGAATGCGGCCGGCCGCCACCGCGCTGACCACGCGCGCGACCCGAATGACCCCGAGCTCCGCATCGACCCGCACCTCGGCGAACACCGCTGAGTGCGTGTAGTGCGAATATTTGCTGCCTTCATCGGGTTCGGCCGTGGCTTCCTTCTCGATCCGATCCGCCCTGCCGGCCCGCATTGCGTCTGCAAGCGAGACCTGTCGTTTCGGGTCGCGGTTGTGCCGGATCTTGCCGTCCGCAAACAGCACATCGCCGAGCTTGGCACCTGCGAGCGGCGATTCCGCGGCCTTTTGCGCCAGCTGCAGGAGCTCCTTCTGCACCGCGCGGCACGCGCCATGAATGGCGGAGCCCACGGAAGAGGTGGTAAACGAGCCGCCTTCGACCGGCGCATCGGGCAGGCTGGAATCGCCGAGCTTCACCGTCACGCTTTCGAGGGGCACTCCCAGCAACTCGGCGCCGATCTGCGCCATCATCGTATAGGTTCCGGGGCCGATATCGGCGGTTGCGCTCGCGATCTCGACGCTGCCGTTGGCGGTAAGCACCGCGCGGGCGCTCGCCTTCAGCTGCATCGCCTCCCAGATGCCGCTCGCCATGCCCCAACCGACAAGGTCGTTGCCCTCGCGCATTGACCGCGGCTCCGCGCTCCGCTTCGACCACCCGAACTTCTCCGCGGCTTGTCGGTAGCATTCGCGCAGCGCCTTGCTGCTGTACGGCCGATTCTCCATCTGGTCCGTGTCGGAGTAGTTGATCAGCCGCAGCTCGAGCGGATCGATCCTGGCAGCATAGGCGAGCTCGTCCATCGCGCACTCGATGGCATACATCCCTTCCGCTCCGCCCGGCGCGCGCATATCGCAGGGCGTGTTCTGATCGAGCTTGACGAGCCGCTGGCGAAGCTCGGCGTTGGGGCAGCGGTAGAGCAGGCTCGACCACTGCACGAAATTCCGCTGGAACTCCTCGAATTGCGAGGTCATCGCAGCCGTATTGTGCAAGAACGATGCGAGCCGCCCCGCGCTGTCCGCCCCGAGTGCCAGCTCGTGCACGATACCTGCGCGATAGCCGAGCGTGAACATCTGCTGGCGTGTGAGCGTCACTCGGACCGAGCGCTGCAGCGCGCGTGCTGCCAGCACGGCGAGCGGCAACTGATATTGCGGGCGCAGCCCGGATCCGAAGCCGCCTCCCACATAGGGCGAGAGCACGCGCACCTTGTCACGCGGCATCCGGCACACGTCGGCGACATAGTTACGGCTGTTCTGCGGTCCCTGGGTCTTGTCGTAGACGGTGATCCGGCCGTCACCTTCCCACACGGCGGTGGTCGCGAACGGCTCCATCGGATTGTGGTGCTCGACCGACATGCGGTACTCGGCCTTGACGCGCACGGGCGCCTGCGCGAACGCGCCCGCGGGATTGCCGCGGCTGTGGGACGGCGCATTCTCCGGCTGCAAGACTGCGCCGCGCTTGCGCTCGGCTTCGAAGTCGGTGACATGCGGCTGCGCCTCGTATTCGATGCGGACGAGCGAAGCGGCAAACCGCGCGATCTCGAGCTCCTCCGCAAGGACTACTGCCACCGGCTGTCCGCTGAAGCGGATCTTCTCGTCATAAAGCGGACGGAACGGCGAGCCGTCCGGCGCGATTTCATCTTTGTATTTTTCGTCCGATGACGCGAGCTCGGGCCGATGCGCATGCGTGAGCACATCGAGCACGCCTTCGACTGCAAGCGCATCCGCGGTATCGATTCGCTTGATGCGGCCTTTGGCGATCGCGGACGAGACCACGAAGCCGTGGGCAAGCCCGGGCAGATTGTATTCGCCGGCGTATTTGGCAATTCCGGCGACCTTCACACCTGCGTCGATGCGAGAGGTCGGCTTGCCGAAATGACTGCTTGGGGTCATGGCGCTCTCCCGCTTACTTGATGCGCTTGTCAGCTTGCGACTGCGGTTGCCCGCGCGCCGCCTGGTCCAGCGCACGCACGATGCCGCGCCGCGACAGCTCGATCTTGAAGTCGTTGTGGCCGAAGCCGCGCGCCTCGCGCAGTACGATCTCCGCGGCGCTCAGGAAGCGCTCCCGCGTTGCCGGTCCTCCCCGCAGCCGCGCTTCGGCTTCGCGGTTGCGCCAGGGCTTGTGCGCGACGCCGCCCAGCGCGAGGCGCGCCTCCTTGATGGTTCCCGCTTCGATCTCAAGCCCGACCGCCATCGAAACGAGCGCGAACGCATAGGACAGCCGGTCGCGAATCTTCAGATACGTGTAGTTGCGGGCAAAACCTTTCGCCGGCAGCTCGATCGCTGTGATGATCTCGTCCGGCCGCAGGTTGCTGTCGATCTGGGGCGTGTTGCCGGGGAGCCGGTGGAAATCCGAAAAGGAAATGCCGCGCGGGGCCCCCGTTCCGGCCACCAGCACCCTCGCCTCTAGGGCTGCGAGCGCAACGCACATGTCAGAGGGATGGGTGGCGATGCAGTGCTCGCTTGTGCCCAGGATCGCGTGCATCCGGTTGATGCCGTCGATCGCCGAACAGCCGCTGCCTGGCTCGCGTTTGTTGCACGGGGTCGTTGTGTCATAGAAATAAAGACAGCGCGTGCGCTGCAGCAGGTTGCCTCCCGTGGAGGCCATATTGCGCAGTTGCGCCGAAGCGCCGGCGAGGATTGCGCTTGCCAGCAAGGGATAGCGCGCCTCGATCTGCGGGTGGTAGGCGAGATCGCTGTTGGGAACGAGCGCGCCGATGCGCAAGCCGCCGTCCGCGGTCTCCTCGACCGCCTTGAGCGGCAGATGGGTGATGTCAATCAGCCGCGAGGGGCGCGCGACATTCTCCTTGACGAGATCGATCAGGTTCGTGCCGCCGGCGATGAACCTCGCAGCGGGGTCGGCCGCGATCTGGCGCACCGCATCGGCGACGTCGCTCGCGCGGCTGTAACCGAAATTGTTCATCGGTTCGCCTCCCCTGTGTTCCGGACGGTCGTGCCGGATGCGACCTCGGCGATGGCCGCCACGATGTTGGGATAAGCGCCGCAACGACAGATATTGCCGCTCATCAGCTCGCGGATCTCATCGAGCGTCTTCGCTCTGCCTTCGGCCATCAGGCCGACTGCTGAGCAGATCTGGCCGGGAGTGCAATAGCCGCACTGGAAAGCATCGTGCTCGATGAAGGCCTGCTGCAACGCGTGCAGCATGCCTCCTTGCGCCAGTCCTTCGACGGTCGTGATCTGCGCGCCGTCCTTCATGACCGCCAGTGTCAAGCAGGAATTGATGCGCCGGCCGTCGACCAGCACGGTGCAGGCGCCGCACTGACCGTGGTCGCAGCCCTTCTTGGTCCCGGTGAGGTCGAGATGCAGACGCAGTGCGTCGAGCAGCGTGGTCCACGGCGCGACGCTCAGCTTGTGATCGATGCCGTTGACGTGAAGGGTGATAGTCCTTTTTTCCGGAGCCGCTAGGCTTGGCCCTTGGTCGCGAGCCGCTGCGGGTGATTGAGTCATCAGGATCTCCAACGTTCTGCGGCGGGGTTGGAAACGCCGGTGTGTCCGATAACGATCTTCGGCCTTGATAGGTCCCGCCTCGTAGGGCGGGTTAGCCCTATCAAGTCGGCTGAGCCGACTTGGTGGCGTAACCCGCCGCTCGGCCGCGCTGCCAACCGGCGGATTACGCTGCCCTTACGCTGCGCTAATCTAGTCCGCCCTACGTCGCTCGATCGTCGCCCAGAACGCGTACGTCCGCTTTAACGGTCTTGCTGTAAGTCTGCCGTTTTTGCCCCGAAACCCAGTGCGACGGACGAACGCGGGGCGCCCCCGGCGGGCACTAGTAGATCGATTCCATGAAACCCATCGGATCGGGCGGATGGAGCTTAAACCCACAGACCTCATCCTGAAGGAGGCGCACCGATCTCGGGTTTACCCGAGATCGGCACATCAAGTACGCAAGTCGGCCTACAGCCGACTTGCGGTGTGCCGTCTCGAAGGATGGCCGCTGGCTCGGTCTCGCTTGTGGCCGTCCTTCGAGACGCGCGCAAGAGCGCGCTCCTCAGGACGAGGTTGATTCATGCGTCGATATGATTAGAACCTCGGAAACGCAGTACTAGGCGGCGGCAGAGATCGATGCGCGCTGCGCCAAACCCCGCCCGAAGGAGGCGTTTTCCCCGGGAATCTCGTAGAGCATGATCAACAGGTCGTCCTTCGAAATGCCGGCTTGGGTAGCGACGCGGTGATTCAGTTCTTTCAGGAGCGCCAATCGGGTTTCTCTCGATCGCCCGGCCAGGAACGTCACTTCCAAAAGGATGAACTCGTCCGAATAGGTGAGACCAAGAAACGAGGGGGTATGAAGAAAATGCGACTTCGGAAGCTCATGAATGATTTGGAAGAAATCTTCGGGAGGGATCTTAAGAACCTCGAGCAGCGCGCTTTGCACCGCATTCGAGATTTTCTGGATCCGAGATTGTGCATACACACCCTCATTGACGTGAATTTTTGCGACAGGCATTGCGATATCTCCTTTTCGGGTGCGGCCGTGTCGGGCCGTGTCAATGCAGCGTTTCGATTGCCAGTGCGATGCCCTGGCCGCCGCCGATGCATAGGGTGACGAGGCCGCGCCTCAGGCCATCCCGGCGCATTGAGTGAACGAGTTTTGTCGTGAGCACCGCGCCGGTGGCGCCGAGCGGGTGACCATGCGCCACAGCGCCCCCTTCGACATTGACGATGTCTTCGGCAAATCCGAGCTCGCGGGCAACCACAATGGCGATGGCCGCGAACGCCTCATTGATCTCGACGCGCTCGACGGATCCGACGTCCCAGCCGGCGCGCTGCAGCGCTTGCCTGACCGCGGGCACTGGTCCCAATCCGAACATGCCGGGCTCAACCGCCGCGATGCCGTAGGAGACGAGACGCGCGGCCGCAGGAAGACCGCGCTTCTCGGCCCATTTTTCGTCCGCGAGCACCATCGCGGCAGCGGCGTCATTCAGTCCGGGAGCGTTGCCGGCGGTGATGGTTCCATTCGGGCGGAATGCCGGTTTCAGCCGTGCGAGCGCCTCGAGCGTTGTATCGGGTCGATTGTGCTCGTCCTTGTCGAATGGAGTCGGTCCCTTCCTCCCCGGCACTTCCACAGGCACGATCTGGCCTTTGAAATGCCCCGCAGCCTGCGCGTCGGCGAACCGCTGCTGGGAGCGGAGCGCCCAGCGGTCCTGGGACTCGCGGGTGATTTGATACTTTTCCACCAGATCTTCGGTGTGCCAGCCGGAATGCGCGTCGGAGAAGGCGTCGTTCAGTCCGTCGCGCAACATGCTGTCGTAGAGCGCTCCGTCGCCCATGCGATACCCCCAGCGGCCGCCGGCGATGAGATAAGGCGCAAGATCCATGTTCTCCATGCCGCCGGCCACTGCCACATTGATGCTGCCGAGCAAGATCTCCTGCGCAGCCGAGACAACGGCCTGCACGCCCGAGCCACAGACCCGGTTGACGGTCATCGCCGGCGTCGTCACCGGCAGTCCCGCGTGCACTGCGGCTTGCCGCGCCGGATTCATCTTGGCGCCGGCCTGCACGACGTTGCCCATGGCGATTGTTTCAATCTCGTCCGGGCGAAGTCCGGCGCGTTTGACGGCGCCGGCAATCGCCACGGCCCCCAGGTTGGCAGCGGGCACATCCTTGAGGCTGCCGCCGAACGTGCCGATCGCGGTCCGAACGGGTTCTGCGAGAACGACTGAATGCTGCGATGTCATGACAAAACCTCCTGAGCCTAAGGTCGATTATTGCGCGCTGCCTCTCCGCTCAAGCTGTCTAGACTTGCGCGAAGCCGCCATCTACAAACAGTTCGGTTCCCGTGATATAACTGGCGTCGTCGGATGCGAGAAACACCACGGCTTTCGCGATCTCATAAGGCGTACCGAACCTGCCGAGTGGAACGGCGTTGGAAATCATCTTCTTACGTTGCTCGCCCGTTTCCGAGGATGCGAGCAGATCGCTTAGTCCGGGCGTATCGATGGAACCTGGGCTGATCGCATTCACCCGAATGCGGCGCGCCTTCAAGTCCGTCGTCCAGGTCCGCGCGAACGAACGCACGGCCGCTTTCGTGGCGCTATAAACACTATTATCCGACAAGCCCTTGCTGGCGACTATGGACGCGTTGAGGATGACGGCGGCGCCATCCGGCATCAGCGGAAGTGCCTTTTGCACCGTAAACAGGAGACCTTTCACATTGACGTTAAAGATCGAGTCATAGAGTTCCTCGGTTATCGATCCCATCGGGGCGTATTTCGCAACACCGGCATTGGCGAACACGATATCGAGCTTGCCCTTCTCCTGCTCGATTTGCGCGAACAGGCGATCCAGATCGCTGAGATTGGACACATCTCCTTGCACGCCGGTCACATTTCTTCCGATCTCCTTTACCGCCGTTGCGAGCTCCGGATGTCGGCGTCCGGTAACGAAGACGTATGCGCCTTCATTCACAAACTGTTTCGCAGTCGCGAGGCCAATGCCACTGTTGGCACCAGTTACCAGGGCAGTTTTCCGTTCGAGCTTACCCATTCCCTTTATCCTTGGATTCATTTGTCGCTGCTCTTTGCGACCGCCTCTCAGCGAGACGGCGCGTCACAACGGTTCCATGAACGGCCGCAAGTCCTCATTAGCTAATAGTTTGTACGCACGTCGGGCATCGTTCGTCTCAGCAACTGCTCGATTTCAATATGCACTAGGTGCCTCATGCGCGATGCGCATCTCATCCTTGCCCCGGATGCGCGACGGCCGGCGCAAACGCACCGGACCGAACCACGCGCCGCCAGCGACTGCCGCGGCGTTGATCAGCCCGAACGTTGCGAGCGCAACGGCGAGCGCAACAAACACGCCCGTGAGATCGCCGCTCAAGCGCAGCGCCAGGGAGCCGCCTACGGCTGCAATTGCCAGCCGGGTGAGATTTGCAATGAGCGGCCAGGCGAGCCGGCCGGCGCCTTGCGAGGCGAAATAGAGCGCCATGCCGAGACCGAACAGGCCATAAAAGGGACCCACGACCCGCAGATACCGCGATCCGGCGTCGAGCATGGCCGCGTTCTCGTCGAACAGCGACAACCAGGCGTGCGGGAAAGCTGCCGCAAGGAGACCGATGATCTCGCACAGCCCGGCCGCGATTGCGGCGCCGATCCAGGCGGTATGCAAAGCCCGGACGCGCTCGCCCGCCCCGATATTAGTCCCCACGATGGCCACGAGCGGGCCCCCGAGGCCGAAGACCAGCGGGATCAGGAGGTATTCGATGCGCGAGCCGGTACCGTAGCCGGCGATCGCCGCCGGTCCGAACTGGCCGATCAATCCGGTCGCGACCGCGATCGTGACATTGGTGCCGACCGTGATCAGTGCCGCGACGGCGCCCACGCGCAGAATCTCGCGAAAGAGCGTCCAGCGAAATGCGAATCCGCGAAGCGAAAGGCGGATCAGGCTGCGCGACGAGCACAGATACGACACAAGCGCCAGGCTTCCCACCGCGTAAAACGCGATCACCGCTACGCCACCGCCCGCGATCCCAAGCCGGGGAAACGGTCCCCAGCCGAAGATCAGACACGGAGACAACGGGATCAGCGCCGCCGCGCCGATACAGGTCACGACCGCCGGCACCGCCATGTTGCCGGTCCCGCGAATGACGTTTGCGAGCGAGTTGAAGAGCCACAGCAGGACCGCGCTTGCAAAGATTACGTTGGAGTAGGTCAATGCCGCAGCGAGCGATGCTCCTGTTCCGCCCATCGCGCCATAGAGCCATGGCCCGCCGGCGAGCACCGCTGCCGTAAAGGCAAGCCCGAAGACGACGGCGATGGCGAGGGCGTGTAGCGCCAATGCATCGGCGTCGGCGCGGCGTCCGGCGCCGAGCGCGCGGGCGATCGCGGACGATATGCCGCCGCCCATCGCGCCCGCGGACATCATCTGCATCAGCATCAGCGCCGGAAACACCAATGCGACGCCGGCAAGCGCATCGGTTCCGAGCTTGCCGACGAAATAGGTCTCGATGAGCCCCACCGAGGCCTGCACCACCATGACCAGCACATTCGGCGCCGCAAGCCGCAACAGCGTCGGAGTGATCGGCGCCTCGATGAGATGCCGCGTTCGCCGGTCGAATTGCGGCGACGCTGCTTGCGGCGCAGCCTCATCCTGCGGGAATGTCGCATCCTTCGGGAAAGTCTTGCCACCACCTATCGCATTCAGCGCCATGACGAATTTCCCGACTGCGCCCACTTGACCATGAGAGTATATGCGCATATTGTAGGTGCACATACTCTTTTGTCAAGCGCTGATGGAGGCCCAATGACACCCGATACCCGAACCAGGACCCAAGACTGCATTTGCCTGGCGGTTCGCCAGGCGGCGCGGCACGTGACCCAATCCTATGACCAGTTCCTGGCGCCCGCGGGATTGCGCACCACGCAGTTCTCCATTCTCGCGAAGCTGAAACGAAACGGGCCGATGACGATCAACGCCCTTGCCGCCGAGCTCGTGATGGACCGAACGACGCTTGGGCGCAACATCCTTCCTCTGGAGCGCGACGGCTTGATCAGCATCGAGCCGCTGGCATCCGACCGTCGCAGCAAGGCGCTGCATCTGACCAAAGCCGGCGACAAGCGCTTGGAGGCGGCACGGACAGGATGGGTCAAGGCGCAAGCGCGCTTTGAATCCTCCTTCGGCGGCAAACGGACTTCCGAGTTGCGCGAGCTGTTGCACGCTGTCGTCGCGAGCGAGCTCAGCCCGCCTTCGAGGGACTGACGTGACAATCGATGTCTTGCCTGATGCGCGTGCCTCGGTTGAAGGACTGCATGTCTTGTGCGGAGAAACGGTCGCCGTTCGGCCGGCGCGTCCGCAGGATAGCGGCATGATTGGCGCGTATATACGTGCCCTCTCTTTCGCTTCGCGCCGCAATCGGTTTCTCGGCTCGGTGAATGAGATGTCGGCAAACGAGCTCTACCGGATGACGCATGGGGACGATGTCGCTCGTCCGGCTCTGATCGTGGAGACGGTCGTTGGGGGTGCTCGCGTCATGATCGGCGAAGCGCGCTATGCGCTCATGCCCGACGGGTTAAGCTGCGAATTCGCGCTCTCGGTGGCCGAGGCCTGGCGCCACAAGGGTATAGGGACGCTATTGATCGGCATTATCGAAGATCGGGCCAAGGCTCTGGGCGTGCGTTATCTCGTCGGCGATGTCTTCCGCTCGAACGAAGCGATGATGGCCCTGGCCCGCAACGCTGGATTTGCCGTTACGCGACCCGTATTGGACGACAGATTGGTCAGGATCACAAAGGCTGTTTCCGTTCTGGACGGCGCTCAGGCTCGGAACGAGGTTCTCTCGCAGGCCTGGTCGATCGCAGCCTGACGGAGCAAAGCCGGGAGGCGGCCGACTTCTCGGGCGTTGGCTTCCTGCCAGGCCGTCATTTGCATGCTCGCCCATGAGCGCATAATTCAGGTCGATCGCGTGTGCCCACGACGGCAGGAGCCAACGCTGTGCGAAACCGGAATTTGTCCAGACGCGATGTGCTCAAGACGTCTGCGGGGGCGGCCGTTGGCACCGTTTTTCCAGCCCCGCTCAAAGCCGCTGCGCCGGAAGCGACCGCGGTCAACCCGGCCCTGATTGAGGCCGCGCGAAAGGAGCGGACGGTCTCGTTCTACACTGCGATGGAGATCCCGGTCGCGGAGACCCTCGCCAGGACGTTCGAAGCCACGTACCCCGGCATTGCGGTGCATGTGAAACGGTCGGGAGCCGAGCGCGTTTTTCAGCGTATTGGCAAGGAAGAGGAGATCCGGATCCACGAAGTGGATGTCGTCTGCAGCACCGACGCAGGCCATTTCGTCCGTTGGAAGCGCGAAGGCTTGCTTGCACCCTACCTGCCCGAGGATGTAGCGAAAAATCTGCCCTCCGAGCAGATCGATCCGGAAGGTACCTATGCAACGGCCTTCGCTCTGCTCAGCCCGATCGGCTACAATACCAATTTGATCAAGCCCGAGGATGCGCCCAAGAGCTTCGCTGACCTGCTCGATGCCAAGTGGAAGGGCAAGATCGTCAAGGCCAACCCGGGATACAGCGGCACGATCCTCACCGCGACCTTTGAGCTCGCGCGCGAGCTCGGCTGGTCCTATTTCGAGAATCTCGCCCGACAAGAGGTTATGAATGTACAGTCGGCGTCCGATCCGCCGAAAAGGCTCGCGCTTGGCGAGCGTGCAGTACAAGCCGATGGTTCCGAGCCCGACGTGCTGCTGTTGAAAGAGCAGGGTGCTCCGGTGGAGGCCGTGTACGCTATGGAGGGTACTCCGCTGATCACTGCTCCGAGCGGTATCTTCCAGAGCGCGCCCAATCCCAATGCGGCGCGCTTGTTTCAGAGTTTCCTGTTCAGCATCGAGGCGCAGCAGTTGCTGGTCGATGCCTCGGCTCTATGCTCATTCCACGCAATGACGAAGGAAAAGCCCGGACGGCGGTCGCTGTCCCACATCAAACTGATGAGAAGCGATCCCGCCGCGATGGAAGCGCAACGAGAGGACATCAAGGCGCGTTACAGCAGGATCTTCGGGGTGTGATCGAGTTGGATCACTGCTTTGTCAGAACTTTGCCGTAAGTTTGCTCAAGGCCGCGCGCAATGCATTCATCGCCACGCTCGCTCATGGCGAAGAATGGCGCAAGACGAGTCAAAACGCAGCAAGGCGGTTCAAGCCAATTCGGGAAGAGCCAATAGCTCAAGCCTGTCCAAGCCTCGAGAGCCGGGTTGCGGCTCGACACGGGGCGACACGAAGTGGACACAAGGAGAATGAGCATGTTGAGCAAAATAACGCTGGCGTTCGCGCTCGCAGTCGCGTTCTTGGCTACTCTGCCGCTTTCCGTCGGCAGCTCGCTTGCGCAGGCCACCGTCCCGCAGGGCGCGTGCACGACGAGCTACTACGGGACAGGCCCGTGCTAATCCGAGCGTGAGCAGCTCCAGCGAGATTCTGGGAAGACCGCCCTCAGGCAGTCTTTCTATTTGACTCTCTCGAACCCACCCGCTCGGGTGTGCAAGCGGTTGCAGCAACGAGAAAAAATTTGCAGCAACATGGATCAAGCGGATGCGCCGATTGATCATAACTCCTGGAGGAAAAGATAAAGGCGCGGCCCCTACCGCCCGAAAAAACGAGAACAGGAGACGATGATCATGCTTACGATCTTCTGGACGGCGTATACTCCGTTTGTTTTGCTCTTATTGTCTCTGATCGGCTCTTTCATGATGGACAAGATGCGCAGGCTCTCTGCGCAGCTTTCGTTTGCGCCAGCGCGAGGGCGGCAGGGGTTTCCGCGGGATAAGAAGTAGCAGCGGAAGCTTAGGCACGATCATGCCCGCTCGATCATGCCCGCTCGGGCGTCGCGGCGAAAACAGGTGCTTCCATGCGATCGAAGCCGCTTTCGCAATAGATCCCTTGCCCAATCACGCCGTCATCCTCCTGCGGCACGCAATATTGGACCAAGTGCCGCCGGCCGGCGTCCGTTCCCGCTCCTGGTGGGCGTGTCCATGAGGCGTTCGCCGCCAGGGCGGCGATGACGAGAGTTAGTCCGGTGGCCGTGAGATGCTTTTTGATCGAGAGTGGTTTCATCTTCTTGTCCCATGCCGATGCGAGTTGGAGACGGAGCGGTTCCTCATCGAGACGTTGGTATGCGGCGCAATCAGGGGTTCACCTCGGTGACTCTCTCTGCTCTCACCAGCCATCCGGCTTGAGCCACTCGCGCACCGGGCGTCCTTCGTAGGTCCCGCCCGGGCAATAAGGGTAGCATCGCCAGGATCCATCGGAATCGCGGTTCGCACGAGGCTGGTCGTATTCGGGGACGGACCGCCGTGCGGCATCAGCCGACGTGACGAATGCCGGGCCGGCGATGAGAGTGGCCAGAGCCAAAGCTGCAAAGAGCGTTTTCATGCGAGTCTTCCTGCTTCCAACATGCCGCCGATCCTTGCGCACGCGAGAACAACCACGACGACCGCAGGAGGTGCGGACGACCGCAGGAGATGCGGGGGGACCGGATCGCCGATCCCACTCTGCGGTCCGTTCTCATATGAGACCGCAGTTGGGAATTGCTTTGGTTGGCTTGCGGTCGTTTGCTTGACCTTGCGGCAACGGGGCCCCCCAGGAGCGAGATCGCGAGACCAGGAGCCCCATGCTAACCCGTGCAGGCAATCCGTACGTATCATGATCGCGGCACTCCTGACGACCGCTCCCGTAGAGCTGATCTTTCATGAGCCGGTTTATTCCCACGGGGGTGAGTAAAACGCCGTAGCCGCACGGGCCTTCGCCGTCGGTTGCTGCGGCTCTCACCCGAGGCTTCGGCGATAGGCGGTCGGAGTAATCCCGGCGTGCCTGCGAAACGTGGTCGTGAATGCACT
>Ga0209331_1000565_pt1 | contig 13295 bp, 13 predicted proteins | sample JacPinW_OM3H0_M3_FD_187971 | JGI IMG/M metagenome (GOLD analysis project Ga0209331, IMG submission 187971) | Forest soil microbial communities from Algoma, Ontario, Canada - Jack Pine, Ontario site 1_JW_OM3H0_M3 (SPAdes) (version 2) | ecosystem: Environmental > Terrestrial > Soil > Boreal... | reverse complement strand
GGCAAATCCATGCCGCCAGTCCCGCACGACAGTACTTGGGCGATTACTAACAGGGACGAGCGCCAGCGGTTGACCGGCTCTCGTTACGCTACTGCGGGTTACGCTACTGCTGGTTAACCGGCTCTGAGCGAGTCCCAGTCACCATGATTACTATTGCGATTAGATTATAAGAGTTGCATCAAGGCAATGCGGAAAGCGGTCGCCTGTGGATAACTCTATTTTCTCGGGTCATTGATGAGTGGGCGGCTTGGTTGCCGGGCACAGCGTCCATGAAACTCAAGCTTCTCCTGCTAGCGGCCGCCGGCGCTGCACTCGCAATCGGAGCAGTCATCGCGCTGATCGATCAACAAGCTCCTCGTGGCGACGGCGCTGTTGAAATTCCGATCGCGCTCGACGGAAGTCTGCAAAACGCGGCGTGGTCACCCGATGGGGCACAAATCGTGTTTACACGCTTCCGCACGGGATACAACAAGGCACCCGGTGACATCTTCGTTGTCGATCTCAAGACCGGAGCATCGAGGGCGCTGATTGACGACGGCGCAAATAACGTCAGCCAGCCCGGCTCGACGTGGAATGCTCGAACCGGCAACATCATTTTTTCTTCGGAACGAGGCAACCAGCACGATCAAATCTATATGACCCCGGGCAACGGCGGCGCTGATGCGCTGCGGCAACTCAGTTCCAGCGAGGAGAACATGGGCTATGAGCCTTCGTTTTCTCCGGAGGGCCGCTCGTTCGCCTATGAGATGCATGTGGTTGATGAGGAACAGAATGGAAGGATCGTCATCCAAAAGCTGGGCTTCTCCGATGTCGAGACGATCACGAGAGCAAACGAGGATTGCCGCCAGCCCAACTGGTCGCCCAAAGGCGATTTGATCGTTTATCAGAAGAGGGAAAATGATCAGTGGGATCTGTGGACCTATGAGATTTCCTCAAAGAAGCACCGCAAATTGACGAGCGGCGCCGGCGACAAGACGGATGCGACGTTTTCCCCCGATGGAAGCTTCGTGGTTTATAGCGCCGACAGCTCCGATTCGCCCTATGCAAACCTCTACGCAATCCCGGTTTTGAGTGGGCGCGCTGTTCAAATTACAACGGCCGGAGTGTATGATGGCGCGCCTAGCTGGTCGCCGGATGGAAAATTTATTGTGTTTGAAACCGCGGCGCTGAGTCAGCCAGGCCCTGGGATTGCGGGCTGGTTTACACGGGCCTGGATCTGGTTCAGCCGGCGGTTCGGACACGAATGGCCAACAAGATTGGCAACCATCAAGGTGCCTGAAAATCTGCGGCAAGGGGACTGACAATGCACAAGCGCAGCACGCCAAATCCGCGCCGGCGCAGGCTTCTCAAGCTGATGGCCGGATCCGTTGCCGGCGCAGGGTTGCATGGGATCGGGGCGAAGCTCGCTCACGCCGCCGAAGCGCGGACGAGGGTCTCCGATGCGATCATTGCGCTCGAGTTCGATTCGTCATTGCGCAGTCGCGTCATCGTGCAGCAAGGGAGCGTGCCGCTTACCGATTTCGAGCCCAGCGAGACGGTTTGGGTGGACGGCAAGCATATCGATGATTTTGCGTTCGTGGATACGCGCAGCCAAGGCGTGCAAGACGTCCATGGCGAAGGCACGCTTCATCTCTTGCGAGGGCGCTCGAGTGGGCAAATTGAAAAACAGATCAGCATCTCCCTTTATGATCGCTTTCCCGGTTTTGCCATCATGCGTGTGGCCTACCGCAATGGGAGCCGGCAGACGGTCAAGCTCGATGGCTGGATGAACGACGCGCATGTCCTTAAACCGGCAGTCGACGGCGCGCTCGATTACTGGTCCTTTTCGGGCGCATCCTATGTGGACCGCCGCGATTGGGTGCAGCCTCTGCATGCGGGCTTCGTTCAGCGCAACTTCATGGGCATGAACGCCACCGATTACGGCGGCGGCACCCCGGTCGTCGATGTCTGGCGGCGCGATTACGGGCTTGCGACCGGCCATGTGGAAACGGTGCCGAAGCTCGTAGCGCTGCCGCTCACGGTGACGCCTGCCGGCGCGCGGATCGCGGTCGAGTTTAATCAGACGGTGGCGCTTACCCCGGGCGAGGAGTTTCGGACCTTCGAGACGTTCGTAGCCGTTCATCGCGGCGATTATTTTGCGACGCTTGATGCTTATCGCAGAATACTTGCCGAGCGCGGCATGCCGCAGGCGAAGGTACCCTCGAATGCCTATGAGCCGGTCTGGTGTGGCTGGGGCTACGAGCACGATTTCACCGTCCATCAGGTGCTCGGCACGCTTCCCAAGGCGAGCGAGGTCGGTCTCGTCTGGGCGGTCCCTGACGATGGCTGGCAGACGGCGCTGGGCGATTGGTATTTAGATCCGAAAAAATTCCCGCGCGGGGACGCCGACATGATTGCGCTGGTCAAGGCGATCAAGGACGCCGGGATGAAACCAAGACTGTGGGTCGCTCCCCTTGCGGCGCAGCCGGGAACCAACCTTCTGCGCGATCATCGCGACCTGTTGCTCCTCGACAAGTCCGGGGCACCGCAGGACGTGACCGGATGGGACAGTCTTTATTTGTGCCCCGCCTATCCGGCGACGGTGGAGCGGACCAGGGCGCTTGTGCGCAAGACCATGGGCGAATGGGGCTACGAGGGGCTCAAGATCGACGGGCAGCACCTCAATGGGATCGCGCCTTGCTACAACCCCGCGCACAAGCATGCTCGGCCGGAAGAGTCCGTCGAAAAGCTGCAGGATTTCTACAAGGCCGTTTACGATGAAATGGTTGCAATCAATCCCGACGCGCTGGTCGAAATCTGTCCCTGTGGAACATCATACGCGTTTCACAACATGCCCTACATGCACCAGGCCGTGGGCTCCGATCCGCTCTCATCGTGGCAGGTCCGGCATAAGGGGAAGACTATCAAGGCGTTGATGGGACCATCGGCGCCCTATGCGGGCGACCACGTGGAGCTCAGCGACAATGGAAATGATTTTGCGTCCACGGTCGGAATCGGCGCGGTCGTTTCCACCAAGTTCACGTGGCCACGCGACGCAAAGGAAGAGTATGGATTTGTTCTCACGGCGCAAAAAGAAGCGCTGTGGCGGCGATGGATCGCGCTGTACAAGGAGAAGAGACTCGCCGAAGGCCGCTACATTGGTGACCTCTATGACATTGGCTTCGATAAGCCCGAAGCTCATGTCATTGCGAAGGACGGCCGGCTATATTACGCGTTCTATGCCAATCGCTGGGACGGCGCGGTCGAATTGCGGGGCCTCGGCAACAGCCGCTATACCCTAACCGACTACTGGACCGGCAGCACCATCGGCACCGCCTCCCCGAAGAACAATCGGCTAGCGGTCTCGTTCGAACGCTTCCTCCTCATCGAGGCGGCGCCCGTTCAGGCAACATGAGGGCAGCCTGCCGCTGTCGCGGCCTGGATGCGGCCTGCGTGACTTTCAGTATGGTGATGCGATCATGAAAACTCGGTACGCGGTTGCATCCGCGATGCTCATTGGTGTCGCCATCGGCGCGGTCGCTGTTGAGGGCATTCGCGCTCAGGCGGGGGCCCCCGTCTACTACATCGTCGAGACCGAAGTGACGAGCCTCGACGGTTATCTGAATGAATATGTCCCCCGCGTCGAGGCCAGTATCAAAGCGTTTGGAGGCCGCATCCTCGCCTCGGGAACGAAAGTGGCCAACGTCGAAGGAGACCCGCCGAAACCGCGCGTCGCCATCGTTGTCTGGGACGATGTAGAAAACATCCAGACTTGGCGCGATTCAGCTCAGTTCAAGGAAACCCGGATCCTGGGCGACAAGTACGCGAAATTTCGTGCGTTCACAGTCGAGGGGCTAGCGAGGTAACCGCAATTCAGTTTGCGTAGCGGGCGGTGACCTCGCGCGCGATCTTTGAGCCTTCCTCCAGGTAGCGACGGATGACCAGATCGGCCGCCGGCGTGCAGGTTCGGTAGGTCTGCTGATAGCCGCGATAACCGCGGTTGAAGCTTGCAATCAGGCGGGCGCGGCGCTCGCCATGGGGCGCCTCCGCATCAACCAGGGCCTGCATTTCGTCGCGCCATTTCTGGCCTTCATTGGCGCCGCACAGGCTGCGCAGGTAATGGAGCGCACCCATGATCTCCGCAAGTCGCGCCAGGCTTCCGTCGAAAGGCGCCGAAACGACCTCCCCGCGCGCGGGTGCGCCTGCGGCAATGAGCGCGATTGAGACTAACAGAAGGACGCGTCTTAACATCGAGGTTCGATATTCGCTGATTGTTTGAGAGATAGCTCGTCTGGTTCGATTATTGCGGTCCAACCCGACCGAAAAAAGGCGGCGTTTTTGCCGATCATTGCGCCTCGTTGAGGCGGTCGAAAGCCGCGCCGACGATCTCAGCGAGCCCCGGTGTGGTGGCAAGCCCGGCAAGCTCGGCGGGATCGATCCAGCGCGCCTCGCTGAGCTCCTCGTTGAGTTGCGGCTCGCCACCTTTCCAGCGGGCGGCGAAACACAGAATGACAAAATGCCTTTCGACGCGGTCGCTTCCGTCGCGGGTGATGGCCTCGCGAAACCCCGCGAGGCCAACCGGCTCTATGGTCATCCCGGTTTCCTCGGCAACTTCGCGCATCACGGCGGCGCGCAGTTCCTCCCCAAGTTCCACCACCCCTCCCGGCAGGCTGAACAATCCGTTCGCGGGCGGGCGCGCCCGGCGCACCACCAAAAGCTTGCCGTCTCGCACAATGGCCGCGCTGACCGCGAGAAACGGGCGGGTGGGATAGGACCTTGCATCCGTCACGGCAATTGCGCTCCGGCAGTATTATCTGAGCATCCCGGGCCTGTCGCTTCGTCTTGGCCCGGCCCTGTTAGGGCAAGCTTACACCGGCGGGACCTGCATGTGCGGCCGTTATCTCATCACCTCGTCACCGGAGGCATTCCGGCGGCTCTTCGGCTATCCGGAAGAACCAGGCTTTCCGCCGCGCTACAACGTGGCACCCACCCAGCCGGTGCCCATCGTGCGTATGGTCGAGGGCGCGCGACAATTTGCGTTGGTGCGCTGGGGGCTCGTTCCACCCGGGGTCAAGGACCCCCGCAATTTCAGTCTGCTCGTCAATGCACGGGCGGAATCCGTGCATGACAAGCCTGCGTTTCGCAATGCCATGCGTCGTCGGCGCTGCCTCTTTCCGGCCGACGGCTTTTATGAGTGGAAGGACGAGGGCGCAGCGGGCAAGCGGCCGTTCTGTGTGCATCCAAAAGATCGCGGCCCGGTTGCCTTTGCCGGGCTGTGGGAGTGCTGGATCGGTCCAAACGGCGAGGAACTGGAGACCGCGGCCATCATCACCACCAACGCCAGCCGCGACATCGCAAACCTGCATTCGCGCATGCCCGTTGTCATCCCTGCGGGCGCGTTTGATCTCTGGCTCGATTGCACCAGCTGCGATGCCATGACCGCATCGGCATTGCTTGAGCCTGCGCCCGAAGGACTGTTCGAGGCCTACGAGATTTCACCGGCGGTCAACCGCACCGCCAACGAGGGGCCGCAGCTGATTGAACCGGTACCGGCCGGCGTGGCCGAAAATGATCCCTCCGCGCCGATTAAGCGGGCGAAGCGGAAAGATGAGAGGCAGCCGTCGTTGTTTGACGATTTGTAGCCCGGATGGAGCGTAGCGACATCCGGGAACGCCGCTCCCGCATTTCGCTTCGCTCAATGCGGGCTACATGCATGTGTGCGCCGCTACAGCACCTTACCCGGATTGAGGATGCCTTTGGGGTCGAGCGCGCGCTTGAGCATTCGCATGAGATCAAGCGCAACCGGGTCTTTCACCTTCGGCAGAAGGTCGCGTTTCAACACACCGATGCCATGCTCGGCGGAGATCGAGCCGCCGTATTTCGCGACCACGGAGAACACCGCGTTGTTGACTTCGTCCCAACGTGCGAGGAATTGCGCCTTGTCGGCGCCGACGGGCTGCGTCACGTTGTAATGGATGTTGCCGTCACCCAAATGACCGAACGGCAGCGGGCGGGCGCCCGGGATCAACTGCATCACTGCGGCATTCGCCTCTTTGATGAAGGCCGGCACGGCGGCGACCGGCACCGAGATGTCGTGCTTGATGGAGCCGCCTTCGTAGCGCTGCACTTCGCCGAACAGTTCGCGGATGCGCCAGAACATTTTTACCTGATCGAGGCTCTCTGCGATGGTCGCATCAACGATGAGGCCGCGCTCGAGCCCTTCGGCCAGTATCTCTTCCAGAACCTGGCGCAGGCCCGAGCGCTGCTGTGAGGACAGCTCGATGAGCACGTACCAGGGATGCGGCTGCGGGAGCGGATCGCGGCAATCAGCGCCATGCTTGAGCACCAGCTCGATCCCGAGCCGGAGCATGATTTCGAAGCTCGTGACTCCGCCCGCGGTGCGCTCGGTTGCGATCCCGAGAAGATCGAGCGCGGTCTCCGGCGAAGGGACGCCGACGAATGCGGTCTCAACCGATCGCGGGCGCGGAATAAGACGCAGAACCGCCGCGGTAATCACGCCGAGCGTGCCTTCCGCGCCGATGAACAGATTGTTGAGATCGTAGCCGGTATTGTCCTTCTTGAGCTTGTTGAGATTATTGAGCACGCGCCCGTCGGCGAGCACGACTTCAAGGCCAAGCGCGTGCGAGCGCGCGATGCCGTAGGCGAGCGCGGCGGTGCCGCCGGCATTGGTGGAGAGATTGCCGCCGATGGTGCAGGTCCCTTCGGATGGCAGGAGCTGCGGGTAAAGCCGGTCGGCCGCCTCCGCGGCTTCGCGCGCGCGCAACAGCGTCACGCCGGCCTCGCAGGTCATGGTGTTTGAGACGGGGTCCACCTCGCGGATGCGATCAAGCCGGTTGAGCGAGATAACGACCTCGCCGTTGTGCGGGATCTGGCCGCCGACCAGCCCGGTATTTCCGCCCTGGGGGACGATCGCGGTGCCGGTCTCGTTGGCGAGCTTGAGGATCGCCGCGACCTCCGCCACCGCGCCCGGCCGCAGCACCAGGGGTGTGCGGCCCACGAACATGTCGCGCATCTCGATGAGATAGGGCGCCTGCGCCTGCGGATCGGTGATGGCGTATTTTTCTCCGACAATCGCCGCAAAGCGGGAGAGCAGGACAGTGGCGAGAGCGGGAGGCGCGGGAGACAGCATCAGGCCTGGTCCATGTGGCTCTATCTCTCCCCAACATATATGGAAATGTCGGTCCCGACGAAATCCCGCAGATTATAGAACTGAGCTGCTCAGCGCGGGGCGGCGGCGCGCTCGAGCCGATCGTTGATGGCTTCGCCGAGGCCGGCGTGCGGGATCGGCATGACCGCAATCGTTGCGGCGCCACACGTGTCGAGCGTGCGCAGGTGAGAGAAGAAATTCGCTGCCGCTTCGATCAGGTCGCCGCGCGTTGACAAGTTCAGTGTCAGAACTGCACGATCGGCACCCGCGATGCCCTCCCGCCCGAATGCAAGCAGCGCCTCGCCGGGACGCACGCTCGTCGCTTCGAGCCGTAGCCGCGCGTGCGGCGCATAATGGGAGGCGAGACCACCGGGCGCGATGACGCCGGTTTCCTCCTTCGCAGGGTCCGCGCCGGTCGTATCCTTGAGCGCAATCACCCGCTCGATGCTCTCGCGCGGCAACGCGCCGTGCCGCAGCAGCACTGGCTCGTCGACACAGGCGACGATGGTCGATTCCAATCCCATCGGCGCGGGTCCGCCATCGACGATGAGATCGATGCGCCCGCCCAAATCGCCGAGCACATGCGCCGCAGTGGTGGGCGAAACATGTCCCGACCGGTTTGCCGAGGGCGCAACGATCGGTCCGCCAAAGGCAGCCATGATAGCGCGCGCGACGCCATGGCTCGGAACCCGCACCGCAATGGTATCGAGGCCGGCGGTTGCAAGCTCGGCCACGGCGCAGTTGGGAGCTTTGGGTAAAACCAGCGTCAGCGGACCCGGCCAGAATGTCGACACCAGGCGCTCGGCCGCGGGATCAAAGCGCGCGAGGCGGCGCGCGGCAGCGGCGTCCAGCACATGGGTGATGAGCGGATTGAAGGACGGACGCCCCTTGGCTTCATAGAGTCGCGCCACCGCTTCGCCGTTGCCGGCATCGGCGCCGAGGCCGTAGACCGTCTCGGTCGGAAATGCCACGAGACCGCGCTCCCCCAGCACGCGCACGGCGGCTGCGATCGCGAGATCGCCGGCCGGCATGACCTGCGTCGGGCGCTCCCCAGTCATGGTCGTGTGCCAGATGTCATCTCGCTTGTGGCCCTGCTGGGATGACGGCCGTGGAACCAAGCGTGGCCGCACTAATTCATTTCGCTCGGACAATACCCGAATAGCAGGGGTTTTTGTGGTACTGGCGATCCCTGTACGAAAATCGTCGGGTGATATCTTGCTTCGTCTCAAAACTCTTCGAGCAGGCGGCCAAGCCCCGGAATTTTATCCGGGATATTGTTCTGGCGCAGCGCATGCCAGTAGGTCGCGGTGTTGATGGCGACGATCGGCTTGCCGAGCCACATCTCCGCCGCCGCGGCAAGGCGCACCATGCTCAGATTGGTGCCGACCTGAACGATCGCGTCCACGTCGCGGCCGTTGCCATCGAGCGCAATGAGCTTCTCCCGCAGCACGCCGGGCGGCACTTCGGCAATCGCCGTCCAGCTTTTGCATTGCAGGTAGACGTCGCGAACGACTTCGAATCCGCAATCGGTGAAATAGCGCGCGACCTGCGCGTTTGCGACCGGATAATAGGGAGACAGAATCGCAATGCGCTTGATCCCGCCATAGGTCTTCAACGCCGCCGTGCAGGAATGCGAGCCGATGCTGATGCCGACACCCGCTTCCTTCTCCACCCGCGCCTGGAAAGCGTCGGCGCCCTTTGCGCCGCCATAGAACGTCACCGCCGACATGCCCATCACCAGATAATCCGGCGAGCAGGTCATCACGCTGCGCACGGCCTCGAGCGTGTTCTCTCCGATCACCTGGGTGCCGGCCATGAAGGTTTCGTTGCTCACGGCCTGCGCGTTCGGCGTGAAGATCCTGCTGTAATGATTGGTGACGCCGGGCGGCCGCATCATCTCGAAGTCCGGCTGGACGATGGTGTTGGTGGAAGGCCCCAGCACCCCGAACTTCTTACGCCAGCCGAGCACGTCTCGCATTTCGAACCACGCGCGGATGATTTATGCCCTTCATCTTGCTATATCGCAGCCTGCGCGGAAAGTGCTGTTCGTGACGAGCAGGAATGATCGAATCATTGTGGTCGGCGCGGGCCCCGTCGGCCTGACCGCCGCGCTCGCGCTCGGGCGACGCGGCATTGCAACCGTGCTGCTGGCATCGGAGCCCGAGCTTCTCATGGAGCTGCGCGGCTCGACCTTTCATCCCCCGACCCTCGACCTGCTGGACGAATTCGACCTCGTTCCCCGCATGATCGAGGTCGGCCTGAAGGCGCCGACCTGGCAATTTCGCGATCGGGAAACCGGACCGGTCGCCACCTTCGATCTCTCGCTGCTCGCGGGCGATACCGGTCATCCCTACCGCGTTCAGTGCGAGCAATGGAAGCTGATGCAATTTCTGCATGAGAAACTGCGCAAGCTTGCGGGCGCCGACATCCGCTTTGGCCACGAACTGGTGGCGGTGCGCCAGGAGGAAGCGGGCGTGACGGTAACCGCCACGACCGCATCCGGTCCGGTCGAGCTGACCGGACGCTACGTCATTGGAGCGGACGGCGCACGCAGTACGGTGCGGCGTGCCGCCGGCATCGAGTTCGAGGGCTACACCTATCCCGAGCTGTTTCTGGTCGCGTCTACTGCGTTTCGGTTCGAGGAGAAGCTGACCGATATCGCCTATGTCAACTACATCGCCGACCCGCACGAATGGCTGGTCCTGTTGCGCGTCCCGGAGCTCTGGCGCGTGCTGGTGCCGGCAGCACAAAATGCCGACCACGACACGCTCCTCTCCGACGATTGGCTGCAGGGGGTGCTCAACCGCGTGTCAGCGCGCGTCGAACGTTATGAGATCGTGCATCGTTCGATTTATCAGGTGCATCAGCGCGTGGCGAAAAACTTCCGGCACGGTCGCATCGTGCTCGCTGGGGACGCCGCGCATATCAACAATCCCCTTGGCGGCATGGGAATGAACGGCGGCATCCAGGATGCCTTCAATCTGGCCGACAAGTTCAAGCAGATCTGGGCAGGCGCGGACGAGACTCTGCTCGATCGCTACCATCGCCAGCGCCGAACCGTGGCCATTGAGGCGGTACAGCAGCAGACCCACCGCAATCAGCAGATCATCAGCGAGCGTGATCCGCAAACGCGCAGGAAATCACTCGATGCCATGCGCCGCATCGGTGCCGACCGGAACGCCGCGCGCGAATATCTGCTCAATTCCTCCATGATCGCGAGCATGCGCAGGGCCGCCGAGATCCTGTAGCCCGGGTTGAGCCACCGGGTCGGCGCTTGGCGCCGACCCGGTGGCTCAATCCGGGCTACGGTACTTCGTCTCCCGCTCCCAGTATTGGGGAAAGCCGACGATGCTCTGGAGCTCGGTAAAGGAGACGCTAGGACACGCCGGCTCGGTCGAGCCCGGACGCAGGGTGCTGAGCGTCGAGCGCATGGCGCTGATGGCGGCGCAAAGCAGCATCACGGGATAGAGCGCGAGCTTGTAACCGATTTCCTGCAGTTTGTGCGGCGAGAGAATGGGTGTCTTGCCGCCCGGAACCATGTTCGCCATGCACGGTTTTTTCATTGCCGAGCAGAAACGCCGCATTTCTTCTTCGCTCTCGGGCGCTTCCAGAAAAATGATGTCGGCGCCCTCCGCCTCGAACGCTTTGCATCGTGCCAGCGCCTCGTCGAAGCCATGCACCGCGCGCGCGTCGGTACGCGCCATCACGAGGATGTCGCCGTCCGCCCGTGCATCCAGCGCGGCGCGAATCTTCATGCGCGCCTCCTCGCGCGAGATCACCTGCTTGCCGCGGGTATGCCCGCATTTTTTCGGGCTGACCTGATCCTCGATCATGACGCAGGCGGCACCGGCACGCGCATATTCCGTGACCGTGCGCTGGACGTTGAGCGCATTGCCGTAGCCGGTGTCGCCGTCTCCTATGAGTGGCATCGGGCTTGCTGCCGAACAGCAGCTGCGCAGAGTCTCGAGCATTTCCGCAAATGAAATGAGCCCGGTGTCGGGCAGCGCGAGCCGCGCAGCGGAGACGCCAAATCCGCCCATGAACGCGACGTTAAAACCCGCTTGCGCAATGAGCTTGGCCGAAAGCGCATCATGGCATCCGGGCATGACCTCCACATTCGGCTCGCGCAAGAGCGCGCGCAGCCGTTGCGCTGGTGTCGACAAGATCGCGCTCATGGGTGTTGCAGCGGCTCCATTCCTGCGGCTTTGATGGCCGCGCCATACGCTTCGAAATCCTTGTGAAAAACGGCCTCCGACTGCTCCGCCGTCAAGCCGCCCGGAATGATGCCGAGCTGGCTGAGCCGATCGGAAATATCGGGCGATCTCGCCAGCGCCGTCAGTTCATCTCTGATCGCCTTGGCAATCGGCTCGGGCGTGCCGCGCGGCGCGAGAAAGCCGTTCCAGGAGGAGAACTCAAACCCCGGGAGGGTCTCGGCCACGGCCGCAATATCGCGGGCCGCCGCAATGCGCTCCGCCGTGCCGACTGCGATCAGGCGGATCTGATCACTATTCTTGTGCGGCAGCAGCGCGGAGGAGTTGCCGAAATAAAGATCGACCTGGCCCGAAATGAGATCGGAGATCGCCTGCGGCTCGCTCTTGGCGGGCACCATGGTGAGATCGATGCCTGCCCGCGCAAACAGAAGGACCGGGGCAAGATGACTGATGTTCTGCGTTCCCGCCACGGTGAAATTGAGCTTGCCGGGATTGTTCTTCGCATAGGCGATGAATTCGGGCAGCGTCGTCACCGCCAGTGCGCGCTTGATTGCGACCATCTGTGTGCCGGTGCCCATATTGGTAATCGGCACGAGCTGCTTCATGGGATCAAAGCTGAGCTTCTGCAATTGCGGGGTGAGCACGATCATCGAGGCGGCCGCAAACAGGAGCGTGTAGCCGTCAGGCGCCGCCGCCGCGACTTGTCCGGTGCCGAGCGCTCCGCCCGCACTCGGACGATTTTCGATCACGAAGCTCTGGCCGAATTTGGCCGAGAGATGCTGGGCTGCAAGCCGCGCCATCATATCGGTGTTGCCGCCGGCCCCGAACGGCACGACGACGGTCACCGGCCGTGTTGGCCAGTCCGCGGCGTGCGGGCGCGCGGTAACAGCCAGGATCGCCGCCAGCGCGAGAACCGCACGTGGTCGTAACGGAGAGATCATTCAGTCTCCAGGCGGCCGAGCTTCAGAAAGCGGCCTCACGCTATTGGCGCATCGCGCGCCCGTCAATTGCGCGCGCGTGTGGCCGGCCGCCACGATGATTGCTATCGTGCTGCGATGATGTCCTATAGGCGAAGACACGCGGGAAAAGAATATGAGCACGTATCAGACGGTGCTGATTGAGAAATCGGATCGAGTCGCGACCCTGATCTTGAACCGGCCGGCGAAGAAGAACGCGATGAGCCCCAAACTGCATGAGGACGTGACCGCGGCGCTTGAGGAGCTACGCTACGATGACGATGCAAGAGTTGTCGTGATCACCGGTGCGGGCGATGCCTTTTGTGCGGGCATGGACCTCAAGGAGTTCTTCCATGAGCTCAAAGACCAGCCGGCGCGATACGATCAGGTTTTGCGCATGGCAACGGAATGGCGCGGCCGTACGTTGCGGTATTTCCCAAAACCCACAATCGCGATGGTCAACGGCTACTGCTTCGGCGGCGCCTTCTCGATCGTGGAATCGTGCGACATCGCCATCGCCGCCGATGAAGCGACATTTGGCCTGTCAGAGATCAATTTCAAAGGCTTTCCCGGGGGCTCGGTCAGCAAATCGCTCGCCAACCTCTTCCGGCCACGAGATGCTCTGTTTTACGCGCTTACCGGGCGACGCTTCAACGGCAAGCGCGCCGCGGAAATCGGCTTTGTCACCCTTTCGGTCCCGCTCGCCGATCTCAAGAAAGAGACCATGGCCGTGGCGGCCGAGATTGCCGGCAAGGATGCCGCTGCTTTGCGCGCGACCAAGGACGGTTATCGCTTCTCGCTGGAGATGAGCTGGGAAGCATCCATGAACTATACGCTCGCCAAGGAAGTCGAGCTTGCCGGCAGACAGCAGGTCGGGTGGAAAGAGGAAGGGATCGGCGACTTTGTGAAAGGCAAGTTCAAGCCGGGCCTTGCAGGCCACGAAACCATCAAGCGCTGAGCATGTCCCGCAAAAAGTGTTTT
>Ga0209331_1000563_pt1 | contig 13305 bp, 12 predicted proteins | sample JacPinW_OM3H0_M3_FD_187971 | JGI IMG/M metagenome (GOLD analysis project Ga0209331, IMG submission 187971) | Forest soil microbial communities from Algoma, Ontario, Canada - Jack Pine, Ontario site 1_JW_OM3H0_M3 (SPAdes) (version 2) | ecosystem: Environmental > Terrestrial > Soil > Boreal... | reverse complement strand
CGAAGGAATCGCGCGAATGTTGTACTTAAAGGAAAGACTTTGGTTCTCGTCCACGTTCACTTTCGCGACTTTAACCGCGCCGGCTTTTTCCTTTGCGATCTCGTCCAGCAATGGCGCGATCATTTTGCAGGGACCGCACCATTCCGCCCAGAAATCGACGATTACGGGCGTGTCGCAGTGGGTGACTTCACGGTCAAAATTGGCTTCATCAAGCTTGATGGTGGTAGAATTCTCCATCAAACAAAATAGCCCCAAATCTGGATAATCAAAACCACGGCCGAGAGGGCGAGCAGCGTCCAGCAGAGCGGCATTGGGATCGAATCGACGATCGCGCTCGGAGCCGGCGGCGCGACCGTGATCGGAGCTTTCTCGGTGCGCGGCGCAGGCATGTTGATGAGCGGCTGCGTCTTTTTCATCTGCACCGTCGGCGTCGATTTCACCGGGGGATCAGGCAGGACCGTGATGCGGGCTGTTTCCTTTTTCGGTCCGGGAGAAGGACCTGGCATTGGTGTGAGCGCCGGCATCGCCGCGGATGCGGCGGCGGTTGACGCAGTTGGCGAGCTCGGCGGTACGGGCAACCGAGTCGTGGGCGGCTTGGCTACGGAAGGAGCGGGAGCAGTCGGGATGGGAGCCGAAGAAGGCGGTGATGCCGGCGGCAAAAACGGTAAAGGTTTTGTGGGAGGAGACGCAGACGGAGTTTGTGCGGCTGGTGGCACGACCGGCGTGTCCGGTATTTTCGGCGGAAGCGGCGCGGAACGCTCCGGCGGTGCGCTGGTCGTTCGCGCGCTCACGCCATTTGGCGGCGGTCTTACTGGTAAATTGATACGAACGGTGTCGCGGGCAGATGTCGCGCCGGTCGATGGCGACGGACGTGGTGGCAGAGTGATCCGAACAGTCTCTTTTTTGGGTTCGTGCGTGTCAGCCATGAGGAAGGTCGCGAGTAGGAATCTACCCTCGCGAGTCTGTCAGGCCGCGTCCTATATGCCGAGCAAAATTTTCGGTTTCTGAGCGATTCTTCTAGGCCAATAAGTCGTAAACGCGGCTGTCGCGAATCCTGCGGAAAATGAATTCTCCTACCGCCGCGGGCTCGTCCAGAATTACTCGCGCATCGATGTCCGGTGCGTCGGCTTCGCTGCGCGCAACGAGTGGTTGATCGACCAGTAGCTTTAATGTTTGTCCCACTTTTTCACGCGCGATTTCACGGGCGATCTCTTGCTGGATCGACATTGCACGGCGATAACGCGCATTTTTGATTTTCGCCGGAACCTGGCCGGGCAACTTCGCCGCGCGCGAGCCTTCTTCCTGCGAATATTTAAAGATTCCGAGCCGTTCAAATCGAGTTTGCTCGATAAACTCGAGCAACGTCTCACATTCCGCCTCGGTTTCACCAGGGAACCCGACAATGAAGGTGGTGCGTAAAGCCACGCCCGGAATTCCCGCGCGTAATTTTCCGATCAGGTTCTCGATATGCGCGCGCGACGTTTCGCGCCGCATCCGTCCGAGCATCGATTCGTCAATGTGCTGGAGCGGGATGTCGATGTAGCGGGCGACCTTGTCGCATTCGGCGATCGTCTCGATCAGCTCATCGCTCCAATGCGCCGGGTGCGTATAGAGAAGTCGCACCCAAAATTCGCCTTCGATCTGTTGAATCTCGCGCAGCAGCGCCGTCAGCGTCGGGCCGCGCGAAGAATCGACCGGCTGACGCGGTCCCGCTTTTTCCGACCACAAATCCATTCCGTAATAAGTCGTGTCCTGGCTGATCAAATTGATTTCGCGCACACCTTCGGCAATCAACCCGCGAATTTCAGCGAGCACGGAATGCGGCGGCCGGCTGCGATGTTTGCCGCGCATCTGCGGGATCACGCAAAAGCTGCAGGGATGATTGCAACCCTCTGCGATCTTCAGATATGCCGAGTGCGGGGGAGTAAGCCGGAAACGCGGCGTGTCATAATCCGGGATGTAAGTGGGACGCGAATCGCTGAATGCAAGATCGACATCTTCATCTCGCGCTTCCTTGTTGAGCATTTTCTCGACGATCGCGCCGAGTTCCTTGACTTGATCGAGCCCGATGAACGCATCCACTTCCGGCATCGCCTCGCGCAGCTCGCGCGCGAACCGTTGCGACATGCATCCGCTGACGATGAGTTTTTGATGCCCGCGTTTACTCAGTCCGCGCTGCTGATGCGCTTCGAGGATCGCATCGATTGATTCTTCCTTGGCCGCATCGATAAACGCGCAGGTATTTACGACCAGCACATCGGCTTCGTCAGCGCTCGATGTGATTTCCATTCCGCGCTCCAACACGCTGCCGAGCATGATTTCGGCATCGACCAGATTTTTGGCGCAGCCCAAACTGATCATGCCGACTTTCGTGCGAGGCTCCTGTGGTGGCAGGCGTCCCGCCTGCAAATTCCCAAGCTTCGCAGCCGAGACGGCTGCCGCCACAGACGATGTCAATCTTGGTCGCACTTCGATTGACTACTCGATAGTTACGTCGGCGTCGTTCTCCGCCAACGTCTTGCCGTTTTTCTTGATCTGGACGGCATCCCGATCGAGCACGCGTACGGAAATGTGCTGGCCGCGGAATTCGACCGTGCCATCGGTCGGTGAAATCCAACGTTCGAAAGCCGGGCGGACCGCTTCATTATCCACCACCACCTTGACATATGTTTTCTTCAACGGTCGAATCGCGACTCGATTCGGGCCAGTCGCTTCGGTCGTGGCTGCTTTGGCCAGATCTTCGGCGCCGACGGGTTGCGCCTTACGCACTTCCGGCTCGGGCTCGGCAGGCTTAACCGATGGTTTCGGCGAAGCCGCTGCAACTGGCGCGGCTGTTGCGGCAACGGTCGGCAGTGGAGCCGGCGGAATGGCCGAGCCTGGACGAGCAACTGCGTTGCTCGCCGGAGCAATTGATGGCGAGCGCGTAGCCATCGCGTTCGGAGCTGGAGTTTGTTTAGCTGGAGGAGATGCGGCCGCAACATTTGCAGCAGAGGTCGATTGTGGAACTGCGCTTGGCGATGGCGCAACACTGGCCGCCGCGATCGGCTGCGGCTTTGCCGCAGTTGGCGATGGCACAACACTGGCGACCGCGACCGGTTGCTGTGCTTGCGCTGGCTTAGGAACGACCGACGGCGCCGCGGTCGGAGACGAGATCGGCGACGCTTGCGCAACTGGTTGTTCCGCGCGGCGCGGTGCGATTCTCTGAACATTCATGATAAATCGCATCAACGTAAAGCCGACTCCGATGACGATGACTCCAATGATGAGCGGCTTGAGGGATGCGCGATCGGACGACGACGAAGGAGATCGAACCGCTCTTGGCCTCGGGCGGCGAGCGATCGGAGTGTGCACCGGTCTGGGCGCGGGATTGTCCTGCAAATAAGAATAACCATCCACGGTCATGCTCTCGGACGTCTCAAACACCTCCATGTAGGGCGTGACATCGACATCGAGAAACTTTCCATAGATGAGCAAAAATCCTTTTGCGTAAGCGAGGCTCGGGAATTGCGAAAAATCGTCCGCCTCGATTTCGGCCAGACGCGATGGCCGGATCTTGGTCATGCGCGCCGCTTCATCGAGCGTGAGATTTCGCGCCAGTCGCGCTTCCTGAAATTTTTTACCGAGACCTTCGATCGTCATGGTGAATGCCGGCTAAACAGCGGCGTCAAGATCGACAAGTATTTCTCGCGGCTTCGCGCCTTCGCCGGGACCCAAAATACCGCGCTGTTCCAGAATATCAACGATGCGCGCGGCGCGCGTGTAGCCGAGACGCAAGCGTCGCTGAAGCAGAGAAGTAGAGGCGCGTTTTTCCTGTCGAATAATCTCGATACATTTCTCCACCAACTCTTCATCCTCATCCGTGACATCGTCTGTGGCCGCAGTGGCGGACTGCAGTTTTTCCTGCAGCGCGGCGTCGAACTCGGGCGAGCTTTGTGCGGAAACGAACTCAACCAGCCGCCGAATTTCATCGTCGGTCACGAGCACTCCTTGAGCACGAATCAGGCGCGATGTGCCCGGCGGTAGATAAAGCATGTCGCCCTGACCAAGCAGACGGTCGGCGCCGTTCTCATCGAGAATGACGCGACTATCGATCTTAGATGCAACTTGGAAAGCGATGCGACACGGGATGTTTGCCTTGATCACTCCGGTGACGACGTCGGCCCGCGGTGTTTGCGTCGCCACGATGAGATGAATGCCGGCGGCGCGCGCGATCGAAGCGATGCGCGCGATCGCGCTCTCGACGTCGGCCGGCGCGGTCTGCATCAAGTCCGCCAGTTCGTCGATGATAACGACGATATAAGGAAGCTTGTCGGGAATGACCAGCTCGTCATCGCGCGGGACTTTGACTTCGGTGGTCTCCGAACCTTCCTCCGCAAGATCGACATGTTTTTTCTTCAACGGTCGCGCGTTGAAGCTGATGATATTGCGCACACCTTCGCGCGCGAAAATTTTGTAGCGGCGATCCATTTCTTCGATCAACCAGCGCAACGCGAGCAGCACTTTCTTCGGATCGGTCACGACCGGAAAGGCGAGATGCGGCAGCGCGTTGTAAATCTGCATCTCGACCACTTTTGGATCGATCATGAGAAAACGCAGTTCTTCCGGCGTGAAGCGAAAGAGCATGCTCGCGATCATGGCGTTGATGCAGACGCTCTTGCCCGCCCCGGTTGTCCCCGCGACGAGCAGGTGTGGCATTTGCGCGAGATCGGCGATGATAGTTTTACCGTAAACATCTTTGCCGAGCGCGAGCGGAATCTTGGTCAGCACCCTGGCCTCTTCCCAATTGCCGGACTCGAGCAACTCGCGCAGCGTGACTGTGACCTTGCGCGTGTTCGCCAGCTCAATCCCGACGGTGTCTTTGCCTGGAATTGGCGCGAGAATGTTGATGCGCTCGGCGCGTGTGGCCCGGGCGAGATCGCGCTCCAAGCTCACGATCTTGTCCACGCGCACGCCTTTGGCTGGATAAACTTCGAAGCGCGTGATCGTCGGTCCTTTCGTGATATCGCCGGCGGCAACGGCGATGCCGAACTGCGCCAGCGTGTCGATCAAGATTTGCTGGACGCGCTCGAGTTCCGCCGGATCGGCTGCGCCCCGGCCCTCGGGATCGTGCGCGTCGAGCAAGTCGAGTCCCGGGACGCGATAATTTTCCGCATGCCAGATTAAACTCGGCGAGATCTTGGATTTTTCGGCGCCACTGCCGGGCCGCAATTCGGCGAGCGATGGTTTGCGACGAGGGGCAGGAGTCTCAGGCAACGCAGTTGTATCGACGACTTTTGGCTTGGGGCGACCAGCCAATTCTTCCGGCGAAATAAAAGCTGCGCCTGGCTCGGCCACCGGTGCGCCTTTTTTCTTGAGCTGCTTCTCGATCACGCGTCGTTGTTTGGTCAATTCTTTCTGGCTGATCTCGAGCTGGCCTTTGAGGTCCGATTTACGCAGTTGTCGTTGCAAACGCCATTCGTGCAGTTTTACGAAAGCGGCGCGCGTGCCCGAAATCGTTTGCCTAACGACATGAATCGGTCGCAAGCCGGTCAGGAGAATCAGCGTCGCAACATAAATGCCAATGAGCAAAACGAGCGAACCGACTTTGCCCATGGCGTTGAGCAGCAGCGTATTTCCAAAAACGTAACCGACCCAGCCGCCGGGACCTGGGATGTTGAAATGTTTCTTCCAACCCAGGAAATGACTTGTCTGGAGTTGCAACAGACATGCGCCGGAGGCCAGGAACAAAACGATCCACGGAATCCGCTTGGTCACGTGCAGGGCAGAATGAAATAATTTCGCCGCGCCAAACCCGAGGAGAATGGCGGCGAGCAGATACGAGGCGGCCCCGATGAGAAAGTAAAAAACGCTCGCGAAGATTGCGCCGAAAGGCCCGATGAAGTTTTGCGCCGGCCGATTCGGCGGCGACAAATAACTCCAGGGCACCCAGGACGGAAGGTCTTTCGGATTATAAGAGACGAGCGCGAGAAAAAGCAACGTGCCGACGCCGAGCAAAATGAGGGCGAATACTTCGTTCCAGGCGCTGTTCTTAACCGAGCGAGCCACCGGATGTCATAGTAATGCGACGCGTGCGCCTTTCAATCGCGTTTACGATGCGCTTTGGTCTTGCACGCCAGGAGGATTGACCATTACTGTCCGAGCGCATTATGCGATTCTCCGTTTGGACGACCAGTATCGCCTTGGCCGTAGCGTCGTTCATTTCTATTTCTTGCGAGAAACATCACGTCGGCGAACTGCCCGAAGTGCAAAAGGAAAAAGTCGATCTTGCGGCTGGTCATGAGGGCGGTGCGGAAGGCGTTCATGCCGCCACGCCCGCGGCCAAGCCAACCCCGGCCGAATTCTTTCCGGAAAAGAAACCTTAGCGACGACAGGCTCGTTTATGGCCAGACAAAGTTATCTCACTTCGCCGCCGAAGATCAGCACGATGCCACCGGGCGTTCCCTACATCGTCGGCAACGAAGCCGCCGAGCGCTTTTCCTACTACGGGATGAATTCCATCCTGACCATCTTCATGACCAAGTATCTCTTGGATAAGATGGGGCATTTGAGTGTGATGCCGCCTGCGAACGCCGAAGCGTGGTATCACACCTTTGTTTCGGTCCTTTATCTTCTGCCGATCCTTGGCGCGATTCTCGCCGATGCTATCTTCGGAAAATTCTGGGTCGTCTTCTGGTTGTCGATCGTTTACTGCGGCGGCCATGCCACGCTGGCATTGATAGGCTCGCCCGTGGCGCACACGATCGAGCCGCGTTATTTGCTCGCTATCGGCCTGTTGTTGATCGCGCTCGGGGCGGGTGGAATTAAGCCGTGCGTCTCGACAAACGTGGGTGATCAATTCGGCGAATCGAACAAGCATTTGCTCACGCGCGTCTTCAACTGGTTTTATTTTTCCATCAACGCCGGTTCGGCGTTTTCCACGCTTTTGATTCCGTGGTTGCTCGACCCCTACACAGCTTCTCCGGGCGGCTTCATCGCCAAACTGCCGCCAGCCATTGTTAGTTTTCTCGAGAGCCCGCGCCTGCACAGTCCGGACATTGCCTTCGGACTTCCGGGCGTTTTCATGGCGATCGCTACTGTTATCTTCTGGATGGGCCGCAAAAAGTTTGTCCATATCCCGCCGGTCGGCTTGCGCACCTATGCGCGTGAAATTTTCAACAAAGAGACAGGCAAAATCCTGCTCAACATTTTAATGCCGGTTCCGTTTGTCGCCATTTTCTGGGCTTTGTGGCAACAAAATTTTTCCTCATGGATCGTTCAAGCCGAATCGATGGATCGACATCTTTTCGGAATCGAGTGGCTGTCATCGCAAATTCAAACGGTTAATCCCTTTTTTATTTTAATCATGCTGCCGCTTTTTTCCTACTGGCTCTACCCGGCCGTGGAGAAAGTTGTTCGCTTGACCCCGCTGCGAAAAATCGGTGCCGGCTTATTTGTCACCGCGGCATCATTTTTTCTCGTCGCCGTGATTCAAACGCGCATCGATGGCGGCGCGCGGCCGAGCATCGTCTGGCAGGTTTGGGCGTTCGTGATCTTGACCGCTGGCGAGACGTTAGTTTCACCGACGCACCTCGAGTTTTCCTACACGCAGGGACCGGTCAAACTCAAATCACTTGTCATGTGCACGTATTTGCTCGCCGTCTCGCTCGGCAACCAATTCACGGCTGCGGTCAACTTCTTCATCCAAAATCCTGACGGCACTCTGAAGTTGCAAGGGACCAGCTACTTTATGTTCTTCCTTTGGGTGATGCTGGGAACAGCGGTCTTATTCGCGATCGTTACGCCGTTTTATAAAGGCCGCACCTATTTGCAGGATCAAGCAGCACCGGTTGCGCCCCTTGAACCCGCGATTGGGCTCACCGCGCAGCCAGAAATTTAGTTCTAGGCCCTATGAAACGAATCATTCTCATGCTCGCGTTGTCTTTACCATTGTCGATCTTCCTTCCTGGCGCCCGCGCTAACGAAGCGGACGAAAAATTTCAAAAGCTCGCGGCCGCTTATATCGAAGCCGAGCTCGTCGCGAATCCCGAACAGGCCACCGAACTGGGCGATCATCGCTTCGACGATCGGTTGACGGATTACTCGCGCGCCGCGCTCGACAAGACATTGGCGTCGCAAAAACAATTCCGAATCGACGTGGGTACGATTGACGCGGCCAAACTAAGCGGGCCTAACAATGTCGATCTTCGCATTCTCAAGGACAGCATCGACAATCGCATCTTTGAGCTGGAACAACTGAAGGAAGCCGATTGGAACCCGCTCGTTTACAATCAAAGCCTCGCCAACAGTCTTTATCTGCTCGTCGCGCGCGATTTCGACACGCCCGAAAAGCGAATTCCAAACCTGCGCAAACGCATGGAAGCGATTCCGCGCGTGATCGATCAGGCCAGGCAAAACCTGCAGCATCCTCCGCGCGTTTACACCGAGACGGCCATCGAACAGATCGCCGGTGCGGTCAATCTGGTCCGCGAAGGGTTGACTCCATTGCTCGATCGCGCGCCGCAGATGAAAAAAGAGGTCACTCCTTCCCAGGAAAAAACGGCCAAAGCGCTGGAAGAATATAAGAAATGGTTGCAGGACGACTTGCTTAAACGGTCGGACGGCGACTTTCGACTTGGCGCGGACAAGTTCCGCCGCAAGCTCCGTTTCGCGCTCGCGTCCGAGTTGTCGATGGAAGAAATCATGCAGCGGGCCCGGGCCGATCTGGAGAAGACGCAATCGGCTATCTACGAAACCGCGTTGCCGCTTTACAAAAAATACTTTCCGAAGGCGGATCAAGCGACACTGGCTGACAAAAAGAAAGTTACGACCGGAGTGCTCGACAAACTGGCGGAGCAACATCCGGATGACAACACCATCGTCGGTTACGCGCAGAAGATCATGGGCGAAGCGACCGATTTTGTGAAAAAGCACGATCTCGTCACGGTTCCGCAGACGCCGATCGAGATCATCGTCATGCCGGAATTTAAGCGCGGCCAGGCCATCGCTTATTGCGATTCACCGGGGCCGTTGGAAAAAAACGGCAAAACGTTTTATGCGGTCGCGCCCACGCCTAACGACTGGCCGAAACCGCGCAAGGATTCGTTCTTTCGCGAATATAACAACTACATGATCCGCGATCTGACCGTGCACGAAGCGATGCCGGGCCATTATCTGCAGTTAGCCCACGCCAATGAATTCAAAGCGCCGACGATGGTGCGATCGATTTTTCGCAGCGGCACCTTCATTGAGGGCTGGGCCGTTTACACGGAGCAATTGATGGCTGAGACCGGCTACGGCGGACCGGAAGTCAAGATGCAGCAGTTGAAAATGCGGCTGCGCGTGGATTGCAACGCCATTCTCGATCAAAGCATTCACGCTGGGAACATGAGCGAGCAGGAAGCGCTCAATCTGATGATGAAGGAAGGTTTCCAGCAGGAAGGCGAAGCGGTCGCGAAATGGAAGCGCGCTCGTCTCAGCTCTGCGCAACTTTCCACTTATTTCGTCGGCGTGACCGAACATCTCGATCTTCGCGACAAGGCGAAAGCAAAAGCGGGCGCGTCGTTCGATCAGAAAAAATATAACGACACCGTGATATCGTTCGGCAGCCCGCCGGTGAAATACGTGCGCGAGCTAATGGGATTGTAGGGTGGCTCGCCCTTTACATCGACAACCACCGGTCGCAACATTCGCCGATGCCGAACGTTGCTACCTGGATGCGGGAAAAGGACGAAAAATGGTTTCGACCATTTTTCGCGAAGCGTCCGGACGTGCGCGTCTGGAATGCGCGCAGCAATGAAGTGCCGCTGGAAAAGATGGATGGATTGCTTTTGACCGGTGGCTCGGACATCGCGCCGGAATTTCTGCGACAGGAAATTCCCGATCCAAGCGTGCTCGATAGAGATGTCGATCTTGCGCGGGATCGCTGGGAATTCGAAACGATTAAGGGAGTCCTTCCGCGCAGTTTGCCGATCCTTGCCATTTGCAAAGGCCTCCAGGTTTTGAACGTCGCGCTGGGCGGAACGCTCAAGCTCGACATTCCCGGCCATAAATTGCCGGAACAAAAAGACCACGATGTCCAGCCGCTGCGTTCCGACCGGAATGCGACACACCGTTTCGAAAAAGTTAATAGCTCGCATCATCAGGCGATCGATCGGGTCGCGGACGGTTTCGAAATCGAAGCCTGGTGCGCGGCGGACGACATCATCGAGCAAATCCGTCTGCGCGATCATCCATTCGCTCTTGCCGTTCAGTATCACCCCGAGCGCGGCGGAATTTATGACGGGTTATTTGCAGATTTTTTTGACAGAATTAACAAAATGAACCGAATGGGTTCCGAAAAATAACTCTGCTGAATTCTGTTCGTTCTGTCTAAAATCAGCTGACGCAATGTCTACTCCGCAAAATACTATCGCGATCGTTTACGATTACGATCAAACCCTCAGTCCAAGCTACATGCAGGACGAGGTTGTATTTCCAAAATTTGGGATCGACCGGGCCAAGTTCTGGGACCGGTGCAGCGCATTGGTGCGCGAGAACGGCTACGACAACGAGCTGGCTTACATGAAAGTGTTGCTCGACACGCTTGGAATGGATCGGCCGACGAACAACGAGCTCAAAGCGCTGGGCAAGGAGCTCAATTTCTACAAGGGGCTCCCGGAAATGTTCGAAGAATTTCGGGACGGCCTGCTCACCGCCGAACACCACGCGCATGGGATCACGGTTGAGCATTACATCATCTCATCCGGGATGAAGGTGTTGATCGAAGGAAGCCGGCTTGCGCCTTATGTGCGCGGCATTTTTGGTTGCGAATTTGCCGAGGACAATGAGGGACGGATTACATTTCCGAAGCGCGTCATCAGCCATACCCAGAAAACGCAGTTCCTTTTCCGCATCAACAAAGGTCTCCTCGATATGTCGCAGGACGTGAACGATCACATGGATGCCGAGATCCGGCCGATTCCATTCCCAAACATGATCTACATCGGCGACGGACCGACCGATGTGCCGTGTTTTACCGTCATGAAAAAGAACGGCGGACAGGCGATCGCTGTTTATAATCCGGACGATCCGCTACGCGCCGGTTTTAGGAAATGTTACCAGCTTTCGGCGCATGCCGATCGCGTCAAACACATCGCGCCGGCCGATTATCGACCGAACACGCATCTGCGCATGCTGCTCGAGCAAATGGTGGAAGAGACCGCTGATCGAATCGTGGCCCAGCGCAAATCCGTGATCGAGATCGGCACGGTGCGCGCGCCGAAACATTAAATTGCCGAAATCGGCTCGCGCATCTCGGCCGCGATCTTGAGCGCTTCGCCAAAGCTGCGCGTGTTGGGATCGGGTTTACGCGAAGCTTGATACGCCACCGGCGGTTGTGTCAGGTCGCGAATGTCGAACTCGGGCGGAACGTCGCCCATCACTTTTTCGAAAAATTTCGCCGATGTTTCCGGAAATGGAAAACAACGCCAGAGCGAATAGGCGTTCAATCCATTATTGAGAGCGGCGCGCGAGACCGTCGAGGACACGGAGTAGACCGCTTCGATCTCGGCAAAGTGCCGCAGAAAATGGAGTTCGGCCACTTCGCGATCGTTCTCGATGCGAAAACCGTGCAGGTCCAAGCGCTCGGCTTCGCCGGTCTCGATCGGGTGGGGCCGGTAAATGAGATCGCAATTCGCGCCGTAATGCGTGCGCAGGTAATCGAGGCAGCGGTTGAGATGCTCGACATAGACTTCGGGCGAAAGATTGTGAATGAGGAGAAACGGCGTTCCGAAAAAAATCACGCGACGATGTCGATCTTGTCCGTTGCTGGTCGATTCGGTCGTTGAAAACTCCTGCAGTTCGGCCATGCTCGGGAAACGCGCCGCGATTTTTCTCTCGTCCGCGCCCGCGGGCAACCCGCGTCCGCTGTTGCTCAGGATAACGACCGTGTCGTAAACGGCATCGGGATTCTTTTGCAGCCGGATTAATCGCACGCCGTCGCCGCCCGGATTTATGCGTGGCTTAAAGTGCAGCGTCCGTTCCAGGCCGGCCAGTGGTTCGACCACGCGATTTTGCAGCCACCCGGAAGTGGTAAAGCGAAATCGCATTCGATCGGGCTGGCGCATCAATCCTTCGTAACCCGACTTTGATATGCCGAGAATTTTGTAAACATCGTGATGGGCCGAGGCGGCGACATTGCCAAGGCCGAGAACGCTGGCCAGGCAAAGCAAAGCGTCGGTCTCGGGATTGACCGGCAACGCGGCGACCGCGCGCTTGCGCTCTGCGCTCTCGCGATAAAGCCGGGGGAGATCGATAAGGCCGCGACAGGTTTTTACGCGCGGAAACGAATGCACGCCGGCGAAATAACGCTGGTACGGCTGCCATTGCGCGCGGTCCCACCATTGCGATTCTTCGCGCAACAAATGACAACCGCCGGGGAATCGGTCGCGCAAAACTTCCACGGCGATCAAAGCGCTCGGCAAGCGCACCGGCCGCCCGAGCACAATCCAAAGTTTTGCGCCGTTCCTGGTGGAGTTCATACAATGAACATGTCGATCTTCTATTCCCCTCGATAAACGCAGCGCGCCGTCGGCGTTTCGTGCACTATGATTTCGCACAGGCCGCGACATTGCGGCTGCAATTTCTTCCAAAACCAGACCGCTATGTTTTCGATGGTCGGGTTATCCAGGCCTTCGATGTCGTTGAGATAACTGTGATCCAGCATTTGCAGAAGCGGTTTCATCGCCGCGCTGATTTCAGCGTGATCATAAACCCAGCCGACGCTTTGATCGACATCTCCTTCCACCGAAACTTCAATCTTGAAACTATGCCCGTGCATTTTGCGACACTTGTGATCGAGCGGCGCGCGCGGCAAAGTTTGCGCCGCCTCGAAGGTAAAATCTTTGGTCAATTGCGCTCGCATTTGGCTGATTCCAATCTTACGCGGCAGCCTAAACATTTGCGAGAGAACGCTGTGGGGCAGATCCCGGGTTGACGCCGGGCGAGAGCGACGTAGAGGTAGTGCGTTTCGTGCAGGCGGTTGCTTGATGGATTTGCGACGCTTTTCAACGCTCCCGGTCATCGTCGTCCTGACGCTGGTTTATTTTGGCGCCGGCAAATTGGGCTTAAGTCTCGCCTCGCTGCACGCGAGCGCATCGCCGGTTTGGCCGCCAGCGGGCATTGCGCTGGCCGCGTTGTTGGTGCTCGGATATCGCACGTGGCCCGCCATTTTTCTTGGCGCGTTTCTGGTCAACGCCACCACCGCCGGCAATATTGCCACGTCGCTTTCGATCGCGACGGGTAACACGCTCGAAGCGCTCTGCGCCGCCTGGCTGGTGAATCGTTTTG
>Ga0209331_1000562_pt1 | contig 13317 bp, 11 predicted proteins | sample JacPinW_OM3H0_M3_FD_187971 | JGI IMG/M metagenome (GOLD analysis project Ga0209331, IMG submission 187971) | Forest soil microbial communities from Algoma, Ontario, Canada - Jack Pine, Ontario site 1_JW_OM3H0_M3 (SPAdes) (version 2) | ecosystem: Environmental > Terrestrial > Soil > Boreal... | reverse complement strand
AAGAACGGCAAGCGCGCGCTGGTCATCAACGCCATCGGCCGCGTCTTCATGACGCCGTTCGACGACCCGTTCGCCGTTCTCAACCACGAACTGGAAGCCTGTCCGCTGCGCATGGCGGCCGATGCCATCGTGGTCGATTTTCATTGCGAGGCCTCCAGCGAAAAGCAGGGCATCGGATTTTTCTGCGACGGCCGCGCCAGTCTCGTGGTCGGCACCCACACCCATGTGCCGACCGCCGACCATCAGATCCTTTCCGGCGGCACCGCCTACATGACCGACGCCGGCATGACCGGCGATTATGATTCGATCATCGGCATGCAGAAGGAAGAGCCGCTGCGGCGTTTTACGTCGGGCATTCCCTCGGGGCGATTCGAACCGGCGTCAGGCGCGGCCACGCTGAGCGGCGTCGCGGTCGAGACCGACGATGCAACCGGGCTGGCGCTGCGGATCGCGCCGGTGCGGATAGGGGGAAGGCTGGAGCCGACGCTGCCCGGATTTTGGGTGAATTGATAAAAGCAAGCGTAGCCCGGATGAGCGAAGCGACATCCGGGGCCGGCGTCCCACGTTCATTCCCGGATTTCGCTGCGCTCCATCCGGACTACGGTACTGAATTGAGCCGTACGTTGATGCGATCGTGGCCTCGTACAATCTCTCAGCAGGTCGTCCCTGCGAACGTAGGGACCCATAACCCCTGGCCTCAAAAGTGAAAAAAGGAAGCGTAGCCCGGATGAGCGAAGCGACATCCGGGGCGGCGTCACACGTTCATTCCCGGATTTCGCTGCGTCCATCCGGGCTACGGTACTGTCCGGGTTTTGGGCGGGCCGACAAAAGTCACTCCGCCTTGATGTTGGCCGCCTTTACAATCGGCCACCATTTCTCGATCTCCGCGGTTTGATGGCTCTTCAGTGCCATTGGGGTTTGCCGGTCGGGCGGGGGTGTTTCCTGGCCCAGTTCCAGAAACCGTTGCTGCTGCAGGGCCTTGTCGGCCAGCGCTGCCACGATGGCCGCGTTCAATCTTGCGATGGCTTCGCCCGGGGTATTCTTCGGCGCCCAGATGCCGTGCCAATAAGCGATATAAAGTCCTTGCAGCCCGGCTTCATCCACCGTCGGGATATCGGGCGCGGATGCGAGCCGCGAACGCGACGTGACGGCATAAGCCCTCACATTGCCGCCGCGCACTTGCGGCAACGAATTCGTGGCCTGATCGAACATCAGATCGATGTGCCCGGCCATCAGGTCGTTGAGCGCGGGGCCGGCGCCGCGATAGGGCACAAAGGAAAAACTGGTCCCGGTCAGGTTCTGGAAGAAAACACCTGCAATATGGGCGCCGGACCCTGGTCCCGCGGTCCCGGCGGTGGCCTTGTTCGGGTTGTCCTTCAGCCAGCCGATCAATTCCTTCAAATTCCGCGCCGGCAGTGTCGGCCTGCCGATGATGAGTTGCGGCCCGTTCCCGATCAAGCCGACCGGATCGAAGTCGTTCAGGACATCGTACTGCAGCGAATAGACCGCGCCGTTGAGAACATGCGTTCCCCAGTGACCGATGGTGATGGTGTAGCCGTCCGGCGTGGCGCGCGCGGCTCTCATGCCCGCGATCGTGCCGGAGGCGCCGGTGACGTTTTCGATCACGACGGTTTGTCCGAGCGTCGTTCGCATATTCTCGGCGAGAATGCGCGCCAGCACGTCGGTGGGCCCGCCGGCGGCGAACGGCACGATCAGCGTGATCGGCCGCGATGGATAGCTCTCTGCGCGTGACGAAACCGGCCACACCGCCGCCGTGCCAATCGCCGCCTTTATAAAATCGCGCCGTCTCATGAGGTGCCCTCCCTGTATGTTTTGGTTTTTGGACCCATAGCACATCCGCGGCATTTTCTTGTGCGTCCCCTTCCGTGGAGGGGTGCAGCATCGAGGCCGACGATGCAACCGGGCTGGCGCCACGGATCGCGCCGGTCCGAACCGGCGGCCGGCCCGGCGTCGCGTGGAAGTTCTCATTTTCATTCTCTGCGATACTAACTATCGTGCTCCAAACGGGTAGAAACTCATGACCTCTCGCGATGACTTCTCCGAAGCCACAAAGAAAACTCTCGCCATTCGCGCGGCGCATTTCTGCTCGAATCCAGAGTGCATGAAGCTTACAGCGGGTCCTCATTCGGACGATTCAAAAAGCCTATCTACGGGACATGCCGCGCACATCCACGCCGCAGCCCCGAATGGCCCGCGCTACGATCCCACCCAGTCAGCCGCTCAACGCAAGGCGATCACAAACGGAGTTTGGCTCTGTCGCGTGTGCGGAGACATCGTTGATAAAGATGCTGCGGCGCATACTCCCGCGCAATTGCGACAATGGAAGCGAAATCACGAGGCGATAATCGCGGAGGTCGGCACGAAGGGTTATTCCCAGAGCCTCGTGCTCATTCAAACGCGGCGCGCGGCGCCCGCGTTGGTGAAGCAGGTCATCGCTATGCTCGAAGACCATCGAGTTTTCTGGGCATCGTTCGACGCCGAATTTCCGGAGCGCGTGCGGCAATCGCTGGACAAAGTACGATCACAACTCACCCGTTTGCGCGGCGGCCTGCCGGATGGCAACGGCTTGGACCAAATCCTTCTCTCATTGACGAAGACCATCCACATCTTCTTTAACGAGGTCGAGCACTCTAACCTCTCGACGTTGCGCTGCAATGGAAACGACCCGGAATGGCTGCAATTTCGGGACGCATTGGCTACCCTCCGCAAGTCGATCGGTCTCCAAATCGGGAACCTGGCTTCGGCTTACGATATCTCGCTTAGCGAAGATCTGAGGCGCATCACACCAACGCCAGCTGCGTGGTAATCGCTCCGCGCGTTAATTCTGCGCTTTTGGTTTCAGGGCCGTTGATCGGGACTCGTAGGGCGGAATAGCGCTAGCGTATTCCGCCAATTCAATTGCGCCCAAAGGACGCCATCTAACGAAACCGCGGATCTTTACAGTTGTTGAATTCGGAAAATTTGGTCGGCCCTGGCTCCTTGCCCCATACCTTCGCGCCAGCCCGCCGCGGATGATCTCTGAAGTGGCCGTTGCGCTCAGTGAAGTACTGGTCGATTGCGGTTTTGGCGTCATCCACCGACTTGTAGTCACTGTTTTGAATTACGGCGCGAGACATGCCGCTGAAAATAGACTCGATCACGTTAAGGAACTGAGCTCGTGCTGGAAGCGGCGCGGTCTCGACGGTTGGACCCTTACTGCCGACGGTGAAATTGTGTCCATCGATATGTTCGAATAGCTTCTTGGATACGTGCCACGATGCTGCGTCCCACGAGAGATAGAGTTTCTGGCGGTCACCGTACTGAGCGACGAGCACCTGCATCATACGAATCATCTCGTCAGTGTTTTTTTTGGTGCTGTAAAAATGAGTGATCTGATTGGAGGACAGTTCAACGGCAGCGGTTAGAATTAAATAGCCCTTCGATGGCTGCCACTGCGGTACGAGCCTTTGCTCATTTGGGCCAACGAGTGCTCGACCTGGCTGCGCCTTTATCGCAAATGGCCCGAATTCATCGATTGAAAAGAAGGCTTCATCCGCTTTTAGTCCAGAAAGAATTGACTGAATGTGGTGGAGTTTTTCGGAAAACTCAGAATCATTAGAAGTCAGCACGACGCGCGCTTTGCGCCAGCGGTAGCCTGCCTGCTTAACAATTTTTCGAATCACATCCTCGCAGGCTGGCTCGCCTGTTTTTTTCATTATGCGAGACAAGTCGCCCATTTTCCACGTCGTACGATTGATGCCAAAATTGCTGGGCGGTTGATGAAGCAGGCTGAAAGCCGCTTTCTTCACTCTCTCCTGATCGAATTTCCGAAGAGGGCTGATGCGGGGAGCAAACAGTGCTGCTGCCCCGCCCTCGTCGAACAAACGTACGTATCGACGGTAGGTTTGCCGACTGAGATTGAAAGCGCTACAAATCGAGCCGATCTGCCGGCCGCTTCGGTTTCCTAAAACCGCTATTGCGCGCTGCCGATCCCCCAAGCGTCCGCTCTTTAGTCGCTCAAGGAGCGCCTGCAGGTCCGGATGGCCGATAATTGCGCGCGGGAGTTCCTCGGCATTGATGTCCTTGTGAAGCATCGCCAAGAGCCAAATGTGTGCCGACTGTTCGGGGGACGTTTTCAGTCGTCCATTACGAATTAGAATTGCGGTGATCGTTGACGGTGCGGGCACGGTAGCGGCACCAAAAAGTTGGAGATGTGAAGCAATTTTTCGACCGCCCCAGGTGGGGTGGTCCGCACGCACCGAAAGAACAGCCAGTTCAGTGACTTTGGAAGAGCGCAACGGCCTGCGGTGAGGGGCGCGAGAACGATCTTGCAGGCCTTTTTCGCCTTCTGCACGATACCTTTCCAAGGTTTGATAGCCAGTGTTCGGGCTGATGTTAAAGCGCCTGCAAAGCCCTCGCATGTTTGAATTGGGCGATTGTGCAAGCATCACAAAATCGCGCCGCGCCTCAAAGATGGAATTAGACGTCCATGGCATGGTTGCCTCCATCAATATGTTGTTGATCGAGCCTTTGTCGGATTTCTTCGTATTGGCGACGGCCGCGATCTTCGCATCAATACGCTGCGCTATTGCGCCCTACGCGTTAGATGTGGGCGCAGCGCGGTCACATCACGGCTTCAGCGGACAACTGATTTGCCCGACGGGCAAATCACTGATTTGGCTGTCCAGCCCCTTTTGCAAAAATATTTCTGTTTTCGCTTGACCCAAATCACTTCTATATCCACCGCCGTCTCGTCCCACAGAGGGGCGTATCGCGATCGTCACGGACGCGGGATGGGATGCGGTGGACGCAGCAGCGTCAGGCGCGCTGGTCAAACAGCGCGCGGACGAATGGCGCTTGATCCGCCTTCGCTAAAGCTTCGGCGGACGGGTACCATACCCGTCGAAGCCTTTGGCGTAGACGGGCTGCGGACGGCGAAGTCGTGTGGTCCTGACGCCCCGACGCTGGCGTCAAGTTTCGCGGGAATTTTCCGCGAGATGACGGTGGCAAGAAAGCCCGGTCACCGGGGAGAGCACGAAGGAAGCCGTTAAAACCATTGCGCAGGGAAGGCCGGGTGTTCCGGTGAACCTGTAGTGACTACACTCGTGTGCTACCTACACACTGCACACGAGGCTGCGGGTGCAGCGGGCACCCGGCTTTCCCTGCGCCCTCTGTTTTTCGAGGGACAAACGTTCTTGCACAGCTCGGGCGCATCGCGCCGCGAGAATGCGAATTTATGTCTGATCTTGAATACGCTCGCCACGACAGAATGAACTGTGCTGCTCCATCTCCCGAAGGTCCTCACATTTTGAGCTGGAAAGCTGGAGGCGCCAAGTTGTCGGATGAAACAGGCAGAATTTCAAAAGTACCTGTCCTTAAGGGCTTTCTGAGTATCCATGCGCCGCTATGAGCTGCCGGCCTGGCCGGAATCGAACTGAGCGGATAACTGATATCTGAAATAATTTGCAGCCCGGTCTGTCCGCAAAAGCGAGAGTGGAAGAGGGCCGCTTGAACACCGCTTGCCCGCGATTGAACCATCGGCGACCTGCAGACGACTTCTGTAGAAGCGACCCGTTCCCTCCTCAAGGCGTCATCATGGGCAAACCGCACCTGACCTTCGCATCGATCTGCATTTCTTGCTGCCTTTCCTGGGCCTTGCTCGGCCTGTCGCCGTCAAATGCGCTGGCCCAGACGGATGAGCCAGGACGCGCGTGCAATCCGGCCCTCACCACGCCGGACGATACGATCGCCAGCTGCTCCGCCGTGATCGATTCCGGCACCGTCAGCGGTAGGCCCCTTGCCGCCGCCTACGCGCAGCGGGGCTACGCCCGCACGCTCAAGCGCAGCCTCACCGAGGCCGAAATGGATCTCGACGCGGCCATCAAGATCGATCCGGACTACGCCGAGGCCTATGCCAACCGCGCCAATTTCTGGACCGTGAGCAAAAAACCCGATCGCGCCATGGCCGACGCAGAGCAGGCGGTTCGACTCAATCCCAGCCTGCCGGTCGCCTACTTTGTCCGAGCCGGTGCGGCGATGAATCTCCGCGAGTACGATCGCGCCATTGCCGACTACACGGAAACCATGAGGTTGCGGCCGAGCGGCAGTGCCGGCGTCTACGGTTCGCGTGGCGTCGTCTATCATCGCAAGGGCGACGAGGCCCACGCGGTCGCCGATTACAGCGAAAAACTCAAAGCCGAGCCGAACGACGTCGGCACGCTGCTCAATCGTGGCGACGCGCTGCGCAATATGCACGAAATGAGCCGCGCCAGCGCCGACTATAGCGAGGCGATCCGGCTGGCGCCTGACAATCCCGGCGGATGGAAAGGCCGTGGCTTCATCCGGCTTGCGACGCAGGATTTCGACGGCGCGGTCGCCGATTTCAGCGAGGCGATCCGGCTCGCTCCCAATGAGGGCAGCGTCTACCTCAACCGCGGGGCCGCGTTGACTTTGCTCAGCCAAAATGCCCGCGCGCTGGCCGATGACGACATGGCGATCCGTCTCGATCCGAATCAGCCGCTTGGCTACGTCAATCGCGGGCAGACCCTGAACGAACTGGGCGATCGGGTCGCGGCCATTGCCTCCATCAACAAGGCGTTGCAGCTCGCCCCCGCCTTTGCTCCTGCCGTCGATCTGATCAAGAAGATCGGCGACACCGCCAAAAAGGGCGGCAAGCCGGCGGAGCAGCCTTCAAGGGAGGCTGCAAGTCGCTATTACCAGATATGCGCTTTCCCGGTCACCGACGTCGGCCCAAGCAGGGAAGCGATGGGTAAAGTCATCGACGCCTGCACCGCGCTGATCAATTCGCGAGGCGGCAGCGATGAAGACCGCGCTCTGGTTCACCTGCAGCGCGGCAGCATGTATCGGCGCCTCGGCAAATACGAACTCGCGCTGGCGGATTTCTCTGAATCCATCCGACACGATTCAAACTCTGCGCGGGCCTGGACCGGTCGTGGCAATGCCTATCGCGGCCTGCTTCTGTTCGATCAGGCGATCGCAGATCATACCGAAGCGATCCGCCTGAAGCCGGACGATGCCGCTTCCTACAATAACCGCGGCAACGCCTGGCAGGATCTGAAGAACAACGAGCGTGCGATTGCCGACTACGACATGGCGATAAAAGTCGATCCGAACTATGCAACGGCCTATTACAACCGCGGCAATTCGCGTCTCGAAGCCGGCGACAAAGACGGCGCCGTTGCCGACTACCGGCAGGCGGCCAAGCTCAATCCCAGCCTCAAGCAAGCCACCGAGATGCTTCGGAAGGTTGAAGCGAAGCTGTAAATGTGGGCGGCAGGGCCAGCGGCACGCTCAGGCCGCCAACTGAGGTGCGTAGTTCTACGGAGCGCTAACTTTTCGAGATTTCATCATGAACATAGGTGAACCTACTGGGCAGTCGTTTGACGTGTATATGATCCGCTCTTCACCGCCCCGTTACGCAAAGAAAGAGCAATGGACAACACAGAATACTACCGCCGTCAGGCCCAGGAATGCCGTCGTTTGCTGGGCTTGGCGCAAAGCGAAGCCGCGGCCCAGGTCCTGAGAAATCTCAGTCATAGCTGGGTCAGGATTGCCAACCAAGCCGACCTATACGCCGAGATTGTGAGAAGGGAGGACCGCTCGGAAAAAAGTAATGCCGCTTCAGTTGGAAGCCTCCTTTAATCGCCACCGCGCCGGAGCGCCCTCGCCAACGTGTCTGCCATTAGCGGCGACCCGGTCGAGTTGGGCGTCGTCAAAAGCCTCGCGCACCCTCAGGGGCGTCACCCCAGCGGGTATGATACTGCCGCGGCCTGTAAGCGGAATGCTTCGCCGCGACCGCGAGCTAGATCAAGCCGACCATCTGTCCTGCTCTTTGCGGCAATCGTCTTCGTTGAGACGGTCCGCGATATCCTCTGCGATGGCTGGCGTTTTCGCCTTGGCAATTGGCTTGCCGTCTGCAGTCACTAATTTTTCGCCCTCAACCTCAACCGGGAAGTCGTCGGGCTTGAGGGGCTTATCATTCGGCATGTCACCCTCCCGCGTTAAAAGAAAAAGCCGCCCGGGCATTACGCCGAGCGGCTTTTCGCGCAACTGCCAGTCGGCCCGGTTCCGTTGCTGGAATGACAACGTCGATCCAAGGGAAAAGTTTCTGCCGAAGCAAGGTATTCTATCGCGCTACGGTCCCTTAGCTCTGCCGGTCGTGTCGTCGAGCGAAGCGGAGCTGCTGCGTATAGTTCAAACGGTCTTTTGACAGAAGCAACGCGAGGATATTGTTGGCGCGGTCAACAAGCGGCATCGAGTAAACGCCAATCTCACCTCCTGGCACATTTCGTTACCAGAGATTGATGATCCATTTTGCGCCGACGACCATCTCCCAGACTGCCGCCGTCGCCACCGCCAACACAATGACGGCGGCCAGCAAGGCAATCGAGAGCAGGACCCCATCCTCCTCGAGATAGGCAAGGGAGATCAAGGCAATCACCAAAGCGGGGACGACGTTGCTCAGGGGTATTGGAATGAACACCAGGGTGGCGCTCAGCACCACGACGATGGTGCCGACCAGGCGCTTGGTTGCCTCCAGCCGGGTGTGCCAGCGTGGATGAACTACCTTCTCAAGATATCTGAGCACCGGTAGGGATCGCTGCACCACAGCAGCGAGGTGTTTCGTCGGCAAGGAACGGGTGGCGATGCGGCGTGGGAAGACCGGAGCAGGTTTGCCCGCGATCATCTGGAACGCGAGAATCATGAGCAGCAGGCCAGCTACGATCGAGAGCCCCGGTGCGATCGCGACCAGCGCGAGCAGGAGCATGATGATCCAGAAGGATCGCTTGCGCAGGCTGTGCATCAGCCAGCCCAGGGTGAAATGGTTCGCTGGTATTTCATCATGCAGCCGCTGCAACACGGCGGAGGTGGGAACAAGCCCTGTCGGGTCGGCCGGCGGTCTCGGCATCAAAAAAAGCGTCTCCTGACTTCATTATTGGCATTGGTCCGCATCCGCGCACTTGGCCGATGTCTCCGTCTTCGAACCTGAACCAGTCGCTCCGTTGGTTGTTTTAGGTGCTATGCTGCCGATAGTCGAGCGCGGTCAATCCATCGAAAATCGGCGAATTTAGAAATGATTACCCCATAGCCGCAACAGTACTGTCATGAGAGTTGCAATGGCCACAGTGGTTGCTCTCCTCTTGCTCAATTTTGTGGATGAGCATTTTAATGATGCCCGTTACGCACGGGCTGCGACAAACATGCTTTCTCACATGGCCAGATCATTTGGCTAGGCCGCCTCAGCCGGCGACATTGATAAATGTCAATGTGCAATGTGATTTGACTATTACCGTCGGTAGAGCATTCACCGAGCGGTCCCGAGGGGGACGCTGTTCCGGTCCTTGTTAGCGGTCCGGATTGTCATTCTCCGGACCCCGCCTCAGTTGGCGGTCCCCTCCTTTATCGTGCCGACAGAAATGAGACGGCCAGCACGACAAGCCATCCCACAATGACCAAAGAAGCCACTGCCCCGCGGTTATTTTCAGTGGCCTGTTTTGATTGTCTCGCTTTCGGTGCGCACGCCTCCGCGCCCAAGATGTGGAATGACAAATTGGCGGCCGATCAAGAGCGCCCCGAAAGACGGTCGGGAACTAATAGTTCGTCGCACCGTCGCCGGGCACAACATATGAAGGGGTCGCCATTTGGCGAGCCAATGCGCGATAGACTAGGCAGTTCCTTCGATTAGTAGGCCGCCGCCAGCGGCGGCCTTTTCTTAACCTGTTCTTTTTTGAACAGCGCCTGCCCTTCGTGTCCGCCTAGTTTAGTCGAGCGGCGAATCGGAGGACTGCAAATGAAACGCAAGGGCGTTGAATTCAGCCTTATGCAGGTGGGGGCCGGGCTTGTGGAAATGGCAATTCCAAATCGGCGAAACCGTCACGACCGGCAAGACGCACTCGAACCTTAAGGGCTTGACGGCCCACAGGGCGCAACAGCGGATTGATCGTGAGCTTAGAAAGCCGCGCGACCTAACGCAGTGGGCGAGCCGGGAATTCAGCAATAGGCCGCCTCAGCTGTCCTCATTAGCTGATCATTAATTTCTTCGGGAATGTGAGCTGTATTGACCACCGACTCCGGGAACCGGAAGAGCATGCTGGTTCCATCACCGCCCCGCCATCGGCATCCATCGGTGACAGAGAGTGTTTGGGCTCCCGCCTGATTCTGAGGGGGCAAAATCATGCCTTCACTTCAGCTTAAGCTGATAGATGACCATACCCGCTACAGCATGTCCCAACTTGTTCAATTGCGCCGCCAGATGCTCCGATTTGCTCGGTCGCTACCGCTCGGGTCATCCGAGCGGAACGAACGCCGGCAAATCGCCGCTTCATTGCGCCGCCTCTTTAGAAACAGGATTTGGCTGGACGCCCATACCGTAGAGGGCTCGCAGTAGGGCTCCTCCAATGAAACGAATGCAGCCCTCTACCGACGCCATCGATTGGGACGCTAAAGCTATTGAAGCCCTAGAGGCCGCCCGCCTGATGCCGGCAGGGCAAGAGAAAACAGAAGCCCTGAAAAAGGCTGGCATGTTGCGCAATGCCGCTGACATGCACGGGATTTTCTTTACGAAGCGCGGGAGGCCGCCGAAGTAAGGCCGCCTCAGTTGGCGGCCTCTTTCAATTGCCAGCGCGCGGGCGCACCCTCGCCACCACCATCCCGTCGGCTTCCGCAGGGCAAAGAAACGGCCCCAGCCTGGGGCGGGCTGAGGCCGCATGGGCGACATTGCTTGAAATGTGCCGGGAGCAACCGGCACGATTTCGGTTCGCGCCAAACGGCCCCATCTTTGCAGGGGGGCAAGGGACGGGGCCGCTGGCGGCGGGATGCAATCACTTGGAGGGATCACATTCCCGCCACCGCACATGCTAACGTGCGGTCGCTGGCGTCACGACTTAGAAATACTGACAACAGTCAGACTTTCAAAAGAGGCGTGACCGCAGCTCAGTCAGACGGCGAAGCCTTAAGCTTCCATCGCGCGGGAGCGCCCTCGCCAACCACCATTCCGCCATTGCGCTTGCGCAGGGCCGACAGGATGGCGGCCTGTAGCCGCTCACAAAGTTATCTATGCCAGGATTCGCCAGGATCTCGACGGCGTCTATCGCGCTGTGCGCGAGACATTCGACGTGCCCGACGAAGACCGTTTCATGGTGATCTCTGAGCACGACGAAGACAATTTCAGCTACAGCGCCAACTATCTCGACATCAAGCGCAGCGACGATCTGGTCTTGATCCAGCTCACCGTCAGCAACACGCGGACGGTGGAAAAGAAGAAGGCGCTTTATCGCAAGATCGTCGAAAACCTGACCGCCGATGCCGGACTGCGGCCGGAAGACATCTTCATTAACCTTGTCGAGATGTTGCCGGAAAACTGGTCGTTCGGTCACGGCATCGCGCAATACGTCGCCGACAAGAGCTGACGGTTCCCTGCGACGCTCCCGTGCAGGCGTAAGCCTGGTCTGGACCGATGATGATGTCGTCGTAGCCGCGGCTCATGACGGCAGATCCTTGCCGGCCTGCTCCCGGATGATGTACTCGGCGTACCAGTTGGGCCAGTCCGCATCTCGCTGGCCGGTCTGCTTCTCGTGCTCGCCGTGCGCGGCCGCCGCACGCCGGAGCGCGGTCGCAAGCTCAGTTGACGAGGTGAATGTGGTGTCGTTCGCGTCCACGCGTCCGGGCAACCGCGCGGTGACCTCCTGGAACAGCCAGCCGTTGCCGTCCGGATCGCTGAACGAGGCGTACGAGCGGTAGCTGCGATGCTCGGGATCCGAACCGCTAACCCGGAGCCGCCCAAACAGGTAGGGCTCGTCCGTGCCAGCGTGCACGCCGCCGGCGTCGTGGAACACCTCGCTGACCTCGACGCCACGACCGCGCAGCTCGTCGCGGGCGGCCTCGATATCGGAGACGATCAGGTACAGTCCCTGGGCGGAGCCGGGTGCCGCCGCGGTGACGTTCTTGCCGAAGATGACCGAGCACGGCGAGCCAGGCGGCGTGAACTGGATCACGCGGAAGTCGTCACCGGTGGCGAAGTCGGCATCTAACCTCCAACCCAGGCCGCCGTAAAAGCGCTTGGCGCGATCGACGTCCGAAACTGGGATGCGACGACCTCGAGCTTCATGTCGACGCTCCGCGCTCCCGGGGTCTCGATGGCAGTTTCGCTGCGCACTTGAGTACTGCTCATGTCTAGCTCCTCAGATTTGGTGCCTCGAGATTGGCGACACAGGTCCAAGCGTCGCCAAAAGAAATTCGTTCGGAACTGGCGGTGACTTCACCGCCGTTTCCAGCCGTGCGCTATGCCCGCCGGTTCACGCCGGCCGGGTTTCCAATGAGAGCACCGAGGCTCTGCGAGCAGTGAACAACCTGGCGGCTTCTATAGCGCTAAAGAAGATTTTAATGGGGACAGCGCGGCTGTCTCTTATCTAAACAACAAAGCAGAGAGCCATGAAACTTACGACCGGAACGCGCTGCCTCGGCTTGGGATCTGCCGGGGCCACCTAGCCGAGCTAATCGAGACGATGCGTCCGGAAAAGTGCGAACGGCTGGTCCAGTCTAGTCGTCCCGGCGTTGGATTAAGGATCATAAGAAAGGTTCACGGTTGATGGATTGGCCCCAGAACGGCGGCGAGTTTCGCCTGGGCGACTTTCAAGTGCAGTCTGGCGAGGTCATTCGCGACGCGCGGTTGGTATGGAAGACATACGGCACGCTGACGCCGGAACGGGACAACGTCGTGCTGTATCCATGCAGCTACGGTGCGAAGCACGACGACATGGAGTGGTTGATCGGGTCGGACGGCATTCTCGATCCCACCCGCTGGTTCATCGTGATTCCGAACATGTTCTCCAACGGCGTGTCCTCCGGGGCGGCGGACAGTTTTGACTATCCGACGCTGGTGACACCCTGGGACAACGTCCATGCCCAGCATCGCTTGCTGACCGAGCAGTTCGGAATCGATCGGCTTCATGCGGTGTATGGGTTCTCGATGGGCGCGCAACAAGCTTATCACTGGGCCGCGGCGTTTCCCGACGCGGTCGAGCGCATCATCGTGGTGTGTGGAAGCGCCCGTACCGCCGAACACAACAAGGTCTTTCTCTCAGGTCTGCTGCGCACCTTCGAGGCCGCGCACGAACATCTCGGCAATGGACGGTTTTCCGAGGAGCCGCGCGCGACACTCCGTGCCATCGGCCATATCTATGCGGGCTGGGCGTTGAGCCAGGATTTCTATCGGGAGAAACTGCATATTTCGGCGCTGGGCGCACCAGATCTCGACACTTATCTCCGAAATGACTGGGAAATGTCATTCGAGCGCCG
>Ga0209331_1000561_pt1 | contig 13333 bp, 8 predicted proteins | sample JacPinW_OM3H0_M3_FD_187971 | JGI IMG/M metagenome (GOLD analysis project Ga0209331, IMG submission 187971) | Forest soil microbial communities from Algoma, Ontario, Canada - Jack Pine, Ontario site 1_JW_OM3H0_M3 (SPAdes) (version 2) | ecosystem: Environmental > Terrestrial > Soil > Boreal... | reverse complement strand
GGCGAGCCAGATTCTCACCTCCGGCGACAAGGCCAGCGACGCGCTCGACGTCACCGTCAATTCGCTGGTGGCCAAGGTCGTCAGCCAGACCGAAACCGCGCACGACTCGCTCAGCCTGCAGATGAGCGCCTTCGACGAACTGGTGAAGAACCAGGGTGGCGAACTGGCCGAGAAATTCGCGCGCGACAGTGGCACGCTGGGCGCCCTGATTACCCGCCACATCTCCGAATTCGATCGTACCGTCAAAACCTTCGGTGGCGAGATCGTCGATCGCATGGGCCAGCGCACCCAGGATATCGCCGAAAGCCTCAAGACCTATGTCGACACCTTCGACACCCGCCTGACCTCGAACGGCGGCGAGCTCACCGCCGCGCTGGATCAGCGTCTGGTGCAGTTCGAGACCACGCTGGAAGGCCGCGTCGACAGCCTCGACGCTTCGCTCGACAGCAAGATCGCAAACCTCGACAGCTCGCTCGACAACAAGATCGAATCCTTCGACACCTCGCTCGACAGCAAGATCAAATCCTTCGACGAGTCCGTCGACAGCCGTCTGAAATCGCTCGAGCAGAACTTCGACAACAGGGCGAAATCGGTCACCGAGACCATCGACGGCCGTCTTGGCACGCTGTCGACGTCGCTGACCGACGGCGCCTCGCAGGCGATCCATCTGATCGACTCGCGCCTCACCCACCTCACCTCCTCGCTGACCGACGGTACCGCGCAGGCGATCCACACCATCGATGCGCGCCTCACCCATCTCACGACGTCGCTGACATCGGGTGCCGCGCAAGCGGTCGAAGCCGTCGATCAGCGCATCTCCAATGTGACCGAAACCATCGACGGCCGCAGCGCTCATTTGACCGACACCATCACGGCGCGGTTCCAGGAAATCCACCAAGGCATCGAAACCCGGGTCGGGGCGGTCGCCACCGATATCGATATGCGCGTCGCGCAGTTCGAGGACCTGCTGGGCTCGCGCGTCGAAGCCGTCGCCGGCCGCATCGAGAGCAGCGGGCGGCAGGCCAGCGATGGCCTGATGGCCCGCGCCGAGGAACTGTCCGCCGGCATCCGGTCGCATGTTGAGGATGCGGAACGCTCGCTGACCAACCTGGTGGTCAACACCAGCGAGACCATTCAGACCGGCGCTCGCGCCGCGCAGCAGTCGCTACTTTCGGTTTCCACCGACGTCGAGGCGCAGTTGAAGCTGACCTCGGCCGAAGTCGAACGCGCGCTGGCCGCCGTCGGCGCCGGCGCGGCGCACTCGATCCTGACCAGCGCCCGCGATGCCCAGTCCACCCTGGTGTCATCCTCCACCGACGCCGCCACCCAGATCAAGTCGCTGTCCGCCGACGTCGAACGGACGCTCTCGGCCGCCGGCGCGGCAACCGCCAGCTCGATTGTGGCCGGCGCGCGGGAGGCCCAAACCACGTTGGTCACGGCTTCCGCGGATGCGGCAAGCCAGGTCAAGTCGCTTGCCGCAGACGTTGAACGCTCGCTCTCGATGGCCGGGACTTCCACCGCCGAGTCGATCACATCTGGCGCCCGCGAGGCCCAAAACACGTTGGTAGCGGCTTCCGCGGATGCGGCGAGCCAGGTCAAGTCGTTGGCGGCGGACGTCGAACGCACGCTTTCCATCATCGGGGCTTCCACTGCCGAGGCAATTACCGCCGGCGCGCGCGTCGCCCAATCCACACTGATCACAGCTTCGGAAGATGTGGCGAGACAGGTGAAGTCGCTCGCAGGTGACGTCGAGCGTTCATTGTCCATGGCGGGGACTTCCTCTGCCGAGGCGGTCACCGCCGGCGCTCGCGAAGCTCAGACCACGCTGGTCAATGCATCCGCCGATGCGGCCAGCCAGGTGAAGTCGCTGGCAGCAGACATCGAGCGTTCACTCTCGATGGCCGGCACGTCCACCGCCGAGGTGCTCACAAATGCGTCCACCGCGGCGGCGAGCCAGGTGAAGTCACTGGCAGCCGATATTCAGCGTTCGCTGTCGATGGCCGGTACGTCCACCGCCGAGGCGATCACATCAGGTGCACGCGAGGCCCAGACCACGCTGGTGTCCGCCTCATCGGATGCCGCCAATCACGTCAAGTCGCTGGCGATCGATGTCGAACGCACCTTGACGGCGGTCGGCGCCGACACCGCCGCTTCGATCCTCAGCAGTGCGCGTGAGGCGCAGAGCTCGCTGGCGGCGACGTCAGCGGAAGCTGCGAGCCAGATCAAGGCGATCTCGACCGATATCGAACGGTCGCTCAGCACGGTCACCGCCAACACCACCGACAATATCCAGACCAGCGCGCTCAACGCGCAGAGCGCCCTGGTGGCCGCATCGAACGAAGTCAGCTCCAAGGTCAAGTCGACCTCGGCCGAGATCGAACGCACGGTTCTCGCCGCCAGCGGCAGCTTCGGCTCCACCATGACCGGCAAGACCGACGAAATCGTCACCTACGTCCAGCAGACGACCGATCGGCTGGCGCAGATGATCGACGGCAAGCGCGGAACGCTGGTCGAGGCCATCGGCTCGAAGACCAGCCAGCTCACGCTCGACATCGACCGCGTCACGTCGGACGCGCTGAAGTCGATCGAGACCAGGGGACAGGCGTTTTCGCAGTCGATGTCGACCAACGGCGCCGACGTCGCCCGCACGATCACGTCCGCCGGCGAGTTGGCCACCGGCGCGGTGAACAAGTCGCTGAAGGACCTCGAGCAATCCTCGCGGTCAGCGATCGACCAGTCGCGTCAGGTCTCGATCGCGGCGGTCACCGAAATGCAGGAAACCAGCAAGATACTGCGTACCGACACGGTCGCCCTGTTCGAGCGGCTGCGCGAAGGCAATATCCTGCTGCAGGAAGTGCTCACCGGCGCCCACGACAATCTCAACTCGCTGGAGCGCGCGCTGGTGACCCGCGTGGCCGACTTCGTGTCCGCCATGAATGACGTCACCTCGCGCAACGGCACCGCTACCCAGACGCTGGAAGACCAGCTGACGGTCTTCAACACCAAGACATCGAAGGCGCTGGAGGATCTCGGCTCGCTGTCCAGCCAGTTCGAGACCCACGGCCAGGCGCTGGTCGAAGCCGCGGCGGTGGTCGAGCAGAGCAACCGCAGCACCACCATCTCCGTCGCCGAACGCAAATCGGCGCTGGAATCGCTGGTCACGACGATCGACTTGCGCACCACCGATCTCGATCAGCGGCTGTCGCGGTTCACCGGCCTGCTCGATGAATCGCTGGCCGCCGCAGAAGAGCGCGCCCGCGATATCGCCCGCGTGGTGGCGGAAACCGCCGGCGCAGGTTCGGCTGCGATCAGCCGGCAGTTCGAGGCGGTTCGTGCCTCGGCTGAGGAAGAGCGCCGCCATACAGCCGACAGCATGTCCGAGCTTTATCAGCAGAGCACGCAGGAAGTGGATGCGATGTTCAAGCAGTCCGCCGACAAGTTCGCCGCCATGGTGGGAAGCATGAAGCAGATGGCGTCGGAAATGCACCATGAGCTCGAAGCCACGCGCAACGAGCTTCGCCAGGGCGTGCTGGAAATGCCGCAGGAAGCCGCTGAAAGCACCGCGCAGATGCGCAAGGTCATTGTCGACCAGATCGAGGCGCTGGCCGAACTGAACCGGATCGTCGCACGTCACGGCCGCGGCCTCGATGTGGTCAGCTCAGGCCGATCCAGCGTCCAGCGCGAGGACGAACCGATGATGGCAACCGCCGGCGGGCAATCGCGGTCCGCAGCCCCGCGCATGCGCGACGGCGGCAGCGCATCGAATTTGCCGCCGCCGGACCTCGGCATGCCGGCTTCACGCCGCGCCGAAGCGCCGCCGGTCAGTCCCGCGGGCGCCGATCAGGGACGCGATGGATGGCTTTCCGACCTCTTGAACCGCACCGATGCCGGCGTCGGCAACCGTGACGTCCCGCGCGGCCGCCCCACCCAACAGGGCGCCGGTGGCAATCCGCTGGAGTCGCTGTCGCTCGACATCGGACGGCTGATGGATCGCAATCTCGCAGCCGAGATGTGGGATCGCTATCAGCGCGGCGAGAGCAAGGCATTCTCCAAGCGGCTCTATACGCCGGCCGGCCAGAAGGCCTTCGATGAAGTCGCCCGCAAATATCGCGCCGACCGCAACTTCAAGCAGACCGTCGACCGCTACATCATCGAGTTCGAACGATTGCTCGACGAAGTGGCGCGCGACGAGCGCGGGCCCGCGGTGCTGCGCGAGCATCTCACCTCCGAGACCGGGATGGTCTACACCCTGCTCGCGCACGCGGCCGGACGGCTCGGGTAAGGTTCGATCGGATCGCAAAGAAAACTACGGAGGCATCGCTGCCTCCGTTTTTGTTTTTGGGGTATCATTGAATATGGAGTCATCAGGCCTTTGAAGGCCTATCCGAAATTTGATCGTCGATGGAATGCTCTCGGGAACAGGAATCCGGGATGCTGATGCTGGGGGATATGTCGACCCCAATGAAGTCGGTCTCTCCGCGCATTTAGTGAAAAGAATTGCGAAGTGGGTGTTCGAACATGAAAATGCCCAATACTACAATTTTGCCGACAAGGCCGAGAACGAACGATTGGATCAAGAAGGCGTTGCAATTACCAGACTGATCCGAGGCGAACTTCCCAGAACGCAAGTTGACTATTTCCCGAATGCTGAAATGCGCAAGATCGCTGTCATATGACTTGCTGGACGGCGCCTGGGCACACTACAGCTTCGCTATTGCGCTCTACGGCGCTTACCGCAATTGAACCTGGCCCCCACCTGAACTGCGCCCTATACTGGAGGTTGTAGCGGACGAAGTGTTGGTAATCGACAATGGTGATCTGGGGTTCGCGATACCCTAAGCGCAGGTCGGCTGATTTGCCCGACGGGCAAATCAGTCAATTGGCTGTCCAACCCCGCTTACAAAAATATTTTCGTTTCGCGCCTGACCCAAATTGTGGGACAGGCGGAGATGCGGGGGCATAGTAAAGTAAAGGCGCCTAAATGGGAGTTGCCAAGCTCTATGCAATCCGCCGGCTCACACGTCGTGCAATTGCTAGGTCGCCGTTTATCGCTGTCGTAGCGACGTCTTGGGCGACCTGTGAAGCTAAAGACGCTCGTAGACGCTTTAGGAATCGATAGCCGGTTATCGGGCCGCACTTTGCACGGATTCCGGACCAATTTCGGAATTTCCGAAATTTCGCTTGACGGCCAGGTAGAAACAGGACTATTGCGATTCGGTCCCGTCCCTCTGAGGGGCGTTTCGCGATCGTCACGGACGTGAGACGGGATGCGGTGGACGCGGGCGGTGCGCTTGACGAATCGTACTGACGCGGACGGCGAAGTCGTGTGGTCCTGACGCCTCGACGCCGGCGTCAAGTTGGCGGAAAATATTTCCGCCGATGACGGTGACAAAAAAGCCCGATCACCGGGGAGAGCACGAAGGAAACCGTTAAAACCATTGCGCGGGGAATGCCGGGTGTTTTCCGGTGTGACCGTGGTGATTACACTCGTGTGCTTTTTTACACTGCACGCGAGGCTGCGGGCGCAGCGGGCGCCCGGCATTCCCTGCGCCCTCTGAATTGAGGGCGGAACGATCCTGGCCAAACTCGCGCGCTTCCGGCCCGCGAGATCGCGAAGCCATGTTCATTGAATGCGCTGTTTGAAAAATTGGATCCGTAGCCGCAGTTAGAACGCGCTCTCCGCGCCGTGCCGGGTAATCCATTGTTCGCGGGCAAGCGCGGCGCCCTATGGCCGTTTCTTCTCGGTCGCCGCGGGCGCAGGGGCCGGCTTAGGCGCCTCCGCCGGCGCACTGCTGTTACCCGCGCCAAACAGCAGGCGCGTCGGGTTTCTGTCGAGATTGTTTACCGCTCGGCTGATATCGCCCAGCGTCCGGCGGCCGTCGGACATCAATGCGCCCGAGCGCTTGTCGAAATCCTCAGCCAGTTCGCGGATCGATTTCACCGCCTGGAACAACTCGCCGCCCTCCTTGCCGCCGGCCAGCGTATTCAGGCCGAGCATGAGGTGGTCGGCCTTCCCCATGACGCCGTCGACTTTCAGCATGACGTCGTCGATCTTCTCGGAATTGCGCGCCAGCGACGAGGTGAACGTCTCGAGGTTTCGCAGCGAGTTTTTGACCGCCTCCTGATTGTCGGCGACCACCTTGTTGATGTTCTGCAGCGTGCCGCGGATCGCCTCGGTTACGTCCTGCAGCGCGTTGGGATCGGCTGTCAGCACGGGGATGCCATCCTCGTCCAGGGGAACTGAAGGGGCCGCCTCTTCGCCGCCCTTCAGCGATATCGCCGCGACCCCGGTCAGCCCCTGAAATTCGAGCCCCACCAGCGTGTCCTTCCGGATGGGCGCGTCGTTTCCGACCATGGCGAGTGCGACGACTCGACGCGGATTGTCCAGCTTCACGGAGATCACTTCTCCTATTCGGATGCCGTTGAAATTGACGCTGCCGCCGTTGCGCAAACCCGATGCCGGGCCTTCGAAGATGATGCGGATCGGGCTGCGCGCCTTGGTGGTATGGAGACTCTGGAACCACAGCACAAAGCCGAACGCGGCGGCAATTACCGCCAGCGTGAACGACCCGATCAGGACGAAGTTCGCCCGCGTTTCCATCAACCAACTCCAATACTAGCCCATGACAGCGCGGGCGCGCTTACCGTGGAAATAGGCCCTCAGCCAGGGATGCTGCGAGGCCTGCATGTCGGCCATCGATCCTGCTGCAATGATCTTACCGTTCCCTAAAACGGCAATGCGGTCACAAGCGGTATAAAGGCTGTCCAGATCGTGGGTTACCATGAAAACGGTCAGGCCCAAAGTGCGCTGCAGGGTCCTGACCAGTTCGTCGAAGTCGCCGGCGCCGATGGGGTCGAGGCCTGAGGTCGGCTCGTCCAGGAACACCAGTTCCGGATCGAGCGCGAGCGCGCGCGCCAACGCCACGCGCTTGACCATGCCGCCGGAGAGTTCCGAGGGGAAACGCTCTGCAACTTCGGGGCGCAATCCCACCATGCCGAGTTTGGCCACCGTAATCTCGTCGAGCAATCGCTGCGAGACGTTCAGATATTCGCGCACCGGGAACTGGATGTTCTGCCGCACGGTCAGCGAGGAAAACAGCGCACCCTGCTGGAACAGGATTCCCCAGCGACGCTCGACGCCGCGGCGCGCGGCGGCGTCGGCTGCGTCGAGATCGATCCCGAACACCTCGATGCTTCCGCTGATCTTGGGTACGAGGCCAATGATGGTGCGCGTCAGCACCGATTTGCCGGCGCCGGAAGGGCCGACGAAGCCCAGAATTTCACCGCGCTTGACGTCGAGATTGAGCCCGTCCAGAACCTTGGTGGTGCCGAATTGCACCGAGATATCGCGGACCCGGATAATGGCATTTTGCATTTCAGGCGCCATCATCACATTCCGATCGACGCGAAAAAGATCGCAAATACGCCATCCATGACGATGACGAAGAAGATCCCTTTCACCACCGAGGACGTGGTGTGTTGTCCGAGCGATTCGGCACTGCCCTGCACCGCGAGCCCCTCGACGCAGGCGACGATCCCGATCACCGCCGCCATGACGGGCGCCTTGATGATGCCGACGGTGAAGTGATCGATGGAGATCGCGTCGCGCAGCCGAAGCAGGAACGCTTCGGGATCGACGCCGCCGTAGAGCCACGCCACCAGCCCGCCGCCATACAGCGCCGCGATGGCGCCGAGAAACGCCAGGATCGGCAGCGCAATGATCAGCGCCAGCATCCGCGGCAGAATCAGAACCTCGATCGGGTCGAAACCCATGGTACGCAGGGCGTCGATCTCCTCGCGCATTTTCATCGAACCGAGTTCGGCGGTGTAAGCGCTGCCTGAGCGGCCCGCCACCATGATCGCCACCAGCAGCACGCCGATTTCGCGCAGCACCAGCACGCCCAGCATGTCCACCACAAAGATGTCCGCACCGAATTTGCGGAAATGAAAGATGCCCTGTTGGGAGATGATGCAGCCGATCAGGAAGGTGATGAGCACGACGATCGGCACCGCGCGCCAGCATACCTGCTCGAGATGATGCACGGTCGAAGTCAGGCGGAAGCCGGACGGGTGAAGCATGACCCTGCCGCTCGCGGCCAGCACCGCGCCGAGCATGTCGATCAGTCCGACGATGGTGGCGCCGATGCCGACCATGCTGCGGCCCACCTGATCCAGCATCCCGGTAACCGTTACCGATGTGGTGTCGAGAGCGGGCGCGGCTTTCACCCTGCGCACCTCGTCGACCAGGCTTGAATAGTTGGCCGAAAGCCCGGCGATCTTGGCCTCGACGCCGCCCTGGGTCAGGCTGCGGCGAAGCCGCTCGATCAGCCAGGCCCCGAAGGTGTCGAGTTTCGAGACCTGCGACACATCGATGAAGATGTTGGGCCGGCTCCCGGTCAGCTTTTCGGCGTCGGCAACCATCTGCTCGAGCACCGGCGCAAAGCGGGCGGTCCAGGAACCGGCGGCGCACAGCGCAAGTCCATTGCCCTGGGCAATCCGCTCCAATGTCGGGTCGCCGTTCACGATGCCAACTCCTGTGCCGATTCTCCGCTATTCATGGAAAGGAAAGATCCAACCCCGCCGCCATTGCCTTGTAGAACACGCCCCTAACCAGCCATACTTGGTTGCGCCGGGCAAGCCAGACGGTTCAGAAATTGCCAGATTTTAAAATGACTTCCAGCAAATCGCCAACGCTTGCCGCCAGAATCGAGCGCTGGCCGATCGCCGGCAGCTTCACCATCAGCCGCGGCGCCAAAACCGAGGCGGTGACGGTGGTGGCGGAAGTCAGCCATGGCGGCCATACCGGACGCGGCGAATGCGTCCCCTATCCTCGCTATGGCGAGACGCCGGAAGCCACCCTGGCCGCCCTCCAGTCGATGCAGGAACCCTTATCACGGGGGCTCGACCGGCAGGCCCTGCAGGCTGCGATGCCTCCTGGCGCCCCCCGCAACGCGCTGGATTGCGCGCTGCTGGACCTCGAGGCCAAGACGCGAGGTCAGCGTGTCTGGAGCCTGCTCGGACGTCCCGCGCCTTCCGCCTGCACCACCGCCTATACGATCTCGCTTGAGTCGCCGGAGGCCATGGCTGCAGCGACCGTCAAGGCCGCGCACCGGCCGTTGCTCAAGATCAAGCTCGGCGGCGACAGCGACGGGATGCGGATCGCTGCGGTGCGCAAAGCCGCTCCCGAATCCGAACTCATCGTCGATGCGAACGAGGCATGGACATCGGGCAATCTCGAGCGAAATCTCGCGGCATGCGCGGAAGCCGGCGTCACCCTGGTCGAGCAGCCGCTTCCCGCCGGCCAGGACGAGGCGCTGGCGCGCATCCGCAGACCGGTGGCGGTCTGTGCCGACGAAAGCGTGCACGATCGCGCATCGCTGGATGGGCTGCGCGAGCGCTACGATGCCGTCAATATCAAGCTCGACAAGACCGGCGGCCTGACCGAGGCGCTGGCGATGGCCGACGCCGCGCACGCGCTGGGATTCGAACTCATGATCGGCTGCATGGTCGCGACCTCGCTGGCGATGGCGCCGGCGATGCTGCTCGCGCGAGAGGCGCGTTTTGTCGATCTCGATGGCCCCTTGTTGCTGGCGCGCGACCGCGAAGGCGGACTGCGCTACGACGGCAGCCTGGTCTATCCGCCGGATGCCGCGCTTTGGGGGTGATCCGCCAGCCGGTGCCGCGCGAGCCACATCAGGATAGCGCCTGACAGCGCCATCGCCGCCATCACGTAGTAGACGCCCTGCCCGTACCCGGCATAGATCGCGCCCGACAGGATCGAAGCGCTGCCGCCGACGATGCCGCTGCAGGCCGCGAGGTAACCCTGCCCGCGTGCCATCACATGACCGGGCACATGACGCACCAGCAGTCCCATAGTGCCCACCTGCGTCAGGCCGAAGGTCAGCCCATGCGCCAGTTGAACGACAGCGAGGATCGGCAGCGGCGGTTCCTGGGCCGTGATCACCCAGCGCGCGACCGCGCTCAATGCAGCGATCACCACCAGCATGACTGGCGGCAGCGTAAATCGCGGCGACAGCGCGAACAGCGCGATCTCGGCGACGACCCCCAATGACCACAGCCCGGCAATGGTCAACCCGCCGAGGCCCGATTGCTGCCAGGCGATGGAAGCAAAGATGTAGTAGGCGGCGTGGCTGCCCTGAACGAGCGCCGACGTCACGATGATGGCGAGAAAACCGGGATCGCGCAGCAAGGCGCCGGCCCCTTGCAGCATATGGGTAGCTGATTTTGGATTACCTAGCGGCTGGAGGCCGAGGCTGACGAAGGCGCCAAGTGCTGCCACTGACGCGATGACCCAGATCAGGTGGCGGGCCGCGATGACGTCGAGCAGCAGCCCGCAGACCAGCGCTCCTACCACGAACGCCGCCGAACCCCACAGCCGCAACGGTCCGTAATTGAGGCCATAGCGCGCCACGCCTCGCAGCGCGTAGGCGTCGGTCAGCGGCACCATCGGCGTCCACAGGCAGCACGTGAGGGCGTAGGCCAGGAATATCAGGACCGGCTGATGCTGGGCGCCGAGAATGGAAAAACCCAGCGCTGTCGCGAAGGCCGTTACCACAATAGCGCCGCGGAGCGCGTGGCGCCTCTCGGCGAGACCCGTGACAAAGGGCAGAACGGTGAACCGCGTCACCGGCGGGACTGCCGTGATGATTCCGATCCAGAAAGCATCGACCCCAACCGCCTTCAGCCACACCGTGAAAAACGGCAAATGGGTGCCCACCATGCCGAACATCGTACCGTAAAACAGCGCCAGCCGCGTCGCGAATCGCTTGGGCACACCTTGAGATGCGATGGGGATTTGTGATTCGGGCGGCATCAATTCAATTGCGATTCGCTTGATATCGTGATGATCGTTATCGTAACACGCGATGATTTGCGCGATGAGTTTACCATGGCCGACGAAGCATTCGCCCTATCGCCGATCTCCGCCCGCGCAGCGCTGCCGAGCGAGCAGGATTATGACGCGATCAGCGAAGCGTTCATGGAGACCTCGCGGGGCCGCTGGTTTCTCGGCGAGTATGCCAAGCGCAACCGCAATGCGGATACCCGCATGGTGCTCGATGCGGTGGCGCGGATCGAAGAAAATCTTGCCGCCCAGAGACAGCCGGCTGCCGAAAACGACGGACTCGCCGAGGCGTTGGCCGCCATCAGGCGCGCCCTCGATGAGGCCCGAGCGGCCGCATCGGCCGCACTCGATAGCCTCGCGCTGGAGGAAAATATGGCGCCAGTCCGCAAGGGCGCGCGCGTTATTCGTGAAATCGCATGGCGCTTAAGGGAAATCGGCGCCGACGGCCGGATTTGCGATCTGATCGATTCCCAGGTCAGCTCCATCGAGGCGGGCTGCGGACAAATCTCATCGACCGGCCCGGAAGCCGCATTGAGCACCGCCTTCGATCTGATCGAGGAGCGGATCGCGGAATTTGGCGACAGCGATGCAGCAGCCCCGCAGCCTGCTGAAGAAGTCAGGCCGTCGCCCTCGCCCTCTCACTCTCCTGCGCCATCAGATGAAATGTCTGCTGCCGCGATGGAGATGGCGCAAGCGACGACTGCAATGGACAACGCCGAAGCTGCAATGAGCGCCCCGGCAATGCCGACTGAGGCGGCCGTTGCAACGGCTCAGGCCGCCGACGAGACAGTCGAAGCCGCTGACGTGACGGCCGAAGCCGCTGCTGCGTATGACGATGCGCTGCTGGACATGGTTGCGCTTGAAATGGCCGCGCCGGACCCTGCCGATCCCGATGATACTTCCGATACCGACAGCGTTGAAATTCACGTCGCGGATCCACCGCCTGCCGATCCCGTCATCGTCGCGCAGAAGCCTGAACCAACGGCCGCGCCAGTGCAGCCCCTGGCGATTCAGCCGTCTCTTCAGCTCTCTCTGGGCTCGACGCTGATCGCGAGCGGAATCGTGCGAAGGCCCAATGCATCGGTGTCCGATCCGCTGGCGCCGATCCGGCGCATGAGCCAGGCCGAGAAGATCGCATTCTTCTCGTGATCGCTTAGCGCGTATTCCGCAAAAAGTGGGCACCGGTTTTGCTTCGCAATCAAGTTTACGCAGATTGCGTAGACTTATCTGCGGTAGAATACGCGCAAACTATTAAAGTCTAGCCGATCAGTCTCGCGAACAAATCGGCATCGACGTTGCCTCCCGACAGAACGATGACGACGTTCTTGCCGCTGATATCGATGCGACCGGCCAGAAGCGCGGCGAGGCCAACCGCGCCGCCCGGCTCGACCACGAGTTTCAACTCCCGAAATGCAAATCCGACCGCCACCCCGACTTCCGTATCGGAAGCGGTGATGCCTTGCGTGAGCAGCCGGCTGTTGATGGCGAAAGTGATTTCGCCGGGGATCGAGGCCATCAACGCATCGCAGATGGTCCGGCCTTCGGCCCGATGCGGTTCGCGTTTTCCGGCGCGCAGCGAACGCGCGTGATCGTCAAATCCTTCCGGCTCGCCCGACATCAGTATCGCCTGCGGGTAGCGCGCCTTGACCGCCGTTGCGACACCCGCGATCAGGCCGCCGCCCGATGCTGGCGCAACCACGATATCCGGCGTCAAGCCAAGCGCAGCCATATCCTCCGCGATTTCCCGCCCCACCGTGCCCTGGCCGGCGATCACCAAGGGATCGTCATAGGGGCGCACCAGCGTGGCGCCGCGTTTGGCGGCGATGTCGCGGGCGATGGCGTCGCGATCCTCGCGGTCGCGGTCGTACAGCACCACTTCCGCGCCGTAGGCCTTGGTGCGCTCGCGCTTGGAGAGCGGCGCGTCCGCGGGCATCACGATGGTCGCCTGCATGTTCAGGATTTGCGCCGCCGCCGCCACGCCCTGGGCGTGGTTGCCGGACGAGAACGCAACCACGCCGCCGCCGCGCGCGGCTTGCGGGATCGACGACAGCTTGTTGAAGGCGCCGCGGAACTTGAACGAACCGGTCCGCTGCAGCATTTCCGGTTTCAGAAACACTCTGGTTCCGGCGCGCTCGCTGAGAACCGGCGGGGACAATAGCGGCGTTCGCACCGCGAACGGTGCAAGCACGCGGGCGGCAGCGTCGATATCCACAGAACTGACCGGCAAAGTTGAAAATGCTTCCGTCATCCGCGACTTGTATCGCGTAGCCCCACGCGCGGGCAAGACGCTTAACTGTGATCAGGCGACGAAACGCGGGTGCTCCGCCGCAAATTGCACCGTATCGCCTTCGGGATCGGCGTTGCGGACACTGATGATATTCTCGACGAAGGCGTGAGCCGAAGCCTCCCAGGTGTGCTTAGCGGCAAACTCGAGGCAGGCTTGCGGCGAAATTGTTAGCGCCGACAAGC
>Ga0209331_1000560_pt1 | contig 13342 bp, 10 predicted proteins | sample JacPinW_OM3H0_M3_FD_187971 | JGI IMG/M metagenome (GOLD analysis project Ga0209331, IMG submission 187971) | Forest soil microbial communities from Algoma, Ontario, Canada - Jack Pine, Ontario site 1_JW_OM3H0_M3 (SPAdes) (version 2) | ecosystem: Environmental > Terrestrial > Soil > Boreal... | reverse complement strand
ACGATCTCGCCGGCAGCGAAAACCTGGATCTGAAATTTGTTGTCGGTCGCTTCGGCAACCGCCTTGGCGAAGGCTTCCGAAGCGCCGAAGATGGTGTCGAGCGATTTCGGATAGCTCGATGTGAGCCGCCATTTGAGCTCGGGCATGGACTGCGCGACTGCGGGCTTGGCAATGGCCGTCGCCGCCGCACCGGCGGCCGCCGTTTGCAGGAATTGTCGGCGTTGCATTGGCGCTTCTCCGGCTCCATGAGATTTTGGCCTATGTCGCTACGCGCGAGCATAGGTTGGGTCAAGGCCTCGCAGGACCCAAGGCTCAGGAGCTTGGACGGACTTATTGGGTCGCGTCACGGACGCGACCCAGGCTGTTCATGATCGGGCGCCGGTGCGAATCATGAAGGTGTCATAGCCGTATTCGGCGACCTGCCACCACAGATATTCGTCATTGCGGAATGCCAAGATGGAGTCCCATACCTTCTTATAATCGGGGTTGGCGGCCGAGGTCTCGGCGTTGACCTCATTCGATGCTTTCAAACAGGCCTCCATGATCGGCTGCGAGAACGGGCGCAACTGAGTGCCCGCCGCAACCAGACGCTTCAATGCCGCCGGGTTGCGTGCGTCGTAGCGGGCGGTCTGCTCGACGCTGCAAAGAGCCGCGGCGGCGGTGACGATCGCCTGATAGTTTTTCGGCAGCTCATTCCACTTTTGCAGGTTGATCATGAAGTGGTTGGCGGTGCCGCCCTCCCACCAGCCCGGATAGTAGTAGTATTGCGCGATCTTGTAGAAACCGAGCTTCTCGTCGTCATAAGGCCCGACCCATTCGGCCGCGTCTATGGTTCCTTTCTCCAGCGCCGGGTAAATGTCACCGCCTGCGATCTGCTGCGGCACCACGCCGAGCTTCTGCAAGGTCTTGCCGGCCCAGCCGCCGATGCGAAATTTCAGCCCTTTGAGATCATCGACGGTCTTGATCTCCTTGCGGAACCAGCCGCCCATCTGCGCGCCGGTATTCCCGGAGACGAGGCTGTAGGCGTTGAATTTTTTGCCGAACTCATTCATCAGCTTGAGCCCATCGCCATCGAAAAACCACGCGTTCTGCTGGCGTGTGTTGAGCCCAAATGGGACGGCACAGAAAAGTGCCCAGGTCGGATCCTTGCCGATGAAATAGTAGGCAGCTGTATGGCAGGCCTCGACGGTGCCGTTCTCGACGGCATCGAGCGCCTGGAGGCCGGGCACGATCTCGCCTGCGGCGAACGATTGGACCTGGAACTTGTTGTCGGTGGCCTCCGCCAGGTATTTCGAAAAAGTCTCGCACGACCCCCAGAGCGTATCGAGCGACTTCGGCCAGCTGGCGGTTAATCGCCAGCGCACTTCCGGCATCGATTGCGCGATCGCCGGCGCCGCAACGGCCGACGCGGCGATGCCCGCGCTGGCTACTTTGAGAAATTGGCGGCGTTTCATGGGTCCTCCTTGGTGACAGGTGGGCGTTTTATTGGAGCTCATTATCAAGTGCCGCTAATTTGTCCGGCTGAGCGACCCCGCGCAAGGGGAAATCTGGTGGCGAAATGGTCGCATATGCGTTATGATTAGCCTATGTCACGGACGCGCCTAGTCATCGAACTCGACGACGAACTGGCTGCGCGGCTGCAGACCGTTACAGCTCGAGCCAAGACATCGATGGAAACGTTTGCGGCGAGGGCGCTCGCGCGTGCAGTTGCCGATGTCGAGGCTTGGGCCGAGGACGAGGCCGCCTATGCTGAATACGAACGGACCGGTGAGGCCATCCCCCTCGCGGCAGTAGAGGAATGGGTTCGGAGCTGGGGTACGGCGGATGAACTCCCACCCCCTGCGACGTGCAAGTTGTCTTCTTAGCAAGGGCAAAAACTGATCTCGATCGGCTTCGTCAGTTTCTGGAGCCGCATGGAGGTCGTGTCTCAGAACGCGCTGTCGACACCTTGTTTGCTGCGGGCGCGCTCCTTGACAGACTCACCTGAACGGGGCCGGCCGGCGACGCGGTCCGGATTTCGCGAGCTGGTTGTGCCTTTTGGCCGAGGGGCTTATGTCATTCGTTATCGTATTGATCGCACCCGCGACGCAGTCGTGATTACGAGATTGTGGCATGGCCGCGAGCAGCGCTAGTAAGCGTGCCTCTCCTAACCCTCGATCACGATCTTCGGCGCGACACGGCCGCCGGCCCCGAGCTGATCACGCACGGCCATGGCGATGTTGCGATAGGCCGCCGCATGCGGACCGTCGGGCTCAGTTGCGACCACCGGCAGGCCCTCGTCCGAGCTCTCGCGGATTCGCATGTGCAGCGGGACCTCGCCCAGGAACGGCACGCCATGGCGTTCTGCCTCATGGCGTGCGCCGCCGTGGCCGAAAATGTCCGCGCGGGTGCCGCATTGCGGACAGAGGAAATAGCTCATGTTCTCCACAATGCCGAGCACAGGCACGTTCACGCGCTTGAACATGGCAATGCCGCGCCGCGCATCAATGAGCGCCAGGTCCTGCGGCGTCGAGACAATCACCGCGCCCTTGAGCGGCACCTGCTGTGCCATGGTGAGTTGCGCATCCCCGGTGCCCGGCGGCATGTCCACAACCATGATGTCGAGCTTGCCCCATTCCACCTCACGCAACATCTGGGTGAGTGCCGAAATGACCATCGGGCCGCGCCAGATCATCGGCGTCTCTTCGTCGATCAAAAAACCGATCGACATGGCGGTAAGGCCATAGCGGGTGATTGGTTTGAGCCGCGTGCCTCCCATGGTCTGCGGCCGTTCGCGGATGGCGAGCAGCTTGGGCAGAGAAGGTCCATAAATGTCGGCGTCGAGAATGCCGACCTTCATGCCGAGCGCGGACAACCCGAGCGCCAGATTGACCGCGGTCGTCGATTTGCCGACGCCCCCCTTGCCGGATGCAACCGCAATGATGGCCTCGACGCCGGGCACGCCCTGAACAGATTCACCGCGCGGCGCCCCCCGCGCGGGCGGCTGCGCTTGTGGTGGACGTGCGCTGCCTGCCCCGGGTTTGCGCTCGGCCGTCAATGCCACGAGCGCGGAGCGCACCCCGGGCAGCGCGCGCACGGCGTCCTCGGCGCGTTTGCGAACGCTTTCCCACGCCTTGACCGTGCTCGCGTCGACCGTAATGGAGAAAAACACCTTGCCCTCGCCGGCAACCACTTCCGACAGGGTTCCGGTCCGCGGCAACGCAACGCCGACCGGCGATTTCACGGCTTCGAGCGCCGCAAGCACCTCCTCTTTGGTAACGCTCATGCTGTCCATATAGGCACGGACGATTTCCTGTGGCAGTAGGTTGGCTCGAGTTCTTCACGCGACCCAACATCGTGTCACGGCAGAAACGTTGGCTCTCGCGCAGGGCTCGACCTAACCTACCAAATTCGCTCGATGGAGGGCAGGATGGCGAAGGTGGCTTTTCTCGGTCTCGGCGTCATGGGTTATCCCATGGCAGGACATCTCAAGAACAAAGGCGGCCACGACGTCACGGTTTACAATCGCACCGCCGCCAAGGCCGAGAAATGGGTTGCCCAATATGGCGGCCGCAGCGCGCCCACGCCCAAAGCCGCCGCGCAAGGCCAGGACTTTGTCATGTGCTGCGTGGGCAACGACAATGATTTGCGCGCAGTGACACTCGGGGAGAATGGCGCCTATCACGGCATGGGGAAGGGAGCGCTCTTCGTCGATCACACCACTGCGTCGGCCGAAATCGCACGCGACCTTTATTCGCAGGCCAAAAAAAACGGCTTCAATTTCGTCGATGCCCCGGTCTCCGGCGGTCAGGCCGGAGCCGAAAACGGCGCGCTGACGGTGATGTGCGGCGGCGATGCGGAGCCCTATGCCCGAGCCGAGAAGGTGATCGCCGCCTATGCCCGGATGTGCAAATTGCTTGGGCCAGCCGGCAGCGGTCAGCTCACCAAAATGGTCAATCAGATCTGTATTGCGGGTCTGGTAGAAGGTTTGTCGGAAGCAATCCATTTCGCCAAGCGAGCAGGTCTCGATATTGATGCCGTGATCGAGACAATCTCGAAAGGCGCGGCACAGTCGTGGCAGATGGAAAATCGCTATAAGACTATGGCGGCCGGGAAGTTCGACTTCGGCTTTGCCGTCGATTGGATGCGCAAGGATCTCGCGATCTGTCTCGGCGAAGCGCGCAAGAACGGCGCTAGTTTGCCGGTCGCCGCGCTGATCGACCAGTTCTATGCCGAGGTGCAAAAAATGGGCGGCAGGCGCTGGGACACTTCGAGCCTGATCGCGCGACTCGAGCGATAGAATTAACCCGGAATGAGCACGGCCGCACCTTGCAGGCGGCCTTCGCGCAGATCCGCCAATGCATGGTTTGCCTGATCGAGCGGATAGCGCACAACGTGCGTCTTGATGCTGGCGCGCGGAGCGAGTGCCAGGAATTGCGTCGCATCCGCGCGAGTGAGGTTCGCAACTGAAATGATTTGACGCTCCTCCCACAACAGCGAGTAGGGAAAGCGCGGAATATCCGACATGTGAATGCCGCCGCAGACCACGCGGCCGCCTTTGCGCACCGCCCGCAGCGCCGCCGGTACGAGCGCGCCGACCGGGGCAAAGATGATGGCTGCGTCGAGCGGCTCGGGCGGCAGTTCGTCCGATCCTGCGGCCCACACGGCACCGAGCGAAATCGCAAAGCTCTGTGCGGCGGTATCGCCTGCGCGCGTGAAGGCATAGACGCGGCGCCCTTGCCAGGTTGCTGCCTGACATAAGATATGCGCGGCAGCGCCGAAGCCGTAGAGTCCAATCGCGTGAGCACCCTCGCCCGCCATGCGGTAGCTGCGCCAGCCAATGAGACCGGCACAGAGCAGCGGCGCGATCTCGCCATCATCCATGTCGTGCGGCAGAGCAAAGCAGTACCGTGCGTCCGCCAGCACGTGGCTCGCATAGCCGCCATCGCGTGTGTAGCCGGTGAACAGCGGGTGATCGCACAGGTTCTCCCGGCCTGCGCGGCAATACGGACATATGCCGCAGGTGAAGCCAAGCCATGGAACACCCACGCGCTCGCCGAGTGCAAATCCGCCGACGCCGGCTCCCAGTGCCGCTACACGTCCCACGATCTCATGGCCCGGGATGATGGGCAGCTTGGGGTGGGGCAACTCGCCATCAACGACATGAAGGTCCGTGCGGCACACGCCGCAGGCCGCAATCTCCACCAGGATTTCACCTTCCGCCGGTGGCGGTGTTTTCCGCTCACACATGGCAAGCGGCGTGCGTAAACTTTCGAGCACCATTGCGCGCATGTGGGTCATGGTGATCCGTTACTTGCGGTTGGGAAAGGACATTACAAGGCAGCTTCCCGCGCGCGATCGGCCAAAGCTCCCCGATGGGGAGGTCGACCTTGCGCTGTCGGCAAGGTATGACGGGGCTCCCCACTTTAAAGACGAAACTCCCCATGCGCACCGATCAAGCTCGCCCTGTTCGCCTGGCCGACTATCGCCCGCCCGATTGGCTGGTGGAAACGGTCGAGCTCGACATCGCGCTCGACTCTAAGGCGACCCGCGTGCGTGCAACCCTGATGCTGCGCCCTAACGGAGGACCGCCCGCACCCCTTGTCCTCGATGGCGACGCGCTCGATCTGCGCGCGATTGCGCTCGATGGTCGTGCTTTGTCCCCCGAGCAATACGCCGCGACACCGGAGCAGTTGACCATCGCACAGCCGCCGCCGCGGCCTTTCCGGCTGGAGATTGAGACGCTCGTCAATCCGTCCGCCAACACTCAACTGATGGGTCTCTATCGCTCCGGATCGATCTACTGCACGCAGTGCGAAGCCGAGGGCTTTCGTCGCATCACCTATTTCATGGATCGTCCCGACGTGATGGCGGTGTACACGACCCGCATCGAAGCGGACAAAGACGAAGCGCCGGTGCTGCTGGCGAACGGCAATCTCGTGGAGCGCGGAGAAATCGCGGGCACTAATGCGCACTACGCGATCTGGCACGATCCGTTCCCCAAGCCATCCTATCTGTTCGCCATGGTCGGCGGAAAACTTGCCTGTGTCGAGGACCGCTTCCGCACCATGTCCGGGCGTGACGTGGCGCTGCGCATCTATGTCGAGCCGGGCAACGAATCCCGCTGCGGTCATGCCATGGACTCCCTCAAGCGCGCCATGCGCTGGGACGAAACCTGCTTCGGACGCGAGTACGATCTCGATAGTTTCATGATCGTTGCGGTTTCCGACTTCAACATGGGAGCGATGGAAAACAAGGGTCTCAACGTCTTCAACGACAAATACGTACTCGCGTCTGCGGAAACGGCGACCGACGGGGATTTTGACCGTATCGAAGCGATCGTGGCACACGAATACTTTCACAACTGGACGGGAAATCGCATCACCTGTCGCGACTGGTTCCAGCTTTGCCTCAAGGAAGGGCTCACGGTGTTTCGCGACCAGGAGTTCACAGCCGACATGCGCTCGCGCGCCGTTGAGCGCATCGGGGATGTGCGGGCACTGCGGGCGCACCAGTTCGACGAGGATGCCGGTCCGCTCGCTCATCCTGTGCGGCCGTCGCAATATCACGAGATCAATAACTTCTATACGACGACCATCTATGAGAAAGGCGCCGAGGCGGTGCGCATGCTCAAGACGCTGCTCGGCCCGGATAAATTTCGCAGCGGCATGGATCTTTATTTCAGCCGTCACGACGGACAGGCCGCCACGGTGGAGCAATTCGTGCAATGCTTTTCCGATGTCTCGGGCGTCGATCTCACCCAATTCATGCTCTGGTACTCGCAAGCCGGAACGCCGGAAGTGGTCGCGACCGGCAACTATGATGCGCACACCAGAAGCTACCGCCTCGATCTCGCGCAGACCGTGCCGGCGACGCCCGGACAACCCGACAAGCAACCGATGGTGATTCCCCTCGCAGTCGGACTGCTGGGCCGGGACGCGCGTGACTTGCCGCTCAAAGCTCGCAACGGCGCCGGGCGCGATCGCGCCGTGCTGACCCTGACGCAAGCCGCCCAGAGCTTTGTTTTCGGGCAGATCGACCAAGCCCCGGTGCTGTCGCTCAATCGCGGATTTTCAGCGCCCATAAAGCTCAGGGCGAATCTCGCACCGCAGGAGCTGCGCTTTCTGGCCGCGCACGACAATGATCCTTTCAACCGCTGGGAGGCGCTGCAAACTCTGGCAACGCGGCTTCTGGTCGACAATGTCTCGGCATTGCGCGCGGGTCAGCCGGTGCGCGAGGAGCCCGGATTGACGCAGGCGCTTTGCGCCCTGCTCGACGACCGCCAACTGGAACCTGCTTTTGTTGCGCTCATGCTGGCGCTTCCGGGCGAGGCGGAGATTGCGCGCGAGATCGGTCACGATGTCGATCCCGACGCAATTTTCACGGCGCGTTCGGCGCTACGCAAGCTGGTCGGATATACGCTGGGAGACACGCTGCTCGGCATTTACCCTGCTCTCCCCGAAAACGGGCCCTATGCGGCTGACGCCGCAAGCGTCGGCCGCCGCGCCCTGCGCAATGGCGCTCTCGACCTGATGGTCGCAAGCGGCAGCTCCGATGCCGCCGCGCTTGCCGCAATTCAATATCGTGCTGCCGGCAACATGACCGATCGAATGGCGGCGCTGTCGACGATATCCTTGCATAACGCTCCCGCAAGGATGGAGGTGCTCGAGGATTTCTATATGCGTTATCGCGAGGATCCATTGATCGTCGACAAGTGGTTCTCGTTGCAGGCGACGATTCCCGAGCCGGCAACGCTCGATCGCGTCAAGGCGCTCACGTCGCATCCGGTATTTTCATTCGCCAATCCCAATCGCGTGCGCGCCTTGATCAATGCATTCGCGTTCGCCAACCAGAAGGAGTTCAATCGTCCCGATGGCGCCGGCTATGATTTCGTCGTCGATGTGGTGCTGGCGCTCGATTCCAAGAATCCACAGGTTGCGGCGCGGCTTCTCTCCGCGCTCAAGAGCTGGCGAGCGCTCGAGCCGGGAAGACGAGCTCGCGCCCAAGCCGCCCTGGCACGTGTGGCCGGCACGGCCTCGCTGTCTCCCGACGTGAGCGATATCGCTCAGCGCGCCTTGGCAGAGCAGTGACCGGTGTCGTTGCGCTGTAGCCCGCATGAGCGCAGCGACATGCGGGAGCGATTGGGGTGAGTAGTGGATGGTGAGTAGTGAAACCATCTGGAACATACTCACCACTCACTACTGACCACTCACTCCGCGGCAATCCGCATCTCGGGCGCCGCCGAGCGCACCTGACCCTGACAAGTTGTAGCCGCACAATTTCCTTCCGACGGTCCCATTGAGTGCTCAGATTCGGAGAGAGCCAACGCGCTTCTCGCAAGTGAATCGGAGTGGGGCATGTCTGTATTGAGCCGCCGTACCCTTATATCGGGGCTGTCCGTAACCGGCATGACCTGTCTTGCCGGCTGCGCAAACCGTTCGACTGCGATCGATCCGATGTACTTGCGCCAGGCCGTTCAATACGAAAGCACCGAGCGGCCCGGCACCATCATTGTCGATCCCTCCAATCATTTCCTCTACCACCTGCAGGGAGGGGGACGCGCCGTTCGCTACGGGGTCGGCGTAGGCGGGGAAGGATTTGGTTGGTCAGGCATCGCAACCGTTCATGACAAGCACGAATGGCCGGACTGGTATCCGACCAACGAGATTCTCCTGCGCAAGCCTGAAATCCGATCCGCCCTCGTCCAGCTGCCCGGCGGCGTCGGGATGCCCGGCGGTCCGGAGAATCCGCTCGGTGCGAGAGCAATGTATCTGTGGCAGGGCAACAAAGACACTCTCTATCGCATTCACGGCACCAACGAGCCATGGACCATTGGCCAGAGCGTTTCCTCGGGCTGTATCCGCATGGTGAACGAGGAGGTGATTGACCTCTACGAGAGCACCCCCGTCCGCACCAAGGTGATTGTCCTCGCATCACGCTCCGCTTGATCAGCTTTTTTGGAGAACGCGCATGAATGCTCAGCGCCGCCATTTTCTTACAACTGCCGCGTCGGCTGCTGTGCTCACCCTTGCCCAAGGTGCGCGGGCGCAAGCCTATCCATCACGGCCGGTACGGCTCGTGGTGGGCTTTGCAGCGGGGAGCACGACCGACATCCTCGCGCGCCTCATTGGGGCATGGCTCTCCGAGCGCCTCGGTGCGCAATTCATCATCGAGAATCGTCCGGGCGCCGGCGCCAATATCGCCACGGAAGCGGTCGCGAGGGCTGCCCCGGATGGCTACACGCTGCTCATGATTGCGCCGGTGCACGCGATCAATCCGACGCTCTATTCCAAGCTCAACTACAATTTTGAGCGTGATATCCAGACCGTTGCCGGCATTGTGCGCGTGCCGAACGTCCTGGAGGTCCATCCGGCGGTTCCGGTCAAGACCGTACCCGAACTCATCGAGCTCGCGAAAAGCCAGCCCGGATCACTGAGCTTTGCATCGGCGGGGGTGGGAACTGCAAGCCACTTGGCAGGAGAAATGTTCAATACCATGGCCGGCGTGAACCTCGTGCATGTGCCGTATCACGGCGATGGACCGGCGATGACTGATTTGATCGCCGGTCAGGTGCAGGTCGGTTTTGCGACCATGACGGCCTCCATCGGCCACATCAGGAGCGGCAGGCTGCGCCCGCTCGCCGTTGCGACGGCGACACGTTCGGACGCACTGCCCGAGCTGCCGAGGGTTGCTGATTACGTGCCGGGTTACGAAGCGAGCTCGTTGTTCGGCGTGGCGGCTCCGAAGGCTATTCCCGTCTCGATTGTTGAAGCGCTTAATCGCGAGATCAACGCCGGACTTGCGAATCCAGCGATCAGGAGCCGGCTGCTCGACATGAATGGCATGGTGCTCGCCGGCTCGTCCGCGGATTTCGGCAAACTCATTGCTGATGAAACCGAGAAATGGGCGAGGGTGATTCGAGCCGCCAATATCAAGGCGGACTGAACCGGACCCGGCTTGGATTTTCGGTTTGGCTCATCCGCGAAATCCCATGGCCAGCAGATAAAGCTCGGCCGAATCCGCGCGGCTGGCCGCCGGTTTGACATGCCTGACGCTGGCAAATTCCCGCTTGAGCTCATCAAGCAAGGCAGCCTCAGTACCGCCCTGCAGCACCTTGCACAAGAATGTGCCGCCGCGCGCCAGCACCTCGCGTGCGAACTCGGCTGCTGCCTGCGCTAGTGCCATGATCTTGAGGTGATCGGTCCTGCGATGACCGGTCGCATTCGCGGCCATATCCGAAAGCACCACGTCCGCAGGTCCCGCCAGAACGCTCTTGATCGCGGCCGTGGCGCGCGGATCGAGAAAATCAAGATGCAGAAACTCGACACCCGCTATCGCAGTCATCTCGAGCAGATCCACAGCAATGACGCGCCCGGTGCCGTGGGCTGCACCGACGCGCTCGGCTGCGACCTCGCTCCAGCTCCCCGGCGCAGCTCCTAGATCAACCACCCGCGTGCCTCTTTTCAGCAACCGATACTTGCCATCGATCTCGATCAGTTTGAAGGCGGCACGCGCCCGGAATCCTTCGCGCTTCGCGCGCGCAACGTAGGGATCATTGAGTTGGCGCTGGAGCCAGCGCCTGGACGAATGCGAGCGGTGTTTGCCGGACGTGAGTCGCGCCTTCAACATCTCACGAGCTCAAGACGGTCGTGCTTCGGATTCCCAGATGCCGTCCTCGCGCATCATCTGCACCAGCATGCCTTCCCGCAGCCCGCGGTCGGCAACCCGCAGCCGGCGGCATGGGAATGCCGCGCGGATAGCATCAAGGATCGCGCAGCCGGCGAGGACCAGATCGGCCCGCTCTGCTCCAATGCACGGATTTGCAACGCGATCTTCATAGCTCATGGCGAGCAGACGTTTGATCACCCGGGTTGCCTCTTCGTCACCCATCCAGCAGCCGTCGACCCGGCGGCGTTCGTAGCGCCGCAGCTCAAGGTGAACACCCGCGATGGTCGTGACCGTTCCCGAGGTGCCGAGCAGATGCACGTGACCCGGACCGACGCCGCCATGCTCGGCCACGAAGCGCCCGACGAAGGTCGCAACCTCCGCAATCATGGCGGCGTAGATTTCAGGCGTGACGGCGTGCCCGCCGTGACGCTCGGCAAGAGTCACGACGCCGACCGGCAGGGAGGCCCATGCATTGATCCTTGGCTCTGGCGGCCCGCGGTCGCCGGGAGGGGAGCGATCAAGCCGGACCAGCTCGGAGGAACCGCCGCCGATATCGAACAGGATGACGCCGTCCGCGTGCGGATCCATCAGCGGCGTGCATCCCGTGGCCGCCAAGGTCGCCTCGGTTTCCCGATCAATGACTTCAAGATCGAGCCCAACCTCGTCTGCGATCCGCGCGCGAAATTGCGCCCCATTGTCGGCTGCGCGGCAAGCCTCGGTTGCGATCAGCCGCGCTCGTGTGACCCCGCGGGCGCGCATCTTGTCGCGGCAAACCGCGAGCGCATCCACCGCACGCGCGATCGCTGCCTCGCTGATGCGGCCGGAACGCGACACGCCCTCGCCCAGCCGGATGATGCGGGAGAACGCATCGATCACGCGGAAACCATCGCCGGCGGGACGCGCAATCAGAAGACGGCAGTTATTGGTGCCGAGATCAAGCGCGGCATAGGTCGGCCCCGCCTGAGGAGCGTCGCCCTGCGCGCGCTTGCGGCGAGGTCCATGGAAACTGCGTCGAGCCGACCAGGGCCGCACGGACGGCCCATTCCCGCGCGCATCATCGAGCCCGCCGGCCGGCCGGCCCTCGTCGGTCATCGAGTTCCTTTCCTCCGCGCGCAAGCCTGCCGTGCGGGCTCGTCGGCAGCGGTAATATCCAAATCCACGATCGCGGTTGAGTCTATCACACGCCCAGGCTGCGCAACAGATACGCTTTCGGCGCATGCCGCGCGGGCATGTCCTTGTCGTCCGCTCCTGCGTGCTTTATTGCAGCAGCACCCGCTTCGGACGCGGGTCCTCCCCGCAAGCCCAGCAATGACGGAAACCGGACCGTGAATCTGCAACCCGATCCGAACAGCCTCGCGATCATGAAATTCGCTGTCGGTCAGCCGGTGGCGCGCACCGAAGATCCCATCCTGGTGCGTGGACAAGGCCGCTACACCGATGATCTCAACCTTCCCGGGCAAGCCTATGCGGTGATGGTGCGCAGCCGCATCGCCCACGGCGTGATCAAAGGCATCGACATATCGGCGGCCGCGGGAATGCCGGGCGTGCTCGGCGTATATACCGGGGCTGATCTCGCCGCCTATGGCCCGCTCAAATGCATCGTGCCGTTCAAGAACCGCGACGGTACGCCCATGCGAATGCCCCCGCGGCCGGCGCTCGCTACCGATAAGGTCCGCTTTGTGGGCGATCCGGTTGCGTTCGTTGTCGCCGAGTCGTTGCCGCAGGCGAAAGACGCGGCTGAAGCCGTTGCGATTGATATCGATCCGCTCCCTGCGGTCGTGCGACCGGAGGATGCGGTGCGTCCTGACGCGCCGCTCCTGCACGAACAGGCGCCGGGAAACGTGGCGCTCGATTATCATTACGGCGATGACCAGGCAGTTGCAGCTGCGTTTGCGAAGGCTGCCCACGTCACAAAGCTCAAGCTCGTCAATAGCCGCGTGGTCGTAAGCGCGATGGAGCCGCGCGCAGCGCTTGCCGCATACGATACGGCGAACGCACGCTACACGCTGCACGTGCCGAGTCAGGGCGTGTTCGGCATGCGGGCGAACATTGCGGATATTCTCAAAGTCGAGCCCAAGCAGGTCCACGTCATCACCAACCACGTCGGCGGCTCGTTCGGAATGAAGGCGGCGCCGTTTCCGGAATACGTGTGCGTGCTGCACGCCGCCCACGTGCTCGGCCGCCCGGTGAAATGGACGGACGACCGCTCGGGCAGCTTCGTTTCGGACAGCCACGGCCGCGATCATGTGGTGACGGCAGAACTTGCTCTTGATGCGCAAGGCGGCTTTCTCGCGGTGCGGTTGACGAGCTTCGGCAACGTGGGCGCGTTTCTTTCGCAAGTCGCCCCGATGCCATCCACCCTCAACGCGGTGCGAAACGTCCAGAGCGTCTATCGAACACCGCTGCTCGAAGTGTCGACCAAGTGTGTATTCACCAACACTTCACATGTTTCCGCCTATCGCGGTGCTGGCCGCCCCGAGGGAAACTATTACATGGAGCGCCTGATCGACGTCGCGGCCGCCGAGCTGGACATCGATCGCGTCGAGCTGCGGCGGCGCAATCAGATCAGGCCACGCGAAATCCCGCGCAAGGTTGCTTCAGGAAGCAACTATGACAGCGGCGACTTCCCCGGCGTTCTCAAGCACGCGCTCGAGCTTGCCGATGTCAAAGGATTCGCACGCAGGAAACGTGAGAG
>Ga0209331_1000559_pt1 | contig 13359 bp, 17 predicted proteins | sample JacPinW_OM3H0_M3_FD_187971 | JGI IMG/M metagenome (GOLD analysis project Ga0209331, IMG submission 187971) | Forest soil microbial communities from Algoma, Ontario, Canada - Jack Pine, Ontario site 1_JW_OM3H0_M3 (SPAdes) (version 2) | ecosystem: Environmental > Terrestrial > Soil > Boreal... | reverse complement strand
TGCGTGCCGCGCCCGCCGGTAACAACTGTTGGATCGATTGTCGTTCCAAGCTTTTCTCGCGCTTGATGGCTTCGATCTGCGCCAAGACAGAATCCACGGTTTGATCGTAACGTTTGATCGGCACGGCCTCGCCGCGTCCGGTGTGCTGGCCATCGGTCACGGTCACGACCACGACTTGAGCTTCCGTGCGGCTGCCGCGAGAAATCCGAAATACTTCTTTGAGTGGCCAGATTTCTTCGCGTGCTTCAATCTGCATTAATCTCTAAGGAACGCAGGAAAGCAGGAATGCAATTCAAGAGTTTCGTTTTCGGGTCCTTTTCCTCTGTGGTCTTCGTGTGCTTCGTGGTTAATTGGCGCTCATGAAAATCACCAAAAACATCGGCATGATTCTGCTCGCAGTTTACTTGATCATCGACGGCTTGTTAGGCATGGGCTTCAATTTCGGACCAGCCGTTTTCCTGCTCTACCTCGTGGCGCTGGCCGCCGGTATCTTTATTCTCATCGGGAAGTAATGCCGATCACCCAGCCTTGCAAAGCCGAGGCTGAGTTGAGATAATCGCGGCCGGGATCGAACCCGGTCCAAACATGAAACCGATCGCGGGAGGAGCAGCGGTGGGCGTAATAGTTGCCCTGGTCATAGTTTACTTACTCCGGCCGCTCAACGCCGGCGCTGTTGGGCTGATCGTCGTCGTCTGCGTCGCGATTTGTGCGGCGGCAGCAAGGGCCATTGGAGGTAAAAAAAGTTGAGAACAAACTTTTGCAAGATGCACAAATATGTCTCGGCTATTGCCCTATGCGTCGTAACCACACTTATCCTTTTCGGATGCATGCAAAAAAGAGAAATAAGGATTCCGGTTCGGGCATATCTCTATTCCGAGCAAATGGAGCCGCCCGGTTTTGGAGCCTACGGATATCTGTTGTTTACGTCGCGCCCTTCAGAAAACGATATAGCGCGTTACCAACTTGTCTGTGACGCGTTTCAACGAGGCCTCGTCGAAGGGTGGGGTAATGCGCCGGAAGAGCGCGCTTCGCAAATGGTCACGTTTTGGCCTTTGAAAATGCCGTCATCGACACGAGATCAGGACTCGTCCTGCGAAACGATGGTGAAGAATTACGATGACCGGCGTGCCAGCGGTATTGCCACCGTAATTAAAAAACAAGGTGCCCGTGGGCCCGTGCTTGCCGCTTGGACCCGACCCTTCGGGCAAGCGGCTGCATCTGATGCGTTAGTATTGGATATGTCCGACTTCGCCGATGAAGATCTCGATCGCGCGTTCGCGATCTGGCGGGAGCGGATAACTACTGACCCTTCGGAATGGCGTGATGGTTTCAACCTTGTGTTATGTCGCGAGGCCTTTCGGAATCTGCTCCAGAAATACGGCGGGACGATTCTTGCCATTGTTCATCCTGCGAAATAGGCGTCCGAGGACGCGGCGTCGAACAAGATCTAATTCTCGAGCTGCACCGATTTCATAACGTTGTCGATGCGAAAAAGCGAAGGAGCTCTGGGCGAATCTACTTAAGCGCGGCGTGAAACGCGCCGTCCAGCTTCGTTTCTTTTTCGTCCGCGCTTGTCTTGGCGGTGCCGGTGAGATCTTTGCTCGTTGGATTGTCGATCTTGGCCTCAAAGATTCCGGCGACGCTCGATTGCCGGCCGTTCATGTGCACGTCCGAGCGAAAAACTTTCCCTTCTTTATCGAGAAAGAAAACAACGCCACTCCATTTCGTGTGGTCCATCATCATGTCGAACTCGCTCTTCCATTTCTCCACCGGCAGTTTTTGGTCGGTGATTAAGAGGACAGTTGGCTTGCCCTCCTCCTTTTGATCGACAAACGCGGCCGCGGACTTCAACTCGGCGGTGGCGCCGTCGTAGGTGAGCGATCCTTTGGCGGAGCCGGCGGGAAGATCACTGGCTGCGCGGGCAGAGTTGACGGCGGAAAAAGCGGCTAAGATCGACATCACACAAATTGCTGTGAACGAAGTGTTCTTTTTCATGGCCGCGAGCGTATCGGCCTTGAATCCGGCGCGCAAGAACCGGAAATGTCTGAGGAACGCAAGAAAGCAGGAAGTTCTTTTAGTTGATTCCTGCTTTCCTGCTTTCCTTAGCGATTTGGCTCGGGTTAGTGAGCTTTACTTTCATTTTCGCTAGGAGCGAGAAAATGGCCGAAGAGGCGGCCGGCAACGAGGAAGATGATGCCCGCGATTCCGCACAATACCGTGATTCTCGAGAGGAAAGGGGGAGAGAGGCCGCGAGATTACTTGTTCAATCGCAAGGACGTATTTGGCCGAAAACAAGAGGTGTAAACATCGGACCTTTCAGATGAAACCCGAGCGAATTAAAGTGTTCTATCAGCCCGACTGATTGCGGTCGTAAGGAACAATGTCGTCCCATTCGTTGGCCGAGGAACGGGCAACGAAAGCCACCACCGGTTCCGTGTCGCTTATGTTGAAGACTTCGTGCGGCACGCCGGGTTTGATGTAAATGAAATCGCCGGCTTCGTTCTCCAAGACCTGCTTGAGCCCGGGTCCGAATTCGTGGCGCACTTTTCCTTCGAGAATGTAAAGGATCAGCTCAAACCCGACATGAATATGGGCATAAGCGACGCCACCGGGAGGGATCGTGGCGATGTTGGCCGATAACTTTGTCGTGCCGACATTCTTCGCGGACATGCCTTGTTTATAATGAATGCCGTTCCAATCTCGGCGAGCGCCGCCACCACGAATGGTCAGTATTCCGTCGTGATCCTCGACCGCGCTGAGTTGGAGGTTGTCTTTGTCGTCGTTCATGGCGAGGAAAACCTTATCAGTGCTTGGCCACAAAAACAGGCATGGTGTGCGCGACTCTTGCGATTATCTTGAACGCATGAGCTCAGATCTTCCGTCGATCGTCGAGCGCGGAAGATTTTCGTCGCCGGCAATTACTCCGCAGGCGCTGGCGTGGCATTCCAACAATTTATGGATGGGCTCGCGCGATCTTCGCCGCATTCATAAGATCGACATCGAAACCTGGAAGGTGGTGAAAGAGGTCGAGTCGCCCGGAATTCCTTGGGCGGCAGTGGCAACGAACGGCTCGATTCGTTTCACGATCGGTGAAGGCGCGGATGATGATCGTTACATTCGCACTTACGATCCGCAGCGCGGATTCAGTGAGGAGCGGATAGTGTGTCCGGAATTCACCGGGTCGTATCTGAGCTACGACGGCGAGCATCTGTACCTGAGTCAATGGTACAAGCAGCGCATTCTCAAACTCGATGCGAAGGGAAAGACGTTGCGCGTCATTGATGTCGGCGCGGAGATCTGCGGACACGTATTCGTCGAAGGAATGATCTACGTTTTGCGCGGAAAGGAAACGCCCAACGAGGACTGGCGGATTGCGCGTCTCGATCCGCGGCAGGAAACGCCCGACGTGAAAGATCTGGCGCGCGTGCCGTTCGCGTGTCGCTCACTCACCTTCGATGGTGCGAACCTTTGGACGAGTCATCGCGCCGCGAATGAAATTGTCTCGTTCGCTGTGCCGGCCTGAGTCCGGGCTGGCGTAAGATCGACAATATGAGTGAACCGGAGCACTGTTGAGCTCACCATGAAGCTTAAGACTCTCAAGAAAAAGATCCGTAAGCTCGAAGCTCGCCTGCAAGCGGGTCCGAAGAAGCTGGCGAAGCTCAAACGGAAACTCGAGGCGATGACAAAAGCAAACGCGATGAAGGCCAAGAAAAAATTGGCCGCTCGCGCTGCCAAAGCTCGCGAGACGGCAAAGTCTTTCACACCAATCCAAAAAAAGGCAGACAGCTTGACCGCAAAGCCTGCAGTGAAACCGACAGGCGCGAAGAGACGAAGCCCTGCCAAAAAAGTGAAGAGAAAACTCAATCTTTCGCCGGAACGTCGGGCGCAACTCGCAGCCGCGATGAACGCTCGATGGGCCGCAAAGAGGGCGGCTGCTGAGGCGACGCCACAAAAGAGCTCGACCGATCGAGATTTTACGCTCGGACAGGCTCCTCAGTCGCCGTAGAACAAAAGCGTTCCTCCGCGATCTTAGTCGAACCGAGTTTGAGTTTTTTGTTTTTCAATTACGACCAAGGCGATTCCGCCCAGGACGGCAATAGAGGCGAGCACGTAACGCAGTGTGATCGGTTCGCCGAGCAGGAGGATTCCGCCGGTGGCGGCAAGCACTGGGACACTGAGTTGAACCGTTGCCGCGCTACTGGCTTTGAGTCCGGATAACGCGCTGTACCAGATCACGTACCCAAGACCTGATGTAATCGCTCCGGAAATCGCGGCATAAACAATTCCGCTGCGATCGAGCCGCGCCCACGGCAGCAAAGCGATACTGATGCCGGCAGCGAGCGGAACAGCACGCAGAAAATTTCCCGCGGTTGCGCCGACGGCGCTGCCACTTTGCTTTCCGAGCAGGGAATAAATTCCCCAGGCGATGCCGGCTCCCAGCATCAAGACCGAACCGATCAATGGCGGCGCTGATAAACCGGGAAACACGAGCACGACAAGACCGCTCACGGCGACGATCAGACCGACGATTTGGATCGCACGTAAGCGCTCGCCTTTGTGCAAACCCCAGAAAATCATCGTGGCCTGGACGGCACCGAACAAAAGCAACGCACCCGTGCCCGCGGCAAGATCGACATATGCAAATGAAAAAGCCGCGGCGTAAGCAAAAAGTGCAAGCGCCGAAATCCAATTGCCCGCTTCTTTCCAGGACGTTCGGCGCGCCTTCATGATGAGCCACAGCGCGAACGCGCCGGAAAAGATACGAACGAGCGTGAAGCTGGCGGCGTCGATGCCGGTCTGTTTGAGCGCAGCGCGACAGAGCAGCGAGTTACTCGCAAACGCGATCATCGCCAGCAGCGTCAGAACGAAAATTCGTGTCGGCTTCACAATGGTGACGAGATACTTCGCGCCTCGAAACGTGCTAGGTTGAATGAATTCGGCCGTTAGTTTTCAAGGAATTTATATGAATCGTGCCTTTAATTTTTGCCTTGCCGGATTGTCTTTCGTGTTTGCCGTCCTCGCAGCTCCGACTTTCGCCGAAACGTCAGATAAGAATATCGTTTCACGCACGGCGAAGATCGACAATGTCGAACTGCATTATCTCACGGCGGGGCAGGGGCCGACGGTGATCTTGTTGCACGGCTTCGCGGAAACTTCGCGGATGTGGCGACCGCTCATCCCGTTGCTGGCGGAGAAATTTACCGTAATCGCGCCGGACCTGCCGGGCATCGGCGATTCGGGGATTCCGACGGACAAGATCGACATGAAGACTTCCGCGACTCGGATCCACGGCCTTGTCCGCTCGTTAGGCGTAGAGAAAGCGCGCGTGGTCGGTCACGACATCGGGCTAATGGTGGCTTACGCATATGCGACACAGTTTCCCGCGGAAACGGAAAAGCTGGCAGTGATGGATGCGTTTCTTCCCGGCGTGCCCGGATGGGAGCCAATCTACAATGCTCCGAACATCTGGCATTTTCGGTTCAACGGCGAATACCCGGAAGCTCTGGTGAAGGGACGCGAGCGCACTTACTTCGAATATTTCTGGAACGTTTTCGCCGCTGACAAAACGCACTCGATTCCCGAAACGGACCGGAAAGCTTACGCGGAAGCGTACGCAAAGCCGGGGCGCATGCATGCAGCGTGGGCCTATTTCGCTTCGTGGCCGGAACTAGCGAAAGAATTCGCGCAATTGTCGCAGACGAAACTAACGATGCCGGTGTTGTCGATCGGTGGTGAGAAGTCGTTAGGAAACGAGCTCGCCGCGCAAATGAAGCTCGTTGCTGACAACGTTACAGTTGTCGTGCTGCCGAACACTGGCCATTGGATTCTGGAGGAGCGGCCGAAAGAAACGACGGACGCACTCGTGAAGTTTCTTTGAGCCGAAGGGGTCCGCGGCAAACTGGCTCGACAAGATGATTGAGCTGTTCAAACTCGAAGCCCGATGTTCGTTGGACATTACAGCGTAGCGTTTGCGGTTAGGAGCGACGAAAACAAGATCCCGTTGTGGGTCCTCTTTGTTGCTGTGCAGTTGCTGGATTTTCTGTGGGCGCCGCTCATCCTTCTTGGAATCGAAAAGGTGCGAATAGTGCCGGGAATCACGGCGACCAATTCGCTTGATCTCTATTACATGCCTTACACGCACAGTCTCTTCGGTGCGTTAATCTGGTCCGGGCTCGCTTTTGCAATCTACCGAATGGTATCGGGCGCGAAGGCTTCACGGGCAGCGGCGTTGCTCGTGGGGTTTGCTGTCTTTTCCCATTGGATCCTGGATTTGATTGTTCATCGTCCCGATCTTGCCATTTACGATGACACTTGGAAGGTTGGCCTCGGCCTTTGGAATTATCGAGGTTGGGAATTTGTTCTGGAGATCGCGATCCTGATCGGCGGCATCGTTCTTTATCTCAAAAGAAATTCGGTCGCGCGTAAGGCGGGCATCATCACTTTCGGTGTCGTGCTGATTTTGATCCAGGCGGGGAACACTTTCGTCCACCGGCCGCCTTCTTCGGATCAAGCATTTGCCATCACCGCGCTGATTTTCTACACCGCTTTTGCGTGCGCCGCTTTCTTGCTGGAGAAAGGCCGAACCGGAACTACAACGTAGCAGGCGAGTCGAAAATCAGGTCAGACTGCGGCAGTTGGTTCGGGACGAAATCGGATCGCGGCGATGATGGCAAGCAAAACGAAAAGCCCGAGCGCAACTAACTGCGTGAGTTTGAAGGGCGGTTCAGTCTGCGTGGGCGCCATTGCTTTTAGCGCGGGAATTTTTTCGAACGACTGGACGATTAAGACAAAGACATTGAAATAGAGAGCGATTACGGCGCTAACGACGTAAATCCAGCGCCAGTGACCAGCGAGATGCCGCGAGCAACGGGCGTAGATCGCAAACGCGAGTACGGGCAGCGAGATGATCCCGAGCCCAATAGCTGGTGTGAAACCATGAAAAGGGAAGAAGAAACCCGTCACCGTCGTTGCGACCGCGGTTATGAGGAACCACTTGGTCCAGCCGTCGAGGCGTTTACCAGCGAGCATGCCGAACAAAACGACCAGACCGGTGAAAATTGCGGCAAGGCTGATGAGCGTGTGAATGATGGTGTAGATGCGGAGTATCATGGCTTTCCTCCTCTTTGTTAAGACGACGCTTTTGACGAACGTGTTCTGATCTCCAAACGCGTCGGTGATTGATCCACGTTATCACACGACGCAAGCATTCCGGCAGACTGAGATTTACATCACGCGCTGTAGCCGCCGTCCACGAGCAGACTGGCACCGGTAATGAAATTGGCTTCCGGGCTGGCGAGATAAGCGACGAAGCTGGCCACTTCTTCCGCGTCGGCGTAACGCCCCAGTGCTACATGTTGGCGTGTCGCATCTGCAAATTTCCCGTTGGCTGGATTCAAATCCGTGTCGACCGGTCCAGGTTGAACATTGTTGACGGTGATGCCACGCGGACCCAGGTCGCGGGCCAGACCTTTGGTAAAGGCGGCGACTGCACCTTTGGTGAGGGCGTAAACCGACCCCCCAGGGTAGGGAATGTAGGAACTGTTACAGCTGCCAATGTGAATGATGCGTCCGCCTTTGCGCATGTGTCGCGTCGCTTCCTGTGTCGCTACGAAAACTCCGCGAATGTTGATGGCGATGAGCCGCTCGAAATCCTTCATCGTGAATTCTTCGATCGGCGCTCTCGGTGCGATGCCGGCGTTGTTGACCAGGATGTCGATCTTGCCAAATGTCGCAATCGTTTTCGCGACCGCGGCCCGGCATGCGTCGACATCTGCGGCGTCGGCCTTGGTCGCGAATGCTTTTCCGCCGCTCAGTTCGATTGAGTGCACCACTTCAGCGGCTTTCTTCGGCGAGTTGAGATAAGTCAGCGCGACGGCCGCGCCCTCGGCCGCGAGACGTTTCGCGATCGCGGCGCCGATGCCGCGCGAACCGCCAGTCACTAACGCAACTTTGCCGCCGAGTTTTGCTTTCATTGGGTGATCCTACCAATCAATAATTCAAGGACAAGATCGACAAACGCCCATGCCGAGATCCGAATTTGTCCGAAAGCTTTGCCTGCTAACCGCATTTCTGTTCCCGCTCTCGGCGTTGCGTTCTACCCCGGAGCTTACGTTGGATGATCTGAAGAGACTGGAGATCATCTGTTTTGTTCCTTCGTATCTACCGGAAGGGTTCAAGTTAAAGAGCGTCGGGATCACTTTCGACGAGCTCCAGGAATACGAAGATAAGAATCATCCGTTGCCGCTTTACTCGATTGAGTATGCAAACAGTAAGAACGCGGACGAGACGTTCTCGATCGAATCGGCCCGCGAGGGCATTGGCGATCGCAATATTATGGCGGACGAGGAGCATGCGGAGGAGACGGAGATTCAAGCTAGTCTCGGGCGGATGTATCTAATCTACCGGCCGAAAGGAAAAGCCGGCCGCAAGATCGAGATCCTGACCAACTGGGTGCGGGATGCGAACATGAAAGTAGAAGAAGGCAAAGGTCATCCGGTGCTTGGCCGATATCACGGATTTACCGGAACGGGAATTACACTCGCCGAATTCAACAAGATCGTGCGGTCGCTTCATCCCGTCCGCTCCGAGACGGGAGAAAGTTCGGCGAGGGTTGCGGCCCCGTCGCTCAAGATTCATCCGAAAGTTTTCAACATGATCGAATGTTGGATCTCAGATGTGGAAAGTCCGGTTGTGACCGAAATCAATCTGGATGCGGTAGGGAAAAACGGGAACCAGTTCAACGACGATGATGTGAAACCGGAAGGGGAATGGGCCAGATGTCCTTCGCCGGAAGGCAACGGCGGATTCATGCGCTACCGCGTACTCGAGTCGAAAGGCAATCGTTACCAGGTTGAGTATCAGGAAAACGGCGGCGGAACGCTGACGACTGCTTCCATCATCGAGTTCTCGATCGACAAGCGACAAATTCAGCGGGACGGCAAACCCGTTACAATTCGAGTGCTGCGCGTACTCTCCTGCAAACAAAAATAGTCAATTCGCCGGTTGAAAGATGCTGTTGATTTCGGCGAACGGAGCGGCGCCGGCAAAAAACTCGAATGTGCCTTTCTCGGCGATGCCGCGTGCGGCGCGCATGAATGCGCCCCATGCGACAGCGGCAAGCCCGGAGCCGACGGAGATGCGACGAACGCCAAGATCGGTAAGCTGCGCAACGGAAAGCTCACGATTGAATCCAGAAACCAAGACGTTGACCGGTTTTGGCGCGACCGCTTTTACGATCTGCGCGATCTCGTTAGGCTCTTTCACTCCGGGAGCGTAAAGGCAATCAGCGCCGGCCTCGGCATAGGCGAGGAGTCGATCGAGCACCACGCGCAGTGGATCGGCTTGGCCGACGAGCCACGCTTCACATCGCGCGGTTAGCACAACTGGAATTCCGGAAGTATCGATGGCACGGCGCGAAGCGCGGACGCGTTCCACCGCTAGATCTTTTTCGTAAAGCGGCGCAGCACTGTTTCCAGAATTATCTTCGATCGACAATCCGCCGATGCCGGTTGCGATGCAGCGCTTCACATTTGCGGCCACATCGTCGGGTCTGTCGGCGAATCCTTTCAGGAAATCGGCATTCACCGGCAGCGGCGTGGCCGCAGCAATTTCACCGATGTGTGAAAGCATTTCGTCGAGAGAAATTCCGCCATCGGGTTTGCCGCGCGAAAAAGCGAAACCGGCCGAAGTAGTGGCGAGCGCTTTGAAGCCGAGCTCTTGTAGATAAACGGCGCTGCCGATGTCCCACGGATTTGGCAGGACGAAACAACTCGATTCGTGCAGCGCGCGAAACCCCTCGACGACGGAACGCTGAGTCGATTTCGCTTCGTTCATCTCACACAGCTTACACGGTTGAGCGTTTGTTACATCTGTAGCGCTTTGCGCAGATGCGGAACAAGACGCCTACTGAATTCGACGGAAGGTGAGCGAATTAAAGAGCATCGGCGCAAAGGCCGTTCTCCTTACTCAAAGCGATGCCTTGCTGACCAGCACAATTTGTCTCCGATCACGCTCATGCGAAGAAAATTAGAGTGAAACTTGGAGCGTAAAAGCCTATAACGGACGCCGATGAAAAAGGGGCATCTCTTTTTGGTCGCGCTGCTCGCGGTGAGTCTGTTCGCTCCTGCCGCGCAGGCAACGGATGATGACCACAGCATCGAGATCAGTCACAACAGCTATGCGGCGATCGCCTACTCGCCGGGGACTGGAAAGTACGCTTATGCCTCCGATCATCGGAGCCGAAAGGCGGCGGAAAAAGCCGCACTTGGAAAATGCGGTGCCGACGATGCGACGATTGCCTGTTGGGTCAATCACGGTTTTTGCGCGCTCGCCCTCGGCAGCGACAAATCCTGTTGGGGCGCGGGCTGGGAATATGGAAACGGCGCCAACAATTTGCGGGCAAAGGAGAAAGCGATGAAGGATTGCCAAGAACGAACCACCGGAGTTTATGTAGCGGTGATGTTGAGCTCGGATGGACAATACATTTGGGATTGTAAAGACCACGTCACGATTATTGATAAGAATGGAAATGTATATCGTGGGAACGGCGAACTCATTACGCCGTCTCCCCAGCCTACTCCTGCCGCGAGCAATGAAGATCCGGTCTTAAAGGAGCTCCGCGGAAAAACTTCGGACGGCGGGAACAAAAAATAACCCTTCGGACAGAAATCCTGTCGATCTTGCAGCACACGCGCAAGACCGGCGCGCAAGGGTTGAGACTTGATCCCGGAAGGTCGAGAGTTGAACCGTGGCGGCACAGGATCTAGACGCGATGGCGTTCCCGACGCTAAGCGAAGAGCAAATCGCGCAACTGGGTCGTTACGCGGGTGCGCCGCCGAAAAAGTTTCGTGCAGGAGAGGCATTGTTTCGCACGGGCGATCGCGATTCGAAATTTTTCGTCGTGAAGTCGGGCAAGATCGACATCGTCGATGTCACCGGCGACCAACCTAAAACGATCAGGGTTCTTGGCCCGGGCGGATTCACCGGTGACGTCGGGCATTTGACCGGTAGCCCGAAATTGGTTAGCGCAATCGCGCAATCGGATTGCGAAGTGTATGAAATATCGGAGACGACGCTGCGTCAGATTTTGAATCAAGATCCGCAGTTGAGCGATCTCATCCTGCAGGCGTTCATCGCGCGCCGGCAATTGATGCGCGAGTCGGGCGAGTTCACCGGTTTGCGCGTGATCGGTTCTCGTTACTCGCGCGATACTTTTCGCGTTCGCGATTTTCTGGCGAAGAACCTGGTGCCGTTTACCTGGCTGGATTTGGAAGGCGATCCGACGGTGAACCAGGTCCTTCAACAATTTGGCGTAAGTGAAGCGGACACGCCCATTGTTGCTTGCGCGCATTGTCTGCTTTTGCGCAACCCTTCGAATCGCGAGTTGGCCGAAGCAATCGGCATTCGCCGGCCGGTCGAGCACACGGTTTACGATCTGGCCATCGTCGGCTCGGGGCCGTCGGGTTTAGCGGCGGCCGTTTACGGGGCGTCGGAAGGATTGAACACGATCGTCTTGGAACGAATGGCTCCGGGAGGTCAGGCCGGCAGTAGCATGCGCATCGAAAATTATCTTGGATTCCCAACGGGGATCACAGGGAGCGAGTTGGCGGATCGCGCCGTTCTCCAAGCGGATAAATTCGGCGCGCGCATTTCCGTTCCGACACCTGTTGTCGATCTTAGCTTCGACAACCGCTATTCGGTGCTGCGATTGGAGGATGGCGACACGGTGGTTGCCAAATGTTTGCTCATCGCGAGCGGCGCGGAGTATCGGAAACTCGGCGTGGAAGGTTGCGAGGAACTCGAGGGTCGCGGCGTTTATTATGCAGCCACACCCAACGAAGCGCAGATGTGCCGCGGATCGGAGGTAGTGCTGGTCGGCGGTGGCAACTCCGCCGGGCAGGCCGCGGTGTATCTTTCCCAGAACGTGCGCAAAGTGCTTCTGCTGATTCGGGGCGACGACCTTTGCAAGAGCATGTCGAGCTATCTGGCGCACCGGATCATGAACACGCCGAACATCGAGATACTTCGCTGCACCGAGGTGACGCGCATGTTCGGCGATGGTCATCTCAGCTCGGTCGAAATCTTGAACAAGACGACGGGCGAGAAGCGAACTCTGCAAACGGCCGCGCTCTTCAGTTTTATCGGGGCGACGCCACGAACCGATTGGCTGCCAGCCGAAATCGAAAAGGACGAGAAAAGCTTTGTGCGTACAGGAATCGATTTGGCGGATTCGCCGCACTGGAATTTAAAACGTCAGCCGTTTCTTCTGGAAACCAGCCGGCCTGGCGTGTTCGCAGCCGGGGACGTACGCTCCGGCTCAGTCAAACGCGTCGCCTCCGCGGTTGGCGAAGGCTCCATGTCGGTCCAATTCGTGCACGAGTTTTTGAAAACCATGTGAGCCATGCCTGACGCCGCCTGCATTCACATTTCGGAGATCGGATCGATCAAACAACCAGTTCGGCGCGAGTGCGCTGAATGTGTAAAGATCGGCTCGCCTTGGGTTCATCTGCGTACATGTCAGGAGTGCGGCGCGACGTTGTGTTGTGATGATTCGCCTAACCGACATGCGACGAAGCACGCACGCGCGAGCGGACATCCCGTGATCGCGTCGGCCCAGCCAGGCGAACGCTGGCTTTATTGTTACCCGGACGACGCTTTCGCGGAATACTGACGGCAAAGGCCGCGGGAGGCGCGACGCGGGACAAACACTGGGCCGGTGCAAAGCGACGGGGTGTCGTAATTATTTTGAATTTTTAGTTTGCACAGATTATTTTTCGGATAATAGTTAACCAAATGGTTAAACATTCACCGAGAACCTTGAATCGCACCTTCGCCGCTTTGGCCGATCCAACTCGCCGCCGCATCCTGGCCCATCTCGCCCGCGGCGATAAATGCGTTACCCACCTGGCCCGGCCGCACGCCATGTCATTGCCGGCTGTCTCGAAACATTTGCGCGTGCTCGAAAAAGCAGGGCTGCTTCGGCGCCGGCGCTACGGACGCGTGCACGAGATGCAGTTGGATGCCAAGCCGCTAAAGCAAGCCGCCCAATGGGTCGAAGAGTACCGCAAATTTTGGGAAGGATCGCTCGATCGGCTGGCCGCATATTTGGAAAAGACAACCAAACAAGCCGGTAAGAAAGGGAAGGCCTAACGCAATGTGTCCGGTGTGTGTAGCCAATATCGCACTGATCGCTGCCGGTACTACGTCGAGTGGCGGATTAACCGCGCTCGCGGTGAGCAAACTTTATAAGAGAAAACAAACGAAACATATCGGAGGAAGCGAAAATGAAACTGATGGAACCCGAGTTGAAGAGCAAACAAATGAAAAATCTGGAAATCGTATCGGCAGATGAGTGGCTGG
>Ga0209331_1000558_pt1 | contig 13375 bp, 15 predicted proteins | sample JacPinW_OM3H0_M3_FD_187971 | JGI IMG/M metagenome (GOLD analysis project Ga0209331, IMG submission 187971) | Forest soil microbial communities from Algoma, Ontario, Canada - Jack Pine, Ontario site 1_JW_OM3H0_M3 (SPAdes) (version 2) | ecosystem: Environmental > Terrestrial > Soil > Boreal... | reverse complement strand
AGAACGCGGTGCGCAATTTGCCCGCGACGCGAAAATCGTCTCTCGCTTTGCAAGCCGACAGGAAGGCGTCCTGGGGGACGATCATTAAAGTAATGGACGCGCTCAAATTGGCCGGTGTGAAAAATCTGCCTTCCTTCACACGCGAGCAAAGATGAACCTGCCCATCCGTCAGTACGGAGATCCGATTCTCCGGGCAAAAGGCAAACGCATCGATAAGATCGACAATCGCATCCGCGAACTCGCCGCGAACATGCTCGAGACGATGCACGCCGCCAATGGCGTCGGGTTAGCGGCGCAACAGGTCGGTGAAGCGCTCCAACTTACCGTGATCGATGTCTCGGAAGTCGAGGACCGGCCGAGCACGATGCGGCTAAATGGGAAAGATGTCGATCCAAGGGCGGAAATGCCGCTTGTGCTAATCAATCCGCGGATTACGCCGCATAATGAAACTTCGAGCGGAACCGAAGGCTGCCTGAGCTTTCCTGAAATCACCGGCGAGATCGAGCGCGCGGAATCGATCGCGCTGACGGCGCAAACACTTGATGGCGACACAATCAAGTTTGAAGCCGGTGGGTTGCTCGCGCGCGCCATTCAACATGAGATCGATCATCTCAATGGCATTTTGTTTATCGACCGGATGAACTCGGCGGCCAAAGCGATTTTGGCGAGTCGCTTGAAACGTTTGCAGAAAGAAACCCAGCGCGGGATCAAACATCGACCAGCCGTCGCGTCCGAGTCGGCGTTGTGATTGAAGCAGCTTCTGTAGCGGCGCTCTGCGAGCGCCGGAACTAATGGATTCGGCGGTCATAGACCGCCGCTACAAAAAAAATCAGAGTGCTTTGTAATCGACGCTGATCGTACGGTAAGACTGCTGGCCTTTCTCGGCCGAAAAATAAAAGAGCTCAAGCATGGTCGTCCCGACCATCCATTGATATCCGACGAGCGTTTGAATCACGTCTGAGTCTGTGTCGCGCGAGCGCGAAACTAACTTACCGGTGCCGAATTTTGCATCGAAGTAGCGCCGGATGTCGCCCATGCGCTGGTTGTACCATTCGATCGTGCGGTCCTGGTATTCGTACTGAAGTTCGACGCCAAAGAGCGAACTGTGCTTGAAAGTGAAGAGCGTTCGTCTCAAACCCGGATGAACCAGGCCTTCCACTGTCCACACTTCGCTATTCTCCTTTTTTTCGCGCAACGTAATTCGCGCTTTCGCACCATTGAGCACGTTTTCGACGCGCTGCGTCGAATCATTCCACCGGAATCCGAAAGGCGGCAGCAAATCGTCGGTCGCGTGGGCGGGCAACGCAGCGAGAAAAAGCGCAAACAATGAAAACGGAAGAATACGCATGAGCGTTCAGCGCTATTTCGGAAGACGCACGACGCGCGGACCTATGTTTGGCACCTCTGCCCCCTGGTTTTTGCCACGATGATTTTCATTTTACGACAACGAGCACGCCGATGTTGCCCGAAAGCAGGAGAAAATGCGTGCGTGCATCAAAGCGGTCAACTGTTCGAACGCTGCCCGGTTTTTGTCGCGCGCGGAGTATCCGGTACGGTTTTTCAGTCAAGATTTTTTTGAGCGCAAAATGAAAATAAAATTCACAATTTTTTCTTGTCGATGTTTGTCGCGGTTTCTAATCTCAAGCCGCTGGCAGGGCGAAAAGGGGCCGATGTGAATAACCTGTGAACATTTTTGAGGAATCTACTGCGCCCGGAATGAACGATCCCTTAGCCTTTTCCGATGTCTTGCGCAACGAACATGTCGATCTTAGCTCGCGCGAGCGTTCCTCATCCAGCGAGGAACTCATTTTTCCCTCGTATTTTACGTGTTTACGTCCCGGTTTGCGCCGCATTTTCAAGAGTTTGTGCGCGGTAACGCGAGCGTGCCGCGTCGTTTTTTTCAACCGTTTCCCCCCTTTTACCGCCTTTGTGGCAATCGTGTAACGCTGTTAACAAGTCGCTATGGACGAGAAGTGTACAAAGCTATGGCAGAAACTGTCCACTGCGCTCAAACCACAGGTCAGCGCCGACACCTTTAAGCGCTGGTTTTCCGGCTTGGAGCTGGTTGATGCCACTGAGGAGTCGCTCACCTTTCAAGTCCCGAACAATATCTATCAATTCTGGATCGAGAGTAATCATATGGCCGCGTTCCAAGCGGCCATCGTCAAAGCCCTGGGCGGACCGCGTCAGGTAAACTTTTCTTCGCCGGCTGGAACGCAGTCCGCGATTGACCTCGAGGAAATGGGCGTTGCCAAAGAGCTGCGGATCGAGTCGGATCGACAAACCAAGACAGCGACCACCCTGCTTGGGCTCAATCCGCGAAATACTTTCGAATCATTCGTTGTTGGTCCGAACAATGAAATCGCGCATGCGGCCAGTCTGGCCGTCGCGCAGTCGCCGGCGCGCACTTACAATCCGCTTTTCATCTACGGCGGCGTGGGCTTGGGCAAAACGCACCTCATGCAAGCGATCGGGCAATACGTTTGGACGAAGAAGAAAACGAGCAAGGTGATGTATCTCTCGAGCGAGCTCTTCATCAACGAGTTCATCGATGCGATCCAGCACAGCAATCTGGTCAAATTTCGAAAGCGTTATCGCCAGGCCGACCTGCTCCTGATCGATGACATCCAGTTTCTCGGCGGCAAAGAACGTTCGCAGGAGGAATTCTTCCACACCTTCAACACCCTCTTTGACGGGCATAAACAAATCGTGCTCTCGAGCGATCGGCCGGCCTCAGAAATTGCGAACCTCGAACACCGGTTGGTTTCGCGTTTTGAGTGGGGCCTGACGGCCGAGCTTCAGCCGCCGGCGGTCGAAACGCGCATGGCGATTCTGCGAAAGAAAGCGCGCATCTTGCAGATCAAACTCAACGACGACGTCTTTGAGTTTCTCGCGAACCGCATCCGCACCAACGTGCGCCGGCTCGAAGGCGCCCTCATGCGTGTCGCCTCCTTCGCGTCATTGAGCGGGAAAGAGCTGACCCAGGAAGTGATCGAACATCTGCTCAAAGACATCTTGCAGGAAGAAGCACGTAGCTCCGTTACCATCGAGCAAATTCAGAAGCGCGTGGCCGCACATTTCGATGTCCGATTGGCGGACATGACCAGCAAACGGCGCCCGGCTAACATCGCCTTTCCGCGCCAGATCGCGATGTATCTCGCGCGTGAGCTGACCAAGGCGTCGCTCAATGAAATTGGCGAGGCCTTCGGTGGCCGTGACCACGGCACCGTGTTGCACGCATGTAAGCTGGTGAAGAAGCGAATGCACGAACAGGACAGCATTCGACAGACGATTTCGTTTATCGACAGCTCGTTACAGCGTTAAGCAGGTGCCTGAGAATAGCGGTTGCCGAACAAAATCGGAGGCTTTACATCTTAATCGCGGTATTTGTTCATGAAATTTAGCGTTACCAAGGAAAAACTGCTCGAAGGCCTGCAACAGGTCCAAAACGTCGTCAGCACCAGGACGACGCTGCCGATCTTGTCGAACGTGCTGTTGCAAGCGAATGGCAACGAAGTTCACGTCACCACGACCGACCTCGATGTCGGTGTACGCGGCAGTTTCGAAGCGCAGGTAGAAAAGGAAGGCGCGACCACGCTTCCCGCGCGCCGCTTGTTCAACATCGTGCGCGAACTGCCTTCGAGTGAAATCCAGGTCGATATCGACGGAAAGAACACCGCCTCCATCCGCAGCGGGCAAAGCTTCTTCAAAATCCTCGGGCTACCGGAGGAAGAATTTCCACCGCTGCCGAAATTCGAAAACGCCAAGTCAGTCACGATCCCGCAAAAAGCGTTGCGCGACGGATTGCGCAAAACCTCCTACGCTATTTCGACCGATGAGACGCGCTATGTTCTCAACGGCGTTCTTTTTAGCTTCAAGGAGAACAAGCTTACGCTCGTGGCCACCGACGGTCGGCGCCTGGCCATGCTCGACATTGAACTGGAGTTCCCGCGTAGCCACGAGGCGGACATCATTGTTCCGACCAAAGCAGTCACGGAATTGCAGCGGCTCCTGACCGATGACGGCGACGTCAAAGTCAGCGTGGGCAGCGGCCAGATCGCCTTTGACCTGAACAAGACCCTGCTCGTCTCGAAACTGATCGAGGGAAATTATCCGAACTATAAGCAGGTCATTCCTTCGGAAGCGAAAGAGCGCGTGACGCTCGAGCGTGAGACGTTCTTGAATTCGTTGCGCCGCGTTTCGCTGCTCGCCAGCGACAAATCGAATTCGATCAAACTGAACTTCACCAAGAACAACATCGACATCACCGCCAACACGCCGGAAGTGGGAGAGGCGAAGGAAGCGTTGCCCGTCACCTACAAAGGCCGCGAGTTTTCCATCGCCTTCAATCCCGAGTTCCTGATGGCGCCGCTGCGAAATCTCACCGAAGACGAAGTCTTTCTCGATCTCATCGACGAGATGAGCCCGGGAGTTCTCAAGATCCAGACGCCATTCCTTTACGTGCTGATGCCGATGCGCATCAGCGCCTGATCCAGCGCATCGCGCACAAGATCGACATCGAGCCGCGCCAGGTCGTTCCCCGGCGCTACCAGCACGCGGACGTTTTCATTTAGCGGCGCCCAGACATCTGGATTCGTAGGCCCGAAAAGAAGAATGCAATTCGCGCCAGAGGCGGCGGCCAAATGAGAAATCCCGCTGTCGTGACCAACAAAAACCGTTCCTTCAAGAACAGCCGCCAAATGCGGAAGCGGCAAATTCTTTGCGAAAAGTAGATGTCGATCTTCCCATTCCTTCTCCAATGCCGAGACTTGGTCTTCGTCAGCCTCTCCGGAAACAACTACGAACGATCCGGGTAGACTATTTGCGAATTCGATCCAATTCTTCAGCGGCCAGTTTTTCTTTTCGCTCCCACTGCCGGGATGAAGCGCAATGACCGGTGACGCGCAGCCTTTCAGAAATTCGCGCGCAAACTGTCGATCTTCCTCGGCCGGGAAAATCTTTGGGGCGAAATCCCTCACGGAAATTCCAAGATCGTTGAGCGGCCTCGCTAATTGCTGGGTCGCGTGTGAATCACTCTCGATCTTCGCGGGGCCGGGCACGATTTCTCGCGCGCCGCATCGGCGCAGATTGTTTTCGAAAATTCGGTCCGGATCGTAGAGATAACTCAGGATCAAATCGAAACCGGCAAAATAACTCACCAGTTCGTCTGGCAGTCTTGAATCCTTTGCGAAAAAACTGGAGAGCGGCCCGTATTCGATCGAGCAGACACCTTGCGCATAAAATCGATTCTCGGCGAGCGCGGCGATGTGTTTGTAACCGAGGATCTCGATCCGGGCCTCCGGATATGCGTCGCGCAGCGCCTTGAGCGCCGGCAGCGTCAGAATGAAATCGCCGATCGCACCGCCGCGGATTACGAGAATCCGCTTCAATAAACCGTGATCGCGAGCGCCAGGAGCGCGACGCCGTAAAGCAGGATCGCTGCGTGGACGCCACGCCAGCGCGAATTTGTGCGGGCGCACCAGTCAATTTGATCGCGCAGAAGATACGGCATCGTCACCCAGAAAAGTCCCGCCACGATGAGCAGATAGGCAAACACAGTCAGCACGAGTCGCGCTGGCTCGTAGCGAAAGAATGCGGCATCGAGCAATGGTTCAGCGGCGAGTAGACAAAAAATTCCAAGTGCGCGCACGGCGAGAAATTCATCGACGAAGCGAAGTGCCAAAAAATAGCCGATCGGCAAGGCAATCAGGAGCGGTCGCCGGAAACTGGAGAACTCGCCCATTTCCATCGTGGCGAGCAGCCAAAAACTCCACACAAGATCGACAGTCAGCAAAGTGATCCCGGCGGCGCGCGATCGCGGGAATTTTTTTGCTAAGTCCTGTAAGAGGTTCGGCTTCAATAACCCGGGCAAACTGATCAAGACCAGGAGGGCGCCAGCGATGATTCCGGCGGCTTGCAAAGACAAATGGTAGATCATGAGACGAAGTGCGGGAGCGCGTCAGGTTTGCGCGATCGGCTTACCATATAAGCTGAAGCCGTTCGACTGTTTGATCCGGACGTCGACGATCTCGCCGGCAAGATCATTGCCACCTTCGAAAACAACAATCTTGTTTGTGCGGGTGCGTCCCATTAAGCGCGCCGGATTAGTCTTGCTCGGGCCTTCGCAAAGAATTTGCAGCTGCTGGCCGATACACTGTTCGTGCGCGCGCCGGGCCGATTCATTGACGATTTCCAGCAGATCATGATTGCGCTCTTCCTTGACGCGTTCGTCGACCTGCTTCGGCATCGTCGCCGCCGGTGTGTCGCGCCGCGGTGAATATCGAAAGACAAAAGCGTTGTCGAACTGGATCTCCTCAACCAAGTCGCGCGTCTGCGCATAGTCGCCATCCGTTTCGCCGGGGAAGCCAACGATGATGTCGGTCGTGATCGCCATTCCGTTGCGCGCAGTCTGAAGTCGTCGGACAAGATCGACATATCGTTCGGCGGTGTAAGCGCGATGCATGGCTTTGAGAATTTTGTTCGAGCCCGATTGGAGAGGTAGATGGACGTGCTCGACGAGTTTGGGCAATCGAGCGAACGCGTCGATCAAATCGTCGCGAAATCCGATCGGATGGGGCGAAGTAAAACGGAGCCGGTGCAATCCCTCGATCTCATGCACCGCTTCGAGCAATTGCACGAACGGGCTTTTACCGTCGCGTTTCGCGAATTCGTGACGGCCGTAAAGATTAACGATCTGACCGAGCAGCGTAACTTCCTTCACACCGTGTTCCACCAGCTCCTGCACTTCCCGCACGATCTCCGCGATAGATCTGCTGCGTTCGGATCCGCGCGTCTGCGGCACGATACAGAAGGTGCAATGCATGTTGCATCCTTGCATGATGGAAACGAAAGCGGTCGCTTGTTTTGCGGCGAGTTCTTGTTCGCGAATCGTTTCCTGCGAACCGGCTTCTTCATCAACATCGACGATGGAAAGTCGTGGATCGTCCATGCGCCGGTCGCGCTTTTTCGCGAGGAGATCCTCCACATAGTCGGCGACGCGATGAAATTTCTGCGTGCCGACGACAAGATCGACATGCGGCAGATGCTCCAGGAGCGAGCCGCCGCGTGCCTGCGCCATGCAACCAAGAAAACCAAAAACCATATGCGGCCGGTCTTTCGCCATTCGCCCGAGCATTCCCATTTTGCCGAGCGCTTTTTGGTCGGCCATGTCGCGCACGCTGCAGGTGTTGAGGAGGACAACATCGGCGTCCGTTTCGCTCGCCGCGCGTTCGTAACCGCGTTTTACTAGCGAATGAGCCACCTGTTCCGAGTCGCGCTCGTTCATCTGGCAGCCGTAGGTCTTAATAAAAAATTTCGGCATCGAAGGCCGAAATAATACACGACCAAGCCCCATTGGCCATGGTCAGATTATGCGCTTTCCAACTTGTCGATCTTTCCGATTTAATCGGCGCGCGAATGAAGGACACAACTCCAGCAATCGGGATCATCGGCGGGAGCGGCTTGTATCAAATCGACGAGGTGCGCGATGCGAGCGAATACAAGATCGACACTCCGTTTGGATCGCCATCCGATGCGCTGATCGGCGGTAAACTGGGCGATCGGCAGGTGTATTTCCTGCCGCGACACGGACGCGGTCATCGGCTATTGCCGCATGAATTAAATCATCGCGCGAACATTTACGCACTGCGCTCGCTCAATGTGCGCTGGATCATTTGCGTGACCGCGGTCGGAAGCTTGCAGGAACAGTACGCCCCGCGCGACGTCCTGTTGCCGTCGCAGTTTTACGACCGGACCAGTTTGCGCGCCCAGCATACGTTCTTTGGCGAGGGAATCGCCGCGCACGTTTCCTTCGCGGAACCGATCAGCACAAAGCTACGTAACCTGTTGGCCGAATCGGCGCGCTCGCTCGGAATTACCGTTCATAACGGCGGCACCTACGTGAACATGGATGGCCCGGCGTTTTCGACGCGGGCCGAGTCCGAACTTAATCGCCGGAATGGTTTCGATGTCATCGGCATGACCAATCTGCCGGAAGCCAAACTCGCGCGTGAAGCGGAGGTGGCGCTCGCCACCATGGCCATGATTACCGATTACGATTGCTGGAAAGTGGAGGAGGAACCGGTGTCCGCTCAGACCGTCTTCGGCCACTTGGTCGCGAACGCGGAGACGGCGAAGAAAGTACTTGTCGATGTTATCCCGCGGATTCCGGCGGAACCGAACTGGCCGGAGCACTCGGCGCTGGACGCGGCTTTAACTACTGATCGCAAGCTATGGCCAGCCCCGACGATAGCGAAGCTGAAGCCGATTTTGAGCCGATTCGTGTGAAAGCAAAAAAAGTTCTTGCCTTTCGCTTCCAGATTATAGTAATTATAAATCTCGTCCGATTGAACTATTGTTACGTCTCATGAAAATCGAAATCGCCGCCTGCCTTCTTAGCCTCGCCTTACTTCCAGCTTGCTCGACCACGAGCACGACCACAGCCGACCATCAGACTTTGGAGCAAAGGTTGACGGCAAAGTACGCCGCTACTGGAACTGCTGCGGCCGAGCCGGCGCCGCCTGCCGAAGGTCCCGAAGACGTTCCAGCTGAAGGTCCGACCGATCCGGAAAAAAATCCCGCGATGGTTCCTTCACCGCTCCTGCGTTACTGGGCTTCTTCCCGCACTCCGTAAGATCGACATCAACGCGGACTGAGACGGCGCAGGGCACGACAAAGCGCTTCGATTTGCGCGTCTTCATGACTTGCGCTCAGCGCAATTCGTAACCGGGCCGATCCTTTCGCGACGGTCGGATAACGGATCGCCGGAACGAGAAACCCTTCGCTCATGAGCGCGTGAGACAAGTCGACCGCCGCCCGCTCATCGCCGACGATCCACGGAAAAATCGCAGTCGCGGGGGCGACGGTTTTCGCGCTGACTTCCGATAGCAAACGAGCGAACATGTCGATCTTGCGCCAAAGAAGCTGGCGACGCGCCTCGCCTTCGCGCGACGAAAGAAAATCGAGCGCGGCTGTGGCGGCAGCAGCGAGAGCCGGCGGCGGTGCCGTCGAAAAGATAAAGGAGCGGGCGCGATTGATCATCCATTCGACCAGGCCGCGCGAACCACAAATGTAACCACCGCTGACACCAAGGGCTTTGCTCAACGTTCCCATCTGCACGTCGACGTCGTTGTTTACATTTTCTTCCGCGGCCAAACCGCGGCCGTTCGGACCGATCACGCCGACGGCGTGCGCTTCATCGAGAAACAGGATTGCGCGGAATCGTTTCTTTAATTCGATCAGCTCGCGCAAAGGCGCGCGATCGCCGTCCATGGAAAAGACGGACTCCGTCACGATCACGATCCGCGCATTGGGTCGTTCGCGTTTCGTCCATTCGAGATGACTCTCGAGTTTTCCCAAGTGATTGTGTGGAAATACGCGCAGCACGGCACCACTGAGTTTGGCGCCGTCGATTAAAGACGCGTGGCACAATTTATCGAGCAAAACGACATCGTTCTTCGTGACCAACGCGGGAAGCGTTCCGATCGCGGCCGCATAACCGCTGCTAAAACAAAGCGCGGCCGGCGTCCCTTTCCATTTCGCGAGCGCTGCTTCCAAACGCAAGTGCGGCGATTGCGTTCCGCTGATCAGTCTGGAAGCGCCGGCGCCGACGCCGAATTCGCGGATCGCTGCGATCGCTGCCTCGCGCAATCGAGAGTCGTTGGCGAGGCCGAGATAGTCGTTCGAGGAGAAATTAACGAGCCGGCGGCCGACAAGATCGACAATCGCACCCTGAGCGCTGTCGATCTCGCGGAGATGTCGATCTAACGAGCGGGCGCGGAGCGCTTGCAGTTGCTCCGCGAATAACTCGCTCATTTGGCGCGACCTTCGCGGCTACATCCAAAGACTCCAGGAAAGCAACGCTGAGGCGTCCCGCCACACGCCCGCTTTGCTGTCTCCGAGGAGAACGACGATCACGTCGCGGCCTGGCCGCGCGCCGCTCGCGATGAGGCAATGACCGGCGGCTTCGGTGTAGCCAGTTTTCATGCCGTTGCAGTAGGGCAGGCGAGTAAGAACCTTGTTTGTGTTTTCGAGCTCGCGAGTACGGCCATTGGCAAAACGAAAAACGAGTTGTGGCAGGCAGACGATCGACCGAATCGTCGGGTTCGCATAAGCCTGACGAGCGATGAGCGAGAGGTCGCGCGCGGTAGAATATTGACCCGGCACCGGCAGCCCGTTTGGATTCACGAAATGGGAATGGGTGGCGCCGAGTTCGCGGGCGCGCTCGTTCATCACCGCGGCGAATGCTTCGATGCTGCCGGCATTGTCGCGGGCCAAACATCGCGCCACATCGTTCGGGCTCTTCACCAGCAAAGCGCGCAGCAAATCGATGCGCTGATAAGAATCGCCCGCGCGAATGTTCAGCTTCACCGGCTCCGCCATCGTGTCGATGTTCTCGACTGTGACCCTGCGATCGAGAAAACCGTGCTCGGCGACAATAAGCGCGGTCAGTAATTTCTGTGTGCTTGCGGCCGCGCGGAGTTGGTCCGCATTTTTTTCATACAACGTTTGCCCGCTGTGTGCGTCTACGACAATGACCGAGGCCGCTCCGGTATTGGGAATGCCGCCGGAGGTGCGAGGCTGCACTTCCACGTCCGGTTCCGGTGCGGGCCGCGGCCTTCGCGGCTTGGGACGTTTGGTTGGATGTGCTTTTGGTTTCGGAGTCGCTTCGCCGGGTTCGACCGCGGATGCTTTCGGATACGGCGTCGAAGCGCCGGTCGGTCGGACGCCTTCCGGCTGGAGTGTTTGCGCGGACGCGCTGATCGCGAAGGCGATCGCGAAAAACCATAAGGCTGGAATGCGTCCGCATTTCATGGGCGGCAAATTAGCGGCAATATTTCGGCGCGCGCAAGAAGATCGTAGCGCACTATTTTTTTGAACTTCGTTCGATCAATTCGATCTCGTAACCTTCCGGCGCATCAAGGAAGGCAATCTTTCCCCCGTTGCTTTGGTGCGGCCCATCCGAAAGAGGATAACCTTTCGCCGCCGTTGCCTGCGCGAACTTCTCCAAATCGTCTACTTCAAAAGCCAGATGCGTCAGGTCGGGCCCAACCACGACCGGACCGCTTTGATCGAATTTACAGATTTCGATCTCTTCTTCGCTCTGCGGCGCTTTGAAGAAAACCAGTTGCGAGCCGCGGCCGGAAGTTTGGCGGCGGACCTCCTTCAAACCGAGAACATCTCGATAGAATGCGACCGTCTTCTCCAGGTCGGTGACGCGGTAGCGAGTGTGCAGGAGTTTCTTGATCATCGCGTATCTTATTGCTCCGGTTATCGATTAAATTCAAACTCGGGATGATTTACCGATGAAATTTGTAATCGCCGCCACCGGCGCCAGCGGAACGGTTTATTTGCAACGCCTGCTCGAGCAAATCGATTGCAAGGCGCACGAAGTTCATCTTGTCATGAGCGGCCATGCTCGACAGGTCGCGACGCAGGAGGTAGACGAGCTAAAGATTCCAGCCGGGGTCGCTGAGCATCCGGAAAACGATCTGAATGTCCCATTCGTCAGCGGCTCGGCCCGGTTTGATGCCATGGTGATTATTCCGTGTTCGATGGCGACGCTGGGACGGATCGCGGCCGGCGCGAGTGAAAGCGCTTTGCTGCGTGCGGCGGACGTTTTTCTGAAAGAGCGCCGCAAACTCGTTCTGGTGCCGCGCGAGACGCCGTGGAATCTAATTCACGCTCGTAACGTCGTGACTTTGCTCGAAGCCGGCGCAGTCGTTCTGCCCGCGATCCCATCTTTTTACAGCCGGCCAAAGTCGATTGTCGATCTTGTCGACACGGTCGTTTGGCGCGTGCTCGATCAAATCGGCCTGCCTAATTCCCGCGCCTACCGTTGGCCGGATTCGAAGACCAATTGAAAATCGAAGGCTGGCCCGCGCGTTGCCTTATCGCACTCGCGTTTCACCTGCTGCGTTTATGGGAAAAAACGCTGCGCTACGTCGTCGAGGATCGTGGCGGTGTCCTCACACGATCGCCGCGTGACGCTGCCATCGGAGCGGTCTGGCACAATCGTTTGCTCATTATGCCGCTGGTCTTGCGGCGGTTTCTCTCGCACCGGCAAGGCGCGGCGTTGATCAGCGCCAGTCGCGACGGCGCCTATATCGCCGAGTTGGTGCAAAGGATCGGGTTCGATGTCGTGCGTGGATCCAGTTCGCGCCAGGGCGCCGCGGCCATGCTGCAACTTGGCGAAGTGCTCGCTTCCGGGCGCGATGTTGTCATCGCTCCGGACGGGCCGCGCGGTCCAGTTTATGAACTTGGACCCGGCATTGTCTTGCTGGCGCAGAGATCTGGAGCCCCGGTTTTTCCCGCGCACCTGGAGTATTCGAGCTGCTGGCGGGCGAAAAGCTGGGACCGATTCATTTTGCCTCGCCCATTTTCGAAAGTACGCGTCATTTTCGGTCCGCCGCATTATGTCGCGGCCACGAGCAGTGCAGGGGAATTCGAAGCGGAACGCCTCCGATTGCAAAACGCCATGATGTCGCTGGTTGAAATGCGCTGACTCATTTACGTTCCGCGCATGGCAAACCTGATCGATGGCCGCGCGATCGTGCATTGTCATCCTGAGCGAAGCGAAGGATCTTGCATCTCGCCCGGCGTCACACGGTGCATTGAGTGTGACCATGACTTCGATTGTGAGGTTCCTCGCTCTGCTCGGAATGACAATCCGCGGCAGCGTCCGCGTATCAATTTGACGTTATGGCCAAAATAATCGACGGCCGCGTGATCGCGGAAAAAGTCTATGTCGATCTTCGCCGCGAGATCGCGGACCTGAAAGCACGCAGTCTCACCCCTGGCCTGGCCGTTGTTTTAATCGGCGATGATCCGGCATCGAGGGCATACGTGCGCTCGAAAGACAAAATGAGCCGCGAGCTTGGACTGCATTCCGTCAAAATCGAGCTGCCTGAATCGACAACGCAGGCAGAATTGCTCGCGCGCGTGCAAGAATTGAATCACGAGCCGGCAATCCACGGAATTCTCGTGCAATCTCCGCCTCCAAAACAAATCAACGAGACTGAAATCGTGCGCGCTCTCGATCCAAACAAAGATGTCGACGGTTTTCATCCGGAGAATGTGGCCAAGCTCGCGCTCGACGACCCGAGCGGGTTCGTCCCGTGCACACCGCTCGGCGTGCAACGATTGCTCATCGAAAGCAAGATCGACATCTCGGGTGCGCATGTCGTAGTGCTGGGCCGCAGCATGATTGTGGGCAAGCCGCTTGCGCTTTTGCTCATGCAAAAACGCCAAGGCGCGGACGCTACCGTCACCGTGGTTCATTCACGCAGTCGCAATCTCGCCGAGGTCACGCGCTCCGCCGATATTCTGATTGCGGCGATCGGGCGAGCGAATTTTGTGAAGGCCGAACACGTGCGCG
>Ga0209331_1000557_pt1 | contig 13393 bp, 11 predicted proteins | sample JacPinW_OM3H0_M3_FD_187971 | JGI IMG/M metagenome (GOLD analysis project Ga0209331, IMG submission 187971) | Forest soil microbial communities from Algoma, Ontario, Canada - Jack Pine, Ontario site 1_JW_OM3H0_M3 (SPAdes) (version 2) | ecosystem: Environmental > Terrestrial > Soil > Boreal... | reverse complement strand
TTGATGCTGCAATTCTCGAATTGCGGAAACTACCCAGGGAGGAAAAAAGAGACGCTTTGATCGTTGAAGCTGTAGAAATGCTCGAGGCAGAAAAAACAATGACATTGGCCGATTGCTCGGCATACACGCAAGAATTACTTATCCGCAACGAAAACAGCGACGACAGTGTTGTGATCCGGGTCCGCGATGAAATGGAAAGGCTTCAGATCACGCATCCAGACTGGACGGCTGAACAGCTACACGATGAGGTCTGTCGGATGTTCAAGGACTACAACATCTCATTCTAACCTGCGCTATTGGGGATGACCGTCTCGCACAAGCTGCTTGCGGCCGCCGACGAGATGATTGAGTGAGCGGCCAATGTCGGCGCACAGGAGACCCGCCCGTCGTACGGCTAGAGGTCTGCTTACTGGAGTGCTCCGGAAGCGCGTTATCCGCGAGCTGGTATCGGAGGCCCGCCCGGCTTTCGGTGGCAAGTCCCGGCGCGTCGTTTCCGCGGCGCGTCGGGGCGCTCCATACTGTGCGCCTCCAATGGTTCTCCTTGCAACACCAGGATTTATTTCGATGCGCGAAAAATGCCGATTGTTGCCCCAGGTGTTGCCCAATGCCAAGTTGAGGCAAATTGCCCAGATTAAAAATCTGACTGAACTATTGAATTACTTGGCTCCCCGGGAATGGGTTCGAACCATCGACCGGACGGGAAACAACCGTCTGCTCTACCGACTGAGCTACCGGGGAACACGCCTCGTCACTATGGGCGATTCCCGTAAAAAAGTCATAAACCCGGCCGCTTACGGCTGCCGGTCAAACAATTGGGCCGACCCTACTGTGTGCGGCGCCTTGCGTGCACCTTCGGGCCTTCGAACCGAAATCCGTTTGCCTGCCCCTCGTGCCATTCCCTTGCCCGCATGGCCGAGAAACTTTGCAAGGCGCCGCGCGCGCCAGGCGAGCCCCGTCTCGATCGAAACCGAACGCAGATAATACGCCTTTTCGCGGCTGAACTTGTCACACGCGACCTTCACCTCGTCGTCGTAAAAGACCGCGATCTTGTCCTTTCCCATCCCGCGCGAGGCGAGCCAGCGCGGGATATGGAAATTGCACAACCGCTCCACGTCGGTGAACACCTTGTTGCAGCCGGTTCCCGCAGCCGGGCACGAGGTTGCGAACGCATCGCCCACAAGCACGATGCCGGCCTGTCGAAACCCCTTGCTGACATAGAGATCAACGGGGCGAATCTTGACCTCTGAAATTTCAACGTCACGGAGAAGGGAGCGCAACCGCGGCATGGAGGCGAACAGCGTCGCCTCGGGAAAGTGGCGCATCTGGTGCAGCCAGGGATCGTGCATATCGCGGTACACGAACAGATTGGCCCGCGTGGTTGCCCCGATCGGGAACAGCGTGACATAGGCGATCCGTTCTGCCGGGTCCTCGCCATAGTAGGTGAGCGCACGGAACTCGAAGCCCGGCCGGCCCAGCGGCTTGATATCAAACCCGATGCTGATGGAATGACAGGGGCTGATCACCTCGCGTTCGATGCCGGCATTCGCGCGCAGGCCGATATTGAGCCCGTTCGCCAAAACGATCAGGCGGGCGGAAATTTCCTCTCCCGTCGACAAGGTCAGCTGCTGGCGATCATCGCTGGTTGCGATCGCCGATGCCTTCGCGACAAGGAACGGCACGCTTGCGGGGATTTGCGCCCGCAGCGTGTTGACCATGGCATCATAGAGAATGTCGTACTGGCCGCTCGGCTTGCGCTCGACCACACGCCCCAGGCGCGCGATCCAGACTTCGAGATCGATGGTTGAGGCGCGATGAAGCGCCTGCGCGAGCCCGGTCTTTTGCAGAAGCTCGACCTGCGATGTGTCGAGCTTCTCACAACGAAAATCCTTGGGGTAGGTCGCGTGCGGATCGACAAGCACAACGTCGTGCCCGGCTCGGCCGAGCATGGCCGCGGCGGTCGAGCCCGCAAGCCCGCCCCCCACGATGGCAATATCGGTCTCCCGCATGGCCGCGTCTCCTGCGGCATCATTGCGGTCAAAAAGGTTAACGAAGCCTCAAGTCTTGAACGGGGCGCCCGCGCGGCCACGATTTCTTTAGGAATGGTTGCAACCATGTGCACGAACAACCCGCCCAAGCGCGCTCGACGGATGACTGCCGACCATATCACCCTCACTCCGAGCAAGCCTCGCGGCACGACTTGCGCTGTTGCCGGGTCACCGCAAGACATCAAACCTGACCAGAGCGCACGCACGCATCTTCCTTTTGCGATCAGCCCGCCGCTCGGAGTCGAAGCGGGGCAGGCCCTTCACGTCGTCTCACGGTCGGGCGTTCGCCTCGAAATCCACGATCTCCCTGAGATTGCAAGGGAGTGGAAGGCCTTCGAGTACAGGGCCGACCACCTGGCGTTTCAATCGTTCGATTGGCTCGCCAATTGGCAACGCCACGTCGGCACAAGGCGCGGCACAATTCCCGCCATCGTCGTCGGTCGCGAGATCGACGGCGAAACGCTCTTCATCCTGCCGCTCGCGGTGGAGACGGCGCGTTCGTGCCGGCGGCTTTGTTTTCTGGCCTCGCGACTATGTGATTACAACGCGCCGTTGTTGGCACAGGATTTCTCCGCCCGCGTGAGCACAGAGCGATTCCTCCAGACCTGGCGCGATGTGCTGACGCTTTTGCGCTCGCAACCAAGGCTGCGATTCGATCTCATCGATCTTGAAAAAATGCCGGACCATGTCGGCGAGCAGCGCAACCCATTCCTGGATCTCTCCGTGCAGGCCCATCCGAGCGGCGCCTACCTCGCCGATCTCGGCCGCGATTGGAACGCGTTCTACGCGCAGAAGCGTTCCTCGGCCACCCGCAAGCGTGAGCGCCGGCAGCTTCGCCAGCTCGCAGAGCATGGCAAGTTATGCTTCGTCGATGTCGAGGATAGCGGCGAGATCACGCGCACGCTCACAACGTTGATTGAGCAGAAATCACGCGTGTTTGCGCGCATGGGGGTGGACGACGCGTTTGCACGGCCCGGAGCTCGCGAGTTCTTTCTGGCAGTCGCAGGCGACCCGGCCATGCGCGAGCTGGTTCACGTCAGCCGGCTCGACGTCGGGATGCAAATCGTTGCTGCGAGCGTCGGATTGAAGTTCCGCGATTGCTACTATCTCATTCTGTCGAGCTATGACGACGGAGAACTGTCCCGCTTTGGGCCGGGGCGCGCTCATCTAAACGAGTTGCTGCGCCACGTCATCGAACGAGGATGTCGTTCTTTCGACTTCACCGTCGGGGACGAGCCGTACAAGCGCGATTGGTGCGACACCGAGCTTGTGCTGCACGATTACCTCGGCGCCGTCACCATCCAGGGCTGGTTCATTGCCGGGATGACCGCGGCCTTCCGGCGGCTCAAGCGCCACATCAAGCGCTCACCCGGGTTGTGGCGCGCATTCAGCAGAGCACGAGCTGTTGCCGGACTGGTTACTGCTTCCAGACCTTGAAGGCCTCAGCAAACACGCGCTCGCCGGGCGTGCCTTTCTCCATCGCGAGGATGGCGCGCCGATTGTTGTTGTAGACCACCGGAATATCGAACCAGGCGCGCTCCTTGAGCAAGGACATATTGCGCTCCTTGTCGGTGTCGACGTTGGTCAATCCGATCAGGAAGAATCCACTGGTGACCTTCACCGCAAGGCCTGCAAGCGGCACGCCGCGCGTCTGCTCCGCTTGCTTCATCAGAATGCCCGGCACGTTTGAAATGCCACCTGAGGGGAAATCGGCGGGCAGCTTGAAGACAATCTCGACCGTGTGGCTGGCCGGCAAGCTTTTATCGGTATTGCGGCGAAGCGACCACGTCATTGCGAGCTTGCGTTCCGGGATTTCGACGTCGGCGCGGATGGCGAGCTCCGGCGGCTGACCGGGACCCGGCGTCACGGTCTCCGTCCGCCAGATCGCCGAGCCGACAAAGCGTTTCCCGTTCGGGTCGGCCGGATCCTCTTCGTAAAGCACGACCTTCTGGGCGACAGCGGCACCGGTCTGGGCTGGTGGCACCGGGGCCAAGCTCGATGACTGGCTGCCCGGCTCAATTCGATCGGTCATCTTTATACGGGCATTCGCACCCGATGGCGTTTCGCGCGCAACCTCGACAGGAGCCGGCGCCCGCATACTGCCATAGAGCTCGACCACGTTGGGCCCGAGCCACGCAAGGAGCCCAATCATGGCAACTCCGGCGGCTCCCGCGCCAACAGCTTTGATCAGGCCTGGGCTTGGCCGCCACTTCCACACGGCTGAAAGACCCGGCCTCTCGCCTTCCTCCTCGGCCGAAGCCTCAGCGTGGCGTAGGTCGGGCGCGACCGGATGAGCATCGTCGAGCGCAAATGCCGATTCGAGCATCGGCTGCGAAAAATCCTCGTGCAGATGCCGCTGGTCGTGATCGAAAGCAGGCTCCTCTTCCGGCTCCGCCGGCAGCTCGAAGCTGCGCAGATCTGCACGAACAGAATCGTGCGTCCGCTTCGGCGATCGCTGGAAGCGGTCGAACTCGGCTAGGGGGGGCAGACCTTCCGGCGCCATTTCAGGCGAGGCCTTCTTCGCTCGGGTCGGCGGCGGCGCCAGATCGACCGCAGGCGAAACCGTGCTGCGGAATTGACTCTCCGCACGTATCGGCGAGGACCGTAACTCCTGCACCGGTCTGCGCAGCACAGGTCGCGGCTGCGGTACTGCGACATCGAATGCAGGCTTTTGCTCGAGCGGCCCTTTCGGCGGGCGCGGTGTTGCGGGCTGCGCCGCAGTTTTGGACAGTGCGGGCGAATAGGACTTGGATGAAGGCAACCGTACTTGCGCCGCGTCCTTTTCGCCGTCTTGCGCGACCTGCGCAGGTGGATTGGCGGAGCGCCTCGGCGGCGACGGATCCGTCTGCGCTGGCTGGCGAGGCTCGATCGGCCGGATTCGCGGTGCGGGCGGCTGGCGCACGGTCTCGGCGAACTTGCGCGCGCACTCCGCCTCGACCTTGCGAATTGATTCCTCAAGCGCAAGGCGTTCACGCGTAATGTCGGATTCGTTGAGAGCGGGGGTGACGCTGCGCAGTTGTGCAAGCAACGCTGCGCGCGCGCGTTCGTAAAGCGCACGGCGGTTTTCGCCGTTGTTCTTCTCAAGACCGGCGACTGCGCGCGCAATAAGGGGATGATAGTCGGCCATTGAGTTTCAACTTACTCCAGGACGGGCACAATCTCGCTCGCTCAATTCTCGAATGGGTTGTGCATGAGAATGGTATCCTCGCGCTCGGGGCTGGTTGAGAGCAGGGCAACCGGACAGCCCACCAATTCCTCGATATGGCGCACATATTTGATGGCCTGCGCCGGCAACTGCGCCCAGGAGCGCGCGCGCGCTGTAGCCGCGTGCCAACCCTCGAATGTCTCGTAGACCGGTTCCACCTCCGCCTGGGCGCGTTCGCTAGCGGGAAGATGGTCGATTTCGCGTCCATCCAGCCGGTATGCCACACAAACCTTCAGTTCGGTTAACCCGTCGAGAACGTCAAGCTTGGTCATCGCCAATCCATTGATCCCGCCGCTGCGGACGGTCTGCCGAACGAGCACCGCGTCGAACCAGCCGCAACGCCTCGGACGGCCCGTCACGGTGCCGAATTCACGTCCGCGCTCCCCGATAAGCCGTCCGATCTCGTTGCGTTGCTCGGTTGGGAAGGGCCCCTCCCCCACGCGCGTCGTATACGCCTTGCAGATTCCGAGCACGTAATCGATCGCGCCAGGCCCAAGCCCGGAACCGGTGGCGGCCTGTGCGGCCACCGTGTTCGAGGAGGTCACGAAGGGATAGGTGCCGTGATCGATGTCGAGAAGTGCTCCCTGCGCTCCTTCGAACAGTATACGCTTGCCCTCGCGCCGTTTCCGGTCGAGCAGCGACCACACGGAATCGACGTAGGGCAGCACCCGCGGGGCAACGCGCTCGAGCTGTTGCTGGACCGTGTCGACCGAAATCGGCGCAAGATCCATTCCCCGTCGCAATGCGTTGTGGTGCGCCAACAGCCGCTCGATCTTGCGCCCGAGCGCCAGCGGCTCGGCCAGATCCATGACGCGAATGGCGCGTCGTCCCACCTTGTCTTCATAGGCTGGACCAATGCCCCGGCGAGTGGTGCCGACGCGCGTGACCGCATTGGCGGACTCGCGGATGGCATCAAGCTCCTGGTGTAGCGGAAGGATCAATGTAGCATTCTCGGCAACTCGCAGCGTGTCCGGGGTGACCTCAATGCCCTGTCCCTTGAGCCGGTCGATTTCCTCAATGAGAGCGTGTGGATCGATCACGACACCGTTGCCAATGACAGAGAGCTTTCCACGTCGCACAACACCCGAAGGCAGGAGCGATAGCTTGTAGGTGACGCCATCAATGACGAGCGTATGCCCGGCATTATGCCCGCCCTGAAAGCGAACAACGATGTCGGCCTGCTCCGATAGCCAGTCGACGATCTTACCCTTGCCCTCGTCTCCCCATTGGGAGCCAACCACGACCACATTGGCCATGAGGCATGTTTCCTCTGCCCGGCCGACGACAGGATAATATCGACACTACAAAGGGTTACCCCAATATGCGGCCCTCTCCGGAATAAAGGATAGATCACCATCAAGCAAGCCGAGCAGCGCGCAGGCTACACCTTCGGCGCAACTCAATGCCTGATTTTTGCGGATCGCCACCCCTTCGCCATCGCCCTCGGCCAACAACATCGGATGAATTGGCTCTCTGCAAGGCGATCCTGCGGCAACATCGCGGCGAAAGCGACCTCGTGCGCCCGGTCTGCGCAGTGATGCTACAGCATTACTGCTGCTTTAGACCGGCATGCGTAACGACCTTTGTCCATTTCTCGATCTCGTCGCTGAGAAGCTTGGCGGCATCGTCCGGCGAACCCCCAAGCACGAGCCCTCCCATATCAGCAAGCGTGCTCTTTATTTTCGGATCAGCAAGGGCCGCATTGAGCTCCATGTTGAGGACATCGATCACGCCAGCGGAAGTGTTTGCGGGTGCGGCAAGACCCGACCAGGTGTCTGCCTCATAACCCGGAACAAACTCAGCGACAGCCGGCACCTGCGGCAACGCCGCCCAACGCGTCGGGGTTGTGACAGCAAGCGCACGGAGCTTTCCCGCCCGGATATGCTCGATCGCGGGAGGCATGGGCGCGAAATAGACCTGCACCTGACCTGCGAGCAGATCGCTCAGCGCGGCTGGCGAGCCACGATACGGCACGTGCACGAGATCGACGCCGGCCATCATCTTGAACAGCTCGCCGGCAAGATGCCCCGAGCTGCCCGTGCCAGCCGATCCCATATTGAGCTTCCCAGGATTGGCCTTGGCATATGCGATAAACTGCGGAACAGTTGTTGCCGAAACCGATGGGTTGACCACCATCACGTTCGGCACGGCGACGATCGCTCCAATAGGTGCGATGTCTCGCCGAATGTCGAACCGCTGATTGTGGTCAAGAGCGGCATTGATCGCGAGTGCAGAGTTGGTCATGAGCAGCGTGTAGCCGTCGGGCGGCGCACCCACGGCCAGCTCGGTTGCAAGCGTACCACCGGCACCAGGCCGGTTCTCGACAATAAACGGCTGGCCCAACCGGTCCTGCAGCCATTGTGCAAGCAATCGGGCGACGATGTCGGTTGTACTGCCCGCCAAAAACCCTACCGCAATGCGTACTGCTCGAACCGGATAGGCTTGCGCCCTTCCGATGCGCGTCAAAATGAGCAGCCCTGCCGCCCCCGTCAGCTGCAGGAATTTTCGGCGCGCAATTTTCATCCTCTCGTCTCCAATCCAAATGGCGCGTAGCGAATAGGGAGGCGCGGGCAGGGCTTACTCGCTATTCGCTATTCGCTATTCGCTATTCGCTACTCCACGCGGTTTCGCTACAATTATGTGGAGTGATTCGCGCCGTGACCGCGACCGGCGCCTTCCGCCGCGACAGGAGCGCTGAGGGCTTTTCCCCACGCGCTTGAAAAGCCGCGGCTGAGGGCATGCGCAGCGCCTGTTTGTGGAAGCTTCGCCACAGGTTTGCCCAGGCATTGGCACGTCTTTTGCTCAACCCAGATCGGTGCGTCCGTCCCCCGCGTGTTGTCAGAGCGTTCTGACCTCAACCATGGAGGCTGGACATGTGGAATATCAGGCGCAGTTTGGGAATTCTTGGTTGCGCGGCATTCAGTTCTGCGATGATCGGCGCCTCGCTCGTGCCCGCAGAGTTGCTCGCCCAGGAGCATCATCATCCCGCTCTCGCCCAGGAGCGTCATCATCCCGCTGCCGACATGGCGCTGCATGAAAAGTTCTATTCAACCTGGTTCATGCCGGATGAGCCGAACAAGTCGTGCTGCAACAAGGCGGATTGCTATCCGACGCAGGTGAAGTTTCACGACGGCCGATGGTGGGCGATGCGGCGGGAGGACGGAAAATACATCCCGATCCCTTGGAAGAAGGTCGAAATCAACCGCAGCAATCCCGACGGACGCAATCATCTCTGCGCGCCGCCGCCGTCGTCCTATCATGCCCCGGACACGGTGTTCTGTTTTGCGCTTGGCGGAGGAACATGATCTTCCTGCGATAACACGTGCTCTGCGACCTCTGCACGCGTGCCGACCCAGATGTCGGCGGCGGAGACGGCCTTTTCGATGATCTTCTCGTAATAGTAGGCGCCGCGGTGGTGACCGAAGATGTGCGCATGGCTGGTCACATCGATGATCCGCGGTTCATCGTCGCGCTCGCGAGCAATTCTGATCACTTCCTCGAACGCCTCGAGCATGGCGCTTGGCGCAGAGCCATATTTCATGGACGGCATGTCGTTGACGTCGTAGGACAGCGGAATGGCGACGATCCGCTTGCCGTCAAATTTTTGTACATAGGGCAGATCGGCATCGAACACGTCCCCATACCAGCGGTAGCCGGCCGCGACGAGCAGCTTGGGTGTGGTCGGCTTGGAGGTAGCGCGCGGACTGAGCCATCCCACTATCTTTTGGCCTGATACCGTCTCCAGCAACTTGGTGCAGCGCTCAATGTTGCGCTGCTCGTCTTGCACGGACAAGAGTGCCGGGATCACATCCATCGCGTAGGAATGGGACAATACCTCGTGGCCCGCTCGCGCCACTGCATGCACCGCCTGCGGCGCACGCTCGGCGATGATCGCGCTCACCATGACGCTCGCCTTGGCACCGTGCCGTTTGAATGCGTCCAGCAGCCGGTAGATGCCGATCGTGACGCCATAGGCTGCCCACGATATAGCCATGGTGTCGAGCACTCCCGGCGGAAGCGGATTGCCCATCGGACTGATGCCCGGCGCCTTGCCGTCCGACCAAGCCTCGAGACAGACGTTGAACACAACCGCTATGCGTTTGCCGGTCGGCCACAGCCGGTTCGGTTGGTTCATTGCCCTCTCCCGGCCTTGGAGTGCTGCCTCAAAACTTCAGCGGCCTTGCCTGCTGTACCTGCGGCAAGGCCCGCACCGCCGCAAGCACGTGGGGAGGCAATTCGCCATCGATCTCGATCAATGAGATCGCGTTGCCCCCCGGCGCTTCGCGACCGACGTGAAACGTGGCAATGTTGATACCCGCCTCGCCCAAGACCGAGGAGAAGCGGCCGATGAATCCGGGTTTGTCGAGATTCGTGATGTAGATCATCGAGGGGCCGAATCCCGCATCCATGCGGATGCCCTTGATATTGACGATCCGCGGCTTGCCGTCGGCAAACACCGTTCCCGACACAAAGCGCGTCTGGCGCTCAGTCACGACTGTGAGCGTAATCAAACTCTCATAGTCGCTCGCAACGGCACGGGTTGTCTCCTCGATGACAATGCCGCGTTGCTGGGCGATGCTGGGCGCCGACACCACGTTGACCTGCTGCAGCATGGGCCGCAGAAGCCCCGCCACAGCGGCTGAGGTGAGCGCCTTGGTGTTCATCCCGGCAACGTGACCTTCGTAGGCAAGATGGACCTGCTTGATTCCGCTCTCGGTCAATTGCCCCGCGAAGGAGCCGAGCTTGTCGGCCAACTCGATGAACGGGCGCAGCCGCGGCGCCTCTTCCGCGCTGATCGAGGGAAAATTGACCGCATTGGCAATGGCGCCGCGCAACAGGTAGTCGGACATCTGCTCGGCGATCTGCAAGGCGACGTTCTCCTGCGCCTCGGTCGTCGCTGCGCCCAAATGCGGCGTGCAAACGACATTGGGATGACCGAACAACACGTTCTCGGTCGCCGGCTCTTCCATAAACACGTCAACCGCAGCCCCGGCAACGTGGCCGCGCTCGAGCGCCGCACGGAGCGCCTGCTCGTCGACCAGCCCGCCGCGCGCGCAATTGATGATACGCACTCCTTTTTTCATTGCTGAGATCGCCCTGGCGTCGATGACGTTCTTCGTCTTTTCCGTCAGCGGGGTATGCAGCGTAATAAAGTCGGCACGCCTGATCAGCTCATCCAAATCAACTTTCTCCACGCCCAGATCACGCGCACGCTCAGGAGCAAGGAAAGGATCATAGGCGATCACCTTCATCTTCAGGCCAATAGCCCGATTTGCGACAATCGACCCGACGTTGCCGCAGCCAATGATACCGAGAGTTTTGTTGGTGATTTCGACACCCATGAATCGATTCTTCTCCCACTTGCCCGCCTGAGTGGAAGCATCCGCTTGCGGGATTTGCCGCGCCAGTGCAAGCATCAGCGTGATCGCATGCTCGGCCGTCGTAATTGAATTGCCGAACGGCGTGTTCATCACAATGATGCCTTTGGCGGTCGCGGCCGGAACATCGACATTGTCGACGCCGATACCGGCGCGGCCGATCACCTTGAGACTTTTTGCCTCGTACAGGATGTCGGCCGTCACCTTTGTGGCAGAACGAATGGCGAGCCCTTCAAAGGCGCCAATCAGCTCCGCAAGCTTTTTCTTGTCAGCGCCGAGCTTGGGCTGAAACTCGACCTCAACGCCGCGATCCTTGAAGATCTGCACAGCCGCCGGCGAGAGCGCATCCGAAATGAGAACCTTGGGAGTCATGTCGTTGTCCTGTCTGAGCGCGTGCGTCAGATTGAGAACACCAGCCTTGCCTTCGATTTGCGTGCCCCCCACCCCACCCTCCCCCGCAGGCGGGGGAGGGTGGGGGCCTGGTTTTGAGCGTCACGCCGCCTTGAGCAGCGCGTCCTTGCTGTTTGCAAACGCCCAATCGAGCCAAAGCGTCAGCGCCTCGAGGTCGGCACGCTCTACAGTCGAGCCACACCAGATGCGCAACCCGAGGGGCGCATCACGATGCGCATCGATATCATAGGCGACCGCCTCCTTCTCAAGCGCCGAGCCGAGCCCCTTCACGAAAGTCCGCTGCGCATCCGCCGATAATTTCGTGACCGATGGATCCACGACTTTTAGACAAACGGAAGTGTTTGAGCGAATGGTCTCGTCGACGGCAAGAAACTCGACCCAGGACGTGCGCGCCACCCAATCCGCAATGACTTTGGCGTTGGCGTCGGCACGCGCCATGAGCGCCTTCAAGCCGCCGGCCGACCTGGCCCATTCGAGAGCATCGAGATAATCCTCCACGCACAGCAGCGATGGCGTGTTGATGGTTTCTCCTTCGAAAACACCCTGGTTGAGCTTGCCAGCCTTGGTCAGGCGAAAAACCTTGGGCAACGGCCACGGCGGCGTATAGTTTTCCAGTCGCTCGACGGCGCGCGGAGACAATATCAACATCCCGTGGGCGGCCTCGCCACCGAGCGCCTTTTGCCAGGAGAAGGTGACGACATCGAGCTTGGGCCAATCGAGCGGCTGCGCAAAGCAGGCCGACGTGGCATCGCAGATCGTCAGTCCTTTGCGCTCTGCCGCAATCCAGTCCGCGTTGGGAACGCGCACACCGGATGTCGTGCCATTCCACGTAAACACGACGTCGCCCGCAGGGTCGACCTTGCCCAGATCAGGAATTTCACCATACGGGGCGTTGAGCACGGTCACATCCTTGAGCTTGAGCTCCTTGACGACGTCAGTGAGCCAGCCCTGGCCGAAGGACTCCCAGGCGAGCACCGTTACTGGCCGCGCTCCGAGCAGCGACCACAGCGCCATCTCGACCGCGCCGGTGTCCGACCCCGGTACAATACCGATGCGGTAACTCGCCGGGACTTCGAGCACTTCGCGGGTGAGATCGATCGCGCGTTTGAGCTTGGCCTTGCCCAATTTCGACCGGTGCGAGCGTCCGACCGCAGCATGCGCAAGCGCAGACATGCTCCAAGCCGGGCGTTTGGCGCAGGGCCCGGAGGAGAAATGCGGAACGCTTGGCCGTTTAGCGGGTTTCGCGCTCGTCGTCATGCACCCTTCCAGAAAGACCAATTCCGCCGATGAGTTCAGCCCGTTTGTGACGAGCCCGCAACGAGCGAATTCGCCCGGTTATTCGGCGAACGGACTTAGGCAAGGCAGGACGAGGCGTCAAGTCGCTGGCGGATGCCGACGATTGGAGGCAATGGACGCTTCAGGGGAATTTGAAACCCACACCCACCCGGCCGGTCTGCACAACGCTGCTGATATGCCAAATTGGCGCAAACCCGATGAACTCATATTCGGCGCGCAAGAAAACGTGCGGCATCACCATGACATCGACGCCGCCGCCAATAGACCAGCCCCAGATGAACGCGCCGTTCTTGACGGCCGATTCTGAGAATGTGAACGGGATACATGGGGGGCTGGCGACCGGATCGCAGGAATTCGGGTCTGGGGGCGGCGTCGGATTTTGTTGTCCAGTCACGGTCGCGGAACGCGTGACGTCTGCGCGCCCAGCCGCCACGCCGATCATGGCGTAGGGCAGGAAATTGCCGGCATCCCAGCCCGCGCGTCCGCGCAAGGTAAGAGTATCGGTGATGCGCATCGAGGCGCCACCAGAGAGGTTGACGTTATAGTTGTTGCCGCCGGCCGAGGTGTTGATGGAGAGTGGCGTCATGGGCGCCACGCTGGAGAAGCTGGTCCGGCTGTAGTTGAGCTCGGCGCCGAGGATCAGGCTTTCCCAGGGACTGTTGTAGCCGATGAAGAACCCCCCGCTCGCGCCCCTCGTGTCTGCCTTACCGAGCACCTGCCAGGTGGAAACCTGCTGTTCCTGCTCCAGCGTGAGCTGGCGCAACTCGTGCGCGACGAGGTCCTGCGTGGTTGTTCTGAAATCGTTGCTGGCCACGCCAGCCCCGATCTGACCGCCGAAATAGAAGCCTCCCCAAGTCGAGCAGCACGCCGGTCCGGGCGCGGGCAGAAAGCTCTGCGAGCCGCGCAAGGTTGGGAGCTCGAATTCCTGCGAGTAGGCGCCGGTGACCGAGGCGATCAGCGAGAAGGCGACGAGCAGGCAGCGCATGCAGGCCTCGTGATTCGAGCATGTCCATCGACGCGCTGCTGATCATGAATGATTAACCTTAATGAGCGGTTAG
>Ga0209331_1000556_pt1 | contig 13396 bp, 9 predicted proteins | sample JacPinW_OM3H0_M3_FD_187971 | JGI IMG/M metagenome (GOLD analysis project Ga0209331, IMG submission 187971) | Forest soil microbial communities from Algoma, Ontario, Canada - Jack Pine, Ontario site 1_JW_OM3H0_M3 (SPAdes) (version 2) | ecosystem: Environmental > Terrestrial > Soil > Boreal... | reverse complement strand
CCGCCCCGTGAAGCCGGTCCGCCTGCTCGGCGAAAACCTCGTCGCCTTCCGCGACGGGCAGGGCCGCTATGGTCTGATCGAACGCGGCTGTCCCCATCGCGGCACCGACCTTGCGTTCGGGCGCCTCGAACGATCGGGCTTGCGGTGCTCTTTCCACGGATGGCTGTTCGACGTTACCGGCCAATGCCTGGAGACGCCGGCTGAGCCGGAAGGAAGTCGCATGTGCGCGAACATCCGGCAGAAAGCCTATCCCGTCGTGGCGAGAAGCGGCATCCTGTTCGCGTATCTGGGCGGTGGCGACCCTCCTGCGCTTCCGCATTTTGACTGCTTCGCGGCGCCGCACACGCACACCTTTGCCTTCAAGGGCCTGATCGCGTGCAACTGGCTGCAATCGATCGAAGTCGGCATTGATCCCGCGCATACCTCATTCCTGCACCGCTTCTTTCACGACGAGGAGCCGGGCACGGGCTATGGCAAGCTGTTCCGCGACAAATCAATCGACTCGGACATGCCGATGACGCGCATCATGCGCGAATTTCCTCGTCCGCGTATTGAAGTCGAGCCGACCGAGTTCGGCATGCGCCTGATTACGCTGCGCCGCATCAGCGACGCGAACACACACGTGCGCGTGACCAACCTCGTTTTTCCGAACGCGTTCACCATTCCAATGAGCAGCGAAATGACCATCACCCAATGGCACGTGCCGATCGATGACACGCGCCATTACTGGTACGCCATTTTCACGAGCTTCGGCGCGCCGGTGGACAAGGACGAGATGCGCCGCCAGCGCCTCGCGCTCTACGAGCTGCCCGATTACATCCCGCGCAAGAACAAGAGCAACGATTACGGTTTCGATCCGAACGAGCAGGAGCACGAGACCTACACCGGTATGGGCACCGACATCAACGTGCACGATCAGTGGGCCTGCGAATCCATGGGGCCCATACAGGACCGCACCAGGGAGCACCTTGGTCAATCGGATAAGGCGATCACCGCCTATCGGCGCATCCTGCGTGGCGCCATTGAGGCGGCCGGCAACGGCGGCAAGCCGCTGATGGTGCTCGATGCGGGCGCCGCAGCGAAGATCACGGGGCCTGCAGCGATCGACGGCATCGGCCCAAGCGCAGATTGGCAAGGCTACTGGCGCAAGACCGATGCGGCGCGCCGGGAGGCCGCAGGCTGGGCGGCCGGTGCGTAGGGCGCATGAGTCCTGTAGCCCGCATTGAGCCAAAGCGAAATGCGGGAACAGATCCCGGATGTCGCTGCGCTTCATCCGGGCTACAGCTACAGCTGAAACTCACACATCCACACTGGCGGTGAGCGCGTTCTGTTCGATGAATGCGCGGCGAGGTTCGACCTTGTCGCCCATCAGTTCGTCGAACAGGATATTGGCCTCATCGATCTCTTTCACGTTGACCTGCAGAAGCGAGCGGGCGTTGCTGTCGAGCGTGGTTTCCCACAGCTGATTAGGATTCATCTCGCCCAGGCCCTTGTAGCGTTGCAGCGAAAGGCCCTTGCGCCCAGTATTGATGACCGCCTCGAACAATCCGACGGGTCCGTGAATAACGGTCTCCTCATCCTTGCGGCGCAGTGTTGCCGGACGCGGATAGTTCTGCTGGAGGCTCGCCGCGTGCTCGTCGAGCTTGCGTGCATCGGCCGAGCCAAGCAGCGCCGGATCGAGCACCGCGATCTCGGTTACCCCGCGAACGACGCGATGCAAAGAGAAGCCCTGCCCCTCGCGGAATTCCCCCTCCCAGCCACGCTCGGTCTCTTCGGAAAGTGCGTCGAGGCGGCGCGCGATGTATCTCGCCGCCTCAACGGCCTTGCTCGCATCTTCGAAAATAGCTTGCGTGAGCACCCCGGCAATCGCTGCCTGTTCCGCGACCTTCCGGTTATAGCGGCTATGCAGGCCATTGAGCACGTTGCGTATGCCGCGGGCCTGCTCAACCATTTCCTGCAGATCGCTGCCCGCGCGATGCTCGCCGGTTGAAAGCCTCAGCACCGCGTCTTCCAGGCCGGCCGAGATGAGATAATCTTCGAGCGCGCGCTCATCCTTGAGATATTGCTCCGATTTCCCGCGCGTAACCTTGTACAGCGGCGGCTGCGCAATGAAGAGATGACCCCGGTCGATGAGCTCGCGCATCTGGCGGTAGAAGAACGTCAGCAGCAGCGTGCGGATATGGGAGCCGTCGACGTCGGCGTCCGTCATGATGATGATCTTGTAATAGCGCAGCCTCTCGGCATTGAACTCGTCGCTGATGCCGGTGCCGAGCGCAGTGATCAGCGTTCCGATCTCCTGGCTTGCGAGCATCTTGTCGAGCCGCGCGCGCTCCACATTGAGAATCTTTCCGCGCAGCGGCAGCACCGCCTGAAACGCGCGATCGCGGCCCTGCTTGGCGGAGCCGCCGGCACTGTCACCCTCGACGATGAAGAGCTCTGACTTGGCGGGGTCGCGCTCCTGGCAGTCCGCGAGCTTGCCGGGAAGCGACGTAATTCCGAGTGCAGATTTGCGTGTCATCTCGCGCGCCTTGCGCGCCGCCTCGCGCGCTGCTGCCGCCTGGATGACTTTGCTGATGATGAGTTTTGCCTCGCCCGGGTGCTCCTCGAGCCAGTATTGCAGCGCCTCGTTGATGATGTTCTCGACCACCGGACGCACTTCGGAGGATACGAGCTTGTCCTTGGTCTGGGAGGAGAATTTCGGGTCCGGCACCTTGCAGGAGAGGACGGCCGTGAGCCCTTCGCGGCAATCATCGCCGGTCAGGGCGACCTTCTCCTTTTGCGCCGCGCCCGCCTTCTCGGCATAGCCGGTCACCTGGCGTGTCAGCGCTCCGCGGAAGCCCGCAAGGTGCGTGCCACCGTCGCGCTGAGCAATGGTGTTAGTGAAGCAGAGCACGGTCTCGTGGTAGCTCTCGTTCCACCACAACGCGCATTCGACCGCGATGCCCTCGCGCTCGGCATTGATCATGATCGGCGCGGGAATGAGCGGGGTCTGATTGCGATCGATGTAGCGGACAAATTCCTCGACGCCGCCGTCGTAGCGCAACTCCTCGCGCTTCTCGACTGCGTGGCGCCGGTCCGCAAGCACGATCAGCACGCCCGAATTGAGGAAGGCGAGTTCGCGCAGCCGGTGTTCGAGGGTCGCAAAATCGAACTCGGTCATCGTGAAGGTTTGCGGGCTCGGCAGGAAGGTAACCTCAGTGCCGCGCTTGTCGTGCGCAGGACCAACGACCGCAAGCGGGGCGACCGCCTCGCCGTCGCGGAACTCAATGAAGTGCTCCTTGCCGTCGCGCCAGATGATGAGCTTGAGCCAACTCGAGAGCGCATTGACGACGGAAACGCCGACGCCGTGCAGCCCGCCCGAGACCTTGTACGGATTGGCGGTGTTATGCGCTTCGCCGAATTTTCCTCCGGCGTGAAGCTGGGTCATCACGACCTCAGCCGCCGATATGCCTTCACCCTCGTGGATGCCCGTTGGAATACCGCGCCCGTCGTCGCGGACCGTGCAAGAGCCGTCGGGATTGAGGATAACCACAACCTCCTTGGCAAAGCCCGCCAGCGCCTCGTCAATGGCGTTGTCGACGGCTTCATAGACCATGTGGTGGAGGCCCGAGCCGTCGTCGGTATCGCCGATATACATGCCGGGCCGCTTGCGCACGGCGTCGAGGCCCTTGAGGACCTTGATGCTGTCCGCCCCATAATCGGAGGCATCAGGTGCAGTCTGGCGGGCGGGTTCAGCCATGGACAAGCTTTCGAGATGGCGCGCTAAAAAGGAAGGGGACGGAGCAGGACTGATCTGGCACGAAACCAGGGGTGCGTACAGCCCAAAATCTAGCCTGTAAGTAACTGTTTTTTATGGAATTTCAATGGCTGCTGCAGGGCACAATTTGAGTGTTTCGAAAGGCCTCTGAACTGCGTCATTCAGCGCTGATTCGGCTTTGGTCGCAGGAGGTACTTGTCGCCCGGATGGTGGTGGGAAACGGGCTGCGCGAAACCAACCCAGAGGACGGCCGACGCAGGATAGACAGCAGAGGATGGATGACAGATGACAGGGAAGCGATGATAACTCACGTAGCGTCAGCCTTCTGTCGTCCGTTGTCTGTCCTCTGTCGTCCTCTCCAAAGGAGAAGCCGCGATGCCGCTGCAGTTCTGTCATCCCGAGGCGCCGCATAAGAAGCTTCGGATCCCCGAGTGGTACATATCGAGCCTCATGCTCGACCGGGCGCTCGACGCCATTGTGCGGCGGGTGAAGAACCTCGACCGCAATCACGACGTCCCCTACCTCGCCGGCTACAGCAATGACGGCAGGACCATCTATATCGACCGGCACATGCCGCGCAGCATGAAGTTTCGCGGACGCGAGATGGACACCGACCGTTTCCTTATCCTGCACGAGGAGGTCGAAAAGACCCTGATCGATCAACTCAATCTGCATTATCTGCATGCGCACCAGATCGCTGCGCGGGCAGAGGAGGCGGCGGTCCGGGCTGCCGGCATCGGCTGGCGCGAATATGACCGCTTCATGCAGAAACACGTCAAGAAGATCGGTGACGAACGGCTGACCAAGGTCCCGGCCGATCTCGATCTCAAGCCATATCGGGACGAGCACGATTTGGACCTGCTCAAGCGCATGCATGAGGCGGTCGAGCGCGGAGAAACGCCGAAGGGCATTAATCGCGAACAGATCCGCAAGGCGCTCGACCGTCACGCGCCCGAGCTCAAAGAGCACCTTGCCGAGATGACCCGCCGCAAGCGCTGAGCAGGGGCCATCGATGGGGTGACCGTGCAGGCCGCGGTGATGCACGATGCGAAACGGCCCGTCTATACGAGCTTTGCGGAACCGCAAGCGAACGCTGGCTCGGTCATGGTCACGGTCCGCGCGGCGGCCTTGACCGGCTTCGACCGGGCGGTCGCGCGACGCGCTCATTATTTCAAGATGCCGGACGGCCCGTTTGTGGTGGGCAAGGAAGGCGTGGCGCAGCACAGCGGCGGCAAGCGTGTCTATTTCAACGTCAACGCGCCGGTGGCCCCGTTTGGCTCCATGGCGGAACGCACGCTCATCGATGCGCGCTTTAGCTTTCCAGTCCCCGACGCCGTTCCCGACGAAATCGCGGCGGCACTGGGCAATCCCGGCCTTGCCGCCTGGCTTGCCCTGTCTTGGCGCGCAGAGCTGCGGCCGGGCGAGACCGTGCTCATTCTTGGAGCGACCGGCATTTCCGGGCTGATCGCTGTGAGCGCTGCAAAGCGCCTGCAAGCAGGGCGGGTGATTGCCGCAGGCCGAAACCGCGACGCGCTTGAGCGCGGCAAGCGGCTGGGCGCCGACGCAACCGTCGAGCTTGCGGGTACAACCGGCTTGATTGGGGCGTACCGCGAAGCCGCTCGTGGCAATGTCGATGTGGTGCTCGATTATATCTGCGGCGCGCCCGCCGAGGCAGCGCTTGAGGTGCTGGGTGTGGACGGTCGCTTGGTCCACATCGGTACGCGGGCGGCCCCCGCGATGAACGTTCTCGGGGCAACCGCGCGCCGGGTCTCAGCAAACATCCTGGGATTCGCGTACTATCACGCGCCGATCGAAACGCAGGCCCTCGCATACACAGAATTATGCCGAATGGCCGCCGCAGGCGAGATCGCACTCGACATTGAGATGCGACCGCTGTCGCAAATCGAGGCGGCGTGGGATACGGATGAGGCGGGCAGCCGGCGCCGCCAGGTGCTCGTTCCGACAGGCTGACAACTTGGAGAAAGGGCAAAACGATGGCTGGCGATTACCGAACGCACGTAGTGCTGGCAGTCTTTATTCTTGGCAGCTTCGGATTTGCGCCTGCGTCATCGGCCGCTGATCCGCCGACACTTCGCCTCGGCTATGGCGCCGCCGCGGAAGAGCAGCTGTACGTACTGCTCGCCAAGCCCGAAATCGGTGCGAACTACGGCAAGACCTACAAACTCGACGCCTCTCGCTTTCAGAGCTCGACCCAGCGCTCCCAGGCATTTGAAGCCGGTGCCATCGATCTCGCCTCGAGCGGTGCGGTCGGCGTCCTGTTTGCGGCGAGCGAAGGCGTTTCCGGAAAAGTCATCGCATCGCTCGCTCGCGAGAGCCCGCGCGGCTTCGCGACCTCCTACTACGTCAAAGTGGACTCCCCCATAAAGAATGTCGCCGACGCCAAAGGCAAGATCGTCGGCATCAATGGCTTTGCCACCGACGGTCAGCTCTGGCTCGAGACTGCGTTGGCGCGCCATAACCTTTCCGACGCCGACGTGACCATCACGCCGGTTCCGTTCCCGGCCATGTCCGAGGCGTTGCGCTCCGGCAAGGTTGAAATCGGGGAGTTCCCGCAGCCGTTTGCAGACATGGTGGAGAAGGACTTTCCTGTCCGCAAACTGTTCGATTCCCAGTACGGCATGCCCTTCGAGCAGGAGCTCATTATCCTGCTCGGGAAGGAAGCGTTCCTGGGGGCGAACGCAACCGCAGTGCGCGGCCTGCTCGACGATTTGCGCGCCTCGCTTGCGTTCTACCTGGAGAAGCCGCGCGAGGCGCGACAAATTCTGATGGACGCGAAAATGGTGCGGCTCGCGCCCGATATTTATCTCAACATGAAGGACTATTACCGCGATCCCACCCTGCGGCCTGACGCTGCCGCGCTCGAACGGGTGCAGGACGTCATGATCAAGACCGGCTTCACGAAGAAGCGCGCGGACATCTCCACGTTGGTCGACTTGAGCTATCTTACCAAGTAGGCTGGCGCCTCGGGACCACTCACGATGCCTTCCTCATGAACGGATCAAAGGGGGCAAGCGCCTTCTCCAGACCGAACTCGGCATGCTCGCGGCAACAGTAGTAGCGCTGATCTTTTCCTCGCCAGCATTTGACGTGCTCATCTTCAATCAGGAAGCTTGCGTTGCACAGCGCGCAGCGCAGGGGAGCACCGTTGCGAAGGTACGGACTGCCATTGAACATTTGATTCACCCTTGCGTCACTTAGCGGTCGGCACGGACGTTATCCTTTCGGTGAAGTAGACCTGGGAGGGATGCGATTTATTCCTGCCCGCGGCAGACCCGGCGAGCCGGCGGTGCGCTCCTACCGGCTGTTCAATACCGCCCTCGATTTCATTTTCTCAGGCCTAAACGACTCCCATATTCATGTTGTTGACCCGGGCACCGAGGAACGAGCTGCCGGCTTCAATCTCGTCATGACACTTGACTGACCAGGGACTGTATCTCGAGATCGAGGAAATCACACCACATCAAGGTAGCTCGTAGGCCGTAAATCCATCTACCTGTTTGAGGGAGAGGCTTCAAATGTTGTTGCGCCGTCTTGTTTTCTGCGGCCTCACCTTGGCCGTCATGACTACTATCGGTTCCGCCCAGTCGCCATCGCCCAATGGTGTGAAAACGCTCAATCCGCCTGGGGCAATCGGCACCGGGGATGACACCTGGAGCGTTGGCGCGCGTGCGGGCGATTTCATCTTCGTTGCGGGGATGCAGGGCGTCGATCCGATCACCAATAAACTCGTGGATGGTGACGAAGCTCGTATTCGTCAAGCTTTCTTAAACCTGAAACTGATTGCCCAATCTGAAGGTGCGACGCTGCAGGATTGCGTGCGCATCACGGTCTACGTATCCGACCTGCATCGTTTCGCGCCGCTGGTGAGCAGGGTACAGGCAGAACTTTGGGGCAAGCCACCATATCCGCCGCGTACTATGTTTGAGGTTCAGCGCCTGTTCGACGACGATATCGTCGAGATCGACAGCATCTTTTACGCCCCCAGAAAGAACTGAGCGTAGCTAATCGCCGCCGACGATGGCAGGCTGCGATGCTTTTCCAGACCAGACATTTCCGAGACGCACCGGTTGCAGTGTCGTCGACTGAGCGTTCGGTCTAACGAACTCGTATTTGAGAACGCTCGCGTCCCTGCCTCCAGCCACAACGCCGCTGACCAGCAGATTGGCGCCCGTGGTCGTACTGGTCGTGGTGACCCGTACGCCGGCAGATCCATCGAATGGCTCGAAACTGGCGATCTCGCGGAAATGGGCGCTGTGGCCGTGATGTAGAGGGCTCTGCAGATACAATGACGGGCCCCCGTCCAGTGCGGAGCCGCTCGAGAAGATCTTTACCGAACCGCGGTCCGCGAGTTGGCTGACGATAATGCGCTTGGCGCCACCGAGCGAACCGGCCAGCCAGCCCGTCGCGAGGGAAACGCCACCCCGATAATCTTTGCCAAACGGAATGAAAGAGGCGGTGTTCACGGGCTGGTCGGTCCCGGCTATTTGCGTGCCACCCCCACTGGCTTTGCCGAAAGGTTTAAACAGAGGGAACGCGAACACCTTGACCTCGGTTGGGCTGCCCGGGCCGGGAGCGGTCACAATGCTCTCGCGGCCAGTCGAAAAATCGACGAAACCGGTGGCGATGCTTACCCCAGACCGGTTGTCACCATACGGTTTGAAGCTCGAGAAGAGCGCTGGTACGACGCCGGGCGAAGACGACAGCTGGGATTGATATACCTTTACTTCACTTGGGACGCCGGAACCTGATCCCACGATAATGTTGTCGGACGTCGTCCCATCGATCTGCGCAACAGCCACGCTGACGCCACCACGCGCGACGGAATCGAAGGCCTGAAAGCGCGCCAGCTCCGTCCCGAAGGCGCCTTTGCCACGGATGGCCGCACCGGCGTAGGCCACAACTTCGGGCGTATGGTCCTTCCCCGCGCCGACGATCAGGTCAAGAATGCCATCACCATCAACATCCCCCATCGCTACATTGACGCTGCCTTCAAAACCGGGAAACGGGATGACGGTAGCGACGAACCGGTCGCCGTTGCCGTCGTACAGACGGACCTCCGCAGGCTTGCCGCGGGCGCCTGGAACGGCCACCGCATAAACGGAGACGGCCGGTATGACGTTAACGAGTGCCATCAGCCCGTTGTCTTCGTGGTTGAGGCGATGGCAATGCATGACATAAAGGCCGGTGTATTCATCGAACCGGGTTCGGATCGCAAGGATGCCGGGTTGGATCACGCTCTCGTCACCATGCATGGTCGGTGCCGGTGCATTGGCATTGTCGATCGAAAACTTGTCGGGGCCGGTGCGCAGACCCGTCGTGGGATCAAAGTACTCGGTCACCTGAAAATCGTTGACGTGGACGTGGATCGGATGCTCGTCGTTGTTGTGGTTGACGAACCTCCACTCCTCGACCGAGTTGAGCCGCGGCTGGATCAGCGGCACGTTCGGGAATGCGCCACCGTCAAATGCATACACGAACGCTTTCGGGTCTTCGGTGCTCGCCATGTTGTTGAGAAATCCGCCGGATATCACGATCTGCCGCTTGAGGTCCGGAGTGGTGTTGGCAAGGTCGACAAAGGACGTGTAGCCACCAAGCGACTGACCTTCGATGAAGGGGGTCGTTACGCCTCCTCCTTCCGAGGGGACGGCTCTGGCTAGCACCTGGGTCGGGAAGACGAAGAACCCGTCGGCATAGCTGACTGCCGCGGGCAGGACGCTCAGGCTCCCCAGCACGGCTGGAGGATTGTCCGTTCCATTGTTGGTGTAGAGCACGCCGGGCTCGGTGATCGTCTTTGCGCCGCCTCCGCGCTCTGGCATCTCAAGAACGAGATCGCCTTCGGCTGGTATCGTCACTGCAATCGCGAACCGGCTCGCCGGTGGAATGAGCAGCCGGGTGCCGTTGTCGGTCGGCGGATACTGGACGCTGGTATAGGGATTTCCATCCTGGCCAACGATGGCGATCTGCGGATGCCGTCCAGTTGCGGTTTCCGTGAGCTGGACGTTCATGTAGGCAAAGTCGCTCACATTCGCGAGCACCCAGATCTCGGTCTGGCCAGCCTTGCTCTTGATAAACGGCTGAAACTGACCGTTGACTGTGAATTGCACATCCCGCTGGTAATCCGGCAGTGTCGGGTCGGCAGGCACATCGTTCTCCGCTTTGCCGCCCGCGGCGATGAAGTGCTGCAGATTACTGGGGATGAACTGGAGGCTCCCGCGGCGATTGTGGATTGAAAGCGGCCCGTCGTACCAGACCGTAAAATACTTCGTTCCCGGCTTTGATTGGTTGAAGTTAACCGGCGCGAGCAATGGACGGTACGTGCCGTTCGCGAGTTCGCCGGCCTTGGGCGGCGTTATCGTGCTGACCCACTGGGACCAGCTCAGATTGTTGAGTTGCGCCGAACCGCCGGCCCGGTCAAAGACGAAGTTGTACTGAAGCGCCATGTTCCGGATGGGAATGCTTTTCTCCGTGACGAGCGGCAGGTTGCCGTCCGTTCGTCCGATGGCAAGCAGACCAACCAGACCCGCATAGACCTGCGCCGAAGTGAGCCCATGAAGATGACTGTGATACCAGTACATTCCCTGCGGCATGTTCCTAGGAATGTCGTAGGTGTAGGTGTTGGACATCCCTGGAGGGATGTGCAGCAACACGTTGTCGGCATTTCCCCTCGGACTGATATGAGCTCCGTGGGTGTGGAGATTGATCGGTGACGAGGTCATCTGCTCGGGGTAGACCGGAACGGACTGACCCTTTGGCGTGTATTGCGGACTGAAGTAATCCCGGATGGTCAGGCCGCTGAGGCCGTTCTCGAAATGGATGATCAGCGTTTCGCCGGGAAACACGTGTAGGGTGGGCCCCGGATAGAGATTGCCGCCCGACCTCTGCCCGTCGGACGCCGTGCCTCGGATCACCTCATAGTCGAAAAGGAGAAAGTTTTGGACGGGAGTGGGTACCGTATCGAGCCTGGCCTGGTCCTGTCGCGCGGTGAGCCGAATTTCAAGAACGCCTTCCTTGCTCATTAGCACTACCGGTTCTCGGAACTCCGGTCGAATTGCGAGAACTGTTCTTTGCTCGGCAGTCTGCGCCCAGGCAGTCGTGCTGGAAGTTTCAAGAAGCACCAAGCCGGCAAGGGAAGCAATTGTGAGAAAGGCAAACAGGCGACCTGAGTAGAGGGTGTCCCGGAATGAAGGTCTGTGCATGAAAGAGTCCTAGATGCCCCTGGCGCATATGCAGCAATCAGGTTAACGGTCGCTGAGACCGGCAACAACTCATTTTGGTGGGCATTACGGCGTACATCCGGCGTGGAGATTGATCCTGCGCGGCTCGAATCGGTGAATGAATGACAGGCCGCTCCTCATCACGCGGCCCTGTGCAGGTTGCCGAGGGGTAGAAGCGCGGCCTCGATTTCTGCTCGGCGTGGTTCAAGGAAAGGAGGCAGCTTAAGTTCCTTGCCCAGCGAGGCGATGGTCTCGTCGACCGCAAAGCCTGGCGCATCGGTCGCGATCTCGAACAGCACGCCACCCGGCTCCCTGAAATACACGGATCTGAAATACTGCCGGTCCAGCTGCGGCGTGTGCTGCAAGCCATGATTCTCCACAAGCTTGCGCGCCATCGCAGCTTGTACCGCGTCATCCACCGCGCGAAAAGCAACATGATGGACCGAACCGCGGCCCATTTGTCCCGCAAGAAATTCCTTGGCCTCGCGGATGTCGACGAGCCCTCCAGCTCCTTGCGCCGCACGAAAGCGCAGGTACGGCCCTTGCCGGGCGAGCTCCTTGAAGCCCAGGGCATCGTTGAGAATCGCGGCGGTGCGGACCGAGTCCCCGATCATCAAGGTGACGCCGTGGAAGCCCCGGATGGCGTGCTCGGCGGGAACATCGCCGTCCGTCCAGGCTTCCTCGCCCTCAGCGTCGGACACACCGACCAGCGCAAGACTCAACCCATCGGGGTCCTTGAACGACAGGACGGGCTCATCAAACCGCTTTTCCGGAGCATCGTGAGCGACGCCCTTTGCAAGCAGGCGATGGGTCCAGAATCCAATGGAGCTCATCGGTACTCGGAACGCGGTCTGTTGCGCGAGACCGATACCGGTACGACCTGGAGCGGCATCCTCTCACGGGAAGAAGGTCAAGATTGTGCCGGGGTGCCCTACCTCGTCGCCGTAGTAGAGATGATAAGTGCCGGGGTCATCGAAGTTGACTGTCTTTTTGACAAACCGAAGCCCGAGAGTTCTGGTGTAGAAGTCGAGGTTGCGAGCCGCCTTGCCCGAGATGGCGGTTACGTGATGAATACCTGATATCGCCAAATTCCTTATCGTGATCTACCTGCCCGTGTGTGTTTATAGCTATATCGGCCCGGCTGCATCGCTAGGCAATGGCTCGCTCGAAGATCCCCTTCGCGCCCGTCATTCGTGGTCGCGGAGCGTGATGAACCCCGTTTCTTTCCAATTTCGGCGATGGCTCAGGCAACGTCGCTTCTGCCGAATCATGCGCCGATCCCCCGATCACAAAGTACCCTGAATATTTGAAACGGAGCGCGTCTTTTATGACATCGCCGCGGCGGGTGCCGATCTTCGACGGCCACAATGATGTGCTGTTGCGTCTTTACCGGCGCGGCGGAACAAACGCCGCCAGGGCATTCCTCGAAGGAGGGGACAAGGGCCAGCTGGATCTTCCCATGGCGCGTGAAGGAGGATTCGCCGGGGGCTTGTTCGCGATTTTCGTGCCGTCGAGCGATGGAGCAGCTGGCCCCAACGAAACGCCCTCTCGAAATGTCGATGCGGCCGCCTTGGTCGCGCCTGCCGTCGAATTGACGGTAGTGCAAACAACTGTATTCCGAATGCTATCACTTCTTCTCCGCATCGAGCGGGAGTCGCAGGGCCAAGTTCGTGTTTGCCGCAGTGTTGGTCAAATCCAAGAAGCCCTGGAGGATGGTGTGTTGGCAGCTGTGCTTCATCTCGAAGGCGCGGAGGCCATAGACCCGGACTTCGAGCTGCTGGACGTTTTGTATGCGGCAGGACTTCGCTCGCTCGGCCCAGTTTGGAGCCGACCGAATGCGTTCGGGCACGGCGTGCCGTTCCTCTGCCCCTCTTCGCCCGATACTGGACCAGGTCTGACCGATCTCGGTAAAAAGCTGATTGGCGCCTGCAATCAGTTGCGAATTTTGATTGATCTCTCGCACCTTAACGAAGGCGGGTTCTGGGACGTCGCCGAGATCAGCAATGCCCCCCTCGTAGCAACGCATTCGAACGCGCATGCCTTAAGTCCGCATTCGCGAAATCTCACAGACCGGCAACTGATCGCTATCCGAGAGACTGGAGGCATTGCCGGCGTTAACTTTGCTACCAGCTTCCTGCGTGCAGACGGTCGTCGAGATGCGGACACACCGATTGAACTGGTTATCGATCATATCGAGCATATGCTCAAACATGCGGGCGAGGACGGTGTCGGCTTAGGCTCCGACTTCGACGGCGCAAAGATCCCAGCGGGAATAGGAAATGCTGCCGGACTGCAAAATCTGGTGGAGGTCATGCGTACACGTGACTACGGCGAGCCGCTGATTGAGAAAATATGCTTTAGGAATTGGCTGCGGGTGTTAGCACAAACCTGGTAAAGCGCACCT
>Ga0209331_1000555_pt1 | contig 13399 bp, 15 predicted proteins | sample JacPinW_OM3H0_M3_FD_187971 | JGI IMG/M metagenome (GOLD analysis project Ga0209331, IMG submission 187971) | Forest soil microbial communities from Algoma, Ontario, Canada - Jack Pine, Ontario site 1_JW_OM3H0_M3 (SPAdes) (version 2) | ecosystem: Environmental > Terrestrial > Soil > Boreal... | reverse complement strand
GATCATGCTCAAACAGAGAGATGTGATTATGATCCGATTCTACTAATCGGATCATGATCACATGTCAGCCGCGTTGCCTCAGCGTGGAGCAGCTCTTGCTATTGAGGCGACGGCGGCGGCTCGATGCGGGGATACTTCAATTCCGGAGACATTTCGAGACGATAGACCCTCATCTTGGGTTCCTCCCATGATGCCAGGCGCTCGCCGCAGATGACACAGTCGGCATGACTCGGACCTGCCGGGGCGGACGTTGATTCGGCTACCAGGTATGACGACCCGCAAGACGGGCAAACACAGTCAGATATTTTCATGGCATTCCGCTTAACGATCGTTCGGCAAGTCGGTCCATTGTTCTGGATCAATGCGACATTAGTTTGGAATTTTTTGTCCGCTTGTTTGACGGTATCGCGAAGTTGACTACGAGCGACGCAAGCTGCAAATGACACCAAATGCGAAGCTTTGTTGCATCGATGGCACGGACCGCAACTTTTATGGGGCGCAGAACGTTGTTGCATACAATTTCTTTCGCTCATGATGCACGACAGCTCACTGGTTAACTTGAATTTCGCGCGCCGCCCTCCCATTGTGGGGAAGTGCGTTCATTGCCCGACGTTCGGGACAGTTCCTAGCAAGAGATCACAAGCGCGATGGCGAGAGAGCCCATCCTGGCGGCGGGAGGCATTGTACTGCGGCAGGAGGAAACTCCGCTGATCGCGGTGGTGCGCCTGCGCAAGCGCAATGAATGGGTGCTCCCCAAAGGCAAGCTCGACGACGGCGAAACGCCGCGCGACGCCGCCGAACGCGAGGTGCTCGAAGAAACCGGGCATGATGTTTCGGTGCAGGAATTTCTGGGAACGCTGGTCTACGAGTCCGGCGGACGGTCCAAGGTCGTTCACTACTGGCGGATGGAGGCGAGCGACGAGCAGGCCCACGCCCTGATGGACGACGTGAAGGCGGTCGAGTGGCTGCCGCTCGAGGACGCCGTCGAGCGGCTTTCGCGTGGATATGAGCGGGCGTTTCTTGCCAATGTGGGGCCGCTTGCGCTCCGCTCGGCCGAGCTCGCGGAGGACGCGCGGCGGCGGGTTATCGCCGAAAAGCGCCGGAGCCGGCGGCTTGTCGCAGCCCGATCACCAATACAAATATCTGATTCGCCGCAGCCCGATTTGGAGGCGCCGCTCATCGCGCAAGACGAGCCTCCTTATGCCGCAAGCGAAGCGGCTGCGGCTGACATGCCCACCCATCCCGAGGAGGCCGGGATGGCGATGCCATTCGTGGAGGAAAGCGCTGCCGTGTGCGATCCCGCGCCTCAATACAACAAGACCGATAAAATGATCCAAGGTGGCTGGCGCGCAGGCATGGTGCGGAAGGTCAGGGGCTGGCTGCGGCGGGAGAAACCCGATCGGTCGCGCGAAGTTGCCAGTGGTTGACGATCCGGAACCTGGATTGCGCATCGTCCTGACGGAATAGCGCGATGCGGTCGATCGCGAGCGTCGTCAGACCAATCGTGGAAAAGCGCTCCCGCAGCATCGCCAGGATCGGTTCGCGCCCCGCGGCGTCAAGCCGGCCCGTCAGCGTCATGTGGAAGCGGAAGTCTTCCATCACATAGGGGTATCCCCAGCGATCGAGATATTCGCGCTGCCTTGGCGTCAGGGCAGAGGGATTGCGTCGATCGCGATCTTCCGGGGTCAGCGGCGCGCGGAAACAATCGAATTCGCGCGTACAATCCGCGGCGAGCCGTTCAAGTCCGGCCGATGGTCGCGCAGGCACCACCGCGATAAAGCCGCTGATCGAACCGACCACGGGCTCGATCGCCGGAATTGGGCGGGGTGTTCCGGCGAACGCTTCGCAGGCTGCGACGAGGTCAGCCTCGGTCCTGCCGGGCGCCAGCGACCACGGCGCTTTCAGCGTGGCATGAAAGCCATATTTTCGCGGATCCCGCGTTAGCTCACGCCAATCCGGCGCGAACTGCGTGATGCCGTCCGGAAACGGCAAATCCTTCCCGCCAAAGGCGTCATAGCCGAGCAATTGCGCGCCGAAGCGATCGAGATCGCTTGACGGCGCAGGGGCATAGTAGATCGCGTAACGGGGAAAACTGGCCATGTCAGCAGAATAAAGGCGGCTCACGCGGTTGCAACCGCCTCGCGCCGCGCGACCTGTGAACGGATCAGGCGGCTCGCATCGGCGAGATGCACCAGACGCCCGGCGGCGATGACGGCGACGATGCGCGGCCGCATCGGTAACGCGTCATCGACCAGGACGATATCGGCGCGATGGCCTTTTGCCAGAGTGCCGCGGTCGGCAAGGCCGGCAGCCTGGGCGGGCGCCGCGGAAATCAGGTCCCAGGCTTGTGCAAGCGGCAGCACGCCGTCGGCGTCAAGCCGGAATGCGGCGAGCAGCTGCGCGGGATAGTAATAATCGGACGCGAGGATCGAGCAAAAACCCTTGGCGATCATGTCGGCCGCCTTGGTCCATCCGGTATGGCTGCCGCCGCGCACCACATTGGGCGCGCCGAACACGATCGCGTCGCCGAACTCCGCCGCCTCGCGCGCGGTCTCTTCGTTGACCGGAAATTCGGCGATGCGGACGCCTTGCGCGCGAAATGCCTTTCGCATCGCGGGACTTTCATCGTCGTGCGAAAGCATCTTTACGCCGGCCGATCGTGCCGCGTTTGCCAGCCGCGCGATCGATGCCGGAACGTCGGGTGCGCGCCCGACCACGCGCTCCACCAGGGAATCGAATTCCTCGTTGGATATGCCACAGCGTTCCACCACCTGCGCCCGCTTCCGAGGCCTTGCGGCGCTCGCAACGATAGAATTCATGTGATCGTTGAACGCGAGCAGATCGATGCGTCCGTCGGACAGCCATTGCGCGATCTCGGCTTCAGCATCGAGATTGTAGGTCTCCTGGCGCAAATGGAAGCGGGTATCGGCCGCGAGTTGCGGCCGCAGGGTCTCGATCGCCTCGAGCAATTGTCTCGCATTGTCGCCGCTGCGCAAGCCCGGCTCCCAGGACCAGGTCGTGGCGTGATAGACCGTGGTGATGCCGTTGCTGATCGCCTGCCGGTCGCTGTCTACAAGCGCCACATCGATCGGAAAATCGACGCCGGGGCGGGGCATCATCTGCCGCTCGAATGCATCGCCATGCAGATCGACGATACCCGGCAGCACCTTCAGGCCGCTTGCGTCAATGCCAATTGAACCGCGTCCGTGGTCCGGATCGACTGCGGCAATTTCGCCGCCCGCGATTTTAAGCGAGGTCTTGCAAAATTCTCCGCCGAGAAGGGCGCGGCCGCCTTCGATGAAAATGTCAGTCACGATGCGGCACTTCGGTTTGGCGTGAGTGGGCGGGCGGGGACGTGCGCCCGCTCGTATTTTGCGAGAAAGTCTTCGACCGAAAGTTTCCGGAAATCGGGCAGCGCACTGCGCAGCGTATCATGGTCCCAGTCCCACCATGCCAGCGCGGCGAGCCGGTTGGTGACATCTTCCGGAAACCGCCGCCGGATCATTCGCGCCGGGTTTCCCGCGACGATGGTGTAGGCCGGGACGTCCTTGGTCACGACGGCGCCCGCCGCGATCACCGCGCCGGTGCCGACGCTGCGCCCCGGCAAGATGATCGCGCCGTGCCCGATGCAGACATCATGCCCGATATGGACACGATGGCCCCGCCGCCATTCGAAGAACTCGGCCTCGTCACTCTCACCTTCAAAATACGCGCTGGCGCGATAGGTAAAGTGCGCCTGCGAGGCCCGCTGCATGGGATGATTGCCGGGATTGATCCGCGTCATGGCCGCGATCGAGCAAAACTTTCCGATCGTCGTGTAGGTGATCTCTGCATCGTTCACGACATAGGAATAGTCGTCCATCGACACCTCATGCAGGATGGTGCGCGCCCCGACCTCGCAATAGGCGCCGAGCCTGGTGTCGTGGAGCTTTGCGGTGGGATCGATGGTCGGTTCGACGGAGAGCATTTTGCCGGACATGCGAACTTCCAGGAGCGATGGATTCCAATCACTGATCCTCAAGTCCGCACGTCATCGGTGGAGGTGATGTCAGTATCATGACGGTTCGATGACGGCCAATGGGTGGTGGACATCGGTTGCACTGCAGCGCGGTTGTCACAATACTGTTAAATCCAGACGTTAGCGATGGGGCGGCTGCGCGTCCTGGAGCAATGCATGTTGGTGGTGGAAGGTTTGACGTGCCGTTTCGGCACAAAGGCCGCTGTCGACAATGCTTCTTTCGCCATCGAGCCCGGTGGTTTTGTCGGTGTGATCGGCCGCTCCGGCGCCGGCAAGTCGACGCTTTTGCGGATTATCAACCGGCTCGCCCCGCCCACCGAAGGCCGCATCCTATATAAGGGTGTCGATGTCACCGCCTTGCGCGGCAAGGAGCTGCGGCAATGGCGGGCCCGCTCGGCCATGATCTTTCAGCAGTTCAATCTGGTCGGCCGGCTCGACGTTCTGACCAATGTGCTGATGGGACGCATCTCGCAAATTCCGTCCTGGCGGTCGCTGGCGCAGCTGTGGCCCGAGCGGGACCTCGCGGTCGCGATGTCGGCGCTGGAGCAGTTCGATATGGCGCCGCTTGCGGCGCAGCGCGCCGACCAGCTCTCCGGCGGCCAGCAGCAGCGGGTCGCGATTGCCCGCGCGCTGGTCCAGGAACCCGACATCATCCTTGCCGACGAGCCGATCGCTTCGCTCGATCCCCGCAATACCAAAATCGTGATGGATGCGCTGCTGCGCATCAACAAGCATTTCGGCATCACCGTGATCTGCAATCTGCATTCGCTCGATCTGGCACGCAGCTATTGCGATCGCCTGATCGGCATGGCGTCGGGCCGGATCGTGTTTGACGGCGCACCCGCCACCTTGACCGAACATATCGCGCGCGAGCTCTACGATCTCGAGGCGGACGAAGTGATGGGCGCAGCACCGGCTGATGCGCCCCCCGGTTCAACCGTTCCGGCTCTCGGAACTGCTGCCGCAGCCTGAAGTATCCGCGTTCATAACCACTACGTTTTCGCAAAAGCACCGCAAAGCGAAACGGCTTCAACCCAGGAAAGAGGGCGTCATGATCAATCGTCGTATGTTTGTTGCAAGCGCGGCCGCGCTGGCCTTCACCGTGTCAGCCGCATCTGCGGAAGATTGGAAGACAAAATATCCCGAGATCACCTTCGCGGTGGTGCCTGCGGAGAACGCGTCAGGCGTGACCGAGCGTTACACCCCGTTCGTGGCCTATCTGTCGAAGGAACTCGGCATCAAGGTCAATCTGCGCATCGCCAACGACTATGCGGCCGTGATCGAGGGCCAGCGTGCCGGCAACATCCAGATCGCCTACTACGGCCCGGCGTCGTTCTCGCGCGCTCTTGTCACCGGGGTGAAGACCGATGCGTTCGTGATCGACGTCAATGCCGACGGCACCAAGGGCTATTATTCGGTGTTTTATGTGCTGGCCAAGAGCCCGTATCAGCAGCTCAGCGATCTGAAGGGCAAGAATCTGGGGCTGGTCGATCCGAATTCGACCTCAGGCAACAACATGCCGCGCTTCAAGATGAATCAGATGGGCGTCGACCCCGAGAAATTCTTCTCGCAGGTGGTGTTCACCGGAAGTCACGAGAATGCGGTGCTGGCGCTGGCGCAGGGCACCGTCGATATTTGCGCCAACTGGTGGAATGCCGATGACGATTCCAACCTGACGCGCATGCTCTCCAAGAACATGGTCAAGAGCAGCGACGGCACGCCGCTGAAGAAGGAAGATTTCCGCATCATCGTGAAATCTGACCTCATCATCAACTCGCCCTATGCCTATCTCAGCGATTTGCCCGCGGACATGAAGGCTGCGATCAAGCAGGCGTTCCTCGACGCGCCGGCGAAGGACACGGACGCCTTCAAGAAACTTTCCGACGGCAAGAACCTGCCGTGGCAGTCGATCGCGAATGAAGACTACAACAAGACCATCGAGCTGATTAAGTTCGTCGACGGCCTTCGCAAGAAGGCGACCTGATCGCGAGGGACTGGGAAAACTGGAACCGGGTCGGGTGACCCGGCTCTTTTTTTCTGTGATGAAGCTGATGATATGACCGTCGCAGTCTCAATTCTACCGAGCCAGCAACTCGCCGCGCTCAATGCGGCCTATCGCAAGGCGGTCGCGCGCAAGCGCCTGCGCTTGACCCTGGCCGCAGCGGTCTTCTTCGCTGCCCTTGTCGTTGCTTCGTTCGGAGCCGAGGTCAATCTGCGGACCTTGTTCACGCACTTCGGAAACTTTGTCAGTTACTTCAATCGCATCTTAACTCTTGAGGACGGCACGCGAGTCTGGACCAATTTAACCGAATGGCTCTGGGGCTTTAACAAATGGTCGCTGTTGCTCGGCGAGACCATCCTGATCAGCTATGTCGGCACCGTCTCCGGCGCCGTGCTTGCTTTTGCGCTGAATTTTCTGGCCGCTGAAAATACCTCGCCTTCGGTCTGGCTGCGGATCGTCGTCAAGCGACTGATGGAATTCTGCCGCACCGTTCCCGACATTGTGTTTGCGCTGATTTTTGTCATCGCGTTCGGTCTCGGTCCAATGGCAGGTGTGCTGGCCATTGCCATCCATTCGATCGGCGCGCTCGGCAAGCAATATGCCGAGATGGTCGAGAACATCGACATGAAGCCGGTCGAAGGCGTGCGATCCACCGGCGCCAGCTGGATCTCCTGCATGCGGTTCGCGGTGCTGCCGCAGGTGGCCGCGGGGTTTGCCAGCTACACGCTGCTGCGTTTTGAGATCAATGTGCGCGGCGCCTCGGTGATGGGCTTTGTCGGCGCCGGCGGCATCGGGCAGGAGCTCGTGGTCGCGATCAGAAAATTCTATTACTCCGATGTCAGTGCGATCCTCTTGCTGATCGTTTTGACCGTCTTCGTCATCGATATCGGCACCGGCTGGATACGCGGTCGCCTGTTCGGCAAGGACCGCCACGCATGAGCAAATTGCCGGCGCCGGATTCCGAAGGGCTGCACGCGCGATATCCAGCCGTGTTCGACCGGCCGCTATCGGCGCGGCTCGCGACCCCCTTGATGCTGCTTGCCGCGTTCGGGATCTTTGCCTTTGGCCTGGTTCATCTCGACTTCTCGCCGGCGCGGATGCTGACGGGCGTGCGCCAGCTCGGATGGATCACGCTGATGATGATGCCGCCGGACCCGGGTTCCTCGCTGCCGCTCTATCTGAAGGCGCTGGGCGAAACCCTGTCGATCGCACTATTGGGCACCACGCTCGCCGCCTTGTTCGCGCTACCGGTCAGCCTGTTGGCGGCCAAGAACATCGTGCCCTCGAACATCTTCCGCTTTCCGGTGCGCAGGTTCCTCGATTCGATCAGAGGCGTCGACACGCTGATCTGGGCGCTGGTCTGGATCAACGTCGTCGGCCTCGGTCCGTTTGCCGGCGTGCTGGCGATCGCGGTGTCGGATTTCGGCGCGTTCGGCAAATTGTTCTCGGAGGCGATCGAAGGCGCGGACAAGAAACAGGTCGAGGGCATCCGCGCCTCCGGCGGCAATGCGCTGCAGGAAATCCGCTTCGGCCTTTTGCCGCAGGTGTTGCCTGTGATCGCGGGACAGGTGCTCTATTTCATCGAGTCGAACACGCGCTCGGCGACCATCATCGGCATTGTCGGCGCCGGAGGCATCGGCCTGCAACTGGCCGAGCAAATCCGCGTGCTGGAATGGCAGAAGGTGTCGTTCCTGATTTTGATGATTTTGGTAGCGGTCGCCGCGATCGACTGGATCTCGAGCAAGCTTCGCTTCGCGATCATCGGACGCCGCGCGGTCGTATGAGGGCACCCGATCCCTATCCGACAGGAATCCAAGAAATGTCGTAATTTCAAAGCCTTATTGCGAATATTTGTAATAAAACCTCGTGGAAGTATTGACTTTGGCAAGGTTTTGTATCATCCATCTCGAGATGGAAACGACCCCAAATCGTCAGGAAGATCGCGCAACATCACTGCTTCACGAGCGTGGCATGCTGCGCTTGTCCGAATTTATCGAACAGGGTATCAGCGCCACCACCATTTCGCGCATGGAGCGGAAGGGCCTCGTCAACCAACTGAGCCGTGGACTCTATCAGCTTCCCGATGCTCCGCTGGATGCAAATCACGCGCTCGCGGAAGCCGCGAAGATCGTGCCGAACGGTGTGATCTGCCTCGACTCCGCACTCGCCTTTCATGAACTGACTGATCGTATGCCGGCCGCAGTTTGGATGGGTATCGGCGCCAGGGATTGGCGTCCGAAGATTACCCGTCCGCGAATCGAGATTATCCGATTTGGCCCGAAGGTGTTCGATAAGGGAATTCATACGCACATCATTGAGCGCGTTCCCGTTCGCATCTATTCACCCGCCAAGACCATCGTCGATCTTTTCCGGCACGCTCAACGACACAAAGCCTTTTATGGTTCGCAGACGAGCATTACCGAGGCAGTCCGGGGCATGAAAGAGGCCTTGCGGCTTCGCAAGGCCACGCCCGCCGAGATTGCGCAATATGCGATCGAGGCCGGTATTTGGCAGAAGGTCGTACAGCCTCGCCTGGAGGCGCTAATCGTGGATGCGTAAGCCGGTTCAAAATCTCGGCGCCTCCGTCAGGGCTCGGCTTCTCAATCTTGCGAAGGAACGCAACCAGCCATTTGAGATATTGTTGACGCGTTACGCGCTCGAGCGGCTGCTCTACCGCCTGGGTTCAAGCAAATATCGAGAGCGTTTCGTCCTGAAGGGCGCGATGCTCGTGAGAACCTGGGTGGATGATCCCTACCTGCCGCACGCGGAGGAAGCGCGAAGACGTCAGATAGGGTAATTGCCGCAGCTGAAAGATTTGTTCGTCGAGGCACCGTTTGGGAGAATAAGAGCGTATATCGCGCGCTCAGTCCTCAGCCATTCTCCACCAAAAATTCGACGCGCTCGGCGGCAAAGCGCGAGCGCTTGGTCACGAGCGGTGTGCCGTTGGTATCGACATCGGTGGCATCGACCACGAGCACCGGACGCCCGAGCGCGAGGTCGAGCCGCGCGGCGTCGGTCGCGTCCGCGATCGCCGCGGTGATCTTGGTCGAGGCCCGGCGATAATCGCGGACGCCGTAATGCGCGAGCAGTTTTGTCATGGAGCGGACGGAGGCGAAGACGCCGCCGGCGTCGGGGAAGCGTTCGGCCGAGAGCCAGGTGGTGCTGATACAGATCGGTGTGCGGTCGGCCGAGCGCAGCGCTTCGATCCGGATCAGTGGCTCGCCAGTCTTCAGTCCAAGCGCGCGCGCCAGCTCGCGCGTTGCGACGTCTTGCGACGCGTCGATCAATTGACCTCGCGGCTCCTGGCCGCCGGCGCCGACGATTTCCGAAAAGCGCGTTCGCGAGCGCAGGGGATAAGCGAGTTTTTGGGCTTCCACATAGGTGCCGCTGCCGCGCTCGGCGCGCACCAGGCCGCGTTCGGCGAGCGCCGCCAGCGCACGGCGCACGGTGTGGCGATTGACGCGATAGGTCTCGGCGATCTCCGTCTCGCCCGGCAGTTTCTCGCCCGCGGCAAAGCTGCCATTGGCGATGCCGCGCTCGATCCCGTCGGCGACCTGCCGCCATAGCGCCACGCCGGAGGCTGCATCCTGCGTGCTCATGGCGCGGAACGCCCAAGGAAAAGCACACGCAGAGGCATCAGAAAAATCATCCCTTTGTCACGAAACGGTCACTGGCCTTTCTCGATCAAGTTGTCTAGTATCATAGACAACTTGATTCTGGCAAGGGCCGACATGATCGCGACCGGCAAAGACGGCAAGAACGGCACGGACAACGCCAAGGACAGCAAGCAGGCGCAGCGCCAGGCGGCGATGGCGGTGCTGGCGCATTCCGATGCGGCCGAGATTGCCAGCCGTCTCGAAACGATCACGGTTCCGGCTTACGAAGATCTGCGCGAGGGCGAGAACGGTCTCGTCATGGTGCGCGGCCGCATCGGCGGCGACGGCGCGCCGTTCAATCTCGGCGAGGCCACGGTTTCGCGCGCCGCAGTCCGGCTCGCGAGCGGAGAGGTGGGTTTTGGCTACACGCTCGGCCGCGACCGGCAGAAGGCGCAGATGATCGCGCTGTGCGACGCGATGGTGCAGTCAAACGAATTTGCCGATGCCGTGGAAGAGTACGTGCTCGCGCCGCTGCGCGCGGTCATGCTCTCGATACAAAACCGGAAGGCTAAGGAGACCGCGGCGACGCGGGTTGATTTCTACACGTTGGTGCGCGGTGAGGGTTGAGTGATGACCACAGTTGCCGAACTGCCCGCAGGGTTTGCCGACAAGGTGTTGTCGGCGCAATCGACGTTCCGCTCAGTGATGGATGCAATGGCGCGCCCCGGCAGCGTTGCGCGCATCGTGGCTACGACCGGCGCGCCGGCCGTGATGATGCGCGGCAGCGCGGCGATTGCGCTGACATTGTTCGATCACGATACGCCGATCTGGCTCGACCCCAAGATGTCCGAGACCTCGGACGTGAAAAAGTGGCTCAAATTCCACACCGGCGCGCCGGTGATCGAGGATTCCTCGATCTGCCATTTTGCGCTGATAGGCGATCCGGGCGCGCTTCCCGCGCTCGATCGCTTTGCGTTTGGCAGCAACGAATATCCCGATCGCTCGACCACTCTGATTATTCAGGTGGAAAGTCTGGCGCAGGGTCCCAGTTTCGAACTACGCGGCCCCGGTATCGACGGTACCGCAATGGTGCAGGCCACGATCCAGCCTTTGGACCTGTTCGAGCGGCTCGAGATCAATCAGACGCTGTTTCCGCGCGGCATCGACGTGGTGCTGGTGGCCGGCGATAGCATTGTCGCGATACCCCGCACCACGCGCCTCGTCGCGAAGGGAGGCTAACGCATGTATGTCGCCGTCAAGGGAGGCGAACGCGCCATCGAGAACGCCCATCGCCTGTTGGCGCATGAGCGGCGCGGCGATCGCGATGTGCCCGAGATCTCGCTGGATCAGATTTCCGGGCAGCTCAGCCTTGCGGTCGACCGTGTGATGGCTGAAGGCTCGCTGTATGATCGAGAACTGGCCGCGCTTGCGATCAAACAGGCGCGCGGCGATATGATCGAGGCGATTTTCCTGCTGCGCGCATTCCGCGCCACCTTGCCGCGTTTCGGCGCAACCGAGCCGGTCGACACTGGCAACATGCGCCTGCGCCGCCGGATTTCTTCGACCTTCAAGGATATTCCGGGCGGCCAAATCCTCGGGGCCACTTTCGATTACACCCATCGCCTGTTGGACCCGCAGCTCGCCGACGGTTTTCTTCCCGAGCCGCCCGTGACATCGGAAGCTTCGCCCGTGGCGACGCCGCGCGTCACCGATATTTTGGGACAGGACGGCCTGATCGAACCTTCGCCCGAGGCGGATAGCGATGCCCAGGTCGGCGATCTCACCCGCGAGCCCCTCAGTTTTCCCGCCGACCGCGACTTGCGGCTGCAGAATCTGGCGCGCGCCGACGAAGGGTTCCTGCTGGCGCTCGGCTATTCGTCGCAGCGCGGCTATGGCCGCAATCACCCGTTCGCCGGCGAAATCCGCCTCGGCGAGGTCGAGGTGGAATTTTTCGCCGAAGACGTCGGCTTCGCCGTACCGCTCGGCCCGATCACCCTGACCGAATGCCAGATGGTCAATCAGTTCAAGGGCTCGGCGACCGAAGCGCCGTGCTTTACCCGCGGCTATGGTCTCGCCTTCGGGCAGAGCGAGCGCAAGACCATGTCGATGGCGCTGGTCGATCGCGCCCTTCGCGCCGGCGAGCTCGGCGAGGAGATCGTCGCTCCCGCCCAGGACGAAGAATTTGTGATGTCGCATTCCGACAATGTGCAGGCGACCGGTTTTGTCGAGCATCTGAAACTGCCGCATTATGTGGATTTCCAGTCCGAGCTCGGCCTGCTGCGCAAACTGCGCAAGGAATTTTTCGAAGCGGCCGACGCTTCGCCTGAACTGCAGGAGGCCGCGGAATGAACGCGCCGGCCTACAATTTCGCTTATCTCGACGAACAGACAAAACGGATGATCCGTCGCGCCATCCTCAAGGCGATCGCGATCCCCGGTTATCAGGTGCCGTTTGCGAGCCGCGAAATGCCGATGCCGTATGGCTGGGGCACCGGCGGCGTGCAGGTGACGGCAGCGATCCTCGGGCCTGACGATGTGTTGAAAGTAATCGACCAGGGCTCCGACGACACCACCAACGCGATCTCGATCCGCAAGTTTTTTGCCAAGACCGCCGGTGTTGCGACCACGACCTCGACCGTGGACGCAACGGTGATCCAGACCCGGCACCGGATTCCCGAAGCGCCGCTGCATGGCGGGCAGGTGCTGGTCTATCAGGTGCCGATCCCCGAGCCGCTGCGCTTCCTGGAGCCGCGCGAGACCGAGACGCGGCGCATGCATGCGCTCGGCGAATACGGGCTGATGCACGTAAAGCTCTACGAGGACATCGCACGGTTCGGGCATATCGCAACTTCCTACGCCTATCCGGTGAAGGTGAATGCGCGCTACGTGATGGACCCGTCGCCGACGCCGAAATTCGACAATCCAAAGATGGACAATTGCCCGGCGTTGCAATTGTTCGGCGCCGGCCGCGAGAAGCGCATCTATGCGATACCGCCGCATACGCAGGTCAAGTCGCTCGACTTCGAGGACCATCCGTTCACCCGCTACCGCTTTGACGCGCCGTGTGCGCTGTGCGGGGCGGAAGAATCCTACCTCGACGAAATCGTCATCGACGACCAGGGCGGCCGGATGTTCGTCTGTTCCGACACGGACTTTTGCGAAACCCGTCAGGCCTGTGGTCATCGCGGCGCCGAAAACGCGGCTCCTCACAAGGAGGCGGCGCATGGCTGATCATGAAAGCGACCCGCCGCTTTTGGTCGCGGACAGACTGGCAAAATCCTATGGCCGGCTGACCGCCTGCCGCGATGTTTCCTTTGCGCTCTATCCCGGCGAAGTGCTGGCGATCGTCGGCGAATCCGGATCGGGCAAAACCACGCTGTTGCAGTTATTGTCGGCGCAACTCACCCCGAGCGCTGGGCGCGTCTCGTACCGGATGCGCGACGGCGTGTTGCGCGACCTCGCCGCGCTCGGCGAGGCCGAGCGGCGGTTTCTGTTCCGCACCGACTGGGGCTATGTGCACCAGGACCCGGCCATGGGCTTGCGGATGGCAGTGTCGGCCGGCGCCAATGTCGGCGAACGATTGATGGCGGTCGGCTGGAACCATTACGGCAATATCCGCAACACCGCGTCATCCTGGCTGGAGCGTGTCGAGATCGATACCGGGCGCATCGACGATGCGCCGCGAACCTATTCGGGCGGCATGCGGCAGCGGCTGCAGATCGCGCGCAATCTCGTCACAGAACCGCGGCTGGTGTTCATGGACGAGCCGACCGGCGGGCTCGAC
>Ga0209331_1000553_pt1 | contig 13452 bp, 10 predicted proteins | sample JacPinW_OM3H0_M3_FD_187971 | JGI IMG/M metagenome (GOLD analysis project Ga0209331, IMG submission 187971) | Forest soil microbial communities from Algoma, Ontario, Canada - Jack Pine, Ontario site 1_JW_OM3H0_M3 (SPAdes) (version 2) | ecosystem: Environmental > Terrestrial > Soil > Boreal... | reverse complement strand
CTCCAACATATCGATCACATCAAATATTGACACTGAAGCAAGCTAATTTTTGGTCACGAGGTGTCGACGAGCTCCGCTAATTATTCGATGCGGTGCTCGCTAGAACGATCAAAGAGGCCAACTTTTTCTATCCAGCAATGAACTTCGAAGCCGGCTATTTGGCTGGGTCGTTTGGATCTGCGATGAATACCGTTGCAGCGTCAGATGAACGCAACGCCCATCTTGTTTCCATCGCGCCAAATGACGCCGTCTCACTGACCATGTAATTGCGGCAGACGACGATCTCCGGAATCAGCCGCTGTGGCGAGCTTGCGCGACTGATAGGTTTTCAGAACATTTCGGGACGTTTCAATGTTCAGGTCAGCAAATTCCCGTTTCATGCCATCCAGGTCTTGTGAAAGGATACGATGGTCCGGCGCGCCCAGAAACAGCAGCGACATCGTGGTCTCCCACGAGAACCCGAGAGCTTTGGCCAAAATCAGCAGCGCTTCCCTGCTCTTATCGATCAACGCCCGTTCAACCACATCGACAGGCAAGCAACACAACAACGACAGTCCGGCCGTGACCTCCTCGAACTTGTGGGATTGGGCATACTCGAAGATCTTGCTCTCGTTCAGTTCGCCGATGTATTTCTGCTTTGCCACGGCCCTTTTTGCATCGAAATAGCTCTGCGACGCGGGTCCAAATTTCGAATGCAGCGCTCCCGTGACATCCGTCACCATGGTTTGAATCTGGCTTGCCTCGTCCGTGCGCTGATCTTCGAGCCTCTTTCTCACGTTGTCAGCCGCCTTAGCGATCAGTTGTTGGAAGAGATGCCTGGGGATGTCCTTACGACGGCCGAGTTGCTCGACAAGGATCGAATCGCTCTCGGAACGTTTGATCATGTGCAAAATGCCGAAGTCCGAAAAGTGCGCGCCGTCATTCGTTGCAACCGAGCGCACAACCTCCTTATTCCCTCGCGCCACAAGCACATCCGTCACGTCCTCGCTAATGGACTTTCGCTTGGAAATTGCCAGCAGATGTAGCTGACTTTTGGACTTGGCATTGGCAACCAAGGCTTGCGTATCAAGTCGCTCGGACTGACGAAGAACGGGACCTGCAACGTCGATCGAATCATCGAAGGCTAATTTGTTGATGATGCGGGTCGGCGCATTGTCGATTCGAGCCAGTCGTTTCGCGAGTTGGGCGCGGGCCGCCACGGCAATATCCCGCTCTAGCAGGCCTATTACCTCTCCAAACATCCAGATCTCGTCGTCGGTATAACGGCCCGCTATCAAAACATCGGTCGCATACCACAACGCGCGCTGGCGGCTCTCCGCCGATCCCTGCGACACCGCAACTTCTAGTTCCTGCAGAAATGACATTGCTTCAATCGCTTGCCAGAATTTTTAAGAGCTACCGCTGCCCCATAATGCAAGGCGGGCGGACCAGGGAATTAACGTAACAATGCAGCAATCAATAACGGGGGCTTTGGGGCCAACGATATGTTTGGCCACACTGGAAATCTTTCTTGCCGGTCGAACGCGAGCCAACTGCCGGGGCTGCATCACGTGCACCTCCTGTGACCTATCGACAAGTAGAAAGACTATCCTTGATTTCTTAATGGACTTTCGCCGGTGAGATGATCGAGCTCCTCCGACAGCTTCCAAACGGTGATAGGCGGTAACCCGTGGCCGCTGGTCCTGAAGGATCAGCCTCAGCTCGAACGCGAGAGAACTTGGACGGTGCTACTGCACCGTCACAAAGCGCCGACACGGCAGCGGGCCTAGCGCTCTCTTGGCGCCGCGCCGGGACCCGGCAGGCCCCCCGGCGGACATTTGCCGAGAATGATCATGCCCAGGACCTCGTCCTTGGTGACATCGCTGACACGGGCGGAGCCGACCAACCGACCATTCTTCATTACATAAATGCGGTCGGCGAGGTCGAAGACGTCATGGACGTCATGGCTGATGAGGAAGATGCCGATGCCTTCCTGTTTCAGCGAGAGAGTGAGATCGCCGACCTGCTTGGTCTCAGCGGGGCCAAGCGCCGCCGTCGGTTCGTCCATGATCAGTATGCGCGCATCAAAATGGATGGCGCGGGCGATCGCAACAGACTGACGCTGGCCTCCAGAAAGTGCGCGGACCGGATCCTTGAAGCGGCGGAAATGCGGGTTGAGCCGGGCCATGACCTTGCGGGTCTGGCTTTCCATCGCGGCGTCGTCGAGCGTACCCCAGCGGGTAAGGATCTCGCGGCCAAGGAAAATATTGGCGGCAGCATCGACGTTGTCGGCCAGCGCCAGGGTTTGGTAGATGGTCTCGATGCCATACGTCTTGGCGTCACGGGGAGAGGTGATATGGGCTTTTTCACCGTTGACCCAGATCTCGCCACTTTCAGCCGGATAGGCGCCGGAAAGGATCTTGATCAGAGTCGATTTGCCGGCGCCATTATGGCCGAGCAGCCCGACCACTTCGCCCTCATGCAGTTGCACCGAGACGTCGTCTACCGCCTTGATGCCGCCAAAGGTGAGGGAAATGTTCCGCATCTCGACAAGCGGGGCTGGGGTCGCGTAGGTTTCCATGGAAGTCTCCCTCACTTCACGTGGCGGCGATAGATGGTATCGATCCAGACGGCGGCGACGAGCACCAGTCCGACGACGATGTTTTGCAGCGGCGCGTCAACGCCGAGGAGTACCATGCCGGATTGCAGCGACTGCATCACCACCGCGCCAAGCATTGCGCCGTAGATCGTGCCGGTGCCGCCGGACAGCGAGGTGCCACCAATGACGGCGGAGGCGATCGTGTAGAGTTCGTCCAGCGTGCCGGTGGCGTTCGTCGCCGATTGCAAGCGGGCGGTGGAAATGCAGGCAGAGATGCCGGCGAGAAGCCCCATCAGAGCGAAGACTCTGGTGAGCAGACGCTTGGTATTGATGCCGGAGAGTTCGGCGGCTTCCGGATTGCCGCCGATGGCGAAAACATAGCGGCCGAAGCGGGTGCGATTGGCGAGGAACGTCATGGCCAGGCCGACGGCTATCGCGATCAACACGGGTATGGCGAAGCCGTGGGCGATTTCGGGCAAGGGCGCATCCTCGGGGGCTCCGGCGGCGGCCTGCAGTTTGCGCACCACGCCGATCGGTAGCGGATAGGAATTGACCACCAGCACTGCGCCGAGGATCGCGATCGACACGAGCGACGCGATCACCGCTTCGGCCCAGAGGGGGCGGACCGTGAAGCCAAAGCCCTGGCGGCGGCGGCGCGCGGTGATGAGCACGGCGATGGCCAAAGCTACCGCTACAATGCCGATCGCCCAGCTGGCGTTGGCCCCGATGGCACCTTCGATGCCGCCGCCGATCGGCTTGAAGCGGCTGTCAAGCGGGGCGACTGTCTGGCCCGTCGTCACCCACCAAGCCGCACCACGCCAGATCAGCAGGCCACCCAGCGACACGATGAAGGAGGAGACGCCGAGATAGGCGATGACTGCGCCTTGCAGCGCGCCAATAACTGTGCCGACCAGCAGCCCGACGACCGCTGCGACGACCCAGGTGAGGGGATGATCAAAACCCCAGAGCTGCGGCAAGATCGCAGCCTGCGTCACGCCGATGATCATTCCAGTGAAGCCGAGGATCGAACCGACGGAGAGATCAATGTTGCGGGTGACAATGACCAGCACCATGCCCGTCGCCATAACGGCGACCGAGGAGGACTGAACTGAAAGGTTCCATAGATTGCGCGGGGTCAGAAATCCGCCGTCGGTGAGAGTGTCAAAGCCGACCCAGATGATGGCCAGTGCGGCGAGCATGCCGATCAGCCTCAGATCGAGTTCGAGCTTGCGGAAGAGGTTACCCATAACGGGGGGGACTCCGGTAGAGAACAGGTGGCGATATCGGCGCCGGGGCGACCGTTCCCTTGGCTATCGTCCGGGGCTTGGCCAGGGATCCAAACCAGTCACGGCTGGTCGTTTTCGGTCGGCCACCTCGCACCCCCGCCACAGCCTGGGGCTGGAGCCGCTGTCCGGCCGAAGTGGATCCCGCTTCGAGCGCAGAGGAGACGCGTCCGCGATCGATGCGAAAGAGGGAGAGATGCCGGTCGTCCGGCACCTCCCGCTCGTATCACATCACTTCTCGTATCACATCACTTGCAGACCGAAACCGATCCGGCTTTGACGCCCTGGCAGACTGCGTCCTTGGTGATCCAGCCGGCATCGATCACGGCGGACAGATTATCCTTGGTGATCGGGATCGGCTTCAGCAACAGGGCGGTCATCTTCTGCTTCTTCGGACCATCGGAGAAGGTCTGGACTCCGGCGATGTCCGTCAGCTTTTTGCCGCCAGCCAGCGCGACGGCAATTTCAGCCGCGTTCTTGCCGAGCTCGCGGGCATCCTTCCACACCGATACCGTCTGGGTGCCGAGCGCCACGCGGTTGAGCGCTGCCTTGTCGCCATCCTGTCCGGAGACCGGAACAGAACCAGCCAAGCCTTGTGCCGAAAGAGCGGCAACAACGCCGCCGGCGGTGCCATCGTTGGAGGCCACGGCCGCGTCGACCTTGTTGTTATTCTTGGTCAGGATCTGTTCCATGTTCTTCTGGGCGTTGGCGGGCAGCCACTTGTCAGTATAGGCCTCGCCAACGTTCTTGACGTCGCCCTTCTCCATGGCAGCCTTCAAAACCTCCATCTGGCCGGCGAAGAGGAAGTCGGCGTTCGGATCGGTCGAAGAGCCCTTGATGAAGGCGTAATTGCCCTTGGGCTTGGCGGCCAACACGGCACGGGCCTGCATGCGGCCAACTTCCTTGTTGTCGAAGGTAATGTAGAAGGCGCTCGGGATCTCGATCAGGCGGTCATAACCAACGACCGGGATGCCTTCCTGGTTGGCTTTTTCGATCGCGGGACGGATCGCGTCGGAATCCTGGGCGAGGACGATCAGGGCGTTGGCGCCCTTTGTGATCAGGCTTTCGATATCGGTCAGCTGCTTGCCCGGGCTCGACTGAGCGTCGGCGGAGATATAGGTGCCACCGGCCTTTTCGATCGCGGCCTTAATGGCGGCCTCGTCGGTCTTCCAGCGCTCTTCCTGAAAATTCGACCAGGAGACACCGATAACCGGTTTGCCTGCAGCCAAAGCGCCGTTGGCGGCCACAAGCACGAGCGTGCTCGCGGCGAAGAGAGTGGAAATGATCTTCATGGTATTCCTCCGTGTTTGGCCCATTGGGCGGTTGGTTAGGGTAGAACGGCGTCGCATCGCTCTCGATAGGCGAGTTGAAAGGTTTCGATCCGGGGTAGTTGCCCGCTTCAGACGAAACGGTTGACAAGGGACTCCAGGTATTCCTGGCGACCCGAACGCGGTTGAGGATTGAGGCCTTGCATCAGGGCCCTGTCGGCGACTTCAGCCAGAGATTGATCGCCAGCAAGGATGGCTCGTGCTTCGGGGGCCTGCCAGCCCGCGTAGCGCTCGGCAATCTGGCCGGTTAGCGCGCCAGCATCGAGCATCTCCGCGGCGGCGATGAAGGCGCGCGCACAGGCATCCATTGATCCGACGTGGGCATGGATCAGATCGTCCGGATCGATCGACTGCCGGCGAATCTTGGCGTCGAAATTGAGCCCGCCGGTCGTGAACCCGCCACCCTTCAGCAGCTCATGGAAACAGAGCACCATCTCCGGTACGTTCATCGCGAACTGGTCAGTGTCCCAGCCCAGAAGGTCATCGCCGCGATTGATGTCGAGCGACCCGAAGACGCCAAATGCATTGGCAAGCGCGATCTCGTGCTGGAATGAATGGCCGGCGAGAATCGCGTGGTTCTGTTCGAGGTTGAGCTTGACTTCCTTGGTCAGGCCATAGCGCTCCAGGAACCCGTAACAGGTCGCAACGTCGAAATCATATTGGTGCTTCGTCGGTTCCTTCGGCTTCGGCTCGATCAGGATCGGCCCCTTGAACCCGATCTTGTGCTTGTGCTCCACCACCATGCTGACAAAGCGGCCCAGTTGGTCCAGCTCCTGTCTCATGTCGGTATTGAGCAACGTCTCGTAACCTTCACGGCCGCCCCACAAGACATAGTTCTGCCCGCCAAGCCGGTGCGTCGTCTCCAACGCGGCGCGCACCTGACTCGCCGCATACGCGAACACATCCGGATCCGGGTTCGTCGCCGCGCCTGCCATATAGCGGCGGTTCGAGAAGAGGTTCGCTGTTCCCCAGAGGAGCCGCACCTTCGACGTCGCCATCTTTTCCTGGAAGATCTCGGCGATGACGTCGAGATTGTAGATCGACTCCTTCAGGCTTGCGCCCTCCGGCGCCGCATCGACGTCGTGGAAGGTAAAGAACGGCACGTCGAGCAGGCGGAAGAGTTCGAAGGCGACGTCAGCTTTGGCCTTGGCGAGATCAAGCGCGTCTCCGCCATGGTGCCAGGGTCTAAGGAATGTCTCGCCACCAAAGGGGTCACTGCCCGGCCAGCAGAAGGAATGCCAGTAACAGACGGCAAAGCGCAGGTGATCCTCAAGCCGCTTGCCCGCAACGATACGGTTCTTGTCATACCAGCGAAACGCATGCGGGGGCTCGGCGGAAGACCCGCCAAAGCTGACCGGCAAGGCCGTCTCGAAGAAACGAGGGGATGAGCTGATCAACGGGATATCTCCTTCAGGGCGGGATAAAGCTTCGACCACTGCGCGTAGGACTCTTCGTAAGCCGCGACTTGCGCAGGCCGGGGCAGGCAGGTCGCCAGCCGAGATGGGCGGGTACAGACGACGGCCGGCGCCTCCCCTGTATCTGCCAGTCGCCCGAGCCGAGCGGCGCCCAATGCCGCGCCCACTTCGCCTTCCTCGACGCGGTGGACCGGCAGGCCCAGGACGTCCGCAACGATCTGCGTCCAGAGCGGCGACCGCGAGCCACCGCCGACCAGATCGACTTCGCTGAGATGCGTTCCCGCGGCTGCCAAGGCCACAAGATTGTCACGGGCGGCGAAGGCAACGCCTTCCAGAACGGCCTGTACGATGTGGGATCGGCTCGTATCGGCTCTGAGCCCGACAAAGGCGCCGCTCGCCTTGGCGTCATTCAAGGGCGTGCGTTCACCCGAAAGATAAGGGAGGAACTTGACGGGGCTCGGGGAATCGACGGCGGTCCCGAGCGGTTCCAGCAGGTCGGCCTCGCGAGCTCTCAGCACGTCGGCCAGCCAGGCAAGCGACGCCGCGGCCGATAGCATGACCCCCATCTGATGCCAGATCCCCGGAAGCGCATGGCAGAAAGCATGCACGGCCGAGATCGCGTTGGGTGCAAACTGATCGGTGACGGCAAAAAGCACGCCCGACGTGCCAAGAGAGAGAAACGCCTGGCCCGGCGCGATCGCCCCAAGGCCGATGGCGCTCGCCGCGCAATCTCCCGCGCCGCCGGCCACGACCACGCCTGGCTTCATACCCCATCGCGTCGTCAGGTCGGCGGTCAGCTGTCCGCTCGACTCGCTGCCTTCGACAAGGCTCGGCATCTGTGCCAGCGACATGCGACACGCGGCCAGAATCTCTTCCGACCATCGCCGCCGGCCGACATCAAGCCAGAGCGTGCCGGCAGCGTCAGACATGTCCTCGACCATGGCGCCGGTCAGGCGAAAGCGAACATAGGCCTTTGGCAACAGCACCTTCGCCGTCCGCCGAAAGATCTCGGGTTCGTGATTGGCAACCCAAAGGAGTTTGGGCGCGGTGAAGCCGGGCATGGCCAGATTGCCGGCAATCGAATGGAGCGCCGGCAGGCGTGCTTCGAGCTCGCGACATTCAACGTGGGAGCGACCGTCATTCCACAGGATCGCCGGGCGCAGGGGTGTACCAGCCGCATCGAGCAAAGTCGCGCCATGCATCTGACCGGAGAGACCGACACCTCGGACGGCCGCGACGGCGACTGGATGGGTCGATGCCAGTTCATCAACCGCTCCGATGGTGGCTTCGACCCAAGAGTCCGGATTCTGCTCCGACCACAGCGGATTGGGGTGCGATACATCGAGGGCGCGCGAGGCAACCACCTTAACGCTGCCTGCCGCGTCGACCAGCACAGCTTTGACGCTGGATGTGCCGATATCGAGCCCAAGATACACGCCTGTCATCCTCCCCGGTAATCCGGCCGACGTTTGAACACGCCTTGTCTGGCCTGGATCCAACACTCCACTGCGCATCGACTCGAACAGCCCTGGCCGCGCGGTTCTCGGCTAGGGCAGGTTGTCCCGCATGATGATGTCGATGCGGATTTTCTCCTGTTCGGCCAGAATGGGTTCCTGCCGCACCAATGCCAGCAACACGCGGACGACCGATCGAGCCTCATGGCCTGGATCCTGAACGATCAAGGCATCCATGACGCCGCGGAGCAGGAGGCGGCGGGTGAAATTGGTCAGATCGTGGCCGATGAAGACGGTCTCGTTCGCCCGTCCGCTGTCGGTAACGGCCTTGGCAACGCCCTGCGTACCGGCACCAACATTGTAGAGTCCAACCATATCCGGGTGAGCGCTTAGAAGCCTCACTGTGAGGTTTTCACTGATGTCATCTTCATCACGCCCCTCAACAGGGAGCAAAACCTCGAGCTTCGGAAAGTCGGAACTAAGAACCTGATTGAATCCAAAAATCCGTTCGGCGTGGTCACGCAGCCCTTGTGAGCCAGCGACAATCGCGACTTTGCCGGTGCGCGGGCCGATGAGACGACCCATGAGCGTGCCTGCGGTACGTCCTGCGGCGATATTCTCAATCCCCACATAGTGTTGACGCCGTGACGACGGAACATCGGAGACCAGGGTCACCACAGGGGTGCCACTGTCGATCAGATCGTCGATCGCCGCCCGAACGCTCGGGTGATCAAGTGCCACGACCGCGAGGCCATCAAACTGGCCGTGGAGAGAATCTAACGTTCGGGCAAGGACTTCCGGATTGAAAACATCCGTCGGAATCACTTCGACGACGATCCGCCTGGCCGACAGCCATCCATTCATATCCCTGAGATGGCTGAGGATTTGTTGCATAAAGAGGTTCGAACCGGCGGTCATCACGACGGCAAATCGGTTGGTCCGCCCGCGCGCCAAATCGGCCGCTGCGGCAAAGGGGCGGAACTCGTGCCGCTCGATAGTATCTTTCACCCGCTTGACCGTACCGGGTCTGACTCCCGGCCGTTCGTGCAATACTCGATCAACGGTCGCCAGACTCACGCCTGCTTCGCGGGCGATGTCCTTCAGTGTCAGAGTCGGATTGGGCGTGGATGCGCTCATGGCATAGACGCGTAGCCGAAATAAAAGAGGTACGCAACTCAGATTTTGAGGTGTGGCAATCGTGGCTTTGGGAAAAACAGCTCTGGCATCACAAGAACTTCAAGATCAGTTTCCTGGATTTCATTTGGCGCGCAGCTGACAAGCAGCCGACCAGCGCCTCGACCTGTCAGGCATTTTCGCGATGGCACGCCCGCCGAATACAAATCATTGCTTCACCGAGGGCGCGAAGGCTCACCTTGACGACGAGTTCGAACTTGGTCGGCTGACTGGCGGGCAGGTCAGCTGGCTTCTCGCCTTTCAGAGTTTTGCCGACATAGATGCCGGCCTGGCTCGATTGGCCAGCACGCTGCGCCAAGCTTCGATGATGTACCTTCGAGCCTCCGCCGGGTCAAACCGTGATCCGAGCGTGGTCGCCGATTCGAACGCAGGGTTACCCAACCTGGCCTTTGCTTTCTCGACGGCATTTCGCGCCGATCGGTCGAGCTTCAACGGCGACGCGTTGAGAGCGCCTGCCAAAACGGCGACTTCCTCATCCGCGTCCAGATCGGCGAGCCGCAAGATGATCGAACGGATCGTCAGCCAAGTGTAGAGCGTTGCGCCGTGGCTCGGAAGTTCGATCAGTGAACGAACATGAATGTCCAGCGCCTCGGCTGGCGGAGCACTCGCCGCTTGCAGGTCGGCGATCAGCTGTTTGACCCTTAGCGCTCCGAGATGATTGCCCGCCATTTTGGCCCAAACGGCAGCCGTTTGGTACTCATCGATGGCGACGTTGGGATCCTGGGCTACGCCTCCGCGTGCGTAGTGGATGTAGCCCATCAGGGTCGGCGGCAAAATCGCTTGTCCAATTTCGGTGACTCCCCTGGCTAGTTCGCCGGCGCCTTGGATATCCCCGGTCCGCCCCTTGATAGAAGCGATCATGCATAGCGACATGACCTCACACGGAGTGTTTTTTAAGCTACGCGCCTGCTCTACTGCCGCCGCGAGATGCTCGATGCAGCCCTTGAGGTCCCCAGACCACTGGGCCATTTGCCCCCACACATGGGAAAGCCATCCTTGACTGGATTGCATCCCGAGAGCTTCGGCTCGCAAACCTCGTTCGATGAAAGCGGTGGCGCTTGCTTGGTCGCCTCCATGGTGGAAAGCGTGTCCGGCTGCGCCTGCAAGGAGAATGGGCGCCTGATCGAGCTTGTCGGCGCCCGGCCGAGCCATGATCTGCTCGTACCAATTACCGGTTTCCGCGCCTCGGTGCCAGTAGTTGAACAGGAACAGAGGGACAGCCAGGTCCACTGCCAGTTGCAGATCGCGCGTGATGGCCCGATCGAAAGCGGCCCGTAAGTTGGGCATATCGTCGTAGATGGCGTTCGCGGCCTTGCCCTCGTTGATACCAGCGATTTGTTCGCCTAGTTGCCGAGCCCGGGATGCGTAGACTTCTGCGTGTCGGGTTTCGACGGTCTGCAGCAAACCGGCTCGGTCGAGTTTCTCCCGTCCGAAAGCCTGGACTGTTTGGAGCATTCGCAATCGTGGCTGGTTTCCCGTGGACCGGCACAACAGCGAGGTTTCGATCAACGTGTCGATCCCGCGGAGCACGTCGGATTCACTTGGCATATCGCCCGCACAGATAGCGAGGGCCTGTTCTTCGTGGAAAGAGCCGGAGAGTGCCGATAGCCGCTGAAGAACCCGACGGCTGTTGGAATCGAGCAGATCATATGACCATTCGAGCGTGTTTCGAAGCGTTCGATGGCGGCCGGTTCGTCCTCGAAAGCTGCCTGAGTACAAATCAAGCGGTTTTGTTACCCCCCTTTCAATGTTATCCAGAGAATGCTGACGCAGCTGAGCGGCTGCAATCTCGATGGCGAGCGGAATGCAATCGACGCTCGCGCAAATCCTCTCGATCGCAGCAAGATCTTCGAGGCTCGGTTGGAAACGGCGCTCGGCCAACCGGCCTCGTTCGATGAAAAGATGGACGGCCGCGGATTGCCCTGAGCGGTCCTGCGAACGTGCGTTCAGGGACGGGACCTCGTAGATCGCTTCGCCCTCTACGCCGAGCGTACCGCGGCTGGTGTTGATCAAAAACAGTTCGCCGCAGGCCGAGCCGAGTTCGGTGACCGCGTCGGCGATTGCGTCGAGCACATGCTCGCAATTGTCCACCACCAATATGGCGCGTGCTTCGTGTAGACGCTCGAGCACCTGTACGCGCGGATGCATGCCTGGCGATGGCGGGATCAAAAGAGCCTCCGCTATGGCGGGCCAAACGTCTCTGTCCCGCTCGAGCGCTGAGAGATCAACCAGCCAGGCGCCACCGGAGAAGGACGGTTCCAGCGACCGCGCAAGTTCTATTGCAAGGCGCGTTTTACCGATACCGCCCGGACCAACGAGAGTGATCAATCTCGACTCAAGTGCCAGTTCGGCCAGTTCATCCAGCTCCCGCTCACGGCCTAGAAAGGAGCTTAGAGTGGCAGGCAAATTGCCGCCCGCACTTTCCCGCTTGCCACCAATCGGCGGGAAGGTGCTCGGCAGGTCCGATGCGCAGACCTGGTGCACACGGATGGGCTCGATGCCCTTGAAATGGTGTTCGCCAAGATCGGACAGCTGGAAGGGCGACTGAGCCAGTTCACTTGCCAGCCGCCGGACCGTAACGTCCGACAACAGGATTTGATCGGCGTTCGCGGCGCTCTGCAATCGGGTGGCGGTCGGCAGCGCGGGGCCGAAATAGTCATTCGCGCCCCTCGCCCGCGTCGGTCCCGTGTCAATCCCGAACCTTACCTGAAGCCGGCCGGTCGGGCCCCACGGAACGCGACGCATCTCGCGTTGCGCTTCGATCGCGGCCATCACGGCGTCCACCGGGCGGTCGAATGCCGCCAACACGCCGTCTCCCGTGCTTCTGAAGGGGTCGCCGGAATAGCGACGGATCGAGGTATGAAGGATCTGATCGTGCAGATCCATCGCGCCCATCATGTCGTTCGGAAAGCGGCGCAGAAGACCCGTGCTGCCGACGATGTCGGTTGTGAGAATGGTTCGTTCGCGGCTCTCTGACGGTATTTCCAACGAGTGGGTCATGGACAGGCGCTCAAGTTGTCCACACTGCTCTTTTCCAGTACGGGTGTGGGCACCTCGCTCGGCCAAGGGCGACATAGAATGCCCGATTAGACGCGTTGAATTTAGGTGACATCAGATGGCTACGCAATGTTAAGCTGACCGGACCGATTGAACCGATGTTAAAGATCGAGCAACGCTGCTTTGTCAATTGACGCGACGCGTGTCTCTGCCTTGAGTGAGCCCGTCGTCTGCATCGCGACCGTCACAAAATTGCTGGTATGCAGGTTTCCCGGTTCAGCGCCGGCGCTCTGACCTTGAATAATGAACGGTTCACGCCCATCAACCAATAGGTTCGGCGCAATTCATTTCCGCGCAACCCGCCGCGCGACAATGCTGCGTACACCTGGCTGCGATCGACGCAGCAGGGGACGCTTGCTCGCTTCTGGACGAAGTTATTTCCGTCGTTCCAGCGCAGGCACTTGGAGACACCACCCTGAGAAAACCCCCTCTCTACCAAAGGGTGATGTCGGCGCACCGGTGAACGTCCGCTTTGCGCGCCAGCAGCGGTCGTCCCGACAAGGACGCGAATGGCCCCAGGCCGACATCCCGTGCGACGAGCGTAGCATCGCCATGCTTGTGAGCTCGTCGCTCACACCTATTTTTTGCACATCTGTTTGGACCGGGCGTCGAACCTGGCTACAGGCCTATCCATCTGCCAAAGCTCCACATCGTGACTGTCGACGAGCCGCCTGGCGGATTTGATGGCGGACTCATCATCAATACAATCCAATTGAACCACGCCAATGGATCGGTCGTGTAGCCCAACGATATATGCACGATAGACCGGCATCTTAACCTCCAAGTAGCGCGAAATGCTTCATTGGCGAATTTGCAAAATCCGCACGCGCAGGACGACGCGAACAAGCCAACTGCGCGATCAGGACGCCGGGCCGTTCGTCGGAAGCGCGCCACGGTCGGTGAATGCTTGCCCAGAAGATGAACGGGAGAGCGTGTGAATTCGAGGGGAACCGCTTTGTCCTTTTCTAAAAGCGGAATAGTGCCGCCCAACCGCAGATATCCCTCCGAAGCAGGGCGTAACTTGTGGCGAACGCCATGCTCATAGCGACCTTATGCGGCTCATATAAAACCGGGGTTGCAGCGCTCTCGAAATTAAATCTCGCCCGGAAGATATTGGCCCATGTGAGTCAAGCAATCTCGAAG
>Ga0209331_1000552_pt1 | contig 13452 bp, 13 predicted proteins | sample JacPinW_OM3H0_M3_FD_187971 | JGI IMG/M metagenome (GOLD analysis project Ga0209331, IMG submission 187971) | Forest soil microbial communities from Algoma, Ontario, Canada - Jack Pine, Ontario site 1_JW_OM3H0_M3 (SPAdes) (version 2) | ecosystem: Environmental > Terrestrial > Soil > Boreal... | reverse complement strand
CGGTTACGGATTATCTAGTGAAAGCCGGCTTGCCCGCGGGCAGGTTCACCGCGATGGGGTACGGCAGCACCCAGCCGGTCGCCACCAATGATACCGACGAAGGCAAGGCGCAGAACCGCCGCATCGATTTCGTGGTGAGGGAATAGCGATGGCATATCTGGTGGCATTTCATTGGAACTGGCTGCTGGCGTCGCTGTTGCTGGGTCTCGCGATGGGCTGGATCGCGGTGGTTCATCGTGGTCAAGGCGTATCGAAGCTGACGGCGCGGTGGCTGGCGGTGTTGGCGGCGGCGCTGGTCGCGGTGGCGCTTGCACGCGTGATCCCCGGCCGCCCCGGCTATTGGCTCGACCTTGGCCTCATCATGTTTGCCTTGTATCTGGCCGGTTGCGCGGTGGGGTCGTGGCTGCGCGACTGGGCACTTTCGCGCCATGCGCCGGCGGCTTGAGATTTGTCGGCCGCAATGGATGCGAGGTCGATCTGTTGACTTTTCCAGCGGCTGTCGGCCAAACCCGCCGCCTGAAATCACGAAAACTTCACGACCTCGTGCGCAAGGTTGCGGCCGGGGACTTTGCTTTGCCGGAGCGAATGCAGCAAAACTGTTCGTTCCGGTGTCGCGAATTCCCCCTAATATATTGAAGGAGCGCGTTTTATTCACACCAAGCGAATTCCACTCCGGCTCAAAACACGCTACCACATCGTGTCAGGGAGCAAGCGTGGCGCCGGCGGCGGCAAAGTTCGCTTCGGCACTCGTCGTGGGATCGTAATTCGAGGTGGAGATGCTTGAAGCAATACGCAGGGCGATCTCGTTTCTGCGCCAGAAGCAAATCCTGCATAAGCTCGGTGTTGTGGTCAGCGTCACGGTCATCGGCATTGCGTGCTACGTGCTTTACCATATGCTCCGCGGCATCGATGTCGACCAGGTCGTCGAGGCCCTCAAGCAGACCGAGCCCAGCTCGATCGCGCTGGCGGCGTCGTTCGTGGCGGCGGGCTATTTTACGCTGACCTTCTATGACCTGTTCGCGGTTCGCGCGATCGGCCGCAACGATATTCCCTACCACGTCAACGCGCTTGCGGCCTTCAGCAGCTATTCGATCGGTCATAATGTCGGCGCCAGCGTCTTTACCGGAGGCGCGGTGCGCTACCGCATTTATTCCGCTTGGGGGCTGAATGCGATCGAGGTCGCAAAGATCTGTTTCCTGGCCGGCCTGACGTTCTGGCTCGGCAATGCCGCGGTACTGGGACTGGGGATCGTCTGTCATCCGGAAGCGGCAGCGGCGATCGATCAGTTGCCGCCCTGGCTGAACCGCGTCGCCGCATTCGCCATCATCGTTGGGCTGGTGGGGTATGTGGTCTGGGTCTGGATGCAGCCGAGACGGGTCGGTCGCGGGCCCTGGACCGTGGTGCTTCCGGGCGGCCCGCTGACGCTGCTGCAGATCGCGATCGGAATTGTCGATCTCGGCTTTTGCGCGCTGGCGATGTACGTGCTGGTGCCGGACGAACCCAACCTCGGCTTCGTCGTGGTCGCGGTCATTTTCGTCTCGGCGACGCTATTGGGCTTCGCCAGCCATTCCCCTGGTGGGCTCGGCGTGTTCGATGCCGCCATGCTGGTCGGCCTGTGGCAGATGGACAGGGAAGACCTGCTTGCAGGGATGCTGCTGTTCCGCCTCCTCTATTATATTGCGCCATTTGTCATATCTGTAATCTTGCTGACGTTTCGAGAGGTTATATTGGGGGCACGAATGAAGCGCCTGCGCCAGGCGACGCCGGGGCTCGACGCCGAGCCGACGCGCGAAGCCGCCTATGTGAGAAAGCGTGGGGACAGCGCCTGACGATGCGGACCCGACCAGGGAGAGAGCCGGCCCGATGGCGATAGACGCTCCTTCTTCCACTACCTTCTTCTCGCCGTGGCCGGATCGATTGCGGCATTCGGCCATTATTCTGCTTGCCGCCGGTCTGGCGCTGGCGGTGCTCGTCGCATTCGGCGAACTGTTGCTGGTCCGTGCCGTGGCGGTTTTCGTCTGCATTGCCGCGGCCGCGCTGGTGCCGTGGCGATTGCACAATGCCGTCGCGTCGCGTGAAGATGTCAACGGCGTCAATCCGGTCGAAACCGCGGCGGTAAGCGCCGTCGTTGCCGGCATGCCGGATCCGGCCGTGCTGCTCGACCGCGCCGGCCGCGTCATTCACCTCAATGCGGCCGCGGCGCAGCTGGCGCCGGCGCTGCGCAAGAACGAACTCGCCCAGTTCGCGCTGCGCTCGCCCGAAATCATCACCGCGCTCCGCGAAGCCATCGCGACCACGGAAACCAGGCGCGCGACCTATCTCGATCACGTACCGATCGATCGCTGGATGGAATTGATCATCACGCCGGTGCCGGTGCCGACCCTGTTCGGCGGCACCGACAAATGCATGCTGATGACGTTTCACGATCAGACGCCGCTGCGCCGGGTCGAGGAAATGCGCGCCGACTTTGTGGCCAATGCCAGTCATGAATTGCGCACCCCCCTGGCCGCGCTGTCGGGCTTTATCGATACGCTGCAGGGGCCGGCCAAGGACGATGCCAAGGCGCGCGAGCGCTTTCTCGGCATCATGCACACGCAGGCGACGCGGATGGCGCGGCTGATCGACGATTTATTGTCGCTATCGCGGGTCGAACTCTCCGCCCATGTCCGCCCCGATACGCTGGTGGATATCGTGCCGATCATTCGGCAGGTCGCGGACGGATTGGAACCGCTGGGGCGGGAACGTCAGGTCACGGTCGATATTGATCTGCCGGATGAACCGGTATCGATCGCGGGCGATCGCGAGGAGTTGTTGCGGCTGTTCGAAAACCTGATCGAGAACGCGCTGAAATATGGCGCGTCGGGCGGCAAGGTTGTCGTCTCGCTCACCTCCGCGGCGATGTCGGGTGAAGGCGCACCGGAGATTCGCGTCACGGTGCGCGATTTCGGCCCCGGCATCGCGCCCGAACATCTGCCGCGGCTCACCGAGCGGTTTTATCGGGTGGACGTCGGCGACAGCCGCGCGCAGGGTGGCACGGGCTTAGGTTTATCGCTGGTTAAACATATTCTTAACCGTCATCGCGGCCGGCTTTTGATCGAAAGCGTGCCGAAACAGGGCGCTACTTTTACCGCCTGTTTTCCCCAGGCGAAGACCCCGGCCGCTGCCTAAACCTAAGCGATTTCAATCGCTTGGGCATGTCATCCAACTGTCATTAAACCTTCGTAAAAGCAGCATCGACCGCTTCTAGACGGGCGGCGTGAGCGCAATCGGGCGCGTCAGGCGCTTCGCTCACCGGATGGAGACAAAAATGAATTTCATGAAGGCTATCGTCGCTGCAGGCCTGGTTGCCGCATCGACGTCGGCATTCGCCGCCGACATTACCGGGGCGGGTGCGACGTTCCCGTTCCCGATCTATTCGAAATGGGCCGATGCCTACAAAAAGGAGACCGGCAACGGCTTGAACTATCAGTCGATCGGCTCCGGCGCCGGCATCAAGCAGATCCAGGCCAAGACCGTGACATTCGGCGCCACCGACGCGCCGTTGAAGGTCGAGCAGCTCGAGAAGGACGGCCTGGTGCAGTGGCCGATGGTGATGGGCGCGATCGTTCCGGTCGTGAACCTCGAAGGCATCAAGCCGGGCGAGCTCGTGCTGTCGGGCGAATTGCTCGGCGACATCTATCTCGGCAAGATCACCAAGTGGAATGACCCCGCGATCGCCAAGCTCAATCCGAAGCTGAAGCTGTCGACCGACGCCATCACCGTGGTGCGCCGCTCCGACGGCTCGGGAACGACTTTCAATTTCACCGATTACCTGTCGAAGTCGAACGCGGAATGGAAGACCAAGGTCGGCTCCGGTACCGCGGTCGAATGGCCGGCGGGCGTCGGCGCCAAGGGCAATGAAGGCGTTGCCGGCAACATCAGCCAGACCAAGAACTCGATCGGCTATGTCGAGTACGCCTATGCCAAGCAGAACAAGCTGACCTACGCGGCCTTGATCAACACGGCCGGCAAGACCGTGCAGCCGACCATGGCAGCGTTCCAGGCCGCGGCGTCCAACGCGGACTGGGCGAAGGCTCCCGGCTATTACGTGATCCTGACCGACCAGCCGGGCGAAGCCTCGTGGCCGATCACCGCGGCGACCTTCATCCTGATGCACAAGGAACCGGTGGATAAGGCGGCGTCCGCCGAGGCCATCAAGTTCTTCAAATGGGCTTTTGCCAAGGGCGGCAAGATGGCCGAGGAACTCGACTACATTCCGATGCCGGACTCGGTGGTCAAGCTGATCGAAAAGACCTGGTCGGCTGATATCAAGAGCTGATCGGAAAAATCTCGTGTCCCGGACGCGGTGCAGCGCACTTCGCGCTGCTCCGCAGAGCCGGGACCACTCGTTGTTAAAATGAGATTGGCCCCGGATCAGCAGCGCACCGCTGGCGCGCTGCGCCGCATCCGGGGCACGAGACGGATCGAGTAAAACAGTATAGGGGATTGGCGTGGCAGACATGGCCGTTCAGAGCGATGTGATGGAAGCCGCCGGACCTTACGATCGCGCCAGGGCGCTCAATGCTTTCAAACTCGGCGACGTTACGTTCTACTGGATCACCCGCGCCTGTGCGATATCGGTGCTGCTCATCCTCGGCGGCATCATTCTCTCGCTGATCGCGGGCGCATGGCCGGCGATCAAGCAGTACGGGCTTTCTTTCCTGTTCACATCGCGATGGGCGCCGTCGGCCGACCCGCCGGTGCTTGGCGCGCTCGGTCCGATATACGGCACGCTGGTCACTTCCGTCATCGCCATGATGATCGCCATCCCGGTCGGTATAGGCATCGCCGTGTTTCTTACCGAGATTTGCCCGATCTGGCTGCGCCGCCCGATCGGTCTGGCGGTGGAATTGCTCGCCGGCATTCCATCGATCATCTACGGCATGTGGGGCTTCTTCGTGCTCGGGCCGTTTCTCGCCAACACGTTTCAGCCGTTCATGATCAAGCTGTTCGGCGGCGTTCCCGTTCTCGGTACGATTTTCGCCGGCCCGCCCTCCTATCTAAGCCTGTTCAACGCAGCGCTGATCCTGGCGATCATGGTGTTGCCCTTCATCACCGCGATATCGGTCGATGTGTTCAGGACGGTACCGCCGGTGCTCAAGGAAGCGGCTTACGGCGTCGGCTGCACCACCTGGGAAGTCGTCCGCAACGTGGTGATTCCCTACACCCGCGTCGGCGTGATCGGCGGCATTATGCTCGGGCTCGGCCGCGCGCTCGGCGAGACCATGGCGGTGACTTTCATCATCGGCAATTCGTTCCGCATTTCGTCCTCGATCTTCGCGCCGGGCACCACGATATCGGCGGCGATCGCCAGCGAGTTTGCGGAAAGCGACGGCCTGCATCAATCCGGCCTGATCCTGCTCGGGCTGTTGCTGTTCGTGCTGACTTTCTTCGTGCTCGCCGTGGCGCGGCTGATGCTGATGCGACTGGAAACGAAGGCGGGGAATTGACGTCATGAACCCGATTTACGCTTCCCGCCGCCGCAACGACATCATCGTCAGGACCTTGTGCGTCGGTGCCGCGCTGTTCGGCGTGACCTGGCTGGCGCTGATCCTGTTTACGCTGTTCTACAACGGCCTCGCGGGGATCAATCTGCAGCTCTTCACCCAGAACACGCCGCCGCCGGGTTCGACAGAAGGCGGCTTGCTCAACGCCCTCACGGGCTCGATCATCATGACCGTGATCGGCGTCGGCATCGGCGCGCCGCTTGGTCTGTTTGCCGGCACCTATCTCGCCGAATACGGCAGGAACGACCGCCTTACTTCCGTGATCCGCTTCATCAACGACATTCTCCTGAGCGCGCCGTCGATCATCATCGGTCTGTTCGTTTACGGCGCCATTGTCGTGCCGATGGGCGGGTTCTCGGCCTTCGCGGGGTGCGTCGCACTTGCCGTGATCGTCATTCCCGTGGTGGTCCGAACCACCGAGGACATGCTGCTGCTGGTGCCCAATCCGCTGCGCGAGGCGGCATCCGCGCTCGGCCTGCCGCGCTCGCTCGTTATCAAACGGATCGCCTACCGCGCCGCGCGCGCCGGCCTCATCACCGGCGTGTTGCTGGCCACCGCGCGCGTTGCCGGCGAAACCGCGCCGCTATTGTTCACCGCGCTCAGCAACCAGTTCTTCAGCCTCGATCTGACCAAGACGATGGCCAACCTGCCGGTCACCATCAACAACTTCGTTCAAAGCCCCTACGCCTACTGGAAGCAGCTGGCCTGGAGCGGAGCCTTGATCATCACCCTGACAGTGCTTGCCCTGAATATTGGCGCGCGCATTCTTGGCGCCGAGAGGACCAGACAATGAGTGAGCTCTCTGTAAGCGCGGATGCTCCGCGGGGGCCGGCGCCCTCGATGGCGGTGCTGCCCGAAGCACGCGCCAAAATCACGGTGCGCGACCTGAATTTCTATTACGGCGAAAACCACGCGCTGAAGAACATCAATCTCGCACTCGGCGCCAATCGCGTCACCGCCTTCATCGGACCGTCCGGCTGCGGCAAGTCGACGCTGCTGCGGGTCTTCAATCGCATGTATGATCTCTATCCCGGCCAGCGCGCGACCGGTCAGGTCATGCTGGATTCCACCAGCGTGCTTGATCCCAAACTCGATCTCAATCTGCTGCGCGCCCGGGTCGGCATGGTGTTTCAGAAACCGACGCCGTTTCCGATGACGATCTACGAGAACATCGCATTCGGGGTGCGGCTCTACGAAAAGATTTCCAGATCCGAGATGGACGGCCGTGTCGAAAAGGCGTTGCGCGGCGGCGCGCTGTGGAACGAGGTCAAGGACAAGCTCAACGCCAGCGGACTCAGCCTGTCCGGCGGCCAGCAGCAGCGGCTTTGCATCGCCCGCACCGTCGCCGTTCGGCCCGAGGTTATTCTGTTCGATGAGCCATGCTCGGCGCTCGATCCGATTTCGACCGCCAAGATCGAGGAATTGATCCAGGAACTGGCGGAGGACTACACGATCGCCATCGTCACCCACAACATGCAGCAGGCCGCGCGCGTCTCGGACAAGACCGCCTTCATGTACCTCGGCGAGCTGATCGAATTCGGCGAAACTGACAAGATATTCACCTCGCCGAGCGATCGACGTACCCAGGACTACATCACCGGCCGGTTCGGCTGAGGAGAGCAACATGGCTTCTGAACATACCGCCAAGGCGTTCGACAGCGATCTGCAGGAATTGACCCGGCTGGTCGCGGAAATGGGCGGCCTCGCCGAACGCATGATCGTTGAATCCGTCGATGCGCTGATCCGCCGCGACGTCGCGCTGGGCCAGCGTGTCGTCGCCGCCGATGCCGAAATCGACAGCCTGCAGCACGTGATCGAGGAACGCGCGGTATTGACCATCGCCCGGCGCCAGCCGATGGCTGTGGACCTGCGCGAAATCGTCGGCGCGTTGCGGGTCGCCACCGATCTTGAGCGGATCGGCGACCTCGCCAAGAACATGGGCAAGCGGGTCGCGGCGCTGGAGAGCGATTTCCAGCCGCTTAAGCTGATCCGCGGCCTTGAGCACATGACCGACCTCGTGCAGTCGCAGGTGAAATCCGTGCTCGACGCTTACGCGGCGCACGATCTGCCGGCGGCGATGACGGTCTGGAAGGGCGACGAGGAAGTCGACGCCATCTGCACCTCGCTGTTCCGCGAACTGCTGACCTATATGATGGAAGATCCGCGCAACATCAGCTTCTGCATCCATCTGATGTTCTGCGCCAAGAACATCGAGCGGATCGGCGATCACGCCACCAATATCGCGGAAACCGTGTTCTATATGATCGAAGGCCAGCAGATCCTCGACAAGCGCCCGAAAGGCGACATGACGACCTTTACCACCACGGTACCCGGAAACTAAAGAGCGTTTTCGAGCGAAGTGGAGACCGGTTCGCGTGAAGAAAACGTGTCAAAACAAAGAGAGCGTTTTCGAGCGAAGTGGAGACCGGTTCGCGTGAAGAAACGCGTCAAAACACAAGATCAAAACACAAGAGAAGGCTTAAGCACATGAACGCGCGCATTCTGGTGGTGGAGGACGAGGAAGCGCTGACCACGCTGTTGCGGTACAACCTCGATGCCGAAGGCTACGACGTCGAAACCGTCGGGCGCGGCGATGACGCCGACACAAGGCTGAAGGAACGTGTTCCCGACCTGATCGTGCTCGACTGGATGCTGCCGGGCCTGTCCGGGATCGAGCTGTGCCGCCGCCTGCGGGCGCGGCCGGAGACCAGGCAGCTGCCGATCATCATGCTGACCGCGCGCGGCGAGGAAAGCGAACGGGTCAGGGGCCTTGCGACCGGCGCCGACGATTACATCGTCAAGCCGTTCTCGGTGCCGGAGCTGCTGGCGCGGGTGAAGGGTCTGTTGCGCCGTGCCAGCCCCGAACGGCTCGCCACCGTGCTCAGCTATGGCGACATCGAGCTCGATCGCGAGAAGCGCCGCGTCGCGCGCTCGAGCCGTCCGATCGATCTCGGCCCGACCGAATACCGGCTGCTGGAGTTTTTTCTCGAGCATCCGGGCCGGGTGTTCAGCCGCGAGCAGTTGCTCGACAGCGTCTGGGGCCGCGACATCTATATCGACGAACGCACCGTGGATGTGCATATCGGGCGGTTGCGCAAATTGCTCAACCCGGGCGGCGAGCAGGATCCGATCCGCACCGTGCGCGGCGCCGGCTACGCGCTGGACGACCGGTTTGCGAAAGCGGAGTAACGATCATAATAAATGATCGTCGTCCCCGCGAAAAGCGGGGACCCATAGCCACCGATGTTGATTTTGAAACGAGTTGGAGCATCAGCTCGGCATAACCACGAACTTCAGTGGTTATGGGTCCCTGCTTTCGCAGGGACGACCACATCATGATATCTCTCTTACCGCGTCGGCTTCTGCGGCTGGCGGCGGCGGTCGGAGGCCGGCTGATAGGCGATCCGCGAGTGATGCGCGCAATAGGGCAGGCTCTGCAGCGCCTTGCCGCCGCAGAAGAAGAACTCCGAACTTGAGGGATCGCCGATCGGCCAGTGGCAGGTGGCCTCATTCAGTTCCAGCAGCGAGAGCCGCTGGCTCATCGGCACCACATTGTCGTAGGCGATCGGATCCGGCTCCATCTCGACTTCGAACGCATGGGCCAGCGCGGTGTTGCCACGCGATACCGGCCGCGAGACCCGCATCATCGGCTGGGCCGGGCGGGCCTTGCGCTGGCGCGGCGCCGCCGAGGAGGGGCTCTTGGCGCGGCCGGAAAGGCCCAGCCGGTGGACCTTGCCGATCACGGCATTTCGCGTCACATTTCCAAGTTCCGCGGCGATCTGGCTGGCCGAAAGCCCGGCCTCCCAGAGTTTTTTCAATTGCTCGACGCGATCGTCAGACCAGGTCAATACTGTCATCGCACTCTTTCCTTCGCGTCGCGCCGGCCGATCGGGGGCAGCGCTGCGATGCCAAAGCTCTAAAAATCCCTGCGGGCAGAATCCCTTAGCCCTCGCCGGGCGCGGAAAGCGCGCCCGAACGTGTACGCCGAACACTTGGACCTAGAGGATCAGAAACTGCCGCACGAGATGTCGTACCCGACAGCCCAGAGGCTACAATATGGCGTGACTCCGGCGCAAGAGTCCGCGTGGGTGCGTCCACATGTTCCGTCACCTAAGCATTGCAATGGGATTTTTCCACGGCACCGGAAGTTTACGGGGTTTGGGCCCGCTGCGTGCCCGGTTGACAGTTATCGCCGCGCGCATAGAATGGTTCCACGTGCCGCCCCGAAAAGGCGGCACGTTTTGTTTTTCCGGGGCTGGTTGTCGATGCGATCGCGGCAATGCGCGCATCGTGGCCGGTCCTAACCTTCAGTGATCGCCATGACCAAGAGCGCGACGTCGCATCTGCTTCCCGTATTCGCCAGGGTCGATCTCGGCTTCGAGCGCGGCGAAGGCGCGTGGCTGATCGCGACCAACGGCGAGCGTTATCTCGATTTCACCTCAGGCGTCGCGGTCAATGCGCTCGGCCATGCGCATCCGCATCTGGTCGCGGCGCTGCAGGAGCAGGCGACAAAACTGTGGCACATGTCGAACCTGTTCAAGAGCCCGGACGGCGAGCGGCTGGCGGCAAGGCTGTGCGAACAAAGCTTTGCCGACTTCGTGTTTTTCGCAAATTCCGGCGCCGAGGCGATGGAATGCGCGATCAAGGTCACGCGCAAATATCACGCCGCCAAAGGCCACCCCGAGCGCTACCGCATCATTACCTTTGACGGCGCGTTTCACGGACGGACCCTGGCGACGTTGGCCGCGACCGGCTCCGCCAAATACCTCGAAGGCTTCGGGCCGCCGATGGACGGCTTCGATCAGGTGCTGCTCGGCGATCTCGAAGCCGTCAAGAAGGCGATCGGCCCGCACACCGCGGGCATCCTGATCGAACCGCTGCAGGGCGAAGGCGGCGTGCGCGCAGCACCGCATGCGTTCTTCAGGGCATTGCGCGAGTTGTGCGACGACAATGGCCTGTTGCTGATCTTCGACGAGGTGCAGACCGGCATGGGCCGCACCGGCGACCTGTTCGCCTACAAGCGCCTCGGCGTCACGCCGGACGTGATGCCGCTGGCGAAAGCGCTCGGCGGCGGTTTCCCGATCGGCGCCTGTCTGGCGACGGCCGAAGCCGCGGAAGGCATGACCCCGGGTTCGCACGGGTCGACCTTCGGCGGCAATCCGCTTGCGGTCGCAGCCGCCAACGCGGTGCTGGACGTCATGCTGAAGCCCGGCTTCTTCGAGCATGCGCAGAAGATGTCGCTGCTTTTGAAACAGAAGCTGGCCTCGGTGGTCGATCGCCACCCGGGCGTGCTCGCCGAGGTGCGCGGCGAGGGACTGCTGATCGGTTTGAAGGCGGTGGTGCCGTCGGGCGATCTGGTGGCGGCGTTGCGCAACGAGAAGCTGCTGACGGTCGGCGCCGGCGAAAACGTGGTGCGGTTCCTGCCGCCGCTGATCGTAACCGAGGCGGAGATCGAGGAATCCGTAACACGCTTGGAGCGCGCCTGCGTGGCGCTTTCCGGCGATCAGTTGAAACGGGCGGCGGGGCAATGAGCAAAGCGCTGCGCCATTTTCTCGATCTCAGCGAGCTTCCGACCAAAGAGTTGCGCAACATGCTCGCCTTGAGCGTCGCCATGAAGGCGAAGCTGAAGGCGCATGCCAAGCCGGAAAGGCCGCTCGAAGGCAAGACGCTGGCGATGATCTTCGAAAAGCCCTCGACCCGCACCCGGGTGTCGTTCGACGTCGGCATGCGCCAGCTCGGCGGCGAATCGATCATGCTGACCGGTGCGGAAATGCAGCTCGGCCGCGGCGAGACCATCGCCGACACCGCGCGGGTGTTGTCGCGTTATGTCGATGCCATCATGATCCGTATTCTCAACCACGATGCGCTGCTCGAACTCGCCGCGCACGCCACCGTGCCGGTTATCAACGGGCTGACCCGGCGGTCGCATCCCTGCCAGGTGATGGCGGATCTGATGACGTTCGAGGAGCATCGTGGCCCGATCGAGGGCCGCACCGTGGCGTGGACCGGCGACGACAACAACGTGCTGGCGTCGTGGGCGCATGCGGCGGAGCGTTTCCGTTTCAATCTCCGCGTCGCGACGCCGCCGCAGCTCGCGCCGAACAAGTCGATGAAGGACTGGATCAAGGCGACGCAGGCGCCGATCGTGCTCGGCAACGATCCGGAAGCAGCAGTCCGCGGCGCCGATTGCGTGGTCACCGACACCTGGTTCTCGATGGGCGACAAAGACGGCGAACACCGCCACAATTTGCTGAAGCCGTATCAGGTCAACGCCAAGCTGATGTCGCTGGCGAAGCCCGACGCGCTGTTCATGCATTGCCTTCCCGCCCATCGCGGCGACGAAGTCACCGACGAGGTGATCGACGGCCCGCAGTCGGTGGTGTTCGACGAGGCCGAAAATCGCCTGCACGCGCAAAAGGGTATTTTGGCGTGGTGTTTTGAGACGGTGGCGTAGCGGCATCGCTCGATAGGATGCATCGGCGGATTTTCGATCGTCATGCCCGCGCAAAAGCGCGAAGCGCGTCTTCGCGCTAGATGTCCCGGGCATCCACGTCTATCTGAACTGCAAGCAAGCAAGACGTGGATGGCCGGAACAAGTCCGGCCACGACGCAGAAGAGGCCCTTTCGTTCCGCGCCCGCCGACCCCAGATAAAGCGCCATGACTTCACAATCCCCCGACACCAAAATCTCCATTGAAACCCCGATCCGTGCGCCCTCAGCGGTTCCGGTCGACGACGCGGTGCTGCCGTTCGAGGTCGCATCCCTCGATCTGCGCGGCCGCTTGACCCGGCTCGGCCCCGCGCTCGACGACGTCCTGACCAGGCACGATTATCCGGCGCCGGTCGGCAAGCTGCTCGGCGAGGCGATCGTGCTCACGACGCTGCTCGGCTCGTCGCTGAAATTCGAGGGCCGCTTCATTCTGCAGACCCAGACCGACGGCCCGGTGTCGTTTCTGATCGTGGATTTTCAGGCGCCGGACCGTTTGCGCGCCTATGCGCGCTTCGATGCGAAGCGGCTCAAAGACGGCCAGGATTCAGGTGCGCTGCTGGGACAAGGCCATCTCGCCATGACCATCGATCAGGGACCGGACATGAGCCGCTACCAGGGGCTGGTGGCGCTCGAAGGCGGCACTCTCGAAGACGCCGCGCATGAATATTTCCTGCGCTCGGAACAGATTCCGACCCGGGTGCGGCTTGCGGTCGGCGAAGAATGGCGCGGCGGTGGCGAAGGCCCAAAACACCAATGGCGCGCCGGCGGAATGCTGCTGCAATTTCTTCCCAAAGCGCCGGAGCGGGCGCGGCAGGCTGATTTGCATCCGGGCGACGCGCCGGAGGGCAGCGTCACTCACACGGTGGCGGAAGACGACGCATGGATCGAAGGCCAGTCGTTGATCTCGACCGTCGAAGATGTCGAACTGATCGATCCCGATCTTTCGGGCGAGCGGCTGTTGTACCGGCTGTTTCACGAGCGCGGCGTCCGCGTGTTTCACCCGCTGCCGCTGCGCGCGCAATGCTCCTGCTCGCGCGAGGCTGTCGCCTCGATGCTCGCGAGCTTCGCGCCAAAAGACCGCGCCGACATGGTGAAGGACGGCAAGGTGATCGTGACCTGCGAGTTCTGCAGCTCGGTCTACGACTTCACGCCGCAGGAAGCTGGCGTGGAGTAGGGGAACGACGCGCTACCCCTCATTGCGAGCGGAGCGAAATCCTGCAACGCCACTAGGACTAGAGGCTGGGAATGGCCCGACTACACCAAGGCTTCGTCCAGCCCCCTTTGCAAAAATATTTCCGTTCTCGGCTGACCCAAATCACTTCTATATCCCCCCGTCCCGCCCCTCAGAGGGGCGGCTCGCGATCGTCACGGACGCGGGGCGGGATGCGGTGGACGCTGATGGCGCGCTTGACGAACT
>Ga0209331_1000549_pt1 | contig 13499 bp, 13 predicted proteins | sample JacPinW_OM3H0_M3_FD_187971 | JGI IMG/M metagenome (GOLD analysis project Ga0209331, IMG submission 187971) | Forest soil microbial communities from Algoma, Ontario, Canada - Jack Pine, Ontario site 1_JW_OM3H0_M3 (SPAdes) (version 2) | ecosystem: Environmental > Terrestrial > Soil > Boreal... | reverse complement strand
GGTGATTTCCTTCCGCGATCCCGCCGGCAATCGAGTGGAGGCGTTCTACGGGGGGCAGATCGCCGATGAGCCATTCCGCCCGACACGGCATATTGGGGGCTTCCGTACGGGGACGCAGGGCGTGGGACATGCAGTCACGATGGTGCCCGACATCGACACGGCACTTAATTTCTATCGCGACCTGCTGGGCTTTCGAATCACTGACTTCATGGGCCCGCCGGTGTCCCTGTATTTCATGCACGTCAACACCCGCCATCATAGTCTCGCTATTGCTCAGGGATCGCGCAGCCGCATGCACCATCTCATGATGGAATTTTACTCTCTCGACGATGTTGGCCAGAGCTATGATATTGCCCAGCGCGAAGACCGGGTCGCGGTGAAGTTCGGTCGGCATCCGAACGATTTCATGACGTCGTTCTATATGCATACGCCTTCTGACTTTCTGATCGAGCATGGATGGGGTGGCCGGGAAGTCGGCTCCGGCTGGCAGCCGGTCGAATTGAAATCCGTCGGCAGTTTTTGGGGGCACCAGGGGCTGTTCGAGTCGTTGGGTGAAGGACCGCCGCCGCCAGACGCGCCGCCGATGCCGGCTCCCGAACCGAGCCACGCACCGCTGCAGGTGATAGACGGCAATTACGAGCGTATGAGCGGCGTTTGCCCCTGGTGGGATGCGGTGAAGCGCAACAGTAGATCGGTCCCAGTTTAAAGGTTGCTATCCAAATTCTTGATCATTGGCAGAACCAGCCGATGTTCGGTCGCCGCCGCGGGCGCGCTAGGTTTGCGCGAGCTCGACCGTGCCATAAAGGCCGGCGCTATTTCGAGTCGCACCCAACTCAGCCACTCGATCATGGCGATTGAGATAGAAGTTCATGGAAAAACGTAGGGAACTATTCGAGACCGAGCTGGCCGAAATTCGAGAAGAGCTTCGTCGGCTCGGTGTCCGTCCCAGGGAGAGCTCGCAACAATCAGCCGCTATACAGAAGGAGCTGCTTGAAGAGTGGCAGCAGGCCGGTCGCCATTGGCTTGGTCGCATGCAGTCGGAAATGGCTCTCTGGGCGGAGCTAGGGTCCAAGCTGGCAACGACACGATCTGCTACGGAGGCGTTCGATGCCTACGCTAGATGCGTGCAACAGATGAAAATGAGCGCGGAGGACGGACAGCGTTTACTCAAGGACTTCCAATCCGCGACACAGAAGGCTTTGAGGCGGACGAGCAGCTAGCATTTGGAATCTTGGGCCAGAGATGGTTAGAAACAAGTTAGGCGAACCGCTGTCGATTCATAGGAGAGGGAGAAGGTGCTCAGGAGCGACAGTGCACTCAAGTGCCGAAATTGTACCAAACAAAGAGGAACTCAGGAACGATGTCTCCAATCCACAGTTGAGGGTTTATATAGCCCCCCAAAGCCCCACCGCTCTGCCCACTCTGCCCATGGTACAGCCGGCGGAGGGCGTATGGGCCGCTCTGCTACCGCAGCAAATACGTCCGTGACACAAGGATCGATGCGTCAATGCTTGCGCCATCATTGGCGGTCGCAGCCGAAGGACGAGCCTTGAGCTCAGGTGTTGCGCAACCGGCGCTCCCACAGTTTTTCGGCAGTGGTGTTGCGGCCGGCTCGGTTGCGCAGTTGCCTGCGCCACATAAGCCTAGCGCGCTGATTGGCTCGGTGACCCCCATCACGGAGAACGTACGCTCTGCTGTATCGAACAGCTTCTCAAGGGCATTGGTTGGACGGACGCAGCCAATGCTGTTGCAATCGGCTAGTGCTTGTGTAGCAGGGAGGAAAAGCGCGAGAGCGCCGACGAATGAGAGCCGATGCATTGGGCAGATCCCTGGTCGACTACCTCAAAAGTTAGCAAAACTCGCCCGCTCCTGACTGACTCCCTCAAGAAATGGTTTACGAGCAGTAAAGGCTTTTGTTCGAGGCGTGATCTGACTTCTGCGTTGACCCGAACGCCCCCAGCCGCTGCGGAACAGGCGCGTTACGCAAATAGCGCGTGCGACTGCGCAGACAGCTTCTTACTGGCCCCCTGCGAGGGGTTCGCCGCGTTGCTGATGAGGCTAGGCTGCACGAAAGTCAGACTTCTCGGGTCCGTGCGTCATCGGCTACGGCTCCTCACCTTCCCGATGCGGGCCGGCGGCGGCAAAGCCGTTCCGGTCCCAGCTTCCGATGCGATCCCTTTCCACGTGAAGTGGCCTTCGACCCCGGCGGGACGACAATGCCTCGCATAGCGGCATTGCACATGTTGCGTTCGACCATGAAAACAGTCTGCGCTCCCGCGAGTTCATCATTTCGTGGCTCAATCACACACCCCACGCACCCGCTGTGTACGCTTCGTGTTCGGCAGCACTGCCGCCTCACGCAACACTCGCTTCCAGGCGGCCCGCTAAGCCTTACCTGGGCCGGACTTGCACCGGCTGATCGCGCCAGCTTTGCCTGGCGCCTTCCGTCATTCGATCACCTCGTCGGCAGATGCCTGCAACGGTAAAGCCGAGAGCCTTCGCGGTTCTCATATTGATCATCAGCTCAAACTTGGTCGGCCGCTGCAGAGGGTGTTCTCAGGTGGCGGCTTCAGCAACACCCTTCCACTTCCTGCGCCAGCCGAGCAAGCCGATCAGGCCGAAGCCTGTGGCGAAGAGCGGGAGAGCGGCTGGCACGGGCGTCGAGGTCGGGATCGGCTGCGTCAGGAAGACCCCCGAATCAATGGCGCAAGCGGCCGGGTCTGCGAGCAATCGCGAAGCTGTCCGTGTTCGATCACCCGGCATGATGGTTCGGGGAGAACGGTTGATGCTCGAGCGACCCGTTACGGGCCGCCAACGCATTGCGAGTTGCTGGAGAGAGGGACGGCCGCATACTCTGAAGCTTGGGTTCGCCTTGCAGATGTGAGAATCCAAGGTAAGGAGATCAAATGGCAGTGCCCCCTAGCCGATCCCGCTCCGGATCTGGTTTATCCCGCCGTCTCTTCTCGCTTTGCTGCACGTTCGGGATCGCGATCTTCTCGTTGGCGATGCCTGCTGGGCGCGCGTTGTCGGAAAGCAAGGGCAAAAAGATCGCGTTCCTGCAAACGCTCGCGATCCATCCATATGTCGCTGCGACGACGAAGTCGTTTCGTACGCGCGCACAGGCGCTGGGGATGGACATCACGTTCCTCACCAGCATGCTAGACGCTGCGCTGCAAGCGCAGCAACTGGATGACGCGATCGCCAGGAAGTTCGACCTTCTTGTGGTGGTGCCCACTTCCGAACAGGCAATAGTGCCGGCGCTGGTGCGGGCCAAGGAGGCAGGCATCCCGGTGATCATCGTCAACAATACACCGAAGGACGGCACCCAGGATCTCTATCTCAGCTTCGTCGGCCAGGATCAGACCGAGATGGGCCGTCTCGCCGGCGAAGCCATGCTCAAGGCGCTCAGGGACAGCGGCCGGGATGGGGGCAAAGTCGCGATGATTACGGGCGCACTTCAGCAAGGCATCGCCCCACGGCGGGTGAATGGATTCCGCGAAGCCGTCAAAGCCAATCCCAAGGTGGAGATCGTCGCCGTCGAAGACGCGCGCTGGGACACTGCGACCAGCGAGCGCATTGCCGGCCAACTCTATGCGCGATTCGCGGCGAGCGGAGGCCTCGATGCGATCTACGGCATGGCGGATAACCAGGCCGCTGCCGCCATTCGTGCGGCGGAAGCAGCGAACATTGCAGTGGGCGGCAAGCCGAAGCAACTCGTCGTAGTCGGCGGCAATTGCCTGAAGGAAGGGATCGACGCGGTCAAGGCTGACAAGATGCAGGCGACGGTCACCCAAATACCGACCGACCTCGGTGTCCGGGCCGCCGATGCGATCGACGCGTACTTCGGCGGTAAAAAGCTGCCGAAGGAAGACCTGCAGCCGCTCGCAACAATCACGAAGGCCAATGTGGCGCAATGGGAGGGGCCCTGCACGTACTGATGGCGCGCCACTATCGGGTGCGGTGGCTCTGATTGCTTGGAGGCCGTATTGCAGGAGGTCCTATCAGTCCAGGGCATCAACAAGGCCTACCCGGGAGTCACGGCACTCCGCGATGTCTCATTCTCGCTTCGTCGGGGCGAAATACGCGCCCTTTGCGGCGAGAACGGCGCCGGCAAGAGCACGCTGGTCAAGATATTGATGGGAATTACCCAGCCGGACAGCGGCTCGATTGCAATCAATGGTCAAATGCAAGTCGTGCGCGAACCGCAGCAGGCGCAGGCTGCGGGGCTCGGACTGGTGGCGCAGGAGCTGAGCCTCGTGCCCCATCTCTCCATCCTGGACAACATCTGGCTTGGCAGCGCCGAATTGCCGTTCCTGCATCGACGTGCCGAATTCCGCACACGCGCCCGACAGGCACTGGCAATGCTGGGACTTGCCGATTGGGATCTCGATCAGCCGGTCAGTTCACTTTCGATCGGTCAGCGCCAGCTGATCGAAATCGCGCGCCTGCTGGCCCGAGACGCTCGTGTGCTCATCCTGGACGAGCCGACCGCTACACTGTCCGACGCCGACATAACGCGCATCCTCGCAATTCTCAAAAACCTGCCCGCGCAAGGCCGTTCGATCATCTACATCACGCACCGGCTGGGCGAGGTATTCGAACTCTGCGACTCAGTCACTGTCTTGCGCAACGGGCAGCATGTTGCGACCGCGCCGGTCAAGGAGGTCACGCGCGAGCATCTGGTCGAACAAATGCTCGGACGCTCGTTCGAAGACATGTACCCGAAGCCAGCGGAGCGGTCGGACGAAGGTCTTCGAATGCTGGTCGAAGACCTCAACGTACCAGGCGCGCTGCACAAGTTTTCCATGGTTGCACCGCGCGGGCGCATCGTCTGCATTGCCGGGCAGATCGGCTCCGGCGCAAACTTGGTGACGCGGGCCCTCGCCGGCCTCGTCTCCTCGGCCACGGGCAAGGTGACCGTGGATGGCCGCCCGCTGCGTATCGGCTCGGTTGCGCATTGTGTGGCACGCAACGTGCTGTTCATCTCCGATGACCGCGCGGCCGAAGGCTTGTTTCCACACATGACGGTGCTGGACAATCTGGTTGCCATTCGCCTCGATGCGTGCAGGCACAGGGGCGTGCTGTCCTGGCCGAAGTTGCGCCAGCTGGGCACGCGGCTAGCCGAGCGTGTCGGGATAGACCGCCAGCGGCTCGGCTCGAAGTCGATCACGCTCAGCGGCGGCAACCAGCAGAAGCTGTTGTTCGGGCGCGCAGTGGGGAGCGCGCAGCCGAGTGTATTGCTGATGAACGAGCCGACCCGCGGAATTGACGTCGGCGCGCGCGCCGAGATCTATCGAATCATGCGAGAATTGTGTGACCTTGGGTGGGCGCTGATCATGACGTCATCCGATCTCGAGGAGGTCGTCGGGATCGCCGATATCGTGATCACGCTCTATCGCGGCCGCGCGATTGCGCGCTACCAGGGAGACGGCATCGTCATGTCGTCGATCCTCGCCGATATCACGCATCCCCCGCAGGCCACCGCATGACGGAGCGATCGTCGGGGGGACAGAATTATGCCGTCGCGGTAGCGGCCGATGTACTGCGCGCTCGCTCCCACCGGTCGCGCCTGCTCTCCTGGGCACAGGCCATTGGCGTCGTCGCCCTGCTGGCTGTCACTCTCGGAACGCCCGGCTTTCTCGCCGGCCCAAGTGTTCTGTCGCTGCTCACGACGGTGTCCTTCATCGGCTGCGTGGCAATCGGCATGACGCTCATTACGATCAGCGGCAACATCATGTCGTTTGCACTCGGCGCCACCGTTGGTGTAACCGCCATGGTGTTCATCCTGGCATGCAACTGGCTCGGCTTCGGTCCGGGTCTTCTTGTCGGCCTGCTGTTCGGCTCGCTCATTACCGGCCTGCAGGGGTTGCTGATTGGCTGGGTTCGCGCCAACCCGATCATCGTCAGTATTGCCGCCCTGGCTCTGATCTACGGGGTTACGCAGGCATTCGCAGAGAAAGGGACCGTCTACGCCGAGCCCGGCATCGTCCCCGCGATGGTGAAGGGCAAGGTTGCCACCGTCCCGATCGAGTTCATTGTGTTTCTCCTCTCCACCCTCATCGCGCAATTCATCCTCTCAGCCACCCGGTTTGGGCGAAACCTGTTCATGGTGGGTTCGAGCTTCCGAGCCGCCGAGGCCGTCGGTGTAAGCACCTGGCGCACAGTCACCGGAGCTTATGTGTGGGCCGGCGGCTTCACCGCGCTCGCCGGCATCATGCTCGCAATCCGCTACGACTCTGCCAACATGGATTATGGCGTCGCCTACGACTACGACGCCATTGCTGCTGTCCTGGTCGGCGGTACTGCGATCGGCGGCGGTGAGGGATCGGCGCTGCGGACCTTTGCCGGTGCGATGGTCATAGCGGCCGTACAGGTCATGCTGCTGCTCAACGGGCTGCGGCAGGAGTGGCAATATCTTGCCGCCGGGCTGATCGTGCTCGCGGTCATTATGCTGCAGACGCGCGGAAGCGGAAGATGACGTTGCGGCATCATCTCAGCGGCCCGCACGGACGGCCGTTCGCGGTGCTGCTGGCTTGCACCATCCTGCTCGCCGTTGTGGATGGCGGACAAGGCCGGTTTCTCAGCGCAGCGACTGCCTACAGCAGCCTTCAGACATTCGCGACCATCAGCTTGGTAACCCTGGGGCTTGGGCTCACAATGATGATCCGCGAATTCGACCTGTCGGTGGTCGGGATGTATGGTATGGCGGGCTGTATCGCTGTGCTCACCGGCACGCAGCATCCCTGGTTCGGGCTTTGGCTGGCCCTGGGAATCGGCGCGGCTGCCGGTGTCATTCAGGGAATCATAATATTGCGTCTGCACCTCTCGTCGGTCGGCGTCACCCTCGGTGGACTGCTGATCTTTGTCGGTATCGCTTTCGTGCTGACCGAAAGCCGCGCGCTGCCCTACGACAATCTCAGCGTGGCCCTCGCGCTCAATGAGCGGATTGCCGGGGTCTTCTCAATCCGCAGTATCGTTGCCCTAGTTTTCTTCGTCGGTGCCGCGGCAATCTTTGCGTGGACGCGTCTTGGCAGCGAGATCATCGCGATCGGCGGCGATCGCCGCGCCGCCATTACGGCCGGCGTGAAGGTGGATCCGCTGGTGATCGGGATCTTTGCGTTTTCCGGACTCTGTGCTGCCCTCTCAGGGGTTCTGCTCAGCTATAGCCTGGCCTCGGCTTCGCCCGCGGGTTTATCGGACGTCATCGCCCCTGCCGCGGCAGGAGCGATACTTGGCGGGGTCTCCCTCGGAGGTGGCTCCGGTCGGCCGCTCGGGATTGCTGCTGGCGCGCTGACCTTGGCAGTGCTGCGGTCCGGCCTCAATGCCGTGGGTGCGCCACCCTTCGTGAACGATATCACGATGGCTACGGTCCTGCTGACCGTGGCAGTGCTCGATGGCCCTTATCTGGCGCGCCGATTGATCCTGGTTCGACAAAGATTTCATGCGGCGACGAATGCGTGATGGAACGGTTTGAGCTTACTGGCACAGTGCGGCGGTTGCGCCTCTGCATCGCCACGTCCTACAACTTGGGTATCGGCAGCCTGCGAGGAGATCGACATGGTCAGGGCAGTGGTAGGCTTGATTGCTACGCTGGGGTTGTTGTTTTTCATTCCTGCCAACGCGAATGCCGATCCAAAAGGCAAAAAGATTGCGTTTCTCGTCACGTCGCCGACGCACCCCTTCATCGCGACCCTGAGCAAGACCTTCATTGCCAAGGCGAACTCGTATGGCATGGAGGTAAACACGGTCAGTCAGCATTTTGATGCGGCGTTGCAGGCGCAGCAGGTCGATGACGCCATTGCGCGCAAGTTTGACATGCTGGCCATCATCGCCGGCTCCGAGCAGGCGATCGTGCCGGCCCTAATCCGCGCCAAGCAGGCAGGTGTGCCCGTCGTCCTGGTCAATTCCCCGCCTCGCGATGGCTCGGAAGATCTTTACCTCAGTTTCGTCGGTGAGGATCATGTTGAGCTGGGCCGTATCACCGGAGTATCGGTGCTGAACGCGCTCAAGGAGGGCGGCCGCGACGGGGGCAAAATCGCGGCCATCACCGGCTCTCTGCAGGAGGGCGTGGGCCCGCGCCGCCTGACTGGCTTCCGCGAAGCGATCAAGGTCAATCCGAAGGCCCAGATCGTCGCGGTGGAGGATGCCAAGTGGCAGACCGACCTCAGCGAACGCATTGCTGGACAGTTGTTCGCGCGCTACGCCGCCGAGGGCGGCCTCGACGTCATTTACGGCATGGCCGACAACCAGGCCGCCGCCATCGTGCAGTCCGCCAAGGCAGCAGGCATTCCGCTCGGCATCGAGAAGGGCAAGCTGATAGTGGTCGGTAGCAACTGTCTAAAGCAAGGCATTACAGGCATAAAGGCCGGCGAGCAGTACAGCACCGGGACACAGATCCCGACCCGGACGGGGCTCAAGGCCGCCGAGATGATCGCCGACTACTTCGACGGCAAGATGCTGCCGAAAAACGAGATTCTTCCAGTCGAAACGATCACGAAGGCAAACGTCGCGCAATGGGAAGAGGCCTGCTCCTATTGATTGGGGCGATGCGGTCCAGCCGAACGACGCAACCAACGAAAAGAGGGACAGCTCGATGACCGAGGCGGCATCCCAAGGCGACGCCGAGTTCTTCAAGCAACGAGGGTTTGGCCTGCGGATCGGCTTTGGTGAACGACCGGCGCTGCTGGTCATCGACATGCTGAAGGCTTTCACCAATCCAAAGATGATGCTCGGCGCTAACCTCGACAACGAGATCGAGGCGATCAAGCCGCTCCTTGCCGTCGCGCACGACCGCGGCATCCCGGTGATTTTTTCGACCGTGATCTACAACGACGTCGATCTCAAGGATGCCGGCATCTGGGCCCTCAAGCAGAAGGGCGTCGTGACGTTGAAGGCTGACAGCGAGGGTGTAGAGATCGATCCGCGGCTCGATTTTCGCAAGAGCGACAGCCTGCTGGTGAAGAAATATGCCTCGTGCTTCTTCGGGACCGATCTTGTGTCGCGGCTGCTGAGCCGGCGCGTCGACACGGTCGTCATTACCGGCTGTACCACCAGCGGCTGCGTCCGCGCCACGGCGGTTGATGCCGTGCAGACGGGGCTGCGACCCATGGTCGTGCGCGAGGCGGTCGGCGACCGCTCGGCCTCGGCGCACGAGCAGAGTCTGTTCGATCTCAACGCAAAATACGCCGACGTGGTCTCGCTCGAAGAGACTCTGCAGTACTTGCGGACCGTCGGCCACAATGCGAACGCATAAGCTCCATCCAGGGAAACAGATACATGTCGCAAGCGCCGGTGCCCCCGCAGGAGCAAGATCGATATGCGTACTCGGCGATCGTGGACCGCAAGCCATTGCGCTGGCCCGACGGCGCACGCGTGGCGGTATGGGTCATTCCCAATATCGAGCACTTCCTGTTCGATCGGCCGTCCACGTCGGTATCCGCGGTGACCGCATCCCTCGTTCCCGACGTGCTGAACTATTCCTGGCGCGACTACGGCGTGCGCGTCGGCATCTGGCGGATGATGGACATCATGGAAAAGCATGGCGTCAGAGGCACCGTTGCGCTGAACTCCGACGTATGCCGCCACTATCCCCGCATCATCGAAGCGGGCAAGCAGTTGAGCTGGGAATGGATGGGCCATGGCAACAACAATTCCACGCTGATCAACCGCCAGTCGGAGGACGAAGAGAGGCAACTGATCAAGGGCGTCATCGACACCATCAAGACCAGCACCAGCCGGCAGCCGCGGGGCTGGCTCAGCCCGGCGCTGAGCGAATCCCACCGCACGCTCGATATCCTGGCCGAGAACGGCATCCAATACGTCGGCAACTGGGTCAACGACGAGCAGCCCTACCCGATGCGGGTGAAGAGCGGGTCAATGCTGTCGATGCCGTACTCCATCGAGCTTAACGACATTCCGGTATTCCTCGAGCAGGGACAGGCGCCGGAAACGTTCGGCCAGATGATCTGCGATCAGTTCGACGTGCTCTACGAGGATGGCGCAAAGACCGGACGGGTGATGTCTATCTGCCTGCACCCCTTCCTGATTGGGCATCCCCACCGCAGCAAATATTTCCATCAGGCTCTCGCTCATATAAAGTCGCGCCAGGAGGTCTGGGTGACAACCGGCGGCGAGATCAACGACTGGTATCGCAAGGAATATCTGGACAAATGACGGCAGGGAAACTTATGCGACGGACATCCTGCGTAATTTCATCGCACTCGGGCCGCGGGTGACCATGTCAATCTTTGCCGTCAACCATCTTTGTCGAGAAGTTCTGCGCAATCATGCCTTCCGCGCCGCAATGCAGTCCGATCCAGCGAAGGCGCTGGCCGCAGTTGATCTCACTGATGAGGAGAGGGGAAACCTGCTCGCTGGCGATGTGGGCGCTCTCTATCGCATGGGCGTCAATGCTTTCCTCATGAACTACTTGGCGCGTTTCGAAGTCTGCGGACTCAACACCGAAACCTACAACCAGCGCATGCGCGCGGTGAAGGTAGACGAGATCGGGCGCCCAGTGCCGTGATCGGGTCCGCAGGTCGCCGATGGCGCAAGTCGCGCCTTGCCGAATGGATGCTACAGCAGGATGCGATGACGATCCGATTGCCATGCCCGCGCTTGTCGCGAGCATGCCGATCAGGCTGGCACAGCGGGCGTCCAACTGAGCCAGATGGCTGGGACAGGCCGGCCATGATGACCGGCATGGGAGCGAATAAAATTCATCGTGAGCTAGTTGAGCGCTAAAAGGTTGCGTGTCATGGCGCAGATTGTTGCCGGCTTCGGCGTTCCTCATACTCCAATCTTTCCTCATTTCGCGAAGCGCGACGGTCCAGATTGCGAGATCACAAGGTTGTTTGCTGCCCAGAAGGAGCACCTCGCGGCCACCCGGCCGGATTTGATCCTCATGTTCGACACCGACCATCTCAACACATTCTTTCTCGACAACCTGCCGATCTTCGCTGTCGGTATCGACAAGAGCTTCAAGGCCCCGAATGACGAGCCGAGAGACGTGCCGAACTATATCGTGCCATCCATGTCCGACGTCGCCGCACACATTCGATCGGCGCTGGTTGCGGCCGGTTTCGACGTCGGCATGACGCAAAATTATTCGGTCGATCATTCCGTAACCGTGCCTCTTCATTTTCTCACGCCGGACATGAAGGTGCCGGTTATTCCTTTCTTCGTGAGCGGCCACGTGCCTCCCCTGCCGTCGGCACAGCGTTGCCATGCAATTGGCCAGGCGGTCGCGCGTGCGATTGAAGCCTGGCCCGCACCATTGCGGGTCGTGATCATGGGCAGCGGCAGCTTCTCGCTCGAGGTCGGCGGCCCGCGGATGGCGCCCGGGCGCTCCGATGGAGTACCGGACCCGGACTGGGCCATGCGCGTTATCAAGTACCTCGAGGAGCAAGACCTCGATCGGCTGATGACTGAGTCGACCGAGCACCAGCTACTGAAAGCTGGCAACGTCGGCGGCGAGCTTTTGAACTGGATCGCCATGCTAGGGGCGATCGGCAACCGCAAGCCGACCTACGTCGCGCCGCAAATGCAGAACGGGCACGCCTATGGCGTCTGGCGCTGGGATTAGCCGCAAGCGTCGCGAGCCCGCTTAAGTCCCTGTGGCACGTGAAAGCGCAATATTTTGCGTCATGGCCAGGACAAGCGCGGCCATGACGACGAACCTAGTTTCATCCTTAGAACATCGGATAAGCCGGGTTCAGACCGAGCCCAAACTCGCTTCTGCCGAAGTTTTCGGCCGGCACATCCCAGTTCATGACGACATGCGAAGAAATCGCATGCACGTCGCGCCAGCAACGCTGTACGGAATTCCCATCCATCAGCCCGCTCGATCCGCTGATCTTGACCAGCGCGTCCATGGCCTCGCGCAGCATCTGCATGCCGTAGGTGAAGTCCCGGCGCAGCAGGGTTCGTGTCTCCATCGACATGCCCGTGTAGTTCTCGCGGGCAAGAGCAAGCGCCCGCCGCGCCAACAGTTCCGCCGCATCGATCTGCGCTGCGATCTCGGCGACCCGTATCTGCACTGGTACGTGCTGCGCAATCGCGAGCTGGGTATAGGTCAGATACCGTTTGCGCGTCCATTGCACAAAATCTTCGTAGGCGCCGCGCGAGAGACCGAGTGCCGGCCCAAGCAGCGCATAAGTATGGACTGCGATGAACGGCGTCCGGTAGATCGGGTTCGTATTGAGTTTCGACCCGGGTGAGCAGGCATCGCGTAGGGTCGAAAACGACACGCTGCGATGCTCAGGTACGAAGACATTGTCGAGCACCGAGGTGGTCGAGCCGCTTCCTCTCAGCCCCGCACAATACCAGGTATCCTCCTGCTTCACGTCCGACACTGGCACCAGGAAAAGCCGCATATCGGGATGATCCTCGCTCTGACGAAAAACCAGGCCGCCGATCATGATCCATTGCGAATGGCGCAACCCGCTGCACCAGGACCAGGAGCCGTCAAGTAGATACCCCCCGCTGGCCTCAGAGACTTTTCCTGTCGGCGCGGCCGAGGTAGCGATGCACGCGGCACTGTCTCGGCTCCAGACATCGTGTTGTGCCTCTTCCGGGAAATGCGCCAGGATGCAGGCATGGTCCGCGAGATAGTTCAGACACCAAGCGGATGATCCGCACGTAGATTTGCCGAGCTCGACCGCGATATCGAACGCGACCTCGTGGTCGTATTCGTAACCGCCCCAGCGTTTCGGCTGCAGTGTATGGATCAATCCGGAGGCAAGGTATTCTTCAACCGACTCCCACGGAATGTTCCGGTCGCGCTCGGCCTTCACGGCGCGCTCACGCAGCTTGGGCGCCAACGCGCGCGCGCGGGCAATGAGTTCATCGGCAGTCGGGATATTGCCGGACTCTGCGGCCGGCCTCAGTTCGGCGAGGGTCATGACGTTTCCTCTACAATGATCAATGCCGCGGCGGCTTTGCTGTATGCGCGGACCGCGCAAGCAGATGCGGCCGCGCGCATCCTGCCACAGCTTCTCGGCCGCGTGCAGCGAGCCAAGCGCACGCGCAACGGCCCGGAAGTCGGAAGTCGTAGATGGAAAAGCACTCGGCAATTTCCGTGTAGTAGAGGGCGCCTGACTGGACAGGCGGATCGCTGCCGGCACCCCAAAATTGGATTTGGCAGCGGCCCCGCGATTTCCGAAGCATCATATTGGTTGGTGAGGGTCAAGTCAGGGCCCCTGTTGCGGTGCGGGATTCTGCTCTGGCTGAGGAACGTTTCGGGTCAGACTCTTGCTGTTAGCGGCTCCTCGTTCCTTGCATTTTTGATGTCTGCATGACCTCCAGCACCCGACATTAATGATGCACGTCGGCAATTCTCGTTGGTGCCAACTGCGGACTCATGCACTGCAGCAAAGTACGTGCTCTATTCGAGACCTCATCGGCAAGCGCGAGCAGCGAGACTGGCGGTTTAGCTCCTGCCCATCGTGAGGGCCTGAACAGCACCTACTTCTTCACTCACCGCCGCAGTAGTTTTTGCC
>Ga0209331_1000548_pt1 | contig 13507 bp, 13 predicted proteins | sample JacPinW_OM3H0_M3_FD_187971 | JGI IMG/M metagenome (GOLD analysis project Ga0209331, IMG submission 187971) | Forest soil microbial communities from Algoma, Ontario, Canada - Jack Pine, Ontario site 1_JW_OM3H0_M3 (SPAdes) (version 2) | ecosystem: Environmental > Terrestrial > Soil > Boreal... | reverse complement strand
GGGTCGCCGGCGGCGTGGTGATGCTGCGCATCATCGAGATCGAGGACCAGAATCAGCAATGGCTGGGGGTCGCCGACATCATGCGCGCCGAGGCGCATGAGGACGCCAATGCCGCGCTCGATCGCGCCGCCGGCCGCGCCAACGGCATCGCCGCCATCACGCCCGAGCGGGTGATCCGCGAGGGCGACCCGACCGAGCAGATGCTCGATGTCATCGAAAACGACGTCGATATCGCGCTGCTCGTGCTCGCCGCCAATCCGGGGCCGGAAGGCCCGGGTCCGATCATCAGCATGATGGCCAACACGGTCGGATCGTTCCCGATCCCCGTCACCATCATTTCCGGCGATTTGAGCGACGAGGATATCGACGGACTTTCCTAGCCGTCGTCCCGGCCTTGAGCCGGGACCCATACGCCGAGACCTATCGCTTTGGCAGGCGGGGAGACGGCTTATGCAACAACGGAGGGCTGTGGTTATGGGTCCCCGCGTTCGCGGGGACGACTGGCATGGGAGCCATCCCGCCCCTTGATCGTGCATCCGCAGTCGCCATCTGCTAAGGGATAGCCACGCGCCGGCCTTGAACCGGCGACGCCGGAGAAAGCCATGTTTATTCAGACCGAAGCCACCCCCAATCCCGCCACCCTGAAATTCATTCCGGGCCGCACGGTGCTCGATGCCGGCACCTTGGAATTTACCAGCCGCGAGGCCGCCGCGCGCTCGCCGCTCGCCGAAAAACTGTTCGCCGTGCCCGGCGTCACCAGTGTGTTTTACGGCTCGGATTTTGTCACCGTGACGAAAGATGAGAGCGACTGGCAGCACTTAAAGCCCGCAATCCTCGGCGCCATCATGGAGCACTACATGTCCGGCGCTCCGCTGTTGGCCGACGGGACGGTTGCAAGCGACGAGGCCGCCGACGAAGAGGACGAGTTCTTCAGCGACGATGACGCCGAGACGGTCGCGACCATCAAGGACCTGATCGAGACGCGCGTGCGCCCGGCGGTCGCCAATGACGGCGGCGACATCACTTTCCGCGGTTTCAAGGACGGCATCGTCTATCTGAACATGAAGGGTTCTTGCGCCGGCTGCCCGTCATCCACCGCGACGCTGCAGCACGGCATCCAGAACCTGCTCAGGCACTTTGTGCCCGACGTGGTCGAAGTCCGGCCGGTGTGATTTTTCGCCCGTAGGGTGGGCAAAGGCGCTCTTCGCGCCGTGCCCACCGTCTTTGTTCGGCACGCCGTGATGGTGGGGAGCCTGCCATCGGGCGCGCATTCGCGCGACCCGTTGGCTTTGCCCACCCTACGAAGCTGCTGTACAACTCCCTCATGCTGATCCTCGCCATCGATACCGCGCTCGATGCCTGCGCCGCAGGCATTCTCGATACCGACGCCGGCAAATTGATTGCGCAGGAATCGCTGGCCATGAAGCGCGGCCACGCCGAAGCCTTGATGCCGCTGATCGCGCGCGTGATGAAAGAGGCGGCCATCGCCTTCGCCGCGCTCGACCGCATCGCTGTGACCACCGGCCCCGGCAGCTTTACCGGACTACGCGTCGGACTTTCCGCCGCGCGCGGCATTGCGCTGGCCGCCAACAAGCCGGTGGTCGGCGTCACCACGCTGACGGCCTATGCGGCACCCGTCGTCAGCGAGAACGGCGAGCAGCCCGTGATCGCCGCCATCGACGCGCGGCATGACCAGGTGTACTTTCAGGCGGTCAGCGGCAACGGCAGTTCGCTGATCCGCCCCAAGGTCGCGCCGATCGAAGAGGCGGTCGGCGCATCGCGTTTCGGCGCGCCGTATCTGGTTGGCAACGCCGCCAAGATTTTGGCCGACCGCTGGCCGGCACAGGCCCCGCCGCCGTTCAAGGTCGATGCGCTGCCGGCGCCGGATATTGCCTGGGTGGCGTGGCTCGGCGCCGCGGTCAGCCCAAACACCGCCCCGGCCCGCCCGTTTTACCTGCGCGCGCCCGACGCCAAGCCGTCCAAGGAGGCGCTGCCGAAACCTTCGCAGCCGCCGGCGTCATGATCGCGTGGCTGTCCGAATTGTGGGGCGGCGGCATCGCCGCGGTCGAACCCGCGACCTTGCGCGATGCGCCGGTGCTCGCAAACCTTCATGGCGCATCGTTTCACCGCGGCTGGGGCGAGAGCGAATTCGAGAGCATGCTGACCGAGCGCAATACGCTGGTGCACCGTTTGCGAATGGGGCGGAAAACTGTCGGCTTTGCGGTATCGCGCATGGCGGCCGATGAGGCCGAGATCCTTTCGATCGCGGTTGCCTTAAGCCATCGTGGGCGCGGGCTGTCCCGCAACCTGCTATTGACGCATCTCGGCCATCTCGCGGGCCGCGGCGTGCGGACCGTGTTCCTCGAGGTCGAGGAAAATAATCAGCCGGCGCGCCGGCTTTACGAACGGGCCGGATTTGGTATCGCCGGACGCCGCGAACGCTACTACCGGGAGGCCAACGGGGTACAATTGAACGCGCTTCTGATGAGGCGCGACTTGTCGTGACGCCCGCGCGGTGGCACAACAGGGCAATGATTAATGGCGCATGATCTTGTCGCCAAACCGCTGAGGCAGGCTTTGGTGGATGATGCGCTACGCCAGGCAAAACCCATGACCGAATTGAAATCCACGCCCGCGCTAAAAGCCACCGGCATCGAAGCCCGCTGCGCCGCCACCGGCATGCGCATGACCGAACAGCGCCGTGTCATCGCGCGCGTGCTGGCGGAGGCCGCCGATCATCCCGACGTCGAGGAATTGTATCGCCGCTGCGTCGCGGTCGACGACAAGATCTCGATCTCGACGGTGTATCGGACGGTCAAACTGTTCGAGGATGCCGGCATCATCGAGCGGCATGATTTTCGCGAGGGCCGCGCCCGCTACGAGCAGATGCGCGACAGCCACCACGATCACCTGATCAATCTGCGCGACGGCAAGGTGATCGAATTCACCTCGGAAGAAATCGAAAAGCTGCAGGCCGAAATCGCCCGCAAGCTCGGTTACAAGCTGATCGATCACCGGCTGGAATTGTATTGCATCCCGCTGGATGACGATAAGTCGTGAGGGCTTGAGCTCCGGTCGTATCATTCCGCGCCGATCTAATCGCCGTCATTCCGGGATGGTCCCAACGGGTCGGCGCTTCGCGCCGCCCGATGACAGGCTCAGGACCAGACCTCAGATGTGCAATTGCACATCGGGGAATCTCGAGATTCAGGGTTCGCTTCGCCGGAATGACGGTAAAGGCTGGATTTTCGTCCGTTTAAGCTATATTTGAGCTCCGTGCCGCATCGGCCGTTTCACGCACAACATCCGGGTTCCATGAAGTTGCCGCGCAAGCTGCATATCAAGTCATATGGCTGTCAGATGAATGTCTACGATGCGCAACGCATGGTGGACACGCTGGCACCGGAAGGATTCGTCGAGACCGCGAGCGTCGAGGAAGCGGATCTGGTGATCCTCAACACCTGCCACATCCGCGAAAAGGCCTCCGAGAAAGTCTACTCCGAACTCGGACGGTTGCGCGCCGTCAAGGACGAAGCCGCGCGCCACGGCCGGCAAATGAATATCGCGGTCGCGGGCTGCGTCGCCCAGGCCGAGGGCAGCGAGATCATCCGCCGGGCACCGGTGGTCGATGTCGTGGTCGGTCCGCAGAGCTATCACCATCTGCCGCAGCTATTGGCGCAGGCACAGCGCGACGGCCGCGCGCTGGAGACCGAATTTCCGGTCGAGGACAAATTTGGTTTTTTAGCTCCGCCGAAGCCCGACGCCATCCGCGCGCGCGGGATTTCGTCCTTTGTCACCGTGCAGGAAGGCTGCGACAAATTTTGTACGTTCTGCGTGGTGCCCTATACGCGCGGCGCCGAGGTCTCGCGTCCCGTCGCAAAAATCGTCGACGATGTGGCAAGACTTGCCGACAATGGCGTGCGCGAAATCACGCTGATCGGGCAAAACGTCAACGCCTATCACGGCGAGGGTCCGGATGGCCGGACCTGGTCGCTCGGCGCGCTGCTTTATCATCTCGCCGAAATTCCCGGCATCGTCCGCTTGCGCTACTCGACCAGCCATCCCCGTGACGTCGAGGATACGCTGATCGAGGCCCATCGCGATCTGCCGGCGCTGATGCCGTTCGTGCACCTTCCGGTGCAATCCGGCTCCGACCGGGTACTTGCTGCCATGAACCGCAAGCATACCATTGCGGATTACCGCCGCGCCATCGACCGGTTTCGTGCCGCGCGGCAAGATATTGCATTTTCATCGGATTTTATCGTGGGTTTTCCCGGCGAGACCGAGGAAGATTTTTTGGCCACCCTCGCGCTGGTCACACAAATCGGATACGCTGGCGCCTATTCGTTCAAGTATTCGCCGCGGCCCGGGACGCCGGCGGCGGACATGCGGGAGATGGTGTCGGCGAAAGAGATGGACGAGCGATTGGTGCGGCTTCAGGAATTGATCGACAGCCAACAATCGGCCTTCAACGCGGCCGCGATTGGCAACATCGTCGATGTGCTATTCGAGCGGAGCGCCCGCAATCCCGGCCAGATTGTCGGCCGCACCGCCTATCTGCAGCCGGCGCATGTGATGGCCTCTGCCGACATCATCGGACAGGTATTGCCGGTGAAGGTTCAAAGCCTCGAGCGCTATAGCCTGCTCGGCGAGCTCGTGTGCACGCCGGATGCGCGAACCACGCAAGCTGCTTCTGACATGACGCCTTCTAAAATGACGCCCTCCGAAATGACAACGGGAGCCTGAACCCTTGCCAAAAAGCGCATCGGATTCGCCTTCGCTCGCTCCCAGCCGCAAACTTGACCGCGACATGCAAATCCCGCCAGAGACGCAAGTCGTCATCGACTTCGACGACAACCGCGCAGCCTCGGCGCTAGTCGGACCCTACGGACAAAACCTGGCACTGATCGAGCGCCGGCTCGGCGTCGTGGTTGATTCGCGCGGCAATCACATCTCGATCGCGGGTTCGCGCGACGGCTGCGACGCCGCGCGGCGGGTGCTGGAGACGCTCTACGCGCAGGCCATCCAGGGCCATGATCTGTCGCAGGGCGAGGTCGAGGGCGCGATCCGCGCCGTGATCGCGCAGGGCTCGCTGTTCGAATTCGACGCCAAAAGTGCAAAATCGTCGTTCGAGAGCATCAACCTGCGCAAGCGGCCGGTGCGGGCGCGCACCGCAGCCCAGGACTCCTATATCCGCGCGCTGAAACGCCACGAGATGGTGTTCGGCATCGGCCCCGCCGGCACCGGCAAGACCTGGCTTGCGGTGGCGCATGCCGCGCAACTGTTCGAGCGCAAGGAAGTCGATCGCATCATCCTGTCGCGCCCCGCGGTAGAAGCCGGCGAGCGGCTCGGTTTTCTGCCCGGCGATCTTCGCGAAAAGGTCGATCCTTACTTAAGGCCGATCTACGACGCGCTGTACGATCTGATGGATTCGCGGATTGTCGAGCGTGCGCTGCAAACCGGCGAAATCGAGATCGCGCCGCTCGCTTTCATGCGCGGCCGCACGCTGACCAACGCCGCCATCATCCTGGACGAGGCGCAAAACACCACTTCGATGCAGATGAAGATGTTCCTGACCCGGCTTGGCGAGAACAGCCGCATGATCATCACCGGCGATCCCTCGCAGGTCGATTTGCCGAACGGCCAAACCTCGGGGCTTGCGGAAGCCGCAAAACTGCTCGATGGCGTCGAAGGCATCGCGCAGGTAAAATTCACGGCCGAGGACGTGATCCGCCATGAGCTGGTGGCACGGATCGTCGCCGCCTATGAGGGGTCGCCGCAGCGGCCGGCAACCAAAAAGCCCTGATGCAAGAGACTGCCGCCGAAAGCGCGCTGGAGGCGAACTCCGGCCGCAACAGAAATTCCGGACCGATGGCGCCATTTGCCCTTCCCATAACCGAGGTTCTTGTGGTCGCCGACGGCTGGCAGGCCGAGCTCGACGCCGAAGCGATCATCCAGCGCGCCATCGCGGCCGCCGCCGAGATTGCGGACGCGGATGTCGGCGAAGCCGAACTGGCAGTAATGCTGACCGACGATTCCGGAATCCGCACGCTCAACTGCAACTGGCGCGGCATCGACAAGCCGACCAACGTGCTGTCGTTTCCGGCGCTGCAACCGACCGGCGCCGGCGGTCCCGATGATGCGCCGCGCATGCTTGGCGACATCGCGATCGCCTATGAGACGACGCGCAAGGAGGCCGATGACGAACAAAAGCCATTCGATCATCATTTGAGCCATCTTGCGGTTCATGGCTTCCTGCATTTGATCGGCTACGATCACGAAAACGACGACGACGCCGAAGCGATGGAAACCCTGGAAGCAGAGATCCTGGCGCAGCTCGGCATCCCCAATCCGTATGCGGATCGCGATCCCAACGCGGACCGGGAGCGGACGGACTGAGATGACGGACTCCGAACCGATCCACGACAATCCGCGCAACACGCGCAACCTGCCGGCCGTCATCCCGCCGGGCGAAGTGACGCGCCCGGTTGCCGAGAACTGGCTGACGCGGGCGATCCGTACCCTGTTCGGATGGAAGCCGGGATCGGTCCGCGACGATCTGCAGGTCGTGCTCGACGCCTCGACCCCGGACGAGGTCGGGTTTTCGGCGATCGAGCGCACCATGTTGCGCAATATCCTCGGCTTGCACGAACGGCGCATCGCCGACGTCATGGTGCATCGCGCCGATATCGTCGCGGTCAAGCGCGATATCCAATTGGGCGAATTGATGGACCTGTTCGAAAGCGCGGCGCATTCGCGGCTCGTGGTCTACAACGAAACCCTCGACGATCCCGAGGGCATCGTCCACATCCGCGACCTCCTGGCGTTCATGACCGCGAAGGCGCGCGTCTCCGATACCAGCAAGGCCAAGCGCAAGAAGGCCTTGCCGGCCGGCCTCGATTTGCGCGCGGTCGATCTCGCGCTGCCGCTCTCCGAAGCCAACATCATCCGCAAGCTATTGTATGTGCCGCCGTCGATGCGGGCGATCGATCTGTTGGCGCAGATGCAGGCCTCGCGTATCCATTTGGCGCTGGTGGTGGACGAATATGGCGGCACCGACGGCCTGGTGTCGATCGAGGACATCGTCGAGCAAATCGTCGGCGAGATCGATGACGAGCATGACAGCGACGAGCCGCCGGCGATCGTGCGGCAGCTGGACAATTCCTTCATCGCCGACGCCCGCGCCAGCCTCGATGATGTCCGCTCCGTGATCGGCGAGGATTTTGTGACCGGCGAAGCCGGCGAGGAAGTCGAGACGCTCGGCGGCTATCTCGTCACCCATGTCGGCCGCCTGCCGGTGCGCGGCGAAGTCATTTCCGGCCCCGGCAATTACGAAATCGAAGTGCTCGATGCGGATCCAAGGCGGGTCAAACGCCTGCGCATCGCCGTCCGCAAGGAACGCCCCGCACCGCGTACGCAACGCGAGAGCCGCCGCCGCGAGGCCGCCTCGGAGACCGGCACACCGCCACAGGCCAACGACAATACGAGCCCGCCGCCCGGCGACGGGGCCGGCTCGCAGTGAAGAAAACAAACAAACCTCGCACCGCCGGCCTTGCGATCATCCTGGCATGGGGATGGAAGCGTGCGGCGATCGCGCTCGCCGCGGGAGCGCTGTCGTCGTTGGCGATGGCGCCGTTCAACGCTTGGCCGCTATTATTCCTGACTTTTCCCGTCATGGTCTGGCTGCTCGACGGCGCCGCCGCCGGGCGCTGGCACGGCGTGCCGGCGGCGGCGATGTCCGGCTGGTGGTTCGGGCTCGGCTATTTCGTGCCGGGACTGTACTGGATCGGCTACGCGTTTTTGGTCGATGCCTCCACCTTCGCGTGGCTGATGCCGTTCGCGGTGCTGGGGCTGCCGGCCTATCTCGCGCTGTTCACCGCTTTCGGTTTTGCACTGGCGCGCCTGATCTGGACCCGGGACGCCTCGCGCCTGATCGCGCTTGCCGCAAGCCTGACGTTCAGCGAATGGCTGCGCGGCCATTTGCTCACCGGCTTCCCGTGGAATGCGTTCGGCTACGCGCTGACCGAACCGCTGGCGCTCGCGCAGACCGCGTCGCTGATCGGCCTGTGGGGCCTGACATTCCTCGCCGTCGCGATCTTCGCAAGCCCGGCGGTGCTGATCGATGGCAGTTCGCGCGGGCGACAGCCGTGGATCGCGCTCGCGATGGCGCTATCGCTGCTCGTCGCGATGGGAATCTTCGGCGCCGTTCGCCTCAGCCTGCAGCCGACCACGACGGTCGCCAATGTAAAGCTGCGGATCATGCAGCCCAATCTGCAGCAGGACGACCGCTTCAACTACTCCGCCAAGGCGGCGGTGATGCAGAAATATCTGACGCTGTCGGATCGCGCCTCCGGCCCGCAATCCACCGGCGTGCGCGACGCCAGCATATTGATATGGCCGGAATCGGCGTTTCCGTTTTTCCTGACCCGCGAAGCCGATGCGATGGCCGAGATCGCCGAGCTGTTGCCCAAGGGCACCGTCCTGATCACGGGCTCGGTGCGCGCGCCCGACCTGCCGCCCGGCACCAGGATCACCCGCGCCTACAATTCGATCTACGTCATCGACCATGATGGCAGCGTGCTCGCGGTGTACGACAAGTTGCATCTGGTGCCGTTCGGCGAGTATCTGCCGTTTCAGGACTGGATGGAAAAGCTCGGCTTCGTGCAGCTCACCAAGATGCAGGGCGGATTCATTGCCGGCACGCGCCGCCGAACGCTCGCGGTGCCGAATGCGCCGCGTGCGCTACCTTTGATCTGTTACGAAGCGGTGTTTCCCGGCAACGTTGCGGCGCGCGACGATCGTCCCGGCTGGATCGTCAATTTGACCAATGACGGCTGGTTCGGAATCTCCACCGGTCCGTATCAGCATCTGCAGCAGGCGCGGCTGCGCGGCATCGAAGAAGGACTGCCCGTGGTCCGCGCAGCGAACACGGGCATTTCCGCGGTCATCGATCCGCTGGGACGGATTGTCGCACAACTCGGGCTCGGCGTCGAAGGCGTGCTCGATTCCAGCCTGCCGTCAGCGATTGCGCCGACCATCTATGCGCGCAGCGGCGACATTCCCACAGCGATCATCGTTGCGGCTGGCTTTGTTTTCGCAATTCGCCGCCGCGTTGCGAAGCGAACCTCCTGACGCCTTGATCTCGATGTCTATGTTTTTGCTACCGGCATGAATCTTGACTGGAGGAAATCCACAGTTGACAGACCGATGCTGCCATTCGCATTCTGTTAACCAGTCAGTCCATTGCTCACGCTCTCCGCTTTCTTCTCTGATCCTCTGAGCAAGATTTGACGCTATTGACGCCTGGGGCATAATTTCGTCTTGCCTCATCCCGCAAGGCGTAGTCCCACTAAGCGTAATCCCACAAGGCGTAGTCCCAAGGAGTGTTGCAGATGTCGACCAAGGCGCCGAACCCTGTTGACAAATATGTCGGCAGTCGTGTGCGCATGCGCCGCATCATGCTGGGCATGAGCCAGGAGAAGCTCGGCGAAGCGCTGGGCCTCACCTTCCAGCAGGTTCAGAAATATGAGAAGGGCACCAACCGCGTCGGCGCCAGCCGCATCCAGCAGATCTCCGAAATACTTCAAGTGCCGGTTTCGTTTTTGTTCGAGGGAGGACCGAGCGGCACCGCGGGCGCCGAAGGTTTTGCCGAAGGCACCTCGCCGGCTTACGTTTCCGACTTTCTGGCGACCTCCGAGGGCCTGGCGCTGACGCGCGCGTTCACGCGCATCGCCGACGCCAAGCTCCGCCGCAGCATTGTCGAACTGGTCGAGCAGATCGCGGCGCGCGAAGCAATCGACAAGGGCTGAACGTCCGCCGTCATTCCGGGGCGCTTCCGAGGCAAGCGAACCCGGAATGACGATAATTGGAATCCTCCAAGGGCAAACAACATGCTGACAACCGCAAATCCTTTCGATCCCAAAACCATCCTCGACGGCATCCGCCGCTGGGTCGAAATCGAAACGCCGACGGAAGCGCCGGAGCAGATCAACAAGCTCGCGACCATGGTCGCCAACGGCTATCGCGATTTGCCTGCCACGATCGAGCGCGTCGCCGGAAAAGATGGCTGCGGCGATCATCTCGTGGCGCGCTCGTCATGGGGCCAGCAGGCGCCGGGAATCCTGGTGCTCAGCCATATCGACACCGTGCATCCCATCGGATTCATCGAGCGGCTTCCGTTCAAAATAGAGGGCGACAGCGCTTTCGGTCCCGGCATCTACGACATGAAGGGCGGCGCTTATCTGGCCTACCACGCGTTTGCGAAGATTTGTGCGAACGCGGAGCGTTCGCCGCTCGGCATCACCCAGCTCTACGTCTCGGACGAAGAAATCGGCAGCCCGACGTCGCGCGCGCTGATCGAGGCGGAGGGGCGCAAGGCAAAATATGTGCTGGTCACCGAGCCCGCACGCGACGGCGGAAAAATCGTCACCGGGCGCAAGGGCGTCGCGCGCTTCGAGGTTTTTGTCAAAGGCGTGCCCGCCCATGCCGGCTCGCGGCCCGAGGATGGCCGCAGCGCGATCCGCGAACTCGCCAACATCATTCAGACGCTGGAAGCGATGAACGATCTGAAGCGCGGCGTGACCGTCAATGTCGGCGTCGTCAGGGGCGGCACGCGGCCGAACGTGATCGCGGAGGAAGCCTATGCCGAGGTCGATCTGCGCGTCCCCTCGATTGCAGATGCCGACGAGTTCGTTGCCAAAATCCTCAATCTGAAATCGCGCACCGAGGGTGTCAGCGTCAAAATCGTCGGCGATCTGAACCGGCCGCCCTACGAGAAGAGCAATGCCGGTGCAGCACTTTACGAACATGCCAAGACGCTCGCCGCCGAAATCGGGTTTGAACTGGTGGATACCGCAACCGGCGGCGGCTCCGACGGCAATTTTACGGCGCCTCACACCGCAACGCTCGACGGCCTCGGCGTCGATGGCAAGGGCGCGCATACCCATTACGAACAGATATATATTTCGTCGATCGAGCCGAGGGCACGGCTATTGCATCGGCTGTATCAGACGCTGCGATGAGCTTGGCTGCACGCGATCCGTCGGAGCGCGATGCGTCCGATGAGGACCTCAGCACCCGCCCGCATGGCTCGTTTTTCGGCCGCCGCAAGGGCCACAAGCTCCGTGCGCACCAGGCCGACCTGATCGAGCATCTGCTGCCGCGGCTTGCGCTCGACATCGGCACGCCGTGCCCGCCCGATCTCTCTGAAATGTTCGACCGGCCGCTCGAAGCGGTCAGGCTGGAGATCGGATTCGGCGGCGGCGAACATCTGATCGCGGAGGCACGCGCCTTTCCGGACACCGGCTTCATCGGCTGCGAGCCCTATGTCAACGGCATGGCAAAAATCCTGACCCAGATCGAAGCGCACAACATTGGCAATATCCGCCTGCTCGCCGGCGATGCCGCCGAGTTGCTCGCGTGGTTGCCCCCGCATTCGCTGAAGCGGATCGATCTGATCCATCCCGATCCGTGGCCGAAGCGACGGCACTGGAAGCGCCGCTTCGTGCAGGACGCAACGGTCGCCGCCATGGCGCGCGCGCTCGAACCAGAAGGCGAATTTCGCTTTGTCAGCGATATCGACGATTACTGCGCATGGACCTTGGCGCATCTTTCGCGCTCGCCCGATTTCACTTGGACCGCCGAACGCGCGGATGACTGGCTTAAGCCGTGGGCCGACTACACCATGACGCGCTACGGCGCCAAAGCCGAGCGCGAGGGACGTCGGGCGGCCTATTTGAGATTTCGCCGAATCGGCTGAAACCGGACAAACCCAAATCCCGTCATTGCGAGCGAAGCGAAGCCTGTCATCGGGCGCGCGTTCGCGCGACCCGTTGGCTCCCCGCAATGACGGTGCCACAGCCGATCGCGCCACACCCTCGGCTGTCATCGTCTGCGAAGGCGGACGATCCAGTATTCTAGAGCAAGCGTTGTGAAATCGAGAGGCCGCGGCGTACTGGATACCGCCTGCGCGGGGTATGACGGGCTGTGGGGAGGCGCCGACTTGTTGGCTCGCAGTAACGGCTTGGGAATCTCTTTGCCAACCGCGCATTTTGCGATCAAATTCGCCGCCACCAACAAGAACAAACCGGGAGGAAACCATGCGCGGCGTTGTATTCACGGGCGAGCGCGGATTGGAACTGATGCAGTTTCTAGATCCCACACCTGATGCCCATGATGTCGTGATCGAGATGAAGGCCTCCGGCATGTGCGGCAGCGACCTGCATCAATACCGCCGCCCAAAAGGCCAGGCGCGCGCGACCGGCATCCCGGTGGCCGAAGGCCCTGTCATCGCCGGGCATGAACCGTGCGGCGTGGTGGTCGCGGTCGGCACCGCGGTCGGGCCCGCGGAAGCGCGCATCGGCCAGCGCGTGATGGTGCATCATTATCAGGGCTGCACCCAGTGCAACCATTGCCGCTCCGGATGGCAGCAGCTCTGCCAGGAGGTGCCGGTCAAGGTCTACGGCAACAATGCCCATGGTGGCCACGCGAACTATCTGAAGGTGCCCGCCAACACGCTGGTGCCGCTGCCCGACGAACTTTCATTTTCGGCCGGAGCGGCGATCGCCTGCGGTTCCGGCACCGCCTATAGCGCGCTGCGAAGGATGAATCTTTCCGGCAACGACACCATTGCGATTTTCGGCCAGGGGCCGGTGGGGCTCGCGGCCACGCAATATGCCAAGGCGATGGGCGCGAAAGTGATCGCGCTCGACATCAGTCCGCAGCGCTTGGGGCGCGCCAAGGAATTGGGCGCCGATCATGTGATCAATCCCGGCTCCAACGATCCGGTCGCCGCCATCAAGGACCTCACCCACGGCCGTTACGCCGATCTGACGCTCGACACCTCGAGCAATCCGGATGCGCGGCTGAATGCGATCCGCTCGACAAAAGTGTGGGGCACGATGTGCTTTGTCGGAGAAGGCGGCGAGGTCCATATCGACGTCAGCCCGCATCTGTTGCGCCGGCAATTGACATTGGTGGCGTCATGGACATTTTCAAATATCATTCAGGCCGACTGCGCGCGGTTCTCGGTCGAGCGCGGCATCGACGTCGACAAGCTGTTCACGCACCGCTGGACCCTCGACCAGGCGGAGCAAGCCTATCAACTGTTCGACAGGCAGGTGGACGGCAAGGGCGTGTTCTTGATGTGAGGCAACTACGTTCTTAATTTCCCGGTCAACCCGCCACCACATGCTCCCTGTATTGGGGCAGGTCGTCGGTGATGGTGAACCAGGGCGCTTTGGAGCCAACGAAGATATGCTTGGTCGGGCGGATGGTCGGGTCGTCGACAAGGGTTCCCATGGCGACGTGGACGTAGGCGCCGTCGCGCACGACCGAATAGAGCAGCGAGCCGCACAGCTTGCAGTGGGTGTTGTTGGCGGCTTCCTCGCCGAAGATCATGAGATTTTCCGCGCCCTGGGTGATGCGGAGCCGGTCGCGGGCGATGCCGGCGAACGGCTTGAAGGCCGAGCCGGTCGTCCGCCGGCAGTTCGAGCAGTGGCAGTTCAAG
>Ga0209331_1000547_pt1 | contig 13542 bp, 10 predicted proteins | sample JacPinW_OM3H0_M3_FD_187971 | JGI IMG/M metagenome (GOLD analysis project Ga0209331, IMG submission 187971) | Forest soil microbial communities from Algoma, Ontario, Canada - Jack Pine, Ontario site 1_JW_OM3H0_M3 (SPAdes) (version 2) | ecosystem: Environmental > Terrestrial > Soil > Boreal... | reverse complement strand
TCGGTCGAGACTTCCGACACTTCGGTCATCACCCGCAGGCTGATCCGCCCCTCACTCAGCACCACCGGCGTGAAGTTGAGCGAGATGCCGAATTTCTTGTAGCTGACCGTCTGGACGCATTGTCCGATAGCGCCCGACGTCGTCGATTGGCAGGTCACGCCGGTCGGAATTGGAAATTCGCCGCCTGAGATAAATGTCGCGGACTCTCCGGAGATCGCTGTCAGATTGGGTTCGGCGAGCGTCCGCACGACACCGGCGCTTTCCATCGCGCGAAGCGTCGCCTGGACCGACGGCATCGAGCCGAACGACGTGGCAAGGCCATTGCCGGGGACCAGCGGTCCAGAGTTTGCGGTGAATGGGTTGGCATTGTTGAATTTCACGATCGTGGTGCCAGAGTTCATGCTGGCGCTGAGATCGACGCCCATCTGTTTGACGATGTCCCGCCGCACTTCCGCGACCGTGACCTTCAACATTACCTGGTCGCGGCCGCGAACGACGATGCCGTTGACGACCTTGTCGGCGCTCCCTACCAAACGCGCCGCGAGGTCGCCCGCTTGCTGCGCCTCGATCGGACTCGACACCGAGCCGGTCAGTATCACGCTGTCGCCGACGCCCTCGATCTGGATTCCCGGCAAGGTTTGCCTCAACGCGGCGCGCACGCCGTTGAGATCGCGCTTGACCGCGATGTCATAGGCGGCGATTTGCAGGCCTGAGGAATCGAAAAATACAACGTTGGTCTGACCAACCGCCGAGCCAATGATATAGGCGCGTTGTGCCGAGCGGATGACAGCGGTCGCGATCTTCGGATCGGCGACCAGCACATCCTTGACCTCACGTGGAAGATCGACCACGACGGATTTGCCAATCCCGAGCGCAAGGAAGCGCGCCGTGGTTTGTGCGCCGGCGGCAACCGGCGTTGCCGCGTAGTCGCTCGCCACAACCGGCGTCAAAGCCGGATTAAGTGTCAGCGCGACGACCGCCGAAAACGACAGAACGCGGACTATGAAAGTCCGCATCACCGGCTGATTTCCCCTGCATTCCATATCGGGCGTCCTTTCGGTCACTTTAGCGTCCTCGTCGGGGTTGAGACGCCGTAGTGAGCTTCACTGACGCTGTCGCCACGCTTGGGAGATTGATTGTCGGGGCTGGTCTTGACCGCGTTGAGACCGGCCATGCTGCGCAACGCCAGCGAGCCGGTCTCCGGCGAGATCTCGTCCACGGTTTGCAGTCGCACGGCCGGTTCGGTCGGGAGAGGCTTGTTGTCGGACCCACTCGCGGGATATGCGGCAGCGCCGCCGGCGACGAGAGCGATGGTCAGGACGACAATGCGTGCGGAATTCATACGCTTACTATTTACGTTTACGCCGGATGCCTGAACTGCATGTTGGCGGCAGCTTCTCCTCTAAGCGTGACCAAGCGGTAAAGTATGAGCCAACTTGGGGTTGAAAGAGCTTGCAGAAAGGAATTCAGGGTCCTCATGGTGAACGGAGAGTTATCGTTCGAAAAAGAACCAGCTCCCAACGGTCCCTGTGTTAGCGGATCGACAACATCCCGATTAAGCAGCAATGGCCTGGTTTGGGTAAGCAATTGAGCTTGAGGCGGATCATTACGGGGCGGACGATGCTGCGAGTAGCTGCATTTCGTTCGAATTCGTCACTGGTTGATTTGGACTGATCCAGGCGAAGGTCGGCTCGACGATCCCTCTCTTTTGGCAGCACAATGCCAAACCGGCCGATTTGCCCACCAAGTCCCGCGCCGATCAGGTGATTGAGTGAAGCGGCGCGATTTCATCACGCTTCGCAAGGCACGTATTGCACTAAACCGCTATCGTGGTAGTCGCCGCGACGGCGGCAATGACGTCGTCTCCGTCGCGCGCCGGCTGCTGCGGCCGACTACTCGGCGGCGCTGGTGGTGAACCAGACTTGCGGGGTACCCTTGACGCCAGCTTTTTCCATCGTCGTCTTGAGGTCTGACACGATGCGGATGACATAGCTTGGGTGCAGGGCGGTTCGGGAAGGGTAAGAAAGTGGCTCAGTAGAGCCGTTTCCGAGATACGTCGCACAATGCGCGTTTTCGCGACGCCGCCGATGATCGCGGGTAGGCATCACTTCCGCCTTTGGCGATTCTTATGAGTACAGGCCCTATGCGGCGTTGAAGGCCGCAAACCCGCGCTCAAGATCGGCCTTGAGATCCTCGACATTCTCCAGTCCGATGTGGAGCCGCAGGGTCGGGCCGCCCGGCGCCCATTTGGAGGCCGTGCGATAGATTGCGCAGTCAAACGGAATGACAAGGCTTTCGAAGCCGCCCCATGAATAGCCCATGCCAAATAACTTTACGGCATCGAGCAATGCATCGACGGCTCTCTCGGGCGCCGGCTTGAGAACGATACTGAACAGCCCGGACGCGCCGGTAAAATCCCGCTTCCAGATCGCATGGCCCGGATCGTCTTCCAGAGCGGGGTGCAATACCCTGACGACCTCGGGCCGCGTCGCGAGCCATCGCGCCATATCGAGCCCGGACCGATGGTGCTGCGCAAGCCGGACCGCGAGCGTGCGCAGCCCACGCAGCGCCAGAAACACGTCGTCCGGTCCGGCGCAAACGCCGAGCAGCCGGATCGCCTCGGCAATCATGGGCCAGGCCCTGGCGTTTGCCGAAATGGTTCCGAACATGATGTCGGAATGGCCGCCGACATATTTGGTCGCGGCCTGCATGCTGATATCGACGCCTTGATCCAGCGAGCGGTGATACAGTGGTGTCGCCCAGGTGTTGTCGTCGATCACAAGCGCATCCCGCGCATGGGCGACGGCTGCGATGGCTGGAATGTCGGGCATTTCGAAGGTTTGCGATCCCGGCGCTTCGACCAGTACCGCCTTAGTGTTCGGCTTGAACAGCTCTGCGATGCCGGCGCCGATCAGGGGATCGAAATAGGTGGTCTCGACGCCGTAGCGGGCCAGCAAGCCGTTACAAAAATTGCGGGACGGCCGGTAGGCGTTGTCGCAGACCAGCAGATGATCGCCGGCTTTCAATACCGCCAGCAGGGTGGTGGAGATCGCCGACAGGCCCGATGGCGCAAGACCGACGCCCGCGCATTGCGGGCCTTCGAGCGCCATCAGCGCCTCCTGCAGCGCCTTGGTGGTCGGCGTCCCGTGGCGGCCATACTGGAACTCGCCGCGATGGGCATGCAGATCGTCCGCGGTCGGATAGAGCACGGTAGAACCACGGACGACGGCAGGATTGACGAACCCCTTTTGCGCCTTGGTGTCGCGGCCCGCCGTCACCAGCGTGGTCTCTGGCTTCTGCGGGCTCGATCGCTTGTCATCCCTGGAAAAATTCATGCGTCCGCCACCAAAAGACCTTTTGCCGCAGCCGCGACGCCCCTTGAAAGCCCGCCGGGCGGCGGGTTCGGGCTGGGTTTGCTAATAACAGGACACAGAAGATGGCCGTCAACCCCTTGACCCGGCTCGCCAGTCGTTCTGTGATGCGCGGGAGCTATTCAGTCGCCGCACGTTGAGGGGCCTGCCGCGATCTTCGATCCATCGCTTGAGCGGACTGCGCGTCAAACTGCTTGTCGGGCTGGCGTGTGCAGCAGTGGATCACTGGGTTGGCCCATCGGCGCGCGCGATGATAAGCAGATATTCCCGGACGACCCTTGAAAGGCTTTGCCATGAAACGTGTATCTCTGGTTGTTACCCTTGCCCTCGCCGCTGGCTTTTCGACCCAGGCCGCAACAGCGCAAACGCTCAAGACGGTCAAGGACCGGGGCATGCTATCCTGTGGCGTGAGCCAGGGGTTGCCCGGCTTCTCGTCGCCCGACGACAAGGGTAACTGGACCGGGCTCGACGTCGACATCTGCCGCGCGGTTGCCGCCGCGATCTTCAACGATGCGACCAAGGTCAAATTCGTGCCGTTGTCGGCCAAGGATCGTTTCACGGCGCTGCAGTCCGGCGAAATCGACGTACTGTCGCGGAATACGACCTGGACGCTTTCCCGCGACACCTCGCTCGGCGCCAATTTTACCGGGGTGACCTATTATGATGGTCAGGGCTTCCTGGTGAAAAAATCCCTTAAAGTGAATTCCGCGCTGGAGCTCAACAGCGCATCGGTTTGCGTTCAAACGGGCACGACCACGGAGCAGAATCTCGCCGATTACTTCAAAGGCAACAACATGAAGTATGAGGTGATCGCGTTCGCCAGCGCCGACGAGACCGTCAAGGCGTATGAATCCGGCCGCTGCGACGTCTTCACCTCCGACGTTTCGCAGCTCTATGCCGAGCGTCTGAAGCTTGCAAATCCGGCCGATCATGCCGTGCTTCCCGAGGTGATCTCGAAAGAGCCGCTCGGTCCGATGGTGCGCCATGGCGACGATCAGTGGTTCGATATCGTGAAGTGGGTGCTGTTTGCGATGGTTGACGCTGAAGAACTCGGTGTCACCCAAAAGAACGTTGATGACATGGCGAAATCGGACAAACCCGAACTCAAGCGGGCGTTCGGCACCGATGGCAATCTCGGCGAACAGCTCGGCCTGACCAAGGATTGGGTTTCGCGGATCGTGAAGGCGGTCGGCAATTACGGCGAATCTTTCGACCGCAACGTCGGCGCCGGCTCAAAACTCGGGATCGCGCGCGGACTCAATCAGCTCTGGAACAAGGGCGGAATTCAGTACGCGCCGCCGATCCGCTGATCGCAGCAAGCAGCTAGCGGCGATGACCATCGAGCCCCGAAAACCTCCGCCGCAGTTCGCCGCCAAGTTGCGGCGCGCACTCGGCGGCCGCGCGGGCTGGGGAGGATTTGTCCTTCAGATTTTGTTCGTCGCCGCGCTGGCCTGGATTGGCTATGAAATCGTGGCCAATGCGCGGGCCAACCTGCAGGCGCAGCGGATCACCGCCGGATTCGGGTTTCTGAACAATACGGCGGGTTTTGACGTCAGCCAAAACCTGATTCCGTATTCGGGATCCGACTCTTACACCCGGGTGTTTCTGGTTGGTTTGCTTAATACGCTCCTGGTCTCGGTCATCGGTATCTTCTTTGCCACCGTGATCGGATTTCTGGTTGCGCTGGGCAGATTGTCTCCGAACTGGCTGCTGTCGCGCATCTCCGGCGCCTATGTCGAACTGATACGCAATCTGCCGCTGCTGTTCCAGATCCTGTTCTGGTATCTCGCCGTGCTCAGCGCCCTGCCGAATCCGCGGCAAAGCATCTCGCTTTTCGGCAGCTTTTTTCTCTCGAATCGCGGGTTCGTGGTTCCAAAGCTGATCGGCCAGGCCGGCTTTGAGCCTTTCGTGGCCGCCGTCCTGATTGGAATCGCCGCCTCGTTGCTGTTGCAGCGTTATGCCCGCCGTCAGCTGTTCGAGAGTGGCAGACTGATCACCATTTGGCCTTACGTGGTCGGATTGCTAATCGGTTTGCCGCTGGTGACCTCGCTGATCTTTGGTGCGCCCGTCACGTTTGAAATGCCTGAACTCAAGGGATTCAATTTTTCGGGAGGCTCGCGCCTCATTCCGGAATTCGTGGCGCTGACGCTGGCGCTGTCGACCTATACGGCGGCATTCATCGCCGAGATCGTGCGCGCGGGCATTCTGTCGGTTCACAAGGGGCAGATGGAAGCAGGCGCTTCGCTCGGCCTCTCGCGTGGTTCGACATTGCGGCTGATCGTGGTGCCGCAGGCCTTGCGCGTCATTCTGCCGCCGCTCACCAACCAGTACCTCAATCTTACCAAGAATTCGTCGCTGGCGGTGGCGATCGGATATCCCGATCTGGTCTCGGTATTCGCGGGAACGACGCTGAGCCAGACCGGGCAGGCGATTGAAATCATCGGCATCACCATGGGCGTCTATCTGCTGATTTCGCTGGTGACGAGCGCGATCATGAGCTTCTACGGATGGCGAATCGGGCGGAGCATGAACGCATGAGCGAGATTGCCGCTTCGTCCTTCATCCGTCAGGAGCTCGTTCCCGAGCGTCCCGCGCCGGTCAAGACCACCGGTTTTGTCGGTTTCCTGCGCACGCGGCTGTTCAATTCGCCGACCAACATCCTGCTCACCATTGTGAGCATATTATTGCTGTGGTTCACCGTCATTCCGGCACTAGAATTCCTGCTGGTCGATGCGGTCTGGCGCGGCACCGACCGCAACGCTTGTCTTGCCGAGAATGCGGGCCACCCGGTCGGCGCGTGTTGGCCTTACATCCAGGCGAAATTCACCCAGTTCATCTACGGCTTCTACCCGGAGCCGGAGCGATGGCGGGTCGACCTGACTTTCATCTTTGCCGCGCTGCTGCTGTTGCCGCTGTTGATTCCGCGGCTGCCGGCCAAGGCGCTGAACGCCGGGCTGTTCTTCATTGCACTTCCCGTGGTCGCGTTTTTCCTGCTGCATGGCGGCGGCTTAAGCGGTTTCGGAATTAGCTGGACCGCTAGCCTTCTCTCCGGATTTACCGAAAGCATCGGCGATGCGGGCCGCAAGCTGACGAGTGCAGGAGAGGCAACGGCGGTCATCGGACCGCTGCTGACATTGCTGGGAAAACTTGTCGTCCTGCTCAGCACCGCCATTTCCTATCTAATCTGGCCGCTGACCTGGCTTGCCGACCAAATTCAGGCATCCAGCAACCCGGTATGGGCCGATTTCGCGGCTACCGCCGCGATCGTTTCGATCGTACTTTTCGTTTTGGGTGGCGGCTTCCGCACCGGATGGCGCTCGCTCGTCGTCAGCCTGGCGACGTTTGCCGGTATCGGCATCGTGATCGCGGCGATGGGCCTCGATCGCGGTGGGTTTGCTGTCGTCGACACCCGGCTCTGGGGCGGCCTGCTGGTGACGCTGGTGGTGTCGGTCACCGGCATCGTCACTTCGATGCCGGTCGGCATTGCATTGGCACTGGGCCGGCGGTCGACGATTCCATTGATCCGGGTTTTTTCGATCGCATTCATCGAATTCTGGCGCGGTGTCCCGCTGATTACCGTGCTGTTCTTTGCAACCTACATGCTGCCGCTGTTCGTTCCGGCAGGTTTCACGGTAGATGGACTGGTACGTGTCCTGATCGGCATTGCGCTGTTTTCCGGCGCCTACAATGCGGAAGTGATCAGGGGCGGCCTGCAGGCCATCCCGCGCGGCCAAGGCGAGGCCGCGAGCGCGCTGGGGCTGTCCTGGTGGAAGACGACTGCGCTGATCGTGATGCCGCAAGCCTTGCGCCACGTCATTCCCGGTCTCGTCAACAGTTTCATCGCCCTGTTCAAGGACACCTCGCTGGTCTCGATCGTGGCGCTGTTCGACTTGCTCGGGAGTTTACGGGCTTCGTTTTCCGATCCGGTCTGGGCAACTCCGACGACGGCGTTCACCGGCTTTGCCTTCACCGGAATGATCTACTTCGTGTTCTGTTTTGGAATGTCGCGCTATTCGCTGTTCGTCGAGAACAGGCTGAACGCACACCGGCGTAACTGAGCAAAATGACCATGACCGCGAACTCGATTGTCAACATGACCGGCCTCAACAAGTGGTACGGCGATTTTCATGTGCTGCGCGACATCAACCTCGATGTCGGCAAAGGCGAGCGCATCGTGATCTGCGGTCCCTCGGGCTCGGGCAAATCGACGCTGATCCGCTGCATCAACGCGCTTGAGGAATTTCAGGAAGGCCAGATCGTCGTCGACGGCATCGAGCTCGGACCGAATTTGCGGCGGGTGGATGAAGTCCGGCGCGAAGTCGGCATGGTGTTCCAGAGCTTCAATCTGTTTCCGCACCTGACCGTGCTGGAGAACTGCACGCTGGCGCCGATCTGGGTGCGCAATATTCCGAAGAAGGAAGCGGAAGCCGCGGCAATGAAATATCTGGAACGGGTGAAAATCCCGCAACAGGCGAATAAATATCCGGGTCAGATGTCAGGCGGCCAGCAACAGCGCGTCGCGATCGCGCGCGCTCTTACCATGAGCCCGAAGGTGATGCTGTTCGACGAACCGACCTCGGCGCTGGATCCCGAAATGGTCAAGGAAGTGCTCGACACCATGGTCGACCTTGCCAACGAGGGCATGACCATGCTCGTCGTCACCCACGAAATGGGATTTGCCAGGGAAGTGGCTGACCGCATCGTGTTCATGGATGCCGGGCAAATCATCGAGGCGAACACGCCCAAAAACTTCTTCGCCAATCCGCAGCACGCGCGAACCAAGCTGTTCCTCAGTCAGATTTTGCGCTGAAAATTAGTAATTCCGTCATGGCCGGGCTCGTCCCGGCCATCCACGTCTTTTCTGCTCGCTATGCTGTTAAGACGTGGATGCCCGGCACAAGGCCACGAGTGTCCGGTTCATTTTTTGCGTCCGAATTCAGAGTCAAATCATGCGGTTAGGCGACGATGGGTTGCTCATCCATGCATCGAGTATTCCACGAACGTGCGGATTCTGGAGTTTTCGTCCACCTTTCGAAATTCTCTCCTCCGTCTACTTTCGAAATTCCATTCTCCAGTTCGCAGAAAAAAATGAGTCAATTCAACGTCGGAGTACACTTGGGACGAGTCTGACAAAAGCAGTGCAACCATTTTCAATGAACCGGACAGCCGTGGCACAAGGCCGGGCATGACGAGCTTGGCTATCCGCCCCGATCACACCTTCTCGAACGGCACATCAATTTTGCTGTGCTTCTCCAACCATTCCGGCACCGGCAGGTTTTTGGAGCGCATGAAATCCGGATTGAACAGTTTTGATTGATAGCGCGTCCCGTAGTCGCAGAGCACGGTCACGATGGTATGGCCCGGTCCAAGCTCTTTTGCCAGACGAATGGCGCCGGCAACGTTGATGCCGGTCGAGCCGCCGAGACAAAGTCCCTCATGTTCGAGCAGGTCGAAGATGATCGGGACGGCTTCCTCATCGCTGATCTGGTAGGCGTCGTCGATGGTAGCGCCTTCGAGGTTGGCGGTAACGCGGCCCTGACCAATGCCTTCGGTGATCGATGACCCCTCTGATTTGAGCACGCCGTTCTTGTAATAGTTGTAGAGCGCGGAACCCATGGGATCGGCGAGCACGATGCGAATTTTCGGGTTCATCTTTTTCAGGCCGATCGAGACTCCGGCAAGGGTTCCGCCTGAGCCGACCGACGCCACGAAGCCATCGACCTTGCCGTCGGTCTGCTCCCAGATTTCGGGCGCTGTCGTCTCGATGTGAGCCTGGCGGTTGGCGACGTTGTCGAACTGGTTGGCCCAGATCGCGCCATTGGAGTCGGTCTTCGCAAGCTGCTCCGCGAGGCGGCCCGATAGCCTCACATAGTTGTTCGGGTTGGCGTAGGGCACCGCGGGCACTTCGATAAGTTGGGCACCGCATAGCCGCAGCATGTCTTTCTTTTCCTGACTCTGCGTATTCGGAATCACGATCACGGTGCGGAAACCGAGGGCGTTAGCGACCAGCGCCAGCCCGATGCCGGTATTCCCGGCGGTGCCTTCGACAACCGCGCCGCCCGGCCGCAACGTGCGCCGTTTGATCGCATCGCGGATGATGAACAGCGCCGCCCGATCCTTCACCGACTGGCCGGGATTCATGAATTCGGCCTTGCCGAGAATATTGCAACCGGTCAGTTCGGAGGCACGTTTCAGTTTGATGAGGGGCGTGTTGCCGATCGCTTCGACGACGTCATTATCGATGTTCATTTGCGGGAAATCTTGCCGGTCCGGTGCCAAATCTGGCAACGACCCTAGAGCGCGCCCGGCAAAAGTGGAAGCCGGTTTTGCGCCCGATTTGTGCGGTGCGAGCTCTTTCGACTTCGCGAACACCACCTGGCGCACGTCGATATTTCCGGACAGGAATCCGGCCTCGCAATAAGCGCGAGCGGGGTTCCATCGCAGTCGATGGTAACGGTGTGTCTGTGTCTGCCGGGGTCAGTGACGCGGGGAAGCGCCGACCTTAAATCCTCTGATACCCCAGCAACATCCAGCAATATGAAATCTTGGTAATATTGCCGCGTGCCCAGATCGCGGCAACCTGCAAACGGCCCAACAGAATAGGGGAAAACCCCGGGATTCGTGTCGCCACTCAGCGCCCTTAATTCAGCAATACTCACGGGGACAGAGAGCGGAACAGGACTGTCCGCGCCGTGATCCCCCGGCTAGTATGGCGATCAGGTTCCAGAGGAAGCATCACACCGGTGAACGTGTCGCAGGTAGGCCCCCCAAGCGTCGTCCGCGAATCGGTCTGGCGGTTCGCGCGGCGTCAGATGCCGGGCATTTTGCCCGGCGGAGGGCGGATGTGAGACATAGAATCACGGGGGTTGCCGTCGACGGCTTGCCTGCCGCCACCTCTTGCGTGGATCGTGCGGCGAAATGGCTTGCGGCACTTTGCATTGTCGCCAGCTCTGCCGGCTGCATTCTGACCCAGGATCTGCCCGATCCGGCCCTCGACATTCCCCAAGGATACAAAGCCGCGAGATTGACCAACCCGGACGCGCCCCCGACGCTGGACTGGTGGCGCGGATTCCGTTCGACGGAATTGACTGGTCTGATGGAGGAAGCCCAGACGGTCAATCTGGACATCGCCGCGGCCACTGCACGCTTCATTCAGGCCGACGCGCAGGCGCGCATCGCAGGTGCAGCGTTGCTGCCGAGCCTCAGCGGCACAGGTCAGGAGAGCTATTCCCGAACTTCGGGCTCCAGCGCCAGCGGCTTGAGCATCGGCGGGCGCGAGGTGGTCAACTATACGTCATCGCTCAGCGCCAGCTATGAACTCGATTTCTGGGGCAAGAACCGCGATGCCACGCAGGCGGCGGAGGAAACGTCCATCGCGAACCGTTTCGATCGCGATGTAGTGGCACTCACGACGCTCACCAGCGTCGCCAGTGCCTATTTTCAGGTGCTCGCCTCGCAGGACCGGATTCGCACCGCCGAGCAAAACATCGCCAGCGCGACACGCATCCTCGAGGCGATCAAGCAACGCTTCAAAGCCGGCACCGGGACGGATCTCGATGTGGCCCAACAGGAAGCCGTTGTCGCCAATCAGAGGGCCTCCGTTCCGCCGCTGCGGCAAATCCTGGCGCTAAACATCAATGCGCTGGCGACGCTGGTATCGCGGCCGCCGGAAAGCGTAAAGGTGACCGGTGGCTCGATGAACCAGATATCGTCGCCACGAGTGACACCAGGTCTTCCGTCGGAGTTGCTGACGCAGCGGCCGGATATCCGACGCCAGGAAGCGCAGCTCGCATCCGCTACCGCCAATGTCGGAAGCGCCCGCGCGCAGTTTTTCCCGAGCATCCAACTGACCGGGCAGGGCGGTTATCAAAGCTCATCGCTGGCGTCGCTGTTCCAGCCGCACGCGGCGTTCTTTAACGTCCTCGGCAGCCTGACGCAGCCGATTTTCGATGGCGGGAGAATTCTCGGCAATTTCGAATTCACCAAGGCCAGGCAGGACGAATTGCTGCAGACCTACCGCAAGACGGTGGTCTCGGCGTTTGCCGATGTCGACAACGCTCTGGTTTCGATCAAGGAGACCACAGAGAAGCTGCGGCTGCAGCGCGAGGTGGTGGCGGCCTCGCGGCGGGCCTTCCAACTGTCCGAGCAGCAGCTTCGGGCCGGGACCGCGGACATCGTAACTGTGCTAAATACGCAGTTGACGCTGTTTCAGGCGGAAGACGTTCTATGGCAGGCACAGCTTGCCCGATTGCTGTCTTTCGTCAGCCTGTACCAGGCGCTGGGAGGCGGTTGGGAGCCGAGGATGGAGAGGCCGGTCAATGCTCTTTAAGCCGGATTTGAACGAAACCGCGAAGGCCGCCGGCGGCCGCGTTGCCCGCGTGGCTTCGCGCGCGCGCCGCCGAACCGTCTCGATTACGATTACGCTTCTGATCCTCGGCGGCCTCGGTTACATCGCCTGGACATCGCTGCAGCAGAAGCAGGCTGCGAACCGGGCGCGTCCCGATCTCCCGGTGCCGGTGCTGGCGGCGACACCGCGCATTCAGGACGTGCCGGTTTATCTCGATGGCGTCGGCGCCGTCCGCGCACTGAACAACGTGTTGGTGCGCTCCCAGGTCGACGGTAAATTGATCGCGGTCAATTTCACCGAAGGACAGGATGTCAAGAAGGGCGATGTTCTCGGCGAGATCGACCCTGTGCTTTACAAGGCGGCGCTCGATCAGGCCGTCGCCAAGAAGGCGCAGGATGAGGCGCTGCTCGCAAATCAGCGCCTCGACCTGACACGCTATCAGCAGCTTTCCGCCTCCAACGCCGGGTCCAAGCAGCAGTACGATACCCAACGCGCTGTGGTGGCCCAGCAGGAAGCGTTGGTGAATGCCGATCAGGCGGCGATCGACAACATGCAGGCGATGCTCGGCTATACCAAGATCATCGCGCCATTGTCGGGTCGCGCCGGCCTGCGTCAGGTCGACCAGGGCAACATCATCCACGCCTCTGATGCAACCGGTCTCGTGACCATCACTCAGCTGCAGCCGATCGCGGTGCAGTTCAGCCTGCCGCAGCAGCAGATCGTGCGGGTCAATGCCGCCTCCGCCAAGGGGGCGCTGGCCGTCGATGTCTTCGGCAATGACGGAATTACGGTTATCGATACCGGCACGCTGAAGGGCATCGACAACCAGGTCGACCAGACCACCGGGACCCTCAAGCTCAAGGCCGAATTTCCCAATGCCAGTTTTCAGTTATGGCCGGGTCAATTCGTCAATGTGCGGCTCAAGGTCGACACACTTTCGCAGGCGGCTGTTGTACCGACCTCTGCCGTGCAGCGCGGTCCTGCGGGGACGTTCAGCTATGTCATCGGCGAGGGCGACATTGTAACCGCGAAACCGGTTGTCGTGACGCAGCAGAACGAAACGGATGCGGTCATAGCGAGCGGCTTGTCGCCCTCCGATCGCGTGGTGACGACCGGCTTTGCCAACCTGTCCGATGGCGCCAAGGTGATCATCGGCAAGGACGAGCAGACGCCGACGGCCGATCTCGCGCCGCGCAAGAAGGGCAGCAGGGGCGCACAGGGCAAGGACGGTCAAGCCAAGGACGGACAAGGCGAGCGCCGCGGCAAGAAGGGCGAGCGCGCTCAAGCCGAGGGCGATCAAAAGGGTCAAACCGGACCGGCACAGGGGAGCGATCAGTCGGGCAGCGGAGCGAAGTCGCCGCCATGACCCCCAAATTCGTCGCTTGAATGAATGACTTCGCAAGCGTGAGCACGCGCCCATGAGCGTCTCTGAACCGTTCATTCGCCGCCCGATCGCGACCTCGCTGCTCGGTATCGCGCTGTTGATCGGTGGTGCGCTTGGCTATTGGGCGCTGCCGGTATCGGCGCTGCCGCAGGTCGATTTCCCGACGGTACAGGTGACGACCCAATTGCCGGGCGCCAGTCCCGATGTGATCGCCTCGCTGATCACAGCACCGCTCGAGCGGCAACTCGGGCAGATTCCGTCGCTGTCGTCGATGACGTCGACGAGTTCGTTCGGCGTCAGCCAGATATCCCTGCAGTTCGATCTCAATCGCGACATCGACGGCGCCACCCAGGACGTGCAGGCCGCCATCAACGCCGCGGCGGGAGTGCTGCCGAAAAATCTGCCGTATCCGCCGACCTACGCCAAGGTCAATCCCGCCG
>Ga0209331_1000546_pt1 | contig 13575 bp, 12 predicted proteins | sample JacPinW_OM3H0_M3_FD_187971 | JGI IMG/M metagenome (GOLD analysis project Ga0209331, IMG submission 187971) | Forest soil microbial communities from Algoma, Ontario, Canada - Jack Pine, Ontario site 1_JW_OM3H0_M3 (SPAdes) (version 2) | ecosystem: Environmental > Terrestrial > Soil > Boreal... | reverse complement strand
CCGCGTATCGGGCGATGATGGCCGCTATGGACAATGGCGCCGATCTGTCGTCGCTGCGTCTTGCGGTTTCGGCGGGGGAGACCTTGCCGGCGCCGGTTTTCGAAAGCTGGACCCGCAAGACGGGCAAGACGATTCTCGACGGGATCGGCAGCACGGAATTGCTGCATATCTTCATTACCAACCGAATAGGCGACGCCGTCGCCGGAACGACAGGGCACCCGGTTTCCGGTTACGAGGCAAAGATCGTCGACGATGAGATGAACGAATTGCCGCCGGGCACCGTCGGCAGGCTTGCGGTGCGGGGCCCGACCGGATGCCGCTATCTCGCGGATCTGCGGCAGTCGAACTACGTGCGCAATGGCTGGAATCTAACGGGCGATACGTTCACCCGCGACGAGAAGGGTCGCCTGTCTTTCGTGGCCCGATCCGACGACATGATCGTTTCCGCCGGCTACAACATCGCCGGCCCGGATGTCGAATCTGCATTGCTGACCCATCCGGCCGTGGCCGAGTGTGGCGTCGTCGGCGCACCCGACGAGGCGCGCGGCATGATCGTCAAGGCTTATGTGGTTTTGATGCCTGGCGTCACTGCCGACGCCGCGCTGACGACTGACTTGCAGGACCATGTCAAGCGCGAGATCGCGCCTTACAAATATCCCCGCGCGATCGAATTCGTCGCGCAACTGCCCAAGACCGAGACCGGCAAACTGAAGCGATTTGCCTTGCGGCAGATGGCGCAGGCCGACGCGACGTCGGGAGGCATGGCCGCGGAATGAATGCATCTGGAGTGACGGAGAATTATTTGTGAGCACGCCAAAAGGGCCCACGCTTGCGGTGGTGCCGGCTGCCAAGGCTGAGACCTCGGCCGCCGGTCCGCAGATTTTACAACCCGGCGGCTGGCCGGCGCCAAAGGGATACGCCAACGGCATGGCCGCTGACGGCCGCCTTGTGGTAACCGGCGGCGTGATCGGCTGGAATAATCAGGGACATCTGCCGGCCGATTTTGTTGCCCAGGTCCGTCAAACCCTGAGCAACATTTCAGCTATTCTCGCCGAGGGCGGCGCGCGGCCCGAACATCTCGTTCGCCTCACCTGGTATGTCGTCGATATGGAAGAATATCTGGAGAATCTGAAGACGCTGGGGCAGATCTATCGCGAAATCTTCGGGGCGCATTATCCCGCCATGGCGCTGGTCCAGGTCGTTCGTCTGGTTGAAAAGGCGGCGCGGGTCGAGATCGAAGCAACCGCGGTGGTGCCGCGGTGAATGACGCTGCCGAGCTGCAATTATGCAGCGTGCCTGCGCCAAGTGGCGCATCCCGGAATGACACATCTACTCTTGACCCCGACCGATACTCAACGGTCGGGTTGGTTCGTCCCTGGTTTCTCAATTCCGATACGACGTATCGACGCGGTCGAGCTTCCGCAGCAGCGCCGGCCAGGCCAGTTCACCGTTGCGGTTAGGTAGATGTGTCCGCGGCTTCACCTTGTCGAAGGTTTTTTCCAGAACATCCCGGGGCGGGTAGACGAGCTTGGTATTGCAGGATAGCGCCATCACCTGCACCTCGCAGGCGCGCTCCATCCGATAGAGCAGGTTGAATGCTGCCGGGATGGTCCGTCCGACCACAAGCAGTCCGTGGTTGCGCAGAACCATCGCTTCGTGATCGCCAAGGTCTCTAACCAGCCGCTCACGTTCACCGACATCGTCGGCGATACCTTCAAAGTCATGATAGGCGACGTGAAGAAACCGCATCGAGGTCTGCGCCAGCGGAAGAATTCCGCATTCCATCGCCGAGACCGCCATGCCGGCCGGAGTGTGGGTATGGGCGACGCAGTCGACATCGTGCCGGGCCATATGGATGGCGCTATGAATGACAAAGCCGGCCGCGTTGACGCCATAGTCCGAAGCGTTGAACAGGACCTTGCCGTCGAGGTCGACCTTGATCAGGCAAGAGGCATCAATTTCCTCATAAAGCATCCCGTAAGGATTGATCAGGAAATGGTCGTGCGAGCCGGGAACGCGGCATGAGATGTGGTTGGCGATCATCTCGGTCATGCCGTACATCGCGGTGAGGCGGTAGCAGGCTGCGAGATCGACGCGGCTTTTCCATTCCTCGGAGCTTACCTGCTCGCGGACCGATTTGACGACCTTAATGGCGGGAGAGTTCACTGGAGGGGTCATGGGGCTTCTCTGTTGGAACGGGTTATTTCGCAGGCAGCGCCTGATCGACGCATCCCGAGGATACGTGCAATAGCAGTTGCGCCGCAAGGCGGGTGTCACGGCAATCATTGCAACCCAGCCATCGCCAACGCGCTGCGCTCGCAGGGCCGCCCGGGCGGCCGTCCCAAGGCAGGGGCGTCGGATGCGAAGAATGCGCTCCACAGCTTTGCTGCATAGCAAAAGATCGCGCGTCGCAAATCCTTCATGCGCGGCCTATACTTGGTCCTCCGCTAGTGTTGATATCCTGATCTTCGGGAATGCCCTTGAAATCGGAGCTCTGGCGATCTCATGGCTTCAGCGCAGCCAGCTTCCGGTACGCCGCAGCCGCTGTCCGTATCAGGCGCTTCTCACGCTTAGGGCTGAGAAATTGCAAGGGCGCGTGGACGCCGTCTCGTTGCAGGGCGGTGGCCAGAGAATGGCCCTTCGCATCGTCGTTTAGCTGCCCGAGAGACCTTTGCGCTTTACGCAGATGCTTCAGCGCTATCTGTTGCCTCGAAAATCTCTTATCTGCAAACAAGTCTTCGAAACATTCGATCGAATAAGTTAGTTTCTTGTTCAGCAGGCGCAGCCGATGCCGTTTCTCCGCGCCCATTTTCGGAAGTTTTCGGCACTTCTTCAGAAGCATTGCCCGCCATCGCGTCAGTTTGCCCGCGCCGTATGTAGCGATCGGGGAAGCGCGCTGCTGTGCTGCCTGCTTTCCCTTCTTGATCGACCAGGGGCCGTTCTCGACCCAACCGGATATGCCTTCAATCAGGCGCCGATACCTGGCTGACCGAAGCGCCCGCGCCAGACGGCGATGGCTGTCCGCGCGCCTTTCGTCCCAGGACCGATAATAGGCTGTTGCTTGCTGCCGCTGCTTGTTGCCGGCCTTCAGCCGCTCCATCGCGACGTCCAGATCCCGCACGGTGCCAAGCTGGCTGTTCAGCCACTTCAGTTCATCCTTTATTGGCGCCCGCCTGGCATCGTCGATCATCGGCGAGAAGAACAGGATGGCTGTGCGCAATCGAGTGAGCGCAAGGCGCATTTGATGCAGGGCTTCAGAATCGCCTCTGCATGTCGCCTCCTGACTTGCAGTCAAATCCCCGAGGTGGCGCCCCGCTATAATTCGAAATGCTGTGTCGGACGCCATCATTGGATTCAGCGGCGGGCGCGGCGGCCGTTGCTTCCGTTCGGCACCAGAGGCGGCTTTGCGGACGGGGCTAGGTAAGGGTGACATTGCCGTTCCGCGCGGTCAGATTGAGGCATCATCGTCGATATGGCGGACAGGATAACGCATACGGTTGCGAGCCGGCGAGTCTTTGCCCCTTATTCAAATGCCCCAATCGGGTCCCCGCCGAGGTCGGGCCGCGGCCCAAGGAACGCGGGTTGCAGCAGCGAGCGCTCACGACCGAGCCGGTCGCCGATGCGTTGCGGCAACGGGTAACCCGGCGCGATCAGGCTTCCTTCATCCCGAACAGCCGGGCCGCATTGCCGCCCAGAATTGCCACCCTTTGTTTGTCGGTGAGGGTGGTGGTAGCGAAGACGTGATCGACCGGGTGCTGTTCCCAGGGGATCGGATGGTCGGTGCCGAGCACGACCTGGCTCGCGCCGACCTGCGCCACGAGATGCCGAAGCCCCTCCGGCGTGAACACCAAGGCGTCGAAATAGAGCTGGTTCAAATATTCCGAGGGCTTCCTTTTCAGCGTGATATTCGGATTGCAGTTCTGCGGCGACACGAAGCAGGCGTGATCACCGCGCGCCGCATATGAGCCGAGATAGCCGCCGCCATGCGCGGCGATGATCTTCAGGCCAGGAAAGCGGTCGAGGGTCCCTTCAAAGATCAGATGTTGCAAGGCAATGGTCGTGTCGAGCGGATTGCCGATCGTATTCGACAGCCAGCCATTGCCCTTGAAGCGCTTGGCGAGTTCCGGCGTGCTTTGCGGATGGATGAACAGAACGGCGCCGAGTTCTTCAGCCTTGGCCCAAACGGGATGGAATTTGGGGTCGGCGAAATCCTCCCCCAGCACGCTGGCGCCGATAGCGGCGCCACGCAGGCCCTGCTTCTTGATCGCGGTCTCGAGTTGCTGCACCGCAAGGTCCGGAAACTGCAAAGTCAGCGAGGCGAAAGCCGCAAACCGCTCAGGCCGGGATGCGCACAGTTCAGCCAGTTTCTCGTTGTTCACCTTGACGATCTGCGCGGCCGTGTCGCGGTCCTTGCCATACCAGAATGGATTGATCGACAGCACCTCCATGTCGATCGCCATCGCGTCCATCTCCTTCAGACGTTGCTCGATGACGATGAAGTGCTCGGGAACGCCTTTGACCGGGGGCAAAACTTTGTCGGCCGCATCGCCCATCAGATTGATGGCTTCATGAAAATAGCAGTGCGAGTGAACGTCGACGGTCAGGACGCGTTTGCCGTTGACCTTGACCGGCAGCCGCGGCGCCTTGGGCTGGGCGCGCGCTGCATCCAGCATGCCGCAACTGCAGAACGCTATCCCGGTCGCGGCGGCACCTTTAAGAAATTGTCTGCGGGTTGTCATTGGCTCTCCCTGAACGATAGCGTTTCCCTTGTCCGGCCGATCAATCGCCCACCGGTTGTTATTTTCTACGCTGGACACATTGCCAAGCCGGCAGCGAGAGGGCAATCATTCTTCGAGGGATCGCGGCCGATTATTCGGAAACGCCATCCGGTTCATAAGGGGGGAATTCGGTATGCGCTTGCTTCATTCGCTGGTCGCGGCGCTGGCGCTCCTCGCCAGCTCCGGTGCGATCGCGCAGACGGCCTACCCCGACCGGCCCATCCGAATGATCGTTCCGTTGGCGGCGGCGAGCGCTGTCGACGTTGCGGCGCGGATCGTGACGCAGAAAATGGCCGATAATATGGGCCAGCAATTCGTGATCATGAACCAGCCGGGCGCGTCCGGGCTGATCGGTGCCGAGCAGGTCGCCAGAGCCGAGCCGGACGGCTACACGATCGGCGGCTTCAACGACAGCATCATGACCATGGTGCCGAACCTGCAGTCCAAATTGCGCTGGGACATTCTGAAGGATTTCGAGCCGGTGTCGCTCGTTGCCACGGTGGAATGGGGACTGATCGCCAACAACCAGACGCCCTACAAGACCGCGGCGGACCTGATTGCGGCCGCAAAGGCTGCGCCCGGCAAGATCGACTATGGCTCCGGTGGTCCGGGCAGCCCGCAGCATTTGGCGATGGCGATGTTTGCGTCGGGCGCCGGCATATCGCTGACCCATGTGCCCTACAAGGGCGCCACGCAGGCCGCGACCGACGTCGCCGCCGGCCAGATTCCCGTCGGCTTTCAGGGCCTCGGGACCGTCGCGGCGCTGGTCCGCGGCGGTCAGCTCAGGCTGATCGGGGTGACTACCGAGAAGAGATTGCCGCAGTTTCCGGACGTGCCCACCGTTTCGGAATCCGGTCTGCCCGGGTTCTTCTTCAATTCCTGGTTTGCGATCCTGGCGCCGGCCGGCACGCCGAAGGACATCATCGCCAGGCTGAATGCCGAAGTATTGAAGGCGGTGGGCGATCCGGAGATTCGCCGCAAGCTTGAGGAATTGGGTTTCGCGGTGCGCGGCAGCTCGGCCGAGGAACTGCGTGTCATGACCCGCGATCAGCTCGCCAAATATGCGCGCGTGATCAAGGAAATGGGTATCGCCAACGAATAGGAATGCCGGCCGCCGATCAGCGGCCAGCGGTCTGTTTTAGATAGCATCAGTAGCAATAGTGGCGGCGGCCGTCGCGGCCGCGATAGAACTCCGCGCCCTGCGCGCAGGGACCAGCGCTCCGGGCATACGCGCCGCGCATCGCATTCCTGAGCTGATAATCGCCGGTATAGGGATTGTTCGGTCCCTTGTTCTGGCAGTTTGCGTTCGGATAGAACTGCGCGCAATAACCGGGGTTGTAGATAACTTCCTGCGCCGTCACCGGGGTTGCGGCCATTGCGCACAGCAGAGCTGCTGCTCCCAAAAGTGCTGACTTCGTCATCGGTGTTCTCCTGATTGGAAATAAAACGGCGCGCCGGTTCGAACGTTCCGAGCCGACGCGCGGTTTAATTTCAATGGCCGAGCCTCGTGCAGTGAGTGCCTTGCGGCTCGGAAAGGTTCATCCCTCTGCTCGATGCCTGGCCACGCCGGCGCTCAACTCCGAAAGCGATGACTTCGCGGCGCCACCGCAAACGGAAGATGTTAGGTGTGGCGGAGTCGTGTCACATCTTCTGGATGCGCGGGCAGCGATTTGTCCAAGTGTACTCCTCTAAAATTGCTTTCTTATCGTTCTTGTCACGAAAACCCCCCAAGGGACGCATTGCTTGTTCTCGCAGCTATCGGTAGCAATAGATTGTTCCCCAAATGCTTGTTCGGCCATGATCTTCGCTAATCTGAGCCATGTGGATGGAGGATGCTGAGGGTGTCTTGTCAGGTGTGCCAATCCACCCTGAAGGCAGGCGATTTGTATTGCTCGTCTTGCGGGGCGGTCGTCCCGGAGCGCCCCTCGAAGCCGCAGATCGCGGAAGTTCGAGGCCGTATCGCTGGCGAGCGGAAGTACCTCACCGTCCTTTGTGCCGATCTGCAGCGCTCTACCGATTTGATCTCGGAACTGGATCCCGAGGCGGCAATTTCGCGGCTTGAGCCGGCCTTGATTGCCATGCGGACCGCCGTTCGCCGCAACCGCGGGATAGTCAGCAAAGAGGGGGGCGACGGGCTTATTGCGCTTTTTGGCGCGCCGCACGCAGACGACAATCACGCTCTCATGGCCTGTTACGCGGCAGTCGAACTGGTTAACCGTATCAAGCTCCTGGACGATCCGGCGCTTCAGGTCCGCGTTGGCGTTCATTCCGGCTATGTCGTCGCTCACGTCATCGAGGCCGATTTCTCATCGATCTATGAAGCGGGCGGCCCGGCGGTCCATCTGGTCAAGCGGCTCGAGAGTGCCGCGCAGGCCGGGCAGATCCTGGTGTCGGAGTCCTGCCAGAACCTGTCCGCAGGGCTAGTGACTTTTAACGCGCTCGCTCCGAAGCGACTGGAGGGATTTTCCGCGCCCGTTCCCTGCCACGAGCTCGTCGAGATTAGCGGACTTACGCGCTGGCGGGCCCGCTCGACCAAGGGGCTTTCGTCTTTTGTAGGCCGCGCAGAAGAGATTTCGGTGCTCGAGCGAGCGGCGCGAGATACCGGTTCGTCCGGACAGATCATCGCCCTGGTCGGAACGTCGGGCATCGGAAAATCCCGAATGGCCCACGAGTTCGTCGGCGCATTGCGGCAGAAGGACTGGCAGGTCCTGGAAGCAGAAGGTAACCCGCTGGAGCGGGCTGTTCCATATGCACTGCTGAAGAAGCTGCTCCAGAGCGCTCTGCAGATGGGCCACATAACGTCCGCAGATCAACCTGGGTTGCCCGAGGGCCCAATAGCCGCTCATTCCGATCTTTGGCCCGCCGCCCTTTGCTCCGTTCTCGACCAGCCCGTCAACGATCCACGCTGGCAGGATCTCGAACCCTTGCTGCGACGGCGTGCGATTAACGACGCCGTGCGCAATACGATCGACCAGGTCATCTCGACGCGGCCGACCATCTTGCTGCTGGAGGACCTTCACTGGATCGATGGCCAAAGCGAAACCGGCATCGAAGCCTTGATGTCGCTCACCGCCAACCGCCCGCTTCTGGTGCTGCTGACCTGGCGGACAGAGGATACGCCGGGCTGGCTTGCACGGCTGGATATCCGCAGGATTTGGCTTCGGTCTCTCGACCCCTCATCGGCGAGTGCGCTGCTCGACGGTCTGCTCGGCACGGCGCCCGATCTCGACCCTCTCAAGGCCCACGTGCTTCGCCACACCGGCCAAATCCCGCTTTTCATCGAGGAGGTTGCGCGGCAACTCATCAATCGTGGAATCCTCAAGGCCGATACGGGCCGATTTGCCGCGAAAGCACCTTGGGATGCGCTAGAAATTCCTCCAACGGTGCAAGGGGTCATTGCGTCCCGAATCGATCGTTTGCCGAAGGAGGACAAAACCCTTCTTGAGCTCGCTTCCGTCGTCGGACCGCGAATTTCACCTCGCCTGCTAACGGCCGTCACCGGCATGCCGGCGGCACAGTTGCAAAGCCGCCTTTGGTCGCTGGAAATCCTGGATTTTCTTGTCGAGTCGCGATGGCTTGCCGCCTCGGAATACGAATTTGCCCACGATCTCATTCGCGAGGTCGCCTATGATTCGATCCTCCGCCCGCAACGGGAGGAGTTGCATCGCCGGATTTTGACGGCTTTGGAAGCGAGCTCTCCCGGACGTGAAGAGGACGTTGCGGAAGCGCTCTGCCACCACGCGGTCAAGGCGCAGGACTGGGTGAAGGCAGACCAATACGGACACATGGCGGCGAAAAAGGCATTCGCCAGATCGGCGTTCCGGGATGCAACGGGATATTTCCAGATTGCGATGGACGCGGTCGACAAGCAGCCGGCCTCGATCGCTCGCGAGCAGCGGGCGATCGACCTGCGCATCGAGGCGCGGCTTGCATTTGTTTCGTTTGGAAGCATCGAGCAGTGGTTCGGCCTCGGACGCGACGGGGAGGCGCGTTCCCAGAAAATCGGTGATGAGGGGCGACGGCTTGCGTCCATCGCGATCAGGGCGGCCGCGCTGAATTTCCACGGAACGCCTTATGAAGCGATCGCTCTGGGTGAGCAGGCGGTTGAGTTGGCGAACCAGTTGAACAGCAAGACCTGGCTCGCTTTCGTGGAGTACGGTCTTGGCCAATCCTATTTCCTCGCAGGCAGGTACCGCGATGCGGGACTGTGGCTCGGACAAGCGAGCGCGCGCCTCGCCAGTGCGCCGGAAGACGTGCCGCCGGGAACGACGGGATCGAGCGTGCTCTTGCTCTGTTATATGATGAAAGCCCTTGTTTGTGCATGGTTGGGCGAGTTCCACGAGGCCGAACGCTGCTCCGGGCAGGCTAGTGATCTCGCCGAAACCAATGACCGCCCTTACGATACGATCGCGGCCGGCTATGGTCGTGGCGTCGTGCAGATAATGTGCGGCAATATCGAGGAGGCGGAAAGCGCCCTCGACCAAGCCTTTCGCGTCTCGCGCGAGAGCGAAGTCCGGTTGTTTCTGCCCCTGCTGATGTGTGCGCTTGGAAACCTTTATTTGCAGCAGGGCGATGCCGCACGTGCCCACGACATCCTGCTGCAGGCAAAGGATGAAGCCGAGGCGCTTGGTCATGAGACCAGTAAGGTGGCCGTGTCGGCGTATCTCGGCTCGGCCTATAGCCAGCTAGGAGATACCGAGCTCGGGCTTTCCCTCGTGCGCGCCGCCCAGGCCGGCGCAAAACAGAAGGGATATGGGGGTGTTGAAGCGCTGGCGGTGTTTACCGAAGCCAATATCCTGGCCTCGCAGGGAGCGTCCATGGCGGAGGAGGCCATGGGATGTCTGAAACGGACCGTTGAAATTGCGGCCAGGCTCGAAGCCCGTCCCTTGTTGGGCGCAGCCAAGGGGGTGCGGGCCCGGGTGCTGGCGGCCTCCGGGCGGACAACAGAGGCCCAGGACGAACTGGTCCAGGCGATAGCGCTTTTCGACCAGACAAAAATGACTGTTCACCTGGAACGTGCTAAGGCAGCGCTCTCCAAGTTCTCGGATATGTGAGATTTTGTAGCCGCGGCAATTGTCGCCGCTTTTCAAGGAGCAAAAAATGGGCGCATTGGTTTACAGCGGAAAATTCGAGCAACACATCAACGAATTGTACAGCCCGAAAAATATTAAAAAAACCGCAGAGAAATTCAAGGAATATGAGAAGCAGCACGGGCCCTATAAGTTCGGGCAACAATATACGAAAATCCTGGTTCCCAAGACCGAACATTGGGCGGACGAGTCCGGATCGACCGCGGGACATGCCAAGTGGGAGAAGCATTCGGGTGGCATACCTGCGAATATCCGTAACAAGATTACCAAGGTTATCAGGGCCAATCTCCGATCCAAAAAGCCGGTACCGATGGTCTTGAAAGTCGGTGAGAATGTCGATCACTCTCACGATCTGCATGTCAAGACGTTCAAGCATAAGGGCCACGAACACATCGGCCTGCATATGCTTTGCCCCAATACGACGTTGAAAAAATGATCTAACTCCGGAGTCGGCATATTGCCGGCTTCGCTTCTGGAGTCGTGACCGGCGTGCCTCAGGACAAGACGGGTGAAGCTCGCGGATATTCGAGCAGCAAGCTCGCGGTGCTACGCAAGCATCCGATTTTTTGCGATCTTGATCCTGAGGCGCTCGACCAACTCTGCCGTTACGCCAAACACTCCTCGCTGAAGCGGGGCGCGACGATCGTTTCCAAAGGAGATCCCGGCAATAGCCTTATCGCGGTGATCAGCGGCACGGTGAAGATCAGCGTCTCCTCCCCGGACGGCCGCAGCGCAATCTTGAATCTTATCGGCCCGGGCGAGACTTTCGGGGAAATCGCCGTGCTCGATGGACTGGCACGGACAGCCGACGCGACGGCAAATACCAATTGCGAAATTTATGTCATTGATCGCCGGGATTTTCTTCCCTTCGTGCGAAGCCAGCCGGCGCTGGCGATGAAGTTCATCGAGCTGCTCTGCAAGCGGCTGCGATGGACCAGTGATCAGGTGGAAGAGGTTATCCTGCAGAATCTGCCGGGCCGGCTCGCCAGCGCACTTCTTCGTTTGACCGAGAAAGACAAGCTCGCGCCCAGAGGCCGAACCATCGCTATTACCCAGCAGGAGATTAGCGAGATGGTCGGCATGACGCGGGAAAGCATCAACAAGCAATTGCGGGCCTGGGCGACACGCAACTGGGTCCGCCTCGAGCATGGTGCCATCGTCGTACTAAATGCCGAGATGCTTCGAGAGCTGGCCGAAGCAGGATCGGGCAACGAAGGCGATTAGCGCGGCTGCGCATCGGAAGCTCTCTTCGGTGCCCGCTCCGATTGGGCCGGCCATCTCACAAAATGTTTGATTCCGGCAAATGTGAAACCCTTCACATGCGCCTGACGCGCATTGAGGTAGTCACGGTGGCGTGCCGATCCGCACGGCCGCGAGGTTGGCGCCGCGCTCGATCGTGAACTCGACGTCGATCAGGCCGCGCGAGTGGTTCATGTCGGATTGCGACATCAGCAAGGTGAGGTCCTTGCCCTTCAGCGAAGCAAGGACCTCGGACAGCCGCTCGGACAGCGCCGGCGCTATCCCCTCGAACGGCTCGTCGAGCAGCAGGCATTTTGTGCCGATGCCGAGTGCGCGGCCAAGCGCGACCAGCTTCTGCTGGCCCCCACTCAACAGCAGCGCCTTGCGATGGCGCATCTCGGCAAGTTCGCCGATCACCTCGTACACGAAATCAAGCCGCGCCCTGCGGTCGAGGTGCTCTGCGACCCATAGCGGCAACAGGATGTTTTCCTCGACGGTCAGTTGCGGCACCAGGCAGCGGTCTTCCGGCATATAGCCGATCCCGAGCGCGGCGCGGGCATGGCGCGGGCGCGCCGACAGATCGGCCCCTTCGAACCGGACGGTGCCCCGCGCCGGCTTGAGGTGACCCATAATTGAGCGCATCAGCGTGGTCTTGCCGGCGCCGTTGCGGCCGACAAGGCTCACCATGGCGCCCCGCGATATCCGCATCGAAAAGCCGCGCAGCGCGGGCATCGATTGAATCTCGACGACCAGATGGTCGATCTCGAGCAATGGCGCCACGGCGTTCATTGCGCGCCCCCGGTGACGTAGCGGCGCACTTCCGCATCCTTCAGGACAGCGTGCGGATCGCCGTCGGCGAGAATCCGGCCCTGGTAGAACGCCACCACCCGGTCGGCATAGCGGCTGACGATCTCCATGTCGTGCTCGACGAAGACGATGGTTGCGGCATCGGGCGCAACGGCATGAATCACGCGGTCCATCGTGGCGAATTTCTCTTCCGCAGAAACCCCTGACGTAGGCTCGTCCAGCAGCAGCAATTTCGGCCGGCGGACCAGCGCCATGGCGATGTCGACCAGCTTGCGCACACCGCCGGCGAGCTCCGAGATCGGGCGGTCGGCCAGATCGGCGAGGCCGAACCGCTCCAGCAATTCGAGTGCCTTGTCGCGGCGGCCCTGTGCCTCCGCCGGGGACTGAAATGAAAGCGCCTGTGCGCGCATGCCGGAGACCGCTACGGCCAGATTTTCGGCCGCGGTGAGCTCGATGAACAGTTGGGGAATCTGAAATGACCTGGAGATACCGAGCCGGGCGACATTTCTTGGCGAGCGTCTTGCGATATTCATCCCGTCGAGCGCGATCGAGCCGGAGTCGGGCTTGAGATAGCCGGTGACCATGTTGACGAACGTTGTCTTGCCCGCGCCGTTGGCGCCGATCAGGCTGACCTTCTGACCGGCCGCGATATCGATCGACAGAGCGTCGGCGGCGACCACCGCGCCAAAGCGCTTTTCAAGTCCGCGCACGGAAAGGACCGGCTTCACAACGCCGCCTCCTTTTGGACCGTGATAGCCGTCGCAGCCGCCGGCTCGCTTCTCTTGTGCCTGTCCCTGATCCAGAGCGAGCCGATGCCGCGCGGCAGAAACAGAATGACGCCCAGCAGGAAAACGCCAAGCACGAGCTGCCAGGTATTGGGAAGGTACAGGTTCGAGAACGAGCGAACCAGTTCGAGCCCCATCGACGCGACGAACACCGCGGCGACGCTTTGATATCCCGCGAGCACCGCCACGAACACGAATTCGCCTGACGTGGTCCAGTAGGCGAATTGCGGATCGATGTGCCGTTGCGCCATCAGGGCAAAGGCGCCGCTGGCCCCGGCGAAAATCGCCGCGATAATAAAGTTGATGGTGACGACCCGGGTGGACGAGATTCCAAGATACTCGACGCGCAGATTGTTTTCGCGAACCGCGAGGCTAACGAGGCCGAGCTCGGACCGAAACAGGATCGTTGCTGCGATGCCGGCGAGCCCGGTGGTGACCACCGAGACCGCATACAGCATGAAATCCGCCTCGCGCGGGTCGGTGAAGATCATGCCGAACAGGCTCGGCCGCCCGACGTTGAAGCCATCGGAGCCGCCGAGCGCGGTGGATTTGACCAGCGCGCCATACAGCACCATCGACAGCGCGAGCGTCAGCATGCCGAAGAAGATGCCGCTGTAGCGGGCAATCAGCGGACCGATCACAAGGCCGAGCAGGCCGCCGCAGACGGCGCCGATCATCATTTGCGCCACCGCGTCGGTGATGCCCCACGCGTTGGCGATCAGGGCGACGCCATAGCCACCCGCGGCAAAGAACAGGCCCTGGCCGAACGACACATTGCCGGTGCGCGCCAATACCACGATGCCGAGCGCAATCAGGGCGTTGGAGGCGGCGACGGTCGCAAGCGACAGCGTCCATGTCGGAAGCACGCGGCCAAAC
>Ga0209331_1000545_pt1 | contig 13598 bp, 14 predicted proteins | sample JacPinW_OM3H0_M3_FD_187971 | JGI IMG/M metagenome (GOLD analysis project Ga0209331, IMG submission 187971) | Forest soil microbial communities from Algoma, Ontario, Canada - Jack Pine, Ontario site 1_JW_OM3H0_M3 (SPAdes) (version 2) | ecosystem: Environmental > Terrestrial > Soil > Boreal... | reverse complement strand
CGTGGCGCGCGGAACGCTACTCGCGCCGGACTGCTCCCGACGCCAATGCGGTGGCGTTGATTAAGGCGTAGCCAAACTGCGAGGCGGCCACCATCGCGGCAAGCTCAGGTCGTGTCGGAGGATTTTGTCGTCGCCTTCAGCCATCGCGATTGAGGAACCGCGTGTCAAGAAAGTCCGATCTCAAGGAAGTCGCATCTCAACGAGGTCGCATCTCAAGGAAGTCCTCTGGTTTCGACTTCGCGCACCAGCTCCAGCGTCGGCTCGGCAAGGCTGCCGCCGGAGGCGTCGAGCCCGAAGGCGGAAGCCAGGCCGTCCTTGTTCTTCAGGACGGCCGTGTGCGGGCAATGGGTGGGGGAATTGCAAAGCAATTCCTTGAGCTTTTTGCCTTGCTCGACGAGGCGCGGCGGGTCGAGCTCCGACCAGGCGAGCAGGATCGGCGTCTCGATGTTGAGGATGCCGGGAAATGCCGACCGCTCATTATATTTGCTCGCGTCCGCGCCGAAGTAAGACTTTTCGTTGGCGCTGGCATCTGCGCTCGGACGATAAATGCCCGACACCAGGATGGCGGCGGCGAGGCCGGAATCGCGCTCCTGAAATTCGGGATGGGCCAGAAGGCTTGCGACGTGGAATGCACCCACCGAGTAGCCGACGGCCACGATCTCCTCGCCGCTGCCGCCGAACAGGTCGATGTTCTCGTGCACCCATGAGATGGCAGCTGCGACATCCTTGGCACCGGCCGGCCAGGGGTTTGCCGGCGCCAGCCGGTAGTTCACTTTCACGCCGACCATGCCGTGGCGTGCCGCAAAGCACACCACTTCATCGCGGAGCGGGCCCGCGGCATCGGTTGCCCCGGCGGCAAAACTCTCGCCCGCCACAAACACCAGCACCGGACGCGCCGATGTCTTGTTGGAATCGCTGATCGCGACGTCCAGAACGTTCTGGTCGCTGTCGCCATATTTCAGGTTCCGGGTAAATGACACGCCTGCGCAGGATTGCGATTGATCCGGCGTCGCTACAGCCGGTGTCGCCTCAGCGGGTGTCGCCTCAGCCGGTGTCGCCACATCCGGCGCGGTGGCATTCGGAGCCGCTGCAGCCGGAGCCGCGTCTGCCGGAGCTGGGTCCGAGCCATCAGTTACAAGTCCAGCTTTTATCAAATTCGCCGCGATGCCCGGCCATTCCGGCGCAGGAACAGAGGTACCTGTGATTGCCGTCAGCAAGAAACAAAGGACGAGATATTTTGTCATGACAGGCCACACAGGAACTTGAGAAGCAAATAAAACATCGATCCGCATTTTTGGCGATTTGACGGCACCGCCACATCACGGCCTATTTGAGTTCTTGCGCGAGATAGTCAACCAGCGCTCGGACTTTTGTCGATGGCCGTGGGCCGCCGGGAAAAACCGCGTGAACCTCCACGGGTTCGAGCTTGTAGCCACGCAGCAGGGGAACTAGCGCGCCCGTCTCTATTTCGGCACCGCACATCACGGTCGACCCCATCGCGATGCCCAAACCGGCCATCACGCTTGCAAAAACGCCGGGGCCAGAATTGGTGTGAATCCGGCCCCGCACGTCGACCGAGGTTTCGGTGCCGTTACGGCGAAACGACCAGCTGTCGCGGCCGAAACTTCGCGGTCCGAAAATGCAATCGTGCGAGGCAAGGTCCGCCGGCACCTTCGGCGTGCCGCGCGCTTTCAGATAAGCCGGTGATGCCACCAGCATGATTTCAAGCGTTTCGAGCTTGCGGGCGCCGAATACGGAATCGCCCAGTTCGCCGAGGCGTATCGCGATATCGGCGCCTTCCGCGACCAGATCCTGCCGCTCGTCGACAACAGCCATTTCGACCTGCAACAACGGATGCAGGCTAAGAAACTTCGGCAGCCGTGGAATAATCGCGCGTGTGCCGTAAAGCACCGGCAACGCGAGGCGTATGGTGCCGCGGAGCGAATCGAGGCCGCGCGCGGCATCTTCCGCATCCTCGATCTCGGCGAGGATTTCGCGGGCGCGATCGAGAAACAGCGCGCCGGCATCCGTCACCGTGATGCGGCGCGTCGTGCGCAGCAATAGTTTTACGCCGAGCCGCGTTTCCAGTTCGCCAATGATGCGCGAGACAGATGGCTGCGACAGCCCAAGTTCGCCGGCGGCGCGCGAAAAACTGCCACTTTCGGCCGCCCGCACAAAAACCGCCAATTCCTGGATCCGGTCGCTCATTTGAAATCCAAATAAATGATCTTCAGATTGGCGGTATACCCCTTCCCAAGCAAATGAGCCAGATGTTGCAGGCCAACCAACAACGGAGACTTCGCATGGCGGCGCGCGTCACACGCGCCGGCTCGTCCACCAATCGAAACTTCAACGCGGCGCGCATTCGCCGAACGGCGTCGCATCTCCAAAAAGAGAGGTCTGTGTCATGTCCAAACTCAATGGAAAAATCGCCGTCATCACCGGCGGTTCAAGCGGAATTGGTCTGGCGGCGGCGAAAAAATTCGTCGACGAAGGCGCTTACGTCTTCATCATGGGACGCCGCCAGAGCGAGCTCGACAAGGCGAAAGCCCTGATCGGCAAGAACGTCACGGCCGTGCAAGGCGATGTCGCCGATCTCGGCGACCTCGACAGGCTCTATCGTACGGTCAAGGACGAAAAGGGCACGCTCGATATCGTCGTCGCCAGTGCCGGGTTTGTCGAACGCGTCCTCACCAAGGAGGCAACGCCAGAGCATTTCGACAAGACGTTTGCGATCAACGCCCGCGGCGTCTATTTCACCGTGCAAAAGGCACTACCGCTGCTGCGCAAGGGCGGGTCGGTCGTGCTGGTGTCGTCGTTGCTGCATCTGAAGGGCCTGCCCGAGCACGGGACTTATGCGGCGACCAAAGCCGCGGTGCGCTCTTTTGCGCGAACCTGGGCGATGGAATTGAAGGAGCGCGGCATCCGCGTCAACACGCTCTCGCCGGGTGCCGTCGACACGCCGATCATCGACGGCCAGTTCAAGACCAGGGAAGAGGCCGACGGTGCACGCGCCTTTTTCGCCGGCATCACGCCGCTCGGCCGTATCGGCCGCCCGGAAGAGATGGCGTCGGCGATCCTGTTCCTGGCATCCGACGACAGCAGCTACTCGACCGGCATCGATCTCGTCGCCGATGGCGGTATCACGCAGGTCTGAACGCGCATCTCAAAATGCCACGCTTCGGCCGTCCGCCATGACGCGTTCATGGCGCCGGCCGAAGCGAGCGCTGCATGTCCATCGTATAGATGTAGCGCCCCTCCGGATGCGTGGTGACCGTCACTTCGAACAGCTCTTCCCGCAAGCCGTAATAGCGGCGCACCATGGTCAGCGCAGGCGAGCCTGGTTTGGCCTGCAGCGGTTTTGCCAGTTTTGCGGGCAGGCTGCGCGCAAAAACCTCGAGTTTCGCGTATTCGATGGTCTCGCCGAACATCTTTGCGATCTGCTCATGCACCGGCGTACGGCCGTGATCGCGCCGCTTTACGACGCCGCCAAATTTCCGCAGCACATAGATCTCGGTCCAGCCGAGCGGGGCTGCGAATTCATCCGAGCGGCGGATGGCCTCGATCAGGAACCAGTGCTTGCCGGGTTCGCATTTCAACAATGCTGCCAGTTTGCGGTCGGCAACGATGTCGCCTGACCGAACCACCTGCCGATAGGTCTCGTTCGAATAGCGCAGCCATTCGCCCAGCGACTTGACGCTGTGGCTGAACAACACCGGCGGTTCGGTCGCGATTACCACGGAGCCTAGACCAGCGCGGCGGATGATCAGCCCTTGCTCGAGCAGGATGCGCAGGCCCTCGCGCACCGTCTGGCGGCTCGCCGAATAGCGCGCCATCAATTCGGTCTCGGTCGGCAACAATTTGCCGACGGCATGCGTGCCGAGCCGGATCTCTTTCTGCAATTCTGCGGCGATGTCGCGATAGCGCGATGATTTGCGATGTTTTGATTTATCGGTCATCGCACTCGACCGGCATTCTCGAATTCATCGATGTTAGCGCGGCCTCGAACGCGGACAGCGTCGCCAGCGCCTCGGCTTCCGGTACCGGAAACGGACGTTTGCCCTCGATCGCATCGACAAAGGCGTCGAGCTCCGCGCGCAGGACGTCGATCACTGGAAGGCGCACACGTTCTCGGGCACCACCCGATTTGTGCCGGACCATGGTGACTTCATCCAGCACTTCGGCGGAGCCTTTTGTTCCGAACACGTGGACGCGCCAATAAAGCGGCGTCGCGCGCACGGTGGCCAATGTGCCGGTGACGCCGCTGGCAAAGTCGAGCGTCATCAGCGCTGTATCGAGCGGCGGCGGACCCGCTTCGCGCGAGGTCAGTTGCGCATAAACCCGGCTGACAGAACCGAGCATGCTGACGAACGCGTCCAGCACATGAAGTCCGGCGCCGGTCAATCCTCCGCCCGGCGATTCTTCCGCCGACAATCGCCACCCTGATGTGACGGCCAGCGAGTTCTCGTTGCTGTTATGGCCTTCGATGTGAAGGATCGTCCCGAGCTCGCCGCTAGCTACGACCTCGCGCAACGCCCGCATCGACGGCCAAAAACGCCGGTTGTGCCCGACCGCGAGCACCACGCCGGCCTTTCGACAGGCGTCGAACATCTGCGCCGCATCGGCGCGCGTCAGCGCCAGCGGCTTTTCGCAAAACACCTGTTTGCGCGCGGCGGCGCAGGCCATCACCTGCGCCGGATGCAGCGAATGCGGCGTCGCCAGCAGGATCGCGCCGATGCTGTCATCGGCGAGCACTTCGTCCAGACTGTCGGTCAACGCGAGCTGATGTTTTGTACAGAAGTCTTGCGCGCCCTCGAAGTCGGGTTCGACGGCACGGACGATCGTTAGCCGCTGATGGCCGCGCGAGGCCTCGACGAGATTGCGGCCCCAGCGGCCGAGGCCTGCGATCGCGGCGTGGATCATCGCAAAACTCCCGCACGGGGTTGCCGGATCGCTTCGATCACCGCGGCGCTGTCGCTGTCCGGACCTTCCAGCGAAATCGCCGCGCGCAACAGATCGGCCTGCGTCGTGCTCATCGGGAGCGGCATGCCTAGCCGCCCCGCCTCTTCGAGGATCAACTCGGCGTCCTTCAAGGTTTGCACGATATGCGACTGCGGCCGAAAATCGCGCGTCAGCATCTTTTCGCCTTTGGTCTCCATCACGCGCGAGTAGGCGGCGGATTCTCGCACCGCCGCCAGGAAAGCGCGTCCATCCAACCCAAGACGCTCGGCGAAGGCAATTCCTTCGGCCAGCGCCGCACGATTGTTCTGCAGGATCAGGTTGATCGCGAGTTTTGTCCGGCTGGCATCGCCGATGGCGCTGACGCGCAAGGCACGCGGACAGAGACGTTTTATCAGCGCGTCGACGGCGTCGAGTGTGCCGGTGTCGCCTGCGAGCAGCATCGTGGCGGTGCCGTCGCGCACCTCCGCGCTGGTACCGGAGATCGGCGCCTCCACCAGCGGAAAACCGGCGCTCGCCGCGCGCAGGGAGAGATGAAAAATTTCGTCAGGCGCGCAGGTCGTGGTGCAGATCACGATCGGCCGCGCCGCCCCTGCGCCGCTCTCGATTTCGCCAAACACCGCTGCGGCCTGTCCGCCATCATAGACGGCAACAATGATCGTTCGCGCTTCGGCGGCGAGGTCGCGCACCGAGCCTGCGACGATGCCGCCGCTGGCCTTTAGCTTCTCGCATCGGGAAGTTTCGATATCGAAGCCGATCACCGGCATTTTGGCGTCGATCAGGCGCTCGGACAGCGCGGTGCCCATCAGTCCGAGGCCGATGATACCGACCGGCGCGTTCACGTGCATAATCTTTTCGCCATCGCGCTTCTCATTGGGGTTCGATGCCGGCGGCCTTGGCTTCCGCGGTCCACCGCATGATCTCGCTGCGGATGAAGGCGCCGAATTCGTCGGGACGCATCGGAGAGACGATCACGCCGACGCTGGCGAGTTTTTCGCGTGTTGACGGTAGCGTCAGGAATTTTTCGCTCTCGGTATAGAGCTTGTCGATGATAGGCGCGGGCGTGCCCGCCGGCGCCAATAGTCCGTACCAAATGGTGGCTTCGAAACCGGGCATTGCTTCGGCAAGCGGCGGAAGGTCCGGCGTCAGCTCGTTGCGGGTGGGCGATGTCACGCCGATGCCGCGCAGCGTGCCGCCCTTCATTTGCGGGATCGCGAGGGAAAAATCCGCAAACGCCAGGTTGATCGCGCCGCCCATCACGTCGGTGACCGCCTGCGGCACGCCGCGATAGGAAGCGGCGATCACCGACAACCCGCCGCGAGATTGCAACTGCCCGATCGAGATCTGCGATGCGCCGGAGCCATAGCCGGCGGTCATGTTCGGATGGGCGCGGGCATAATCCATGAATTCTCCCAGGTTTTTCGCGGGAAAATCCGGCTTCACCACCAGCACCATCGCGGTCGTCGTGGTCCGGATGATCGGCGCGAAATCTTTTGCGGGATCGTAAGCAAGATTCTTCAGCATCGCGACATTGGCGGCCTGGGTGGTGTTGGTTCCCATCAACAACGTGTAACCGTCCGGGCTAGCGCGCGCGACCTCCTGGGCGCCGATAGAGCCAAGCGCGCCGGCGCGGTTCTCGATCACGACCGTCTGCCCAAAAGCCTCCTGCAGATGCTGGCCGAGCATGCGCGCGACCTGGTCGGGTCCTGCACCGGCAGGAAACGGCACGATGATTTTTATCTGACGTTGCGGGTAATCGCCGGCGGCAAAGGCAGCATGCAGCGCCGCAACCCCGGACAGGACAAAGCCGGCGAGAACGATCGATCGCAGCTTCATCGCCAATTCCTCCAAGAGTTGGAAATCTCTGGCGGATTTCCTTAGGCGATTTATACGGACAAATGAAGCCGATGCAATATGCAGATGGTTGAGTGGCTCTCAATTTGACCGTATAAATCAGCCGCAAAAATATTGCGCAGGGAGCGAAACCATGGACACCAGCGAATTATACGCGCGCGGCCTGCGCCGGCGCAAAAAGCTGTTCGGTGAGGCCGAGGTCGAGAAGCGGATGGGCGCGGCAGGCGAGTTTGGCGCGCCGCTGCAAAACATCATCAACGCCTATGTCTACGGCGATGTCTGGGAGCGCTCAGGTCTGTCGGACAATATCCGCAGTCTGGTCATGCTCGGCATTACGGCCGCCAGCAACAAGCCGGCCGAATTCCGCGTCCATGCCAAGGGCGCGCTGGCGAACGGATGCACCAAAGAGCAGGTGCAGGATGTGCTGCTATTGGTCGCGATGTATTGCGGCATCCCGGCCGCGATCGAGACCAACCGCATCGCTTCCGAAGTCTTCGGTGAGACGCAAGACCCTGCTTCAAATCCGCCCGCAAAGCCGTAGCGGAACAGCATGCCTGCCGTGAGGATGTGACGGGCGCTGGAGCCGGTTGTTGCCTGCGCAACCCTTGCGCCCGGGCCCCGCCGGCGGCACACTGTCACCGCGGCGCGTAACCGCCGCCAATAACGATATTTCCTAGGGAATGCGCATGGCGGCCACGCGGATCGACTGCGATATTCATCCCGCCGTGGGCGGAACGCGCACCACGCTGCTGCCCTATCTCGACGATCACTGGAAAGAGCAGGTGGTGAGCCGGGCCATCGACGGCCTCGATCTCACTTCTTATCCGCCCGACATGCCGCTGTCCGGCCGGTCCGACTGGCGGCCGGCCAAGGGAAAACCCGGCAGCGATTTGGCGATGGTGCAGCGCGGGGCGTTTGACCAGCTCGGTTCAAGCCACGCGATCTGCAATGTGCTCTACGGCGCACAGGCCGTGTACGATCCCTACATGGCGTCCGCCTTCTGCAAGGCGATCAACGACTGGATCGCGGCCGAATGGCTGGCGCGGGATTCCCGGCTGCGCGCCTCGATCGTGGTGCCGATGCAGGCGCCTGACCTCGCCGTCGACGAGATCGAACGTCGCGCTGCCGATAACAGATTCGTTTCGGTGCTGGTGCTGGCGCAAGGCGAGACCTTGCTCGGGCGGCGGCATTTTTGGCCGGTCTATCAGGCGGCGGAGAAGCACAAGCTGCCGATCGCGATCCATGCCGGCAGCCAGTATCGCGCGGCACCAAGCTCGATCGGCTGGCCGTCCTATCGCTACGAATATTATCTCGCGGAAGCGCAGGCGTTCCAGGCCCAGGTGCTGAGCCTGATCTATGAGGGCGTGTTCCTAAAATTCCCCGCCCTGAAAGTAGTGCTGATGGAATCCGGCATCAGCTGGTTGCCGGCCTTCATGTGGCGCGCCAACAAGACCTGGCGCGGGGTGCGCGTCGAGGTGCCCTGGATCGATCGCGAGCCGGCTTCCATCATGCGCGACCACATCCGCCTGACCACGCAACCGTTCGACAGCCCGCCTGACGCCAAGGGCGTTGCCGATATCATCGACATGATCGATTGCGACAAGATGTTCCTGTTCGCGTCGGATTATCCGCATTGGCAATTCGACGGCGATGACGCCATCCCGCCGCATCTGCCGAAAAACATCGTCTCGCGCATGTGTACCGATAATCCGCTTGAAACCTTTCCGCGGCTTTCTCTCGCCGCTTGAGCCCTCGAAGGAGGATCGCATGAGTGATGTCATCGACCGCCCCATCCTCGAACAGGAAGCGGCTGCGAAAAGTCGTTTTCAGATCATCGACTGCGATATTCATCCGAGCCTGAATTCGCGCTCCGATCTCAGCGCGTTCCTGCCAAAACGCTGGCAGGAGCATTTAAAGACCTACGGCGATCATCTGCGCACGCCCTATATCGGCACCACGCCCTATCCGCGGTCCTCGCCCTTGATCGCGCGCCGCGATGCCTGGCCTCCGACCGGCGGCCCGCCCGGATCGGATTTGGCCTTCATGCGCAAGCAGCATCTCGATCCGCTCGACGTCGAGTTCGGTATCCTGCAGGTTCTCGATCTCTTCATCTTCTCGCAGCAAAATCTCGATTTCGGCGCCGCGATCCAGCGCGCCATCAATGACTGGCAGCTGGCCTTCTGGTCCGATCGCGACCCGCGGTTGAAGGCTTCGATCCTGGCAGGCCAGGACGACACCGAAGCCGCGCTCGCCGAGATCGATCGCTGCGCCAAGATCGGCCGCTACGTCCAGATCAATGTTTCGCCGCGCGCCAACGAGCCGCTCGGCCGCCATCGCTATTGGCCGATCTACGCCCGCGCGCAGGAGCTCGGCCTGCCGCTCGGCATCCACGTCGGCGGCTATGGCGGCCACGCACCGACCGGCGGCGGCTGGCCGTCTTATTATGCCGAGGAGCACCAATCGAATGCGCATTCGATGGCGGCCACGCTCACGAGCCTTGTCATTGAAGGCGTGCTCGAACGTTTCCCGCGCCTGAAAATCGTGTTCATCGAAGGCGGCTTTGGCTGGATTTCATCGGCGATGTGGCGGATGGACCAGCACTTTGAACGTTTTCGCAGCGAGGTTCCGCATCTGAAACGGCGTCCGTCGGAATATGTCCGCGAGCATTTCTGGTTCACGACGCAGCCAATCGACGAGCCCGACGAAGCAAGGCATCTGCGATCCCTGATCGAATGGGTCGGCGTCGATCGCCTGCTGTTCTCGTCGGATTATCCGCATTGGGACTTTGATGATCCGCGGTTTGCGTTCAAGACGCCGCTCACCGAAACCGAACGGGCAAAAATCTTCAACGGCAACGCCCGTGCGCTCTACAAGCTTTGATGCCGGGTCTTGGATAAAATGGCCCGTCACATCGTCGCCCGCACCACAGAAATTCCGCCCGGCGGCAACAAGGTGGTCGAGGTGGAGGGCCGCGACATCGTCGTGTTCCATGTCAATGACGAGTTCTTCGCGCTACTAAATCGTTGTCCACACGAAGGCGCGCCGCTCGACAAGGCCGCCTGCGTGGCGCGGCTGACCTCGCCGGAGCCCGGTGTCTACCAGCGCTCGCGGGTCGGCGAACTCTTGCGCTGCGCCTGGCACGGCTGGGAATTCGACATGCGTACCGGCCAATCCTGGTTCGATCCGAAGCGCTTCAAGATCCGGACCTATCCGGTCGTGATCGAGGACGGCGAGACGCTGGCCAAGGGGCCCTATGTGGCCGAGACATTTCCGGTGCATGTCGAGGACAGTTATGTGATTGTGGAGACGTGAGCCGCAATCCGCCTGGATGTGAACCTCAGCGAGCAACTCCATCAACCCGTCGTCCCGGCCCTGAGCCGGGACCCATATGCCGCGGCCCCTCGGTTGAAGCGCTGCGGGGTGACGACTTTGGCTGTAACGAATATCGGTGGCTATGGGTCCCTGCTTTCGCAGGGACGACGAAGTTATCGGGCCCGCAAGCGCGCCAGTTCCGGCGTGCTGCCATTCATAGCCAAGCGTCTGTCGGCGACGGCATGATGGAACTGCTCGAGCACGAGGCTAAAGGCGGAGAGGTCCTCTTCTTCGATCGCGCCGTCATCATACGCGTCGAGCGTTTCACGGAGTGTGGCGTCGACCTCGTCTTCCAGCGCCAACAATTGCTCCGGCGTTTCCGCGACCCGCGCCCTCGAAATCAGGTCCAAGACCCTGTCCCGATGCGATGTGTTGAGCTCCCTTTCGTCGCGCTTCCAAAAGTGGCGGAACCAGGCGCCGGCGGAACCGAGCCCGGAGAGAACCAGGATCGCGAACCAGAAGTAATCGCTGTACCGCTCGAGGAACGTGCGTTCGGTACCGTCGATATAGGCTGCCGCGCCGCGATGGACCGGCAATTCGGCGTCTTTGTCGGTGTCCGGCTTTTTGATGTGTGCGGCACCGGGGACTTGCTTTGCCAATGCCTGACGAATCGAAAACAGTTGCCGCGCGAGTGCGGCCACCGTCGTTTCGGACAAGGATTTTCGCGCCACGATCAAATGATTGACGCTGATGGTCTCGATCTTGTCATCCGGCCAGGCGGGCTTCGCATTGAAGATGCTGCCCGGAATTTCCTCGGATTCATACAGCGGGTGTTTTTGGGCGATCGCTTCCGATACATCGATCGGCAGAAATTTCGGCTCGCCCCTGCTGCGCGCGGTCGCAGCGAGGGCGTCAGCGGTGATCTTGCTGTCCAGCGGGCCGACCGCCATGAACGCGTCCAGGTTCGGATCGCGCGCCAGCTCTTCGACCTGGTTGGTGGCAAACTGGGTGACCGCGACCTTGTCGGCATCAACGCCGGATTCGGTCAGGATAACGCGCAGCAATGCGACATTCGCCGGCGTCTTGCCGATCACGCCGAGGCGATGGTCTGCAAGATCGTCGAGGGTCTTGATTTTCGCCGCCGGTTGTCGCTTCGAGCCCTTGGCCGGCAGGCCGGAAGGCGACCACAGCACGACGAAATTCTTGCGCACGATGGCGACGGTTTCAGCTTCGCCCGGCATCTCCAGATCGCCACGAGCGACCGCAAGATCGGCTTTGCCGGCGCCAAGCAGGCCGAGGCTTTCCACCGCACCTTCGGTCGTGATCGAAGACAGCCTGACGGAGTAGCGGTCGAGGTCAAAACTTTGCGCCAGCGCCTGGACCAGCTTCTGATCATCGCTTCCCGACGGGCCTACGGCGATCCGAAGCGTTACCGGCCGCAATGCGTAATAAAGCGTGCCCGCAGCCGCGCAAAAAAGCAGTAATCCCGCGGCCAGCACCCATAGCGAAGAGTTTCGCCTTTTTCGGCGCCGGCTCGACAGGTCTCTGGTTACGCTGGGACCGTCGGATGCGGACATTGCGGCTGCCATGTTGAGACAAGGAACAGAGAAGCTTCCCGTTCCCGGGAATACCACGTTTCTCGGCTCGGTCAGAGACCAGTAATCTGACTGCAAAGCTATGGCGCAAGGTCATTGTCGTTAAGCAGGGCAATAAGCCGCATCGAAAAGAATTGACCTCAGCGCGAGAGAGGGCGCGCCGAGGTCATCTGACGGCCGCCGATCAGGCCGTCGGTCGGCCGTTCCAGATCGCGACCAATCTCGATCTACGACAAGTCCATCAACCGCAGACCTGACGGGGTTGCAGGCGCCAGCCATGGCTGGTGTGCACGCGTCGCTGAACTACATAGCAGCTGCCGTTGTCGTAGTATGAATCGTTGTAGCCGTACGGATAGCCATAATCATAGGCGTAGTCGTTGTAGTAATCATACGGGTAGTAGCCGCCGAAGCCGAATCCGAAGCGGCGCCCGCGGTCATGGTCGAAGCCGCGGTCATGGTCGAAGCGGCCATGCTCGAAGCCGCGGCCCTCAAAGCCGCGACCGCGAGACTCACCGCCGCGAAAACCGCCATCGTGGAATGCCATGCCACCATGGAAGGCGCCGCTGGCGAGGCCACCGCGGAAGCCGCCACCGCCAAAGCCGCCACCATGGAAGCCGCCACCACCCATACCCATGCCGCCGCCTCGGAAACCGCCTCCGCCACCACCGAAGCCGCCGCCATGGCCACCACCCATCCCGCCTCCGCCACCGCCGTGGCCACCTCCGCCTCCGCCGCCGCCCCCACCGCCGCCACGCGCCAACGCCATGGTTGGCGCAGCGAGGCCAACGGACGCAACGGCCAACAACGCGATCATTGTCTTACGCAACATCATCATTCTCCGTCAGAGATAGTGCTCCCAGCCACGACACGCTTCGCAGATGGCCATCGCTTCGGAGAAACGCTACTGGCTTTGACATCACCATTACTCAACTCTGCGCGAGAGATTAAATTCAAATTCAGAGAACGAGGTGCACGCGACGTAGTCCAAGCGTTGCCTTTGCTACAGATGTAATTCTTGCGTTATGGCCGGGGCCTTCGAAGGACGGCGTCGCTTCCGCTCGCCTATGCGTGACGAGCTAGCGGCAGATTGCCCAAATTCGTCGGCTGCATTTGCAGTGAGACTCTGACAATCGATGCCGCAGCAGCAGATTTTTTTCGCAACAGACCGGTCGCAAGACGCGACGTTGGTGCTATAAGGCTGCACCAGTTCAAGGCAGGTGCGGGCGGATGTCAAAACAGTCGATGCGGGAAGAGGCCGAGCGCCTGATCCGCGAAGCCATGGCAAGCAAGCCCCTCGTCGTGAAGCAGGGCCATACCAGGATCGAGGCGATCTGCGGCAAATGCGGCGCGCCCAACCGCATCTCGGCCGACAGAGGCGCGACGCGGGTGAAATTCGCCTGCAAGCAGTGCGGCCACAAGCAAGAGACGCTGTAGAAGTTGGTCTGCAGGCCTGCCGCGGCTCCGGTCCGGCGGCGTCAGTTTCCAAATTCCGGGACGCGAGTTATCCTATTGGAAGCCGGGCCGCGACTTGATGCGCTGTCGTGGTCGGTCAGGCCCGGCGAGTGCTTACGGAACGCGTCGGGCCGTCTTTTCAACCACTCCCTCAATCCCTATGTTCATTGCTCTCCCGCCGCCTCCAGAAGAATACCGATATGAAGCACCGATGGTTCTCGTTTTTGGCGGTCCTTACGCTGATCACCCACGGCGTAGCCTTTGCGCAGGACCGCTCGATCATAGTTGCATCGACGACGTCGACGGAACAGTCGGGACTTTTCGGTTTCTTGTTACCGCGGTTCACCGAAAAGACCGGCATCAAGGTGAAGGTCGTCGCCGTCGGCACCTTCGAGGCCTTGTCGAAAAAGGCGCAGCAATTATTCG
>Ga0209331_1000544_pt1 | contig 13599 bp, 10 predicted proteins | sample JacPinW_OM3H0_M3_FD_187971 | JGI IMG/M metagenome (GOLD analysis project Ga0209331, IMG submission 187971) | Forest soil microbial communities from Algoma, Ontario, Canada - Jack Pine, Ontario site 1_JW_OM3H0_M3 (SPAdes) (version 2) | ecosystem: Environmental > Terrestrial > Soil > Boreal... | reverse complement strand
GATCCGCCGGAGCAGTTCGAAATTTCCAGAGGCGGCCATGTTTCAGTGTGCGTTCGCGCTTCCAAACAACTGAGGCAGGCACGCTGAGTTGAGCCAGCGCGACGACAACAAAAATAACGATGCGCAGCGTTTTCATGCTACCGCTCGCTTTTTAAAGAAAATTATGTTGGCCACGAAAAATCCGACGCCGACAACAATGAAGCCCAATCCTCGCGTCAAAAACGTGAGGTCGCTGTCGAAGAAACGCGCGATGGTGAGCGCGGCGATGATGAGCAGGCCGAAATTCGCTCGGGCCACGCTGTTCGCACGCACCCCGCGAACGAGCAACTCGATGCCTAGAAGAAGCGCGTAGACATCGAAGATGAGGGCGGCGGCGAGTGAATACGATGTGTCCTGGGCACGCCGCGTTGCCGGAGCAAGATTAGCGATTACCCAGGCCAGACCGGCCACCAATGGCAATGCGCCGGCGGCGATGGAAAACGTGATTCGACGTCGCTTCGCGTAATCCCAAACCAGAATTGCCAGTGCGATCGCAGGAAAAAACAATTGGATGGCGATGGCCACGGCACGGGCGCTTCCGTTAAACCCTGCCGACGAGGCTGTCGTCATGTGCCACATCCATTCGAAGCTCAATACAATCGCCATTACCCCAATTCCGATTCCGCCGAGTAGAGCGAGCGCGGACAAGCGATTCTCTTCGCGCTGAAAAAATCTGATCCCGCAAAGATAGACAGCGGCGAAAAGTCCGGCATAAGCGATTCCTCCCAAATTGCCTTGAGATGCCTCGACCGTGAATCCGAGACCGATTCCAATTGCAGCGAGGAGAAAGATCGACAACGTCGTGACCTCGCGGGAGAGACGATCGCGCCGCAGGAGCATGATGTAGTAGGGCACGATGGCGAGCAAGAAGAGCCAAAAAAACAGGTGCGCGGGATCGTTGAAAGCCCAAACGCCCCTCGCAAAAAGCCAGACTACGCTTCCAACGATGTAAGCGATCGCGCCAAAGGTGCTCCGAAAAATGTAAATGACCGGAATGCTCAGGACCAGCCAAAGCTGCATGAAGTCGGCGAATGAACCCTGGATTTGATAAGTCTGACTGATCAACGCGATCGCCGTCGCCACCGCCGCAACGTCGAAGATGGCGACGCTTTCGCGTGCGGCCTGCGACTCATCGCGTCGCAGCAACACGAACAGGGCGAGGGCCTGGGCCACGATCAGCGGTAGAAAGGCAAGGAGCGATCGGGTTGGGCGACTCAGGTCATCCCAATTGTGCGCGATGATCAGGATCACGCCGGCTGCCACCATGACGGAGCCGACGATTGCGAGCAGAATAAAACCGAGATTGTGCGACTCCGCTTCCTCCGCGGCGTAATGGCGTTCGATTGCAGTCGCGTTAGCTGTGCTAATCGCGCCGGTCGCGACTAACTCAGGCAGTTGCGTCCGCAACCACCGAACAGCCCGACGATTCGTCGATCGTGCCACGCTACAATTCCATCAGAAGCGCGCGGCGCGTAAAGGCAAATTGCAGTTACGTTGGTGGCGGTTAGACGGAAGCGCCTCTGCCCGAGACAAACAGAAGGATGCCGCCAACGATGCAGACGCCGCCGACGATGGGGCCGATTGGAACGGGGTGTTTCTCCTGCGTGTTGATTTCGAGCGGGCCGAGCTTGGCCACATTTTCCTGGGTCGTGTAGTAGGTGTAACCGCCGAAGGCCAACATGACGACGCCAACGACGATGAGAATGATGCCGAGAATTCCGGTTGGTTTCATAAATGCGATTGTCGATCTTACAACGGCCGACGGCCCTGGATTAGATTAATGATCAGCACGACCACGGCGATCACGAGCAGAATATGAATGAATCCGCCCAGCGTGTAAGAGCTGACCAATCCCAGCAGCCAAAGCACGAGTAAAATAACGAAGATAGTCCACAGCATATATTCCCTTTCGATTGAGGTTCTTCCTTGTTTCGTCTGGCGGCGCACAAATGCGCTTATCGGCTGGGAAAATTTTAGTGCATCTTCAGCGACGGCCATAAAATCTGGCGCAGTTTACTTCTCGATCTTGTCCACGATCGCGCGCAAATTCCAGTTCGCCGCCTCGAGCTTCTCGCGTGCGGAGTTGTAATCGGACTCGGTCAATTCCGCGACCAGACGAACGGCGCGATCGCGCAACTTTGTGCTCGAAGCGTGCAAATCGATCATGAAATTGCCGCGCACTTTACCCAGCGCCACCATCGCGCCGGTGCTGATGATGTTGAGCGCTACTTTGGTCGCCGTCCCCGCCTTTAATCTGGTTGAGCCCGTGAGAATCTCGGGGCCGACCGCGAGACCAATGGCAAGATCGACATCTTTTTTGCCGGGCGCATCCGGGTTGCAGCTAAGCAAGATTGTTTTTGCAGCGCGTGCCTTCGCTTTCGCCAATGCGGCGAGCACGAAAGGTGTGCGTCCGCTCGCCGTCACGCCGATCACGACGTCATTCTCTTTGATTCCCCGCTCGTCGATGGCCAAAGCGCCGTTGCTCGCATCGTCCTCCGCGCCCTCCACGCTGCGATGCAACGCGGTCACGCCGCCGGCAATGATCCCTTGCACGAGCTCGGGCGGCGCGCCAAACGTGGGCGGAATTTCGCTCGCGTCGAGCACGGCGATCCGTCCACTGCTTCCCGCTCCGACGTAAAATAATCGTCCGCCCTTACGCAGAGATTCCGCCACCAGTTCGACCGCGCGGGCAAGATCGACAATCGCCTTTCGCAGCGCTTCCTGGACGAACTTTTCTTCCGTCACGAAAAGCTCCACCAATTCTTTCGCGCTCATTTTCTCCAAATTTTCCGAGCGCGGATTGCGTTGTTCGGTCAACGCCGCGGCAAGATCTTCGATCTTTGCCGCCGCCGGCTCTGCGCCGACTTTCGGAAATTCGCTCATCTCGGCCGCAAGCCAGGCCGCGCCCAGCTCGGGCGAACGCTCGGCCGCAGCCACGCGCGTGTCCGGCAAAACCTTTTTCAGCCGGCGCTTGAAAGTGTGGGCATAAATCGAATCTCCCTGAAATAGACCGCCGATGAGCACGACCTTCGGCGCGAGTAAACGCAGCCGCGTAGCGACCGACTCGGTGTATTCGCACAGACATCGGGCGCCCTCTTCCAAAATCTCGATGACATGTTTGTCGCCGTTGGCCGCGGCTTCGAACACAACTGGCGCCAGCAGCGCGATCTCCATTTTGTCGGCCGTTTGTGCCCAGCGCACGAGCTCGTCGAGATTGCTCAAGGAAAGTGCGCGCAGAATTTTGGCAGTGAATTGCACTTCGCCGCGGTGCAGATCGTACTCGCGCAAAATTAAGCGCAGCGCCTGGATGACGAGAAAGTAACCGCCGCCGGCATCACCGAGAATGTGTCCCCAGCCGCCGGCCTTCTCGATCTTGCCGTCGCGCCGCCCTGTAACTGAAGAGCCACTGCCAGCATTGACGACGATGCCATCGCCGTGCCCCAACGCCGCCGCGACACCAGAGTCACGATCGTTGCCGACAACGATTTTGGCAGACGGCCAGATCTCGCGGCAAAGACGTGAAAGTGTTTGCTGGTCCTCTCCTGGTCCGCAACCGGCGAGAAAAATTCCCGCGCGATCGATTTGTTTCGGCAGCTGAGACAAGATCGTGCGCAAACGGTCAATCGGCGTCAGACGAAAATTTGACGGCGGAAGTTTTCCCTGATCGAGAATGCGGAATTCGCCGCCGTCGTGTTCAGCCAGGACCCAGGCGGTTTTGGTGCCGCCGCCTTCAACTCCGAGGATTTTCTCGCCGGGTTTCACGACTGGTTATGATTTAACCAAGTTTAACCTAAATTTGAAAGCTTACCCGCCGCCGCCGCCAGAGCCGTCATCCTGAGCGGAGCGAAGGACCTCACTTATGATCGTGGATCACGCAGGAAAAACGTGTGTGCCGCAACCTCCGAATGTGAGGTTCCTCGCTTCGCTCGGAATGACATACTTTGGGTGATTGCCGAGCGTTTTCCCCGTCATATCATGCAACATGGCCGCGGAAGAGAAACAAGCCGCAAAGCGCATCGCGCAGCTGCGGGAGCAGATCGAGGAGCACAATCGCCGCTATTACGAAGAAGCGGCGCCGACCATCTCCGATCGGGACTACGACCGCATTTACAAGGAACTTGTCGATCTTGAAAGGCGCTTTCCCGCGCTAGCGTCGCCGGATTCGCCCACCCAACGCGTCAGCGGAAAGCCACTGAAGGGCTTTGGCCAAATCACGCATCGCGCGCCGATGCTGAGCCTGGATAACACTTACTCGGAAGAAGAGGTCGCCGATTTTTATGGGCGCATGCAACGGCTTCTGCCGAACGAAAAAATCCCGGTCGTGATCGAGCCGAAAGTCGACGGCGTAGCGGTTTCGCTCCTTTACGAGAATGGGGCTCTTCGTTACGCGGCCACGCGCGGCGACGGCGTGATCGGCGACGACATTACGCAGAACATCAAAACGATTCGTTCTGTTCCGGAGAAATTGCGCGGCAAGGCCCCAAAAGTTTTGGAGGTGCGTGGTGAGGTTTTCATGGACAAGCGTGGCTTCGACAAACTTAACGAAGAGCGGCGAAAAGCGGATTTGCCGCTGTTCGCAAACCCGCGAAACGCTGCGGCCGGATCGCTGAAGCAACTCGATCCAGCGATCGTGGCGACGCGTCCACTTGGCGTCATCTTCTACGGGACCGGCGCGAGCGAAGGAGTGGATGTCGATCTTCACTCCAAGATTTTTCCATTGCTTAAAAAGCTCGGACTCCCGGCAACAGAAAAGTGGTGGACCGCTGATTCGGTCGAGGAAATCCTGAAAGCGATTCACGAGCTCGATCGCATCCGGAAGAATTTTCCGTATCAAACCGATGGCGCGGTTGTGAAAGTGGATTCGTTCAAGCAACGCGAGCGGCTCGGGTTCACCGCGAAATCGCCGCGTTGGGCCATCGCCTACAAGTACGAAGCCGAGCGCGTGGAAACCCGCTTGCTCGACGTCATCATCCAGGTTGGTCGCACTGGAATTCTCACTCCCGTCGCTGTGCTCGAGCCGGTAACGGTGAGCGGGAGCACGGTCGCGCGCGCGACCTTGCATAATGAAGACGAGATCGCGCGCAAAGATATCCGGATTGGCGATACGGTTGTAATCGAAAAGGCCGGCGAAGTGATTCCAGCGGTGGTGCGGGTCAAAACCGAAGCGCGCACCGGCAAGGAAAAGAAGTTTCGTATGCCGACGTCGTGTCCGGTCTGCGGCGGAAAATTAATCAAGGACGAAGGGCAGGTCGCGTTGCGCTGCATCAACAGCCAGTGCCCGGCGCAATTGAAGCGGCGGATCGAGCACTTCGCTTCGCGCGGAGCGATGGACATCGAAGGACTTGGCGAAATGATGGTTGAGCAACTCGTTAGCCGCGAACTCGTCCGCGACATCAGCGACATTTACGCTCTGACCGCCGAGAAGATGTCGATCTTGGAGCGGATGGGCGAGAAAAGCATCGGCAACCTGCTCGAGGCGATCGAGCGCAGTAAAACGCGCCCACTTTGGCGTTTGATTGTCGGCCTTGGAATTTTGCATGTCGGCGTAAGTGCGTCACGGGCGCTGGCCGAACATTTTCGAGGCTTGGACGCGTTAATGGACGCCCCGGTCGACGAATTGCAGAAGATTCCGGATGTGGGCGAAGTCGTAGCGCAAAGCATCCATCAGTTTTTCGAAGAGAAACAGAACCGAAAGATGCTCGAGCGGCTTCGGCAACGCGGGGTGCGTCCGCAAGTCGAAGCGCGGAAAGCGCGAGAAAGCGATTCGCCGTTCGCCGGATCGATTTGGGTGCTTACCGGCACGCTGAGCCAACCGCGCGATGAGATTGCGGAAATGATTATCGCGCGTGGTGGAAAAGTTAGCGGCAGCGTGAGTAAGAAAACCAATTACGTGCTCGCTGGTGAAGCAGCGGGCAGCAAGTTAGACAAAGCGAAACAATTTGGCGTCCGCGTCGTCGATGAAGCCGCCTTTCGAAAAATGCTTCAGCGCGCGGCCTAGGGCGTGTGCTCGGGCGTCGATTGCAAATTTAAAGGTATGACGCGATTTGGCGAGATGGGCGACGCGAGCAGCGGAGGCTGTCTGGTATTTGGGCGGAAATCGGCCTGGATGTTGAATGTAAGCTTCTCTCCATCGCGCACGACCGTGATCGGAATCATGTCGCCAGCCGTAATGAAAAACGATGCGTCCAAAACATCCTCGGGCTCGTGCACTTTTACTTTGCCGACCTGCAACAAAATATCGCCGGGTCTCATCCCGGAATCAGTCGCCGGAGAGAGGCCGACAATTTCGGCTATCTCCACGTGCGAGTCTTCCACCGGTGTTTTGGCATAGGAGACGTTGGCGCCAATCCAGCCGTGTCGTGCTTCACCGAAGCGAACAAAATCGGTCCGGATTTTTTCGGCGGCATTGATTGGCAACGCATAACACGCGGAATTGTTTTCCAGACTGCTCACGAGCATGCCCACGACTTCGCCCTTGAGATTCAGAAGCGGCGCACCGGCTTCGCCGCGCTGCACCGGCAAATTCACGCGCAATAGTGTGGTCGGAAAGATACGCCCGAGATATTTGCGATCGAACCCAGCGATCATGCCGAAACTGGGCGTCTTCGGCAGATCGAGAGGAAAGCCGATGCTGACAACCGGGGTTGCGACTTCCAGCTGATCCGATTTGCCGAGCGGCAAAGCCGGCGTGGCGAGCTCGACCTTAAGCATGGCGAGACCGCTGCGAACGTCCGCCAAAACCTGGCGCGCCGGATAATCTTTACCGGCAAACTGGACGGTAAAGTTGTCCGCTTCGCCGCCCACGCTGAAAGAGGTGTAAAGCATGCCGGTTGGATCGACAAAAAAGCCGGTCCCGAAAATTTCACTGTGTTCGTCCACCGCACGAATTTTCACTACGGCCTTGGAGGCGCGCTCGAAGACATCTTTAACTTCGCGGCTGATCGAATTGGCTGATTGCTCCTGCGCCTGCGCCAGATTGACGACCGCAATAAAGCTCAAGGCAAAAGCGATTTTGGATACCGCCGCCGACTGGGACCGGAAAAAAAATCCCGGGCTGTCGCTAGAACCGGAAAGCTGTCTCATAACTCACTGGAACGCTATCGAGCACATAGCGCGGCGGCGCGGCAGCCCGGTGAGTGTGGGCGCTTTGATTCGAATTGCCAAGGGGACGGGTGCTCAGAACGCGCGTCGCGACGGGAGAAGCCAAGTTCCATTCGGCGTCGGCACTAATCGGCGCTCTGAACGCGGGCTTGGCATTGGCCGCGAGACTAGCGGGTTCCGGCGTCTGATAAATTTTGATCGAGATCACGGCCGCGCAAATCAATAGCGCGGTTGCGGCCGCGGGATATGAAGTCAGCGCCGGCACATTGAGCCGGAGCATGAAATCATGCGCGCGTTGCAGGCAGATTCGCCACAGCGGCTCACGCAATAATTCATCGCGCTGCCGGCGGTGAAACTCGTGCAGGAAATTCTCGAAATATCCCGGCGGCGGTTGCTCGTAACGTTTCAGCCGAAGCAGCTTCGCAATTTCGTTATCGTCGAATTGATCCATTTTTAGCCCAGGTTACGTGACAGGATTCTTCCGGAATTCGTCCAGATAGTTCTGCAGCTGCCGATTCGCATAAAAGAGCCGGGATCGTACCGTGCCCTCGGAAACACGCAAGATTTTACTTATCTCGGCATGGGGCATCCCCTGGATATGAAACATTGTTACCACGGCTCTGTGTTCATCAGACAATTTCATCATGGCCTCGTTCAACCTTTTTTGGAGCTCGGAGAGGTCGGCTTCCCTGACCGGACTGCTGCTGGCGGTCACTTCGAGGAACTCCTTGTCGTTCTGAACACTGGCGTCGACATCATCCAGGCTGAGATGAAAGCGACGGCCGCGCTTCTTGAGGAAGTTGAGGGTCATGTTGACCGCGATGGAGTGGATCCAGGTGTAAAACGACGATTTGCCGCGAAAGCCGCGGATGGCCTTGTAAGCTTTCGAGAAAACATCCTGCAACAGGTCGTTCGTGTCCTCGTGGTTTGAGGTCATGTTGTAGACCAGGCCGTAGAGGCGCGGGGTGTATTTCACCACTAATTGGTCAAAGGCGGCAGCGTCGCCTCCCTGCGTACGCGCCACCAACTGCTGATCTTCATCGGTTCGCGGTTGGTCCATCGCCTTTCGTTTAGACTTAACACGCGTTGGGAGGCCGGACGACAACAAATCCGAAATACGACGTGGAGCCGGGAGCGCGATGGCGGGATTCATCTTCAACAAACGATGTCGATCTTGTCAGCGCCGGTCGCGCATCGACATGAGCCAGAGCAAATTCCCGATGGCCGCGATGAATGCCGCGACATAAGTGAGAGCCGCGGCGTTCAAAACCTTGTTAACACCGACCGCTTCTGGCCCTGGTTGTACGATTCCCATCTGGTGAAGAATGATTTTTGCGCGCCGCGACGCATCGAATTCCACCGGTAAAGTAATGAACTGGAATATCGCAATGACGATGAAACAATAGATTCCGAGAGTAATCAGCTGAGTGATATGGAAGAAAATCCCGCCGATGAAAATGAACGGCCACAACTGCGATACAAACATCGTCATCGGCACAATGGCCATGCGCAGCTTGAGTGGCGCATACGCCTTGGCGTGTTGAATGGCGTGCCCGGTTTCATGCGCAGCAATGCCGAGCGAGGCCACCGACGGCGTGTTGTAAACGTTGCTTGAAAGACAAAGCTTTTTTTTCGTTGGATCGTAATGGTCGCCGAGAAAATCGTTCGTCTCGACCACATCGACATCGTGGATCTGGGCCGCTTGCAAAATCTCCCGCGCGCATTCCGCGCCGGTGATATTCGAGCTCGCGCGCACCTTCGACCATTTGCTGAAGGCGCTACTCACCCGAATCTGCGCCCAGAGACCGATGATCAACGGGACGCCGATGTAAAGGAGCCAATGACTGCCAAAACCGTATGGGTAGAACATGCCTGTCTTAAGTGTGTCTGTTTAAATTAGACTTTTCCATCCGCTGTTCGTTCATTTCACACAATGCGTTGTCATTCCGAGCGTAGCGAGGAACCTCCCATAACAAAAAAGTCACACAAATCACGGGAATGGTCCGTCCGCAGTAGAACACAAGCACGAGCGGGCGAGGTCCTTCGCGTCCGCTCAGGATGACAGCGCGTTCAGATTTCCAATTGCTTCGGAAAACGAGACAATTTCCAGTGCCCGTCCTTGGTCACGACGACCACGTCTTCGTGGCGAACGCCTCCCAAGCCCGGATAATACAGCCCCGGCTCGACCGTGAGGACTTGTCGATCTTTCAATATCACCTTCTGCAGGCGCGGGTATTCATGAATCTCGAGCCCTAGTCCGTGTCCGGTGCCGTGGAAAAACCCAACCTGCGGGCCTTTGCGCACTTCCGTGCGGTAACCGCGTTTCGTAAAGAAATCCTGAATGGCCTTGTGAATCTCGGCGCCATCCACGCCGGCCTTGATTCTCTTTAAGGCCAGCGCCTGGCCGGCTTTGACCGTCTCCCAGAGTTGGCGCTGCGTTTCCCGAGCCCGTCCTCGCACGACCGTGCGCGTCAAGTCGCCGAAATACCCGGTCTTCGCGTCGCGCGGAAACACATCCAGGATGATCAAGGAGTTCGCTGCGAGCGGACCAAACCCGCGCTCATGCGGATCGCACGCTTGATCGCCGCCGGCCACGATCGTGCCGTTTGGATTTCCACCGGCGCGCAAAATCGCGGAGTCGATCTCCGCGCGCAGAATTTCCGAAGTCAGTCGTTTCCCAGACCAGCGCAGTCTGTTTCCCTTTCCGATCTTGGACGCTTTCAAGACTTCAATCGCGCGCGCCAATCCCACCTCTGTGATACGCAGAGCACGGCTGACCATTTGAATTTCCTCGTCGGTTTTTGCTTCGCGTTGCGGCCAGAAAAGCCCGTTGGTCGGCTCCAGCCGGATTTTATCTCGACTTAACTTGCGCGCGTAACCAAGCGGAAAATTGTTAGGGACGATTGTGGATCTTACGCCGCGCTTGCGCAGAAAATGTGCGAGCACCTTCTCGTAGGGCGGCGTCTTCTTCGATTTTCCCTGCACTTCGCGCTCCAGTTTGCTGAAAGCGACGAATTCATCCGCGTCCGCTTGCTTGCGACCGCGATCGATTTCCAAATCGCTCAAGACGAGCGTGCGCTTGCCTTTCTGTTGCAGAAAAATGAATGGGTCGGGCGCCCAAAACTTTGTCGCGTAAAGCATGTTCGCATCCTGGTCGCTGGCTGCGACGATCAATCGTGTTTCGTTCTTCTTTTTGCTCATATCGATTCTTTACGCCTTGGGCTGTTGTAGGGCAACCGCATCGGTTGCCACGCGGCAGGCGGAGCGCCTGCCCTACAAAACAAAATCAGCTTCGCCGAACTTCCAGTTGCCGCCGCAGGATCCAGTGCAGGAAACCGAGCAGGCCCACGGCCGACCCAATCAAGACCAGCGTGTTAAAAACGAAGACGTTGACCTTTATTCCGAGATAACTTTTCTCGGCGCCAAAGAAAACATTCGGCCGGCCGCCGCGGCGATAATCGGTCTGCTCCATCTCCGCGTTGGAAATCAGATCGGAAACTTTTTGGTTCACATACAGTTGCTCAGCCGTGACCGGACCGACCGCGTCCTTGAACTGCGCGCGATTGAATGGCCGCTTGCGATCGAGAATCTGGTCGATCAAGCGTAAATAATGGTCCAGCTCCGAGGAAGATTTCGCTTCCAATCCTGAAAGGACCGCCAGGGTTTCTTTCAGTTCGTCGAGCCGCTTACTTTCGGCCGAGTCGGGTTTCTTCTTCGCGACTATGCGATCGATCTCGCGCTGGGCGCGGTCCTGCCGCCGCGTCAACGGATTGAGTTTGGCCTGCGCGACAACCAGCTCTTCATACGACCAGCGCATGGCGATGAACTGGCAGACGAATGGAACCTGCAGCTTACTGTCCATTTTCTTGGTGTGGTCTTTGGTCGGATGCTCCTTGAACCAGTGGGTCAGCGCGTAAACCAGCGCTAGGTTGCGATTCATGTCCTCATATTTAATGAGCGCGCCGCCCATGATGATCTGCGGAATAAGGACGAGCGGAACGATGTTGGCTGCCGTTTTTGGATCGGCCACGAGTGAGGAAATGACCAAACCCAGTGCAATCCCACCCATCGCGGTCATGAACACGATCCCGAGATCAACCCAAAACAATCCGCGGATTTGCAGGACGTAATTGCCGATCAAAACAAAGAGGACGCATTGAATCAGCGCGAAAATCCCGAGCGTCAGCGTTTTCGAAATCACGTAATACGGCAGGCGCACATTCAGATTGCGTTCGCGTTGCAGGACGACGCGGTCGCGAATGATGTCGTCGGCGCTGTTGGTCAGGCCGAGGAACATCGCGACGATGAGACTGAGAAACAAAAACGTCGGGATATGATAGGCGGAGGCGAAATCATATTGGCCGCTGTCGGAATAACGCAGAATCGTCGCGATCAGTAGCGCCAGCACGGGCGCGACACCCAGCGTGATGATGACATTGGCCTTGTTGCGCAATTTGCTGATGAACGAACGCCGCAACAGTGTGCGGAACTGCGTCCATTCGTCGTGCCAGCGGATCGGCATGCGCTTCCGTTGCGACGGCACGCTCGGCAATCGCGTCGCCGGTTCTTTGCGCAGCGAAACTTGTTTGACGTCCTGGATCAGCCGGAACGCTTCATATTTATCGCGCCAGAATTCCGGCGAATAACGGCGCGCGGCCACGAGCTGACCGCGACTGTTCTCCTCATAAATAATGTCGCCGCTCAAATCGCGCAGCGGCGTTTCCAGGACATCGAAAATAAATTCCGGCCGCGTCGTTCCGCAGGAGGGACAGGCCCCCAGCTCGGCGCCGAATTGATGTTGATGTTCGGCTTCGGCGAAATAGCGCAGCATATCGGACGGCGTGCCGAAAAAGACGAGCCGGCCGCCTTTATCGAGCAGGATCGCCTTGTGAAACATTTGGAAAAGTTTCGAGCTCGGCTGGTGGATGGTGACGATGATGATTTTGTTGTGCGCCATGCTCCGAATGATCTCGATGACGTGCTCGGAGTCTTTTGAGGAAAGGCCGGAGGTAGGCTCGTCGAACAGATAAACGTCCGACATGCCGATCATATCGAGGCCGATGTTGAGACGTTTGCGCTCGCCGCCGCTCAACGTCTTCTTGACCGCGCTGCCGACGACAGCGTCGCGGCGTTCGCCCAGTCCAAGCTCGATCAGCTTGCCTTCCAAGCGACGCGTCCGGTCGCGTCGCGACAGGTGCGGCGAACGAATGGCCGCAGCAAAGAGCAAGTTCTCGCCAATGGTAAGATGTTCGTCGAACGCGTCCTCCTGCGGGACGTAACTGATGTAGCGTTTGAGAGCGTCCAGGTTCGGGTAAAGCGATTGCCCATTGAGAAACACTTGCCCGCTCGTGGGCTGCAGCTGTCCCGCCAAGACTTTGAGCAGCGTGCTTTTTCCCGAACCGCTCGCGCCCATCACACAGACCAGTTCGCCGCGCGTGATCGGAAACGAAATGCCTTCCAATCCCATCTCACCGCCGCTGAAACGATGCGTCACTTCGCTGACCTCGAGGTTGCGAATGATGTTGCGCTCTTCCTCGATGATTCGCTCCGCGAAGTTGCATCGCAGAAATTGCCCGATGTCGATCCGAATGGTGTCGCCATCTTTCAGCGGTGCCGATGTGCGCACCGATGTCTCGCCCACGATGATGGGCCGGTCGGCTTCGATCACTTCGAGCTGACCAACGCGCTTATCGTAATCGCAAAAAATCTTCAGCAACACGTCGCCGCTTGTCCCCGGCGAAAGCAGAATGTCGTCGGCCTCGAGCAAACTCGGATTGTTTGAGACGAGATATTCCGACTTCGACGCCTTGAGTTGAAAGCGGCCGCCCAATGCGCGCGCGCGACGGCGCAGGTCGCTCAAGTCGAGCTCGCTGTCGTTATGGAAAATGATTTTGTCTTCGAGCGTCGCCTCAATCTGCGTGCCCGATTTTAATTTTGTGCCGCTGAGGACGGCATCGACATCGCGCAGCGCTTTCACTCGCACTTTAAGTCCGAACGTAATTTCAAGCGCGCTCTCGCGTGTCCGTGCTCGCTCCAATCCCACTTCGTCCGAGTCTTTGTTCACGCGCACGAAGATTTGCGGCATCGAAACGTTCTTCTTCGCGTTGAAATAAGTGGCGAGGTCTTGATAAGTGAGCACCTGATCGCCGACCAGGATGCGTTGTCCCGGATAAATCCGGCAAAATCCACCGCGTACGAGCGGTCGGCCGCGAACTGAAACGTTCTGGCCGCTGTAGTTCTTGAGCAGGATCAAATCGTGATAGCGAAACGCGAGCAGCCGATCGTTGCCGTTGAGATTTCTCAGGGTCACATCGGCTTTGCCGTTCGTGCCGAAGGAAAGCGATTCGAGCGGAGAAGCGCCGCGCTGATAAATCGAGGGATCGGAATCTTCGGAAGCGTTGAGTTGATAAACGATGTCGATCGCCTGCGCCGCCATGCCGAGCTGCGACATGAAGGAAT
>Ga0209331_1000543_pt1 | contig 13641 bp, 14 predicted proteins | sample JacPinW_OM3H0_M3_FD_187971 | JGI IMG/M metagenome (GOLD analysis project Ga0209331, IMG submission 187971) | Forest soil microbial communities from Algoma, Ontario, Canada - Jack Pine, Ontario site 1_JW_OM3H0_M3 (SPAdes) (version 2) | ecosystem: Environmental > Terrestrial > Soil > Boreal... | reverse complement strand
TGGTCAAGGAAGCCGATCCCGAAGTCGTCGAGGAGTGGAAGTGGAGAGGGGTTCCGGTGTGGTCGCACGACGGATTGATCTGCACAGGCGAGACTTACACGAACGTCGTGAAGATGACCTTCGCCAAAGGGGCGGCTCTGAAGGATCCTTCGAGCCTCTTCAACTCCAGTCTTGAGGGGAACACAAGGCGTGCCATCGACTTCCACGAGGGCGAGAAGATAGACGAGGAGGCGTTGAAGACTCTCGTTCGCGCCGCCGTGACCCTGAACAAGTCCAAAGCCCAAAGCTAATCGACGGAATCAAACATTTCCCGTCGGCACTTGACTATATGAAATATGCGTGCAAATGTATATGCATGAATACGCATAGTTCTTTGTTCCATGCACTCGCTGATCCGGCCCGCTTTCGCATCGTCGAGGCGATGAAGTCGGGCGAATGCGCCGTCGGCGACATTGTCGAGCGCATGGACATCCATCAGTCCGGCGTTTCGCGACACCTGCGCATCCTGGCGGAGGCGGGGATCGTGCAAATGCGCCCCGACGGGCAGAAGCGCCTTTATTCGCTGCGCAAGGAAGCATTCGACCAACTTGAGGCATGGGTGACGGGATACCGCCGCCATTGGGAGGCCCGGCTTGATCGATTTGGTGCCGCCCTCAAACGAAACCGGGCGGCTGCGAAGCCCGCCTCTCGGGAGAAATCTTGATGACCACTGTACCTACTGCCGCGAGGGCTCAGTTTTCGATCCAGCGCACCTATGCCGCCTCGATCGATGAGGCTTGGGCGCTTTGGACCACCAAGTCCGGCATCGAATCTTGGTGGGGGCCGGAGGGGTTCGACGTAACTGTCACCTCGCTCGACCTGCGTACCGGCGGGGAGATGGTCTATCTGATGACCGCCGCGGCGCCAGAGCAGGTGGCGTTCATGCAGCGGGTGGGCATGCCGCTAACAAGTGAATGCAAGGTCACTTACACCGAGGTCTCACCGCCAAGCCGACTGGCCTATAAGACATTGGCCGATTTCGTGCCTGGCGCCGCGCCCTACGAAGTCGCCACTATCGTTGAGTTGAACGCGACGACTGACGGGGTGAAGCTCACCATCACCTTTGACGCGATGCATGACGACGTTTGGACCGAGCGCGCCCGCGCCGGGCACGAGAGCCAGATGCGCAAGCTGGACGCTTTGCTTGCCGCTCAAGGCAATGGGGCGCACCCTTGAACTACGCGATCTCGATCCGATAGTCGTTGAAACGGAGCGGATTCGAAAACGCGGAAATTCTCTTGCGAAATCAAGAGCGCAATTTTCTGACTGATCGGGAGGACGATGTTCGAGCACGCGCAGAAAAATTTGCGCCGGAAATTCAGCGTGTTACGATCGCCCAACATCATCGAGTGGGAGTAACGCCTGCATGCAAATTTCTCTAACCGGTCGCGCTGCCCTTGTGACCGGCGGCAGCAAGGGCATCGGTTTTGCCATTGCGAGCCGGTTTGCGTCCTCCGGGGCGGACGTTGCCATTGTAGCGCGCGGGCGCGAGGCGCTCGATCAGGCAAGCAGCAGTATCGGCGCGGGCGCGAAAAGCCGCGTGCTCGCAATCTCCGCAGATGTCGCCGCTGCGGCCGAAGTGCAACGTGCCTACGACGAAGCGATGAAGGCGTTCGGCAAAATCGATGTTGTCGTGAACAACGCGGGTACCTCGCGCACCGGTGCCTTCGAGGACATCACCGACAAGATCTGGCATGAGGACTTCGACCTTAAACTTTTCGCCGCGATCAGGTTCGCGCGTCTGGTCTGGCCGCAGATGAAGGAGCGGCGGTGGGGGCGCGTGATCAATGTGCTCAACATCGGAGCCAAGGCGCCGCGGCCGAGGAGCGCGCCGACATCCGTCACTCGCGCCGCGGGCATGGCGCTAACGAAAGTGCTTGCCGGCGAGGGCGCCCCGCACAATATCCTCGTGAATGCACTTCACGTCGGCCTGATCGAAGCGGACCAGCACGTGCGCCGGGCGGAACAGGAGGGTATCGCGCTCAAGGATTATTATGCCGATCGCGGCAAGCAGATTCCGCTTGGCCGGATGGGGCGGGCCGAGGAATTCGCGAATATCGCGTGTTTCCTCGCCTCCGATGCGGCATGCTACATCACCGGAACCGCCATCAATGTGGATGGGGGACTTTCACCGGTCGTTTAATCAATTGATCTTCAGATCGATGGCCTTGATCACCGGCGCCCAGCGGGCGATCTCGCCCGCGATGACGGCTCGGAATTCGGCCGGAGAATTGCCGACCGGCTGCATCAATTGCGTCGCCAGCTTTTCGCGTGCTTGCGGGCTCATGATTGCTTCGACCACCTCATCGTGAATTCTACCAATAACCCGATCGGGCGTTCTGCCGGGCGCGATCAAGCCCATCCAGGCATCGGCTTCAACGTCGATGCTGGCTTCCTTTAGCGTGGGGATGTCCGGCAAGAACTTCGAGCGCTGCGCGGTCGAGAGGGCAAGTATCTTGATCTTGCCCGTGGCGAGTTGGGGTGTGGCCGAGATTGCCGGCAGGCACGCCATCGCCACGTCGGCGCGCAATACAGCGGTCATCGCCTGAGGTGAGCCGGGATAGGGGATGTGGACCATGCGGGTGCCGCTCTTGAGCGCAATCGCTTCCATCGCAAGATGGGAGAGCGAGCCGTTCCCGATGGAGCCAAAATTGTATTTGCCGGGCTCGCGCTTGAGCAGGCCCATGAGCTCGGCCACGCTGTTGACGCCGAGGTCATTATTAATCACCAGTACGCTGGGCAGGCTTACCAATTGCGTGACCGGGGCAATGTCCTTGGCTGGATCGTAAGGCAGTTTCGAAAACAGCAACGTGTTGATCGCAAGCGGCCCGCCGATCGAAATCCCAATGGTGGCGCCGTCCGGCTCGGCCTTGGCGACCGCGTCGGTGCCGAGATTGCCGCTTGCCCCCGGCTTGTTCTCGACGACAAACGCGTGGCCCAATTTCTCTTGCAGCCGATCCGCAAGCAGCCGCGCGACCATATCGGGTGTCGATCCCGGACCGAATGGCACGATGATCTTGACCGTCCGGTCCGGCCATTCCTGGGCAAGGCCGGTTGCGAGCCCGAGCCAAAGGCCGAGGAGCGCAAAGCCGATTGATCGCATCGGGATACGCGAATGGCGAACAGCGGGTAGCGAATAGTAGACCATCGCGGTGTGTACCTCTACTCGCTATTAACTCTTACGGCCGGCTTGCCTCGCGAGCGCCGATCGCCTCTACTGCAGCCATGGGTCTGGCAATCCTCATTCTCGGACTGCTGCTGTTCACCGGCGCGCATGTTCTTGTCGCCATGCGTGAACAGCGCGCCGCCCTGATCGCACGCGCCGGAGAGGGTTCATACAAAATACTCATCAGTGTTCTCTCTGTTCTCGGCATTATCCTGATCGGCTATGGCTTTGCGCGCTACCGGGCGACCGGTTGGATCGATATCTGGTATCCGCCGCACTGGACCTATTACGTTACACAGTTGCTGATGTGGCCGGCATGCATTTTTGTCGTTGCGGCCTATATTCGCGGCAACATCTGGCGTCAGCTCAAGCATCCCATGCTGGTGGGGGTGAAGACGTGGGCAGTGGCGCATCTGATTTCGAACGGTGATCTCGGGTCGATCCTGCTGTTTGGCTCATTTGTGCTATGGGCCGGGTACGATCGGGTCACCCTCAAGCATCGCGCCGATGCTGGCGCGCCGGCTATCCCGGCGGGTGGCGCCCGCAACGATACCATCGCGATTGTGGTCGGGACGCTGCTTTATCTCGCGCTCGGTTTCATTTTCCATCCTCTCGTCATCGGCCGCGCGGTGTTCGGCCGGGCTGCCTTCTAAAGCTTTCCCGTGTCCGCGCAGGACGACATCAAGCGGCTGACCGCGCCCGACATTCGCGCCCGCAAGGGCGGGCAGCCGATTGTGTGTCTCACCTCCTACCATGCCCATACGGCCCGCCTCCTCGATCGCCATTGCGATCTCATCCTGGTCGGGGATTCGCTCGGAATGGTCATGCATGGGCTCGAGAACACCGTCCCGGTTACGCTCGACATGATGATTCTCCAGGGGCTCGCGGTGATGCGTGGCTCGAAGCGGGCGCTCGTCGTCGTCGATCTGCCGTTTGGCTCCTACGAGGCCTCCAAGGAACAAGCATTCATGTCGGCGGCGCGGGTGATGAAGGAAACCGGCTGCGGCGCGATCAAGCTCGAAGGCGGACGACGGATGGCCGATACCATTGCGTTCCTGGTCGAACGCGGCGTCCCCGTCATGGGTCATATCGGGCTGACGCCCCAGTCCATCAACACGATCGGCTCGTTTCGCGCGCAGGGGCGCGAGGAAGCGCATTGGGGGCCGATCGAAGATGATGCACGCGCGGTGAGTGAGGCGGGGGCCTTCTCGGCTGTCATTGAGGCTGTGGCCGAGCCGCTCGCGCGGCGGATAACCGCTGATATCGCGATACCGACCGTCGGCATTGGTGGCAGTGTCGCCTGTGACGGTCAGATTCTCGTGCTCGAGGACATGCTCGGGCTGTCGCCCCGAGTGCCGAAATTCGTTCGCCGTTATGGCGATCTCGGGCCCGCGATCGAGTCCGCCGTCGCCGCTTACGCGGCAGATGTTCGCAGCCGTGCATTTCCCAGCCCCGAGCACGTCTATCCCATGCGGACAAAGGGAAAGTAAGTTGGGTTGCAAGGGTTTAGCGATGGAGGCCGGCCGCGGCTTTGCCTTGTCCGTGCCACATCGATAGGCTAACGGAACGGATCTGGGGCTCTCCAGATGTGGTTTGGCGCGGGGACGGGTTCGTGTCCGATATCTTCCGGGAAGTCGACGAGGAAGTCCGGCGCGAGCAGCTCAAGAAGCTGTGGGAGCGATACGGCAATTATGTTGTCGCGGCCGCGGTTCTTGCGCTTGCGGCTATTGCGGCTTGGCGCGGCTATGGGTGGTGGCAAGCCAAACTCGCCGCTGAGAACGGCGCTCAATTCGAAACGGCCATCGCGCTTGCCGAGACGGGCAAGCACAGCGAGGCCGAGGCGACCTTCGCAAGGATTGCCGCCGACGGCACGTCGGGCTATCGCGCGCTGGCGCGCATGCGCGAGGCTGCCGAGCTCGCTCAGACCGATCCCAAGGCGGCGCTTGCGGCCTACGAGAAAATTGCGGCCGATGGTACGGTTGGTCCTATCTTGCAGGACCTTGCCAATCTCCGTGGAGGGGCAATTCTCATCGATGCCGGCTCATTTGATGAGGCGCGTGCCCGGCTTGAGCCGCTCACCGGTAGCGATCGCACCTTCCGCCACACCGCACGCGAACTCATGGTGCTCGCCGCATGGCGCTCCGGTGACATGTCCAAGGCGAAGCCCTGGATCGACATGATTATGACGGACCTGCAGACGCCGACTGCGACGCGGTCCCGCGTCGAGATGCTTGTTGGCTTGAGCTCTTCCGCGAGCAACAGCTGAGGGGCCGGCAATGAAAAATCTTGTGCGTGCCGCCCTCACTGCTGGTGCTCTAACGGTGGGTTTTCTGCTTGCGGGCTGTGAGAATTTCGATCCCACCGCACTCTTCGATTCCGACATCTTCAACACCAAGAAAAAATTGCCTGGCGAGCGCCGTCCGGTTTTTCCAGAGGGAACCCCGGGTGTGCCGCTGGGTGTGCCGCCGGAAATCGTGAAGGGATATCAGCCTCCTCCTGCACCGGAGGCGCTCCCGAAGGAAGCAACGCCACCGAAGCAAGCAACTGCACCGAAGGAAGCGACCGCCGAGCCCGCCGAGTCCAAACCCAAACCCAGGGCAAAAACCAAGACAGCACCGAAGGTCGTGGCAAAACCGGCTGAGTCACCACCGGAGGACTCCCAGCCGTCCGGCGCGGTGACAGTTCGTCCGAGTTCGTCGGGTCCGCAGTGGCCCGATCCGCCGGCGGCACAGCAAGGCCCCGTGGCGGGGAGGTGGCCTGCCGCACCGACGCCAGGTGGCGGCGTGGCTTGGCCCGATCCGCCCGCTCCGCGTTAAAAAATCGACGGCGCCCCCGGCGTGGCGCCGTACCAGCAACGCGGTCATGAGTTTCACGGTCGCCATTGTGGGACGGCCGAATGTCGGCAAATCCAGGCTGTTCAACCGGCTGGTCGGCAAACGTGTCGCTCTGGTGGACGACAGCCCCGGCGTCACGCGTGACCGTCGGGAGGGCAGAGCACGCCTGGGCGATCTCGAATTTCGGGTCTTTGACACTGCCGGGCTGGCGCAAGCCGCGGCTGAAAGTCTCAGCGGGCGCATGCAGGCCCAAACCGAGGCAGCAATGCGCGCGGCTGATGCCGTTCTGTTTCTGATCGATGCACGTGATGGATTATTGCCGTCGGATCGTGCCTTCGCCGATCTGGTGCGCAGATCGGGTAGGCCTGTGATCCTGGTCGCCAACAAAAGCGAGGCGAGGGCGGCGCAGGCCGGGGTGCTTGAAGCGCACGCGCTCGGCCTCGGCGAGCCGGTTGCCATTTCGGCCGAGCACGGTGAAGGGCTTGCCGATCTTTATATGGCGCTCCGCGCCGTCCTGCCGGAATCGGCAGCACCGCCCACTCTGGAAGAAGACGCGCGGGCAGCAAAGCAGACCCAAAGCGCGATCCGCATTGCAGTCGTGGGCCGGCCAAATAGCGGAAAATCGACCTTGATCAATCGGCTTATGGGCGAAGAGCGTCTCCTGACCGGGGCCGAGCCCGGCATTACCCGTGACGCCATTGCCGTCGATCTGCAATGGCAAGGACGGCAATTTCGCATCCACGATACTGCTGGCATGCGCCGGCGCTCCCGCATCGAGGACAAACTCGAACGCCTTTCGGTTGCGGACGCACTCGGTGCGGTAAGATTCGCCGAAGTAGTGATTTTACTGTTGGACGCGCAAGCGCGGTTCGAAGAACAGGATCTTCGCATTGCCGATCTCATCGAGCGCGAAGGGCGCGCGCTGGTCATCGGCGTAAACAAATGGGACCTCATAGAGCGCCAGCCAGGTGCCACGAGGAAATTGCGTGAAGAGGTGGATCATTGGCTTCCGCAGGTGAAGGGCACGCCTGTCGTGGCAATATCAGCTTTGACCGGCGAGGGGCTCGATCGTTTGATGCAGGCAGTCGTGGATATTCATGCCGTCTGGAACCGGCGGGTGGAAACGAGCGCGCTCAACCGCTGGCTTGGACAGGTTGTGGCCTCGCATCCTCCTCCGGCCGCGTCGGGTCGCCGTGTGCGCCTCAACTACGTCACCCAGCCGAAGAGCAGGCCTCCAACCTTCGTGCTATTTGCGACTCGCTCCGACGCGGTGCCCGCCGCGTATCGGCGTTATCTCGTTAACAGCCTGAGGGACAACTTTGACCTCCCCGGAACGCCCATCCGGCTCACGGTGCGCGAAAAGACAAATCCTTACGCGCGGAGAAAGAAATAGATTGCTGCCGCATCCTGGGGACAACCCCAGTTTGCAAGGTTCCGTCATTAAAACGAAATGGAAGCGAGCTAGTAGACGATCGCGGGCGCTCAGTAATCGCCGCGATTAGCCCCTCCGGCGCCCGGCGTGTTCCTGTCGGAGCTACTGGTCTCGCCGCATACGCCGGCTCCGCAGGTTTTTTGGTCGGCTGGAAAGGTCATGTTGCGTCAGTCGCCTCCAGCCGGCCATTTTTCCCCATCTGCCGCGAGCGGAATTGTCACCGGGAAGTCACCGAATCATCATAGGCCATTATCGTCTGCACGGCCTGCCTGGCCGAGGCAAATGGATGCTCGCATGGTATTGCTTGAGCATACGACAACGGCATTCGATTCCGAGCTGCTGGAGCTCTCGCGGCGCCTATCGGAAATGGGTGGCCTCGTCGAGCGACAGGTCGTGGAAGCAATTGCCGCGCTGACCAGCGGCGACTGTGAGCGGGCAAACCGGGTGGTTGCGGCCGACGCGGCCATCGATGACATGCAGCGCGCAATCGAAGAGCGAGCCGTGGAGACTATTGCCAGACGGCAGCCGGTGGCCGTCGACCTGCGGCAGGTCGTATCGATTCTGCGCATTGCGCTCGATCTGGAGCGTGTCGGCGATCTGGCGAAGAATATAGGTAAACGCGTCAGCGTTATCGATCGAGAATATCTGCCGCGGCGCGCAATGGGCGGCGTCAATCACATGGTCACGCTCATGCTCGCGCAGCTCAGGGATGTCCTTGATTGTTTTGCGAACCGTGACGCGGCAGGAGCAATCGATGTCTGGGCGCGCGATCACGATCTTGACCGCCTGTATACGTCACTCTTTCGCGAATTGCTCACCGAGATGATGAAAGACCCCGGTATCATCACCTTCTGCGTTCATCTACTATTTTGCACAAAGAACATCGAGCGCATGGGTGATCACACGACCAATATCGCCGAGGCGGTGTATTACATGATTGAAGGTCATACTCTGTTGCAAGAGCGGCCGAAAGCGGACAACACGGCTGCTATTGCGACTGCGAGCGGAGCCGCGTAGGGCATCTCGATCGGCATGGCCTGCCCGCGGTCAGGGTCAATACGGTTTTGCCCTGGCGAAAAGCGAATAGGCCCGCTGCGCGTCCTTTAGCACTGATTGTGCGCGGGCCTCCTCGCGCCCGGAAAGGCGGCCGGCAGCAAACGCTTTCCTGGCGCGGGCTCCATCGTCCGACCGCGTGTCGGCAATAGACTTGGTCAATCCTTCATGAGAGCGTAGCCTCGCTCTGCCTTGCTCGAGAGTGCAAGCTGAACAGGGACGTGCTTGGAGAGTTCACGCGCGGTCTCAAAGAGATCAGCAGGCTCTCCATGCTTGAGTTCCATAACCCGGTCAAGGCATTGATCCGCGTTGTTTATCCGAGACCGCAGAGCTAGCTTCTGTTCGCGGGAATCGAATAGGCCGCCGCCGATCGGACGGCCGTTCGGATTGATTTCGGCGATGGGCTGCTTTGGCGAGCAGCGTTAGCTCTCGCGCGCTAAGAAGAACGGCTGCGATCGAAAGCGGAAGCATGAAGTAAAGAGCGCGAAAGGTAAGCAGCGAAGCCAGCAGTTCCTCTTTCGCAAACTGCGTAAGCCCGATCAGCATCGCTGCTTCGATCACTCCCAGGCTGCCGGGCGCATGACTGAGGAAGCCCAGCAGTAATGCGGTCGCAAAGATCACGAGAAAGGGCGGGAAATTGATCGCGGGCTGCGCTGGGAGCAACGTGTACATTACGGTCGCAGCTGCGCTCACATCGAGGATACCTATTGCGATCTGGACCAGGGTCAGGCGCACATCCGGAAGCACGATTCGTGCCTTGGACGGGCCGATGACCCGCGGGCGCGGCAGGAGCCAACATAGATAAGCGGCAATGAGCACAAGGCTCGAAATGCCGATGACCCGGTTCACCCATGCGGGCAAGTGATTGATCGCGCTTGCGGCCGTCGGCACGAATACCATGCCTGTTCCCAGGACGAAGCCATTGCCAAGCCAGAATGTCAGTCCCGTCACAAAAGCGATCTTGCCGACGTCGATGAGGCCCAGACCCCATGCGGAATAGATGCGAAACCTGATTGCGCCGGCGGTGAGGACGGTCGCTCCGAGATTGTGGCCGATTGTGTAGGCGGTAAATCCTGCAAATGCGGCGACGCGATAAGGGACGGTTTTGCGCCCGATCGTGCGTAGCGCAAACAAATCGTAGCAGGTCAGAACAGCGTAGGAGATTGCAACGAAGCAAGCGGCAGTGAGAAGGGTTCGAACTGGCGTCGCCTGAACTTCGGCGACAACTTTACCCATTTCGATTTCTCTCAGCAGGCGGCTTAAGGTAAACGCAGCTATGGCGAGAATCAGGACGCTGACGCCAATACTGATTAGATGCCAGACTCGTTTTCCAATTGCCGGTGTGTTGGCGCTCGTCACTTTCCGTATCGACTCCAGCGATGAGCGTCAGGGCGATTCGAGAATCGCAAGGTCACATTTCCAATTATCTATGACACCATTGTTACATGCTGCCGGGCGGCAAAAGGGTCGCTACCGGACGGGTTGTCACATGATTGAGATATCAATTCGTAATGATGACGCATGCGATTCGTCAGCAAGGTCCCGCGACCAATGGCTGAGCCGTTTCAGCCGAGGGCGTTCCGATGCGGGTCCTGATCGCAACCGACGCTTGGCATCCACAGGTCAATGGCGTCGTGCGCACCTTGACCGCGCTGGCAGACAGCGCCCATCGGCTGGGCGTGGCGGTGGAGTTCCTGACGCCGGAGGGTTTTGCAAGCGTCCCGTTGCCCACTTATCCCGGGTTGCGGTTGGCCTTGCCGCGCAGGCGCGAAATCGCGCGGCGTATTGAGGAGCTCAAGCCGGACGCAATTCATATCGCCACCGAGGGACCGATCGGGCACATGGTTCGGGCCTATTGCCGTGCGCGGGGTCGCCCATTCACGACAAGCTACACGACACGGTTTCCTGAATACATCGCAGCGCGCGCGCCGATTCCGCAAGCGTGGGTCTACGCGGCTCTGCGGCGCTTCCACGCCGCTGCGACGGTAACGATGGTAGCCAGCCGATCGCTCATGAGCGAACTGCGGCAACGCGGGTTCGGCAATCTCGGAATGTGGACCCGTGGCGTGGATACCGACCTGTTCCACCCCGAGCGTGCGATCGATCTTGGATTTTCCCGACCGATCTTTGTCACCGTCGGACGGCTCGCCGTTGAAAAGAACGTCGAAGCATTTCTTGCTCTTGATCTACCGGGCACGAAGGTCGTCGTCGGGAGCGGACCGCAGGAACAGGAGCTCAGGCGTCGCTTTCCGCAAGCCAGGTTTCTCGGGCTCATGGAGCATGGCACCCTTGCCGCCCATCTGGCGGCGGCAGACGTATTCGTATTTCCGAGCCGGACCGATACGTTCGGCGTCGTACAGCTCGAGGCGCTCGCCAGTGGTGTCCCGATCGCGGCCTTTCCCGTCACCGGTCCGAAGGACGTCATCGCGGATAACCCGATAGGGGTTCTAAACGAGGATCTGCGCGCGGCCTGTTTGCAGGCGCTCGGGATTTCGCGTGTGGCATGTCGCGCATTCGCACTGAGCCGCTCCTGGGATTACAGCGCCCGTCAATTTATCGGGCACGTGCAGAAGGTTACCGCGGCGGGCTACCACAAGCGCGGTGTATCCTTGGTTATCACGGCAACCGCGCGCGGATAACGCAGCAAGGAGGTGGGCATGAACCAGGCTGTCGAACTCGACAAGGAGACGATCGCAAAGGCATACGCACGGTGGGCCCCCGTTTATGATCTGGTCTTCGGAGCGGTCTTTGAGCGCGGCCGGCAGGCAGCCATTGCAGCGGCCGAACGCATCGGCGGGCGCATTCTTGAAGTCGGAGTCGGCACCGGCATCTCGCTTCCCGACTATTCGCCGGCCAATCGCATTTGCGGTGTTGACCTCTCCGAGCCGATGTTGCGCAAGGCGCAGGAGCGTGTGGAGGAGCTTGCGCTCAGCCATGTCGAGGGACTCTGGGTGATGGACGCGCAACGTCTCTCCTTTCCGGACGTCTCCTTTGACGTGGTTGTGGCGCAATATGTCATCACCACGGTTCCCGACCCCGAGGCTACACTCGATGAATTTGCCCGCGTGTTGAAGCCGGGGGGCGAAATCGTCCTGGTCAGTCGCATCGGCGCGGAGGCGGGCTTACGCCGCTCGCTGGAGCGATGGTTTGCGCCCGCGGCACGCAAATTGGGCTGGCGCACCGAGTTTGCATGGCAGCGCTACGCACAATGGGCCGAACAGACGCAGGATATGCGCCTCGTAGAACGACGGGCAGTGCCTCCGTTCGGACACTTCTGTCTCATCCGCTTTGCCAAGCACGCCGCGACCGCCAGCACGTGTGGACAAGCGGTCGATCGACGCGCAGTCGCCTGACGGATTTTTTCAGCGAGAATGTTTCCCGGCCAAATGTGACATTTTTTCTTTGTCATATTTGATTCACGGAATCGCCATACCAGACACGAACCACTTAAGCTGGAGAGGAATCAGATGAGCCGTTTTCTGGAGGCCTTGCGAATACAGCGATGGGATGACCATCGGTATTACCACCACAGTCGGATCAATCAGTCTCTCCACTTGGTGAGCGCGCTGAGCTTTTTGTTCGCCTATGTCATGGTCTTCAAGGATCCGGCCATTGCAGCCCTCGTTGGCTGGCTCGTGGCCATGACCAGCCGGCAGATTGGTCACTTCTTCTTCGAGCCGAGAGAGTACGACGTCGTCAATCAAGCCACTCACGAATACAAGGAGGAAATCAAGGTCGGCTATAATCTGCGACGCAAGGCCGTGTTGTTGACAATTTGGGCGCTCTCGCCGGTGCCGCTGTTGCTGGATCCGACCTTCTTCGGAATTTTTGAGCCCCATGCCGGCATCGCGGAGTTCGTGCGCCATGTCGCGCAGATCTGGCTGATCATCGGAGCAGGAGGGTTGCTGTTTCGCACGCTTCAATTATGCCTGATAAAGGACCTTCAAACGGGATTGGTATGGGCCGCCAAAATTCTGACCGATCCGTTTCACGACATAAAGCTTTATCACAAGGCGCCGCTCTATCTCCTGCGCGGAGAGCTGATCGATCCCGGCATCGCGGCCCATGGCGATATCGAGGAGGACGCGGAAGCGATCCTGCCCGCCAGCTGATCCGTTCACTGCCGCGGATGATCGCGTTTGGAGAAAAGTCCATGCGCGATCATCTCTTTCAGAATCCGGCGCTTGATCGTCGTATTGCTCATGGCGGGACTATGCCACCACCAGCCATCCTGTTGCATGGCCTTGGCCGCAGCCACCAGCCGATCCGCGACTGCGTTGCAATCCGCCTCGCTATAGTTGAGGCTGAAGATCATGCGTCCGCTGCCGACCCAGCTGAGCGCCAGGCCTTCGGCGCGCATGTAATACTGCAGCATCCAGTTATAGCGCGATGGCTGCGTGTAGCAGACTGTCCATATGGAGGACATATTGGCGATGTGCGCCGGCAAGCCTTCGGCTCGCAGGTGTTGATTGAGCCGGTGCGCGCGTTCATTCCAAACTTCGTCGAGATTGAGATAGAGCTCGCGTACCTCCGCGGTTTCCAACCGCTGGAGAAATTCGTACATCGCCGCCATCACATAAGGATGCGAGTTGAAGGTGCCGCGGGCAAAACAGATATCAGCCGGCCGATCATCGCGGAATCGCTTCATCAATTCCTTTCGTCCGCAGACGACCCCTATTGGCAGTCCGCCTGCGACGGTCTTGCCATAAGTGACGAGATCGGCCTGCACCCCGAAATACTCCTGTGCACCCCCGATCCCGAGGCGAAACCCGACGAACACCTCGTCGAAAATCAACACGATGTCCCGCTTGCTGCAGACCGCCCGCAATCGCTTCAACCAGTTGCTGTATGCCTCCTTGTCGAAATGTGCGTTACGTGCGCTGTCGATGAGCGAGGAATCTGCCGGCGCGCTTGCATTCGGATGCAAAGCTTGCAGCGGATTGACAAGAACACAGGCGATATCGCGGCGCCTTTCCAGCACGCGCAGGGTTTCTTCGGCCATATCACGAAGCGTGTAGGTTTCGTGCGCGGGAACCGGATTGCCCAGCCCCGGCTGCACATCGCCCCACCACCCATGATAAGCCCCACAAAAGCGCACCAGGTGCGAGCGGCGGGGG
>Ga0209331_1000542_pt1 | contig 13646 bp, 12 predicted proteins | sample JacPinW_OM3H0_M3_FD_187971 | JGI IMG/M metagenome (GOLD analysis project Ga0209331, IMG submission 187971) | Forest soil microbial communities from Algoma, Ontario, Canada - Jack Pine, Ontario site 1_JW_OM3H0_M3 (SPAdes) (version 2) | ecosystem: Environmental > Terrestrial > Soil > Boreal... | reverse complement strand
TCCCTCGGTCGCGTCCTGTCTGGTGCAATTCGAATTCTCTGTTACCGCAAAAAAATTCACTGTTCGCTGGTGTAGCGATCTCCGTGATAACCAAGAGCAACCATCCACATCCGTCCTGGAAGTTAACGGATTCAGCCGAATTCCCTGTTATTTTCCCTGTTACCAGGGAATTCGATTCAGATAACACACGAACTTCAACCGGGCACCAGCTGAGCACGGTCGTTCGCCACGTAATTCGATCTGAGGCCGGCGCGGACGTTGCGAGCGACAGCGTGGAGCTTTCGGATTCGCAGCTCGCATCGGTCAAGGTCGAGCCGGTCGGCGAATACGAATTCCTGATCGAGAAAACCGCGGTCGGCAGCATCGATTTCAATCAGGATATGACAGTGCAGGTGTTCACGCCCTATCAAGGCCGGATCGTCGAGCTCTTTGCCAAGGTCGGCAATGAGATCAAAAAGGGCCAGACCCTCTTCACCATTAACAGTCCTGACCTTTTGCAGGCCGAATCGACCTTGATCGCCGCGGCGGGGGTGCTTGAATTTACCACCCGGAATCTGGCGCGGCTCAAGTCGCTCTACGCCACCCGCGCGGTTTCCCAAAAGGACATGGAGCAGGCGATCTCGGACCAGCAGACCGCGGAGGGCAATGTGCGGGCAGGGCGCGATTCAGTGCGCCTGTTCGGCAAAACTGATGCTGAGATCGACGCGATCATTGCCAAGCGCCTGGCCGATCCTATTCTGGTTGTGCCAAGCCCGATCACAGGGCGTGTGACCGCCCGCAATGCCGCTCCCGGTCTCTATGTCCAGCCCGGCAGCCCGCCGGCACCGTTTTCGATCGCCGACATCTCCACCATGTGGATGCTCGCAAACGTGCCCGAAATCGACAGCCCTGCCTTCAAGGTCGGCCAGGAAGTCAAAGTGAAGGTGCTCGCCTTTCCGAATCGCGAGTTCGACGGAAAGATTTCCACCATTTCGTCCATGGTCGACCCGAATACCCGCCGCGTCTGGGTTCGTTCCGAAGTGGCCGACCCGCAGCATGAGCTCCGCGCCGGGATGTTCGCGACATTCGTCATCCGCACTGGTGATCCCGTGCGCTCCCCGGCTATTCCACTTGATGGAGTCGTGAGAGAAGGCAACGGCGACATGACCGTCTGGGTGACCGCCGACCGCCGGCGTTTCACCAAAAGGACGGTCAAGACAGGATTACAACGCGACGGGTACCGCCAAATCCTCGCGGGTTTGCAGCCGGGAGAGCTGGTCGCCACGGAAGGCGCCTTGTTCCTGAGCAACGCGCTCGCGAGCGCCTCCCGCTAGATTCAATCGACCCCCAGCAAAGAGGACGGGCGATGCGGGGCGTTACACCCGCTCTTTCGGCTTGTCGGCGTCCGTTTGTATCGCCGTCTTTGGTGGAGAGTGGAAACTGATTCGAGGACCAATCCAGGTGCCGCCCTCGCGCGGGAACGCTTTAGTGCCCCTGCATCTGCATCCCCGGCATAGAGTCCTTCCCTGCGGGTGTGGCGCCCATCGCAAGCACGTCGTACTCGACGTTGACTTTCCCTGCTTTTTCAAAAACGAGTGTCGCACTGACATGGTCGCCGGCAGCAAGGGGTTTCTTCAAGCCCACGAACATCACATGGAACGAGCCGGGTTTGAGCTCGACCGTCTCTCCGGGTTTGATTTCCAGCCCTTCTTTAAGCAGCCGCATCTTCGCCACGCCGTTCTCCACCGTCATCTCGTGAACTTCGAACGTCGAGGCGGCATCGAAGGTGCCGCTCACAAGCCGATCCGGGGACGTCCCAGTGTTGGTGATTTTCATGTAGCCGGCTGCAACGCTCGCTCCTTTCGGAGTGGCGCGCGACCACGGGTCAATGATGTCGAGGGAGCCCGCCTTGTAATCGCGCGCTTGTGCGGCGGCGATGCCCAGGGGGACGCAAGCCAATAATGCAACAGCATAAACGACCGCTCGACTCATGGGGAATCCTCTCGCGCGGTGACCAGGCTTGCCTGATATATGCGTCGGCGGGCGATTTCGACAATACTGATACGGCCATGAGATTGGAGCGGAGGTCCATCCCGTGAAGGACACAATTGTCGCACCGGACTACCTGCTGGCGCGGCCGCAGGCGCGAACCCTCGCCGCGGGGTTGGCTTTGGCGATTGTGGAGGGGCGCATCGCGCAGATCGATGAGCCGAACGTCCTGCGCGAACGCTGGCCTCGCGCGGAATTCATTGCGCTGCCCGGGTGCATCGTCATGCCGGGGCTCGTCAACGCGCACCAGCATGGCCGAGGGTTGAGCCAGATTCAGCTCGGCTATCACGATGATTTCCTCGAGACCTGGATTGCGAGCCGGCGCGGCCATGGCGTTCTCGATGCCTATGCGGTCACGCGGCTGGCCGCAGCGCGCATGCTCAGCCAAGGCGTCACAACGACAATCCATGCCAACTACAGCTATGGTTCGGGCAATTACGAAGCCGAAGTGCGGGCGCAGCTTCGGGCCTATGACGAGGTCGGCCTGCGCGTGACCATGTGTGTCGGGGCTCTTGATCGTGGCGCCGTTGTCTATCCGCCCGAAGAGCCCTGTTTCATGGCGGGGCTCCCGGCTGATCTCAGGGATTGGCTTTCACAATGCGGCGTTGGGACTTACGCAGGCGGCGCTGACGCGACGATTGCCCTGATGCAGCGCTTGCGCGCGGACTTCGGCGGACATCCCCGGATTCGCCTGTGCTACGGCCCGGCAGGACCGCAGTGGGTATCGGATGAGCTGATGGCCGCGCTCGCTCGGGACGCGGACAAGAACGGACTTGGCCTCCACCTCCATGCGCTTGAATCCCCTGCTCAGCACGCGGCGGCCGCGAGGCTATTTCCGTCGGGCGTTTTTGCGCATCTACGCGAGCTCGGGGCGCTCCACGAACGCACCGTGGTCGCGCACGGGGTATGGGTGAATGAAGCCGATATCGCAGAATTGGCCTGCGCGGGTGCCAGCGTGGTGCGCAATCCCGGCTGCAACCTGCGCCTGCGCAACGGCATCGCCCCGCTTGCGCGCTATCTTGCCTCCGATGTTCGGGTCGCGATCGGCACTGACAACGCCGCGCTTGATGATAACGAGGATCTGCTCTCGGAACTGCGGCTCGCAGCCTGTCTCGCCCGTGAGCCTGATTGGAATGGACAGGCGCCTGCGACCACGGACCAGCTCCTGGCCATGGCCACCGTCAACGGCGCCGCGGCCGCCCAGTTCGCACCCGAAGTAGGCACGCTCGACGTCGGCAAGCGCGCCGATCTTGTTGCCATTGCGCTCGAACGTACATGCTCGCCTTACCTCGATGGCGACATGCCGCTGCCCGACGCGCTGCTTGCCCGCGCGCAGGGCAGCGATGTGCGGCTTGCCATGGTCGATGGAAGCGTCCGGTATAAAGACGGACACCTGATCGGGCTCGATCTCGAGGAGATCGAGCAGCAAGCCGCGCGCGCCGCTGGCAAGGCGCGCAGGCCACCACGTTCCCTTGACCATGAGCGCGCCCTCGCGCTCCACAGGCACCTGTGCGGTCACTACCAACACGCGACACGACAATGAAAGCGAAGCAGCCGAACAGCAAAAGTCCGCGCATTCCAAAGCCCGCGGATCCCGCAAAGCGCGAGGAGCCGCTTCCCTGGCAATGTCCGAAATCCCCGGAAGAGGATCCGGGCGCGCTCGCGCGTGTCCAGGCAATTCTCGCAAATCCGAGCTATCGCCGCGCCGACGCCGACCTCGATTTTCTGGCGCGCGACAGCATGCGGGGTGTCCGGCTGCAGATGGATTTTCTCAAAGCCGATACTCTTCTTGCCGAGCATAATATTCGCGATACCATCGTAGTGTTTGGAAGCACCCGCATCTGCGAGCCGGCGGCGGCCCAACGCAAGGTCAACGAGTTGAACTCAGCGCGTGCGGCAGAGCCACAGAACGAGGAGACCGCACGTCGCTTGGCGGTAGCCGAGCGCATCCTCGCGAACAGCCGCTACTATGAAGTAGCGCGCGCGTTCGGCCGTCTGGTGAGCGAGACGGGTCAAAACATTGACGGCCAGCACAGAGTAATCGTGACCGGCGGTGGCCCTGGCATCATGGGGGCGGCCAATCGCGGCGCCTTTGATTGCGGAGCGAAATCCGTCGGTTTCAATATCAGCCTGCCGCATGAGCAATACCCCAATCCCTACATTACTGCAGACCTCTGCTTCAGCTTTCACTACTTCGCCATGCGCAAGCTGCATTTTCTGCTCCGCGCCAAGGCGCTCGTCGCCTTTCCCGGAGGGTATGGCACCTTCGACGAGCTGTTTGAGGTCCTCACGCTGGTGCAAACACGCAAGATCAAGCCGATCCCGATCGTGCTGGTGGGCGAGAGCTACTGGCAACGCGCCGTGAACCTGGATTTTTTGGTTGCGGAAGGCGTCATCGAGCCGGAAGACCGGGAGTTATTCTGGTTCGCTGAAACTGCCCAGGAGATTTGGGACGGCATTGTGCACTGGCACGACAGGAGCGGTGAGCCTTTGCATGGCCCGGGCGCAGAGCACCAGTAATAGACCGCGACCTCTACGGTCGGCGGCAAGCAGCAGGAGACTTTACCTTGAAACTGGCGTTTCACGGCGCCGACCGCAGCGTCACCGGCTCATGCCATATGATCGAGTGCGCGGGCAAGAAAATCCTGATCGACTGCGGCATGCATCAGGGTAGCCGCGAGCTGGACGAAGAGAATTCACAGCCATTCGGCTTTGATCCCGCCAGCATCGATTATGTGCTCTTGACTCATGCCCACCTCGATCATTGCGGACGCCTGCCGCTGCTGGCGAAGCGCGGTTTTCGCGGCGAGATCATAACGACGGCAGCCTCGCGGGAGCTCGCGCGGTTGGTCCTGCTCGATGCCGCGCACATGCAGGAGGAGGATACTCGCTCCCGAGGAGATGATACCGCGCGGCGCGCAACGACCAATGCGCGTCCGGCACCACTCTATGGCGTCCTCGATGCTCTGAATTGTCTTGATCGTTTCGGACGCACGGCGGTTTACGGCGAGCCGGTGGACGTCACGGCCGGCGTGCGCGCCACGTTTCTCAACGCAGGCCATATCCTTGGGTCCGCGAGCATTCTGCTGGATCTGCGGGAAAGCGGCAAGCAAACAGGCGTGCTGTTCTCGGGCGATCTCGGCAAGGCGCAAGGCCCGCTCCTCCCCAGTCCTGCGCAACCGCCGGCAGCAGTCAATGTCGTGATGGAAAGCACTTACGGCGACCGGCTGCACAAGCCAGCGGACGCCTCGCTCGAGGAGTTCTATGACGCGGTGATCGATACCTTCAAGCGCGGCGGAAATGTCATTGTCCCAACCTTCGCGTTGGAGCGCCCGCAGGAGCTGATTTATTTCATTAGTGAGGGTATCGCCCAAGCCCGGCTGACGAAATCGACTCAGGTCTTTCTCGATTCACCCATGGCGATCTCCGCCACGGAAGTGATGCAGCGTCATCTGGAGGACTTGCAGCCGCAGATCGCCGCTCTGATTCGAACGGGACGCGATCCTTTTCACCTTCCCGGATTGCATTACACGCGCGAGCAAGCCCAATCCGTTGCGATCAACAAAATTCGGGGCGGCGCAATCATTATGGCGGGATCGGGAATGGCGACGGGTGGTCGCGTACGCCATCATCTCAAGCACAACCTTTGGCGTGCGGAAGCGAGCGTGGTCTTCGTCGGCTACGCCGCTGCGGGCACGCTCGCGCGCCGCATCATCGATGGGGCCAAGCAGGTCGAAGTTCTGGGCGAGCAAATTGCGGTGCGAGCCCGCATCTACACCATCAACGGTTTTTCCGGTCACGCAGACCAGCGCGAGCTTATTGCCTGGCACAAGCAGACGGCTGCAAGCCGCACGTTCCTCGTTCATGGCGAAGAGCCGGCCATGCAAAAGCTTGCGGCACAACTCGGTGCCGGTACGGTTGAAATGCCGACGCCGCACCAGGAGTTCGAATTGTAATTAGAGCCCATTCGAGCAAAAGCAGAGCGCTTCGCTCGTCATGCCCCGCGAAAGCGCGGCACCCAGTAACGGATTTCCGAGCCTTTGGGGGGGCGGTAGCGCAAATTTCACATACACTGTTTACTGGAGCACCCGCATTCGCGGGTGATGACGGCGGAGATTTTGCGCATCGCCCTGAGCACCGGTAGTACTGTTTAGATTAGACATGCTTCCGTGGTACTTAGAGAAACGCTGGCGCCGCGTTGAAGGGAGGAGCAGCAGTCATGCATAACATCGACATGGAGAAATACCGGTTGCGCCGGTTCGTCGATCGCCTGATCGACATGGGAGAGGTGGAAATCCATGACAAGCCGGTGGCCTTGACCGATCTCAGCGCTGCCATTGAACGCAGCGACAAGGCGATGTTGTTCAAGAAGGCGGGGCCGGAGCAGCTCGAAATCGTCGCCAAGACCGCGGGCAACAGAAGGCGCTTGGCGGCGGCTTTCGAAACAAGCGAAGAGAAGCTCTATGACGAATATTTCAGGCGCTTGGCCAACCCGCAGCCGGTCGTGGAAGTGCCTTCCAGCGAGGCGCCGGTGCATGCACTCGTGATGAGCGGCAAAGACGTCGATCTCACGCGGCTTCCATTCCATCCCCAGCATGCCTGTGACGGCAGCTGCTATCTCAGCTCCGCCATCGACTACACGATCGACCCGGCCACGGGCCGGCGCAATGTCGGCTGCCGGCGGCTCAGCCTGCGCAACCGCTATGAAGCAGGAACGAACGTGACCGCGCCCTCCGATCTCAAGCGCATCTATCAGGCCTGTGTCAGCCGCGGCGAACGGCTGCCGATCACGTTCACGGTTGGCGCTCACCCGCTCGACTTTTTTGCGGCCACGACGCGCCAGGGCGGCGACGAGTTGCCGTTGGTTGCATCGTTTCGCGCCGAGCCGGCCGCCGTGGTCAAAAGCCTGACCAATGATATCCGCGTGCCTGCCGATGCGGAGATGACGCTCGAAGGCTATCTCGATGAGCGCGGTTACGTGGAGCCGGAAGGCCCCTACGGCGAATACATGGGCTATTACGGCGCGATCCACATGGATCCGGTCTTCCATTGCACCGCCGTGACCATGCGCTCCGACGTGCTGCACCACACGCTTCTGCATGGCTCGGCTTTCGTTCTCGACCAGACTGACAGCGCGAACATTTTCGCCATGCGCACCGAGGCGCAAGCAATGAAGATTCTCAAGGCGACGGTGCGCGAGCCGGTTGCGGTTTATCTGCGTTCGGCCTCCGGCGGAGCAAACACGCTGCGGGTCGCGATCAGGCAGCGCATGGTGGGCGAGGCGCGCATGGCGATCTCAGCCCTGTTCGGCGGGATCATGCTGCTCAAGCACATCTACGTCTTCGATGACGATATCGACATCCACAACGAGGCGCAGGTGGAGTGGGCGCTGGGCACCCGCTTCCAGGCCGATGCGGACCTTGTGGTGTTGCAGGGGATGATGGGGATGACCATGGACCCCTCGCTCAACGGCCGTCGCACCGGGGCGAAGGCCGGGTTTGATTGTACGAAGCCGTTCGGCCGCGACGGCCAGATCCCGCTCACGCGGTGCGCTGCCAGGGTATTCAAACACACGGCGCGATTCCAATCGGTCGAGCAGGCTCTCGCCACGGGACCGATGTTCTATGCCGACATCGTCGAGGCCCTCGGGAGCGACGATGGCCGCGAGGTCGCCTGCGCGCTCGATCTATTGCGCCAGGACGGTCGGCTGTGCCGTGACCGCGACGGCCGCTATCATCTCGGCCAATCGCGGCCTGGCGTGACCGGAATCATCGGTGAGCTTTATCCCGATCCCAACGAGGGGACTTAGAGCATGTCCCGCAAAAGTGGGAGCCGGTTTTGCGAAAAAGGACAAGCTCAAACAAAAGGATAGAGCAGCATGACGATCCTGCTCCAGTCACGCTGGCTTGGCGTCTCCGAATAGTGCAGCCTTGACCGCATTCTCGCCGGCGTCAGCGCGCTCGCCGTTGCAAGCCATGCTCGGTGATGCCACCGCAATCGAGCTTGCGCCACAATAACGGCAGAACGTATCGGCACTGCCGATTTCCTCCCGGCACGAGGAGCACAGCCGCCGGGAGGTTGTGGAAGGCGCAGCGGCAGCTGTTCCACAGTGCCTGCAGAATTTGTCTTCGCGCAAGATTTCGCCCTGGCAACTGCTGCAGGCTTGTAAGCTTGATACGCGCGCCTGTGAGCTGACTGGCTTTGCTTGCGTTTCTGCAGCAATGGCCAGCGGTGACGCATCTTGCGGCACCAGGGTCGGTGCGCTTTGTCCAGCAGATTGCGAGCGGCCTTGCGGAACCGCAATGGGAGATGATACCGGCTGGGCCGCAGTTTTACTGGCTTGAGCGGTTGTTGCTCGCGCCTTTCTGCGCCAGGCGCGCAGCAGCACGGCGGCGGCGACCAGCAGGAGCACCAGGCCCGCGACCGTACGATAGGCCCAGGTTTCCAGCATCCGGTTTGCGGCTTCAGCTCGCGCCAATTGCGCTTCCAAGCGCGCAAACAAGACCTTCTCTCGTTCGGCAGCGGAGACCTGTTGGGTCTCGGTCGTGTCGGCGACTGCGCTCTCTGAGACTGGCGCGTTTTCAACTTCGGCTTTGGCAATTTCGGTATCGACGCTCGCCTTTTCGGGTTGTGCACGCGCAAGCGCGGGCGCAGCTTGTGGCATCTCCGCCGTCGTTGCCTCCGATGCCTGGGCTTGCGTGTTGGCTTCGGTTGTGGGTTGCGGCTTTTCCGTTGGGGGAGTGAATGCAGAAGCATCGACGGTGAGGAATCGGATGTGACCGCGCCCGCTGCGCTCGGCGCTCGCCGCCCAGAGATAGCCTGCTCCGCCATGGATGCTATAGATCGGGAGCCCGAGCTGCGCCGATCGCCGCAGATCGCCCAAATAGTCGATCAGCAAGCCTTTGCGCGGGCTCTGCCCCGACGCAAGCACTGAAACTGCGTCGGCGTCGAGTTGCTCCAGTGCAACCTGGCCCCACGATGCGATGATCCCGCTCGGGAGTCCTTCACGCTGCGGCATTCGCATTTCGCGCGCACGTTCACCGAACCTGTTTGAGAGCCTGTTGATCTCGGTTTGAATCTCGTTGCGATCGAAGACCCATGGCCCGACGTAGTGATTGACATAAACCGCCTTTCCATCTCCGCCGTGCAGAATTGAGCTGATTGAATCGAATGAGCGGCGCCCCCAGGTACTTTGCTGCCTTTGTGTTCGTTGGCACCGGGTGAATTCGGGAAACTGTTCACTCGGACTGCATTGATATCCGCGCCCGGAGGGGCTCTGCGCGTCGAAGCGCGCGCCGAGCGCAAGGCCATCAACCGTGTATGAACTGCGTCCGGCGCGAGACGCGGGCGCATCGTTATTTTGAGCAAGTGCGCTGCCGCCGGCCAGAATCCCAATGATGCAAGCGGAAATGCAGGAACTGCGTACCATGATCGCCCCCTAAGCGGTCCTACCCGTTCCAAGGTTCGATAACGCAATCGACAAAAGCAAGGCCGTTTCGCGCCCAAAATACGGCTTCTGCAACTCCTACCCGCAATTCCGCCGTGGCTGCGCGAAGCGCAGACGATCGTTGTTGCGGGTCGCCGGCAGCACGCGACGATGCGTGAAAGGATCGGGATTGCACTGATCGTGATCGGTGCCGCGCAGCAGCTGTGGGCGCATTAGCCAGGACGGCATTGCGAGTAGCCGGTAGGTTGGGTCGAGCGCTTGCGAGACCCAACACCTTCCCGCGTCTGCTCAATGTTGGGTCTCGTGAAGAACTCGACCCAACCTACACGTCACTCCTCCAAGGCTTTGCGTGCCGTCGAGGAGACGGTCCCCGATGGCCCGAGTCGATGCCAGCTGGTCGAAGGAAAGACCTACTCGCTTCTCGCAGGGGTGCAGCATAGGATTCGCGTGGGAAGGCGGAACGAGGACATGGCGCAGGCGCAGATCGTCATCGCGGGCGTGACCCACACTTACCGGCCTCCGAGTGGTCGGACGGTGCTCGCGCTTGAGGACGTGTCGCTCGACGTGGGCACGCGCGAATTCGTCGCGCTGCTGGGACCTTCAGGCTGCGGCAAGTCGACGCTGCTCTATTTGCTCGGCGGCTTTCTTCCGATCGAGACGGGACGGATTCTCATCGACGGTAAGCCCGCCGGTGCGCCCGGGCCTGACCGCGGCATCGTGTTTCAGCATTTTGCATTATTTCCCTGGAAGACGGTGCGCTCGAACGTCCTCTATGGCCTGGAGCGCATGGGTCTTCCGCGCGAGGAGCGCGAGAAGCGTGCCCAATCATTCATTGAGCTCGTCGGGCTGCACGGCTTTGAGGACAGCTATCCGTCCCAGCTCTCCGGCGGGATGCGCCAGCGCACCGCCCTCGCCCGAACGCTGGCGTTCGATCCGAAAATTCTGCTCATGGACGAGCCCTTCGGCGCGCTCGATGCGCAGACCCGCAGCCTCATGCAGTCCGAGCTGCTCGGCATCTGGCGTCGCACGCCGAAAACCGTGATTTTCGTGACCCATGACGTGCAGGAGGCGGTTTATCTTGCCGGGCGGGTGGCGGTGATGTCGGCGCGTCCGGGGCGCATCAAAGCCATCGTGGATACCAATTTCGACAAGAACGATACCGACATTTTCAAAAGCAAGGGATTCGTCGAGAAGGTGGACGAGATCTGGAACCTCGTGCGCATCGAGGCCATCAAGGCGCAGGAGAAACGCGTGGGATGAATCCGGCTCTTTTGCGCTATGTGCCGCTCCTTCTGCTTGCGGTCGCCTGGGAGACGGCGGCGCGAACCGGCCTTGTGTCCAGCCTCGCGCTCCCGCCGTTGACCTCGGTCGCGGCGGCGTGGATCGATCTGATGAAAGACGGCGAGCTCATCACCAACGGCGCGTCCTCATTGTGGCGGGCCGGCGCGGGCTTGTTGCTCGCAATCGTGTTCGGCGCGGCGCTCGGCATTTTCATGGCATGGTGGCGGCCGCTGAACGTGCTGCTGAGCCCGCTCGTTGAAATGTTCTATCCCATGCCGAAGTCGGCACTGATTCCTGTCACTGTGTTATGGCTTGGCTTCGGCAACGGCTCGAAGATCCTGCTCATCCTGCTCGGCTGCATGCTGCCGGTGACCATCGGCGCCTTCAACGGCGCGAGATCGAGCGAGCAGGCGCTGGTCTGGTCCGCCCGCAGCATGGGCGCCTCTCGCCTGCGCATGCTGTGGGACGTGGTGGTGCCGAGCGCGTTGCCCGAGCTGCTCAATGGCACTCGCACGGCGCTGGCGCTCTCTTTCATTTTGCTGGTGAGCTCCGAGCTGATCGCCGCGCGCCAGGGCTTCGGCTATCTGATCGGCTTTCTCGGCGCGAGCGGCAGCTACGATGCTATGTTCGCAGTTGTGCTCACGGTCGCTTTGCTGGGTTTCATCGCCGACCGACTCTATCTCATGCTGATGCACAGGGCGCTGCGATGGCAATTGTAGCCGAGTCGATGCGCGAAGAAAGCGCCGCGTCTCGCATGTTGCGGTCTGCCGGCTGGGGCATCGCGCGGGTGATCTCCATCATCGCCTTGGCGGCCGGCTGGGAGCTGTTCGCGCGCTCGGGCGCGGTGACGCCATTCATGCTGCCGCCGCTCAGCGCGGTCATCGAGCGAATCTGGAGCGATCTTGTGGGCGGCGACCTCCTGCTCAATACCGGTGTGACGCTCTATCGAGCGATCGTGGGCTTTCTGATCGGCGCGACCGCCGGCATCGGGCTGGGCATGGCGATTTCCCGCAACGGTCTCGCCCATTGGTTTTTCGATCCCATCATTTCGGTCGGCTTTCCGATGCCGAAAATCGCCTTTCTGCCGGTCGTCATCCTGTGGCTCGGCGTTTACGACATATCCAAGATTACAATGGTTGCGGTCGAGGCGATCTTTCCCGTCGTGACCGCAACCATGATCGGCATCCGCGGCGTCGAGCGCGAGCTCCTCTGGTCAGCGCGCAATATGGGCGCAAGCGAGCGCGAGCTGTTATGGCAGATCGCGCTTCCCGCCGCGCTGCCGCAGATCATCACCGGCTTGCAGGTCGGACTGCCCATTGCACTGATCGTGGCGATCGTCACGGAAATGTTCATGGGCGGCTATGGCCTCGGCGGCGCCATGAACACCGCCTCGCGCTTTGCCGATTCCCGCGGCGTGTTTGCCGGCATCGTGGAGATCGCCGTGATCGGCTACGCGCTCGTCAAGGGCATGAGCATTGCGCGCCGGCGGCTGTTGCTGTGGCATCAGGAGGCGGTGGCGCCGAGCACAGTGTAGCCGCCTCCTGGGAGTCCCGGCCGAAGTCACCGATGCGGATGCCGAGGGCATCGAGCATCATGTGCCGAAACGTGACACTCAGGGCGTTCGCCCGTTTCCTGCAATTGCACGAGGCATTCAGACCTGCCGGGCAAGGCGGCGGATGATCTCGCCCAGCCTCGGCTCCTTGACCTTCTCCGCGGCTTTGGTCGCGGAGAGCCACTTGATCTTGCGCTCCTCCTTTTCCGGCCACTCCTTGTCCTGGCGCTTCACCTGAAGGGGGAACACGCGAACTTCACAGGTGACCACTGCCCCGTTGCGCAGGCGCTTTTCATATGAAAACGAGCCGACAGAGCGCTTGCCGATGGCGCCGATCACGCCCGCCTCCTCGAACGCCTCGCGAGCGGCCGAGCGGCGCGGCGATTTGCCCTTCTTTGGCCAGCCTTTTGGGATGATCCAGCGCTGTGTCTCCCGCGAGGTGACCAGCATGAACTCGGGACGCGAGCCGTTACCCACCCGGTAAGGCAAGGCGCCGTATTGCACCCGCTTTGCAGCCTCTGGTTTAGTCGCTGTTCGCATGACCGGCGTTCCTTCTTAGCACGCATTACTGGGAACGCTTGGCGAAATTAGGCCGGGAAACAGTCTTGGGAAAGAAAAATGTGAATCTCCAGGGCCAGCTGCAAGCACTCGGCGAACTGGAGACGCGGCACTGGCTGTTTTCCCATGCCGGAGGGCATTGGTGTTTGGACCGATACTTATCTTACGGGCAAGCTATCGCGAGGCGGTGGATCTGACATTGATCAATCCTGATCTGGATCCGACCGATGCCATCATCGCCACCCGGAGGGGCCGCACCAAATACGGTTACGACATCAACGTCGAGCAAGAGTCACGGAGCAGGTCGGCCTGTTCGGGCGCTGGAGCTGGAACGACGGCAAGAACGAGATCGCTGCCTTCAGCGACATCGACAACAGCCTCCGTCGGAGCTTCGATCAAGGGCAACGTTTCGAGCCGTCCTGAGGATCGCATCGGTCTCGCCATCGTAACCAACGGACTCACGCAAGACCACCGCGACTACATCGCGGCGGGCGGGGCTAGGCATCCTGATCGGCGGCGGCAGGTTGAACGACCGGCGGGAAAATATTGTCGAGACTTATTATGCCATGAGCTTGTACAAGGGTGTCACGCTGACATTCGATTATCAGTTCCTGAAAAATCCGGCGTATAACGCCGACCGCGCGCCGATTTCATTCTTTACCGGCCGGCTGCACGGCGAATTCTAGCGCAAATGAAGTTCCACTCGAATAGAACAAGGGTGGGCAAAGGCGCGCGCGCAAGATGATTTGCATAGTTGATAGAAGCTCGACCGCGCGCAAC
>Ga0209331_1000541_pt1 | contig 13654 bp, 14 predicted proteins | sample JacPinW_OM3H0_M3_FD_187971 | JGI IMG/M metagenome (GOLD analysis project Ga0209331, IMG submission 187971) | Forest soil microbial communities from Algoma, Ontario, Canada - Jack Pine, Ontario site 1_JW_OM3H0_M3 (SPAdes) (version 2) | ecosystem: Environmental > Terrestrial > Soil > Boreal... | reverse complement strand
ATCGCGAAATCCGGGAACATGGATTCAAATTTCAAACAGCGCCGTGTGTAGATACAGTTTCGCGATCTCGCGGCTCATTCCGCCCGAGGTTTGCTGGGATTTTCCTCATGCCCCCCGATCAGAGGGCGCAGGGATGCCGGGCGCCGATGCGCCCGCGGCAAAAAACACGCGCGTAGTGCGCCACGGTCACGCCGGAAACCCGGCATCCCCGCGCAATGGTTTACGGCTTACTTCGCGCTCACCCCGGCGATCGGGCTCTTTTGCCACCGTCACCTGCGGGACCTACCGCAAGCTTGACACCAGCGTCGAGATGTCAGGTCCACACGACTTGGCCGTCCGCAACAACATCGCCCGTCTCGCGCGCCGCTACGTCCACCGCATCCCGCCCCGACGTCCGTGACGTTCGCGAAACGCCCCTCTGGTGGGGCGGGATGCGATGGAGATAGATTCGAGTCGGGTCAGTCGCCAAGAGGAATATTTTCCGCCAAAAGTCTTGACAGACTTTTGGGTGATTTGCCCGTCAGGCAAATTTGTTGAATCGGCTCAGGAAATAGGATTTACGCGCGAGCAGCAAAGCGTCGTCGCCCCGGCCTCCGAGCCGGGGCCCATACGCAGTGTCCTGACGATGCGGCACGAAGGCAGACACCTGGCGAACAATTTCCGACGGTGGCTATGGGTCCCGGCTCGGAGGCCGGGACGACGGTGTTGAGAGAGCTGCGCGCGACGCTCCATGATATTCGCCATGAAGCGGTCGAGCTCTTCGCGGCCGCGTGCCATCGCTCGAAAACGTCTCCGACTAACGCGGAGCGAATTGCTCCTCCTCCGCGCGTGGTTCCGGTTGCGATTCTGCCATCGGCAGATCGGCGCGCTCCCAACCATCGGTTCCCTCGGGATACCACGCCACATTGGCATAGCCGTACGAGAGGACTCGCTTGGCGGCGTTCCAGGACATCCAGCAGTCGGCCTGGCAATAGATCACGAGCAGCCTGGTATTATTGCCGTCCGAAGCGTGCTCAAGTCCGCGCCGAAGATAATCCTCGGTCGCTGCCGCCAGCTTTCCGTAACCGGTGTCCGGCAGCCAAACGCTGCCGGGTATGTTGAGCCGTGGTTTTTCGCGCCAGATCGTGCCTTCGGGAAGATTCTGCGGCTTTGGCGGACGCGGCAGCACGTCGACGAAAACACCCGACCCCGCGCGCCAGATGGTCTCCGCCTCCGCGGTTGTCAGAACGCGTGCACCTTTGAGCGTTGCAGGGACAGGCGCGCGGTAATTATCCGCACGGTATTCGTCAGGCTCGGGAGCGTTTAGCTGCGCGGACACCGGGGTCATGAAGACCAGTGTCGCAACGACAAAAGCCGCAAGCTTCCGCTTCATGGCGACTTCGTCGCCGCCTCCGTGCCGATCGGCCGGTCGTTCTCGTCCAGCAGGGGAACGCCGAATTCGAGCAGTATCTTGTTGATGGCCGGCTGGTTCTCCTGGATCAGACGGTTGAGCAGCCGCTTCCAGTTCTGGTCGGCCGGCCGAACGCCCATGCCGATGCGATAGGCGAGCCGAGGTCCCGTGGTTTCCTTGACGAGAGGCGTGACATGGAGCGGCGGGTTTGCCGTCTTGGCGTAAAAGCCGGCCATCGGTCCCCACAGGATGCCGGCGTCAATCTGTCCCGACGTCAGATCCTTGATCATCGCCTCAGCCGACGAATCCAGGCGCGTATCGATCATCAGCGCATAGGGCCTGGCATTCGCCATCAGACCGTTGACGGCCATGTTGGTCGCAGGCGGCGTGCCGGCAACGATGCCGATGTGCTTGCCTTTCAGACGCTGGTCTTCCAGCGTTGCGACTTCCTCGAGGCCACTACCCCGCTTGGCAACCAATGCGTAAGCCGTGCGGTAATAGGGATTGGTGCCCTGGACAAGGTCGTCACCCTGCGGAAAGCCCATGATGACGTCGCAACGATGGGCGGCAAGCGTCATCCGAACGAAGCCGCTCGCCTGCGGAAAATACATATAGTCGAGCTTCTTCTGCAGCTTCTCCGCGAAAAATTCGGCGAGCTTGTTCTCAAAACCCTCGCCCTTCTCGTTCGAGAACGGCAAATTGCGCGGGTCTGCGCATACGCGCAATGCTTTGGGATCGACGAGCTCGATCGACAGATCGGTGGCATCATTGGATTGCGCCCGGGAAATATTCGGGCTGACAAGCACGGCGGCGAAAGCGAGAAGCGCAATCAGCAGCCGGCGATGTGGTACAGGATGTGTCGTCAAAGGCTGTTGCACGGCCGGCCTGCCTATCTTTGCCAACTTCTAACAGACATCGGCAATCGCAGTGAACCGAAGTTCACCTGCAAGCCGGAGACGATCAAAATGCTATGCTTCTCAATTAGGCCGTGCAACAGGAATATCCTCGGGGTGAATTCGCTTTGCGTGCTGCAACGCAAAGCTGTCGTGATCGCTTCGTGGTGAGACGGAGGCAGAAATATGGTTCATCGTGCCTGGCTTGCCGCGCTCGCCATGCTCGGCGCATCCACATTCTCGATGGCTCAGCAACAGGAACTGATCGTCAACGAGATCGCCCCCGGCCTGTTCGTGCATGACGGCCAAATCGCGCTGATGACACACGAGAACAACGGCGCGATTGCCAATGTCGGATTCATCGTTGGTGAGAGCGCGGTCGCCGTGATCGACACCGGAGGCAGCGTTCGTGAGGGACGGCAGCTGCTGGCGGCCATCCGCGCCCGAACCGACAAGCCGGTCCGATATGTCATCAACACGCATGGCCATCCGGACCACGTCTTTGGCAATGCTGCCTTCGCAGGCGATGGAACCGTGTTTGTCGGTCACAAGAACCTGCCGCAAGCCATGGCCGCGCGCGGACAATTTTACATCGATGCATTTCGCCGCACGATGGGCGACCAACTGATCGATGAGGTACGCCTTGTACCGCCGACGCTGCTGGTCGATGGCACCCTTAAACTCGATCTCGGCTCACGCGCCCTGATCCTGCGCACGTGGCCGACCGCGCACAGCGACAGTGATCTTACCGTGCTCGACGAGCAAACCGAGACCCTGTTCGCGGGCGATCTCGTATTCCTCGGCCACACGCCGGTACTGGACGGCAGTATTCGTGGCTGGCTGACCGTCCTCAGCGAACTCGGCGCGCTGCCCGCGCAACGCGTGGTTCCCGGTCACGGACCTGTGAGCCAGTGGCCGGCGGCACTCGGCGATGAACGCCGCTACCTCGAAACGCTGGCATCGGATGTTCGCACGCTCGTTATCCGCGGCGAACCGATAACGGCCGCGGCCAAGACCGCTGCAGCCTCCGAACGATCCCGATGGCAATTGTTTGACGATTTTAATGCGCGTAACGCGACTGCAGCATTCTCGGAAATTGAATGGGAATAATCAGCGCAATGCCGTATATTGGTGCCGTTGCCTCTGTCCTCGCGAGGGCGCGACCATGCTCGGACGTCATTTCCGTGTGCTCTGTATCGCAGGCCTCCTGAGCGTCATGTTCGGGGCGCGGCTCGCGCCTGCGGCAACTCCCGATGCGTACGATCCGTGGCCCGGCCTCGTCCAGGACATCTTCAACAATCGCCCGATCAACGATGGCTCCGGGGTGATCGCCATCGAGATGCCGTACCGCGCCGAGGATGCGGCGATCGTTCCGGTGACCCTGCGCACAACGCTTTCGCCCGGCGACAGTCGCCGCGTGCTGAGAATCACGTTGGTCATCGACCAGAATCCAGCGCCGATGGCAGCGAAATTCGAATTGGGGCCCGACGCCGGGGTCTCGGAAATCTCCACGCGGGTGCGCATCAACAATTATACCGATGTCCATGCCGTGGCCGAACTGAGCGACGGCAAGCTCTACATGACGAAGACCTACGTGAAGGCATCCGGCGGTTGCTCCGCCCCGGCCGCCAAGAACGCCGACGAGGCCAAAAGCAGATTGGGCCAGATGCGGTACAGGCAATTCGCCAAGCCTCGCCAAGGTCCTGCCAGCGGCGCTCGCGAGGCCCAGATCATGATCGGCCATCCGAATAATTCCGGCCTGCAGATGGACCAGGTCACGCAGCTTTATATTCCGGCCTTCTTCGTCAACGAATTGCGGCTGTGGCAGGACGACAGCCTGGTGCTGGCGATCGAGGGCGGCATTTCAATTTCGGAAGACCCCAATATTCGCTTCACCTATGTTTCGAATGACGCGAAGCGCTTCCGGGCCGAGGCCAAGGACACCGACGGCCATGTATTCCAGCGCGAATGGAAAATCGACGACTCCGGCATTTGATGCCGCACGACGTGGTCGGTCGCCGACTGCGCGATCGACCGAGGATGTTTGGTTTACCTCGCCCCGCTTGCGGGGAGAGGTCGAAATTCGCGATAGCGAATTTCGGGTGAGGGGGGACTACCCGCGAGTCCGAGTGCGCGGAGACTCCCCCTCACCCCGGCCCTCTCCCCGCAAGCGGGGCGAGGGAGAAGGCAACTAAAAACATCTCACTTCTGCTTCGGCCTGGGCACGTCTGAGATCATTGAGCGCACTTGCCGCCTGTTCCGAAGTGCGGAACTGTCCGCCGAGGTTGCCCCGTACCTGCGACATGCTCAGGACGGTTTCGGCCGTGACATAGCGCTCATAGGGCACAAGCGAGGCGACGACATCGATCGAACAGGAGCATTGTTCGATCACCTGCCGTGTCTCACCATTTGCCTTCAGGCAGCCGAACACATATTCGACCCGCGCCGACGTGGGATAATCATTGACCTCCTCGGCGCGCGCGCTCATGGCCGTCGTCATGAGCGCAGCCAGCACGGCGACAATACGCCGTATCGATCCGGCAAGTGTCATGGGCTTCCTTCCGCTGCCAAGCGTGGAAGTTATGCTATCACCGCCATGCTGAAAAGAAGGCGTTCGAGGAAACCGCACGAGAGGTGACGAAACTCCCTGTCCGCGCGCTGCTGTCTGCAGTCGTCTTCCCCGTAACGGCGGTCGCTGCGTGCTGCGGCGCGGAGCCCCCTTGGGGTGCAGTGCAGAAATCCGGAAGATTGGCCTGGGCTATGTGATTCAATGTAGAAATTATTGGTAGAAATGCTTGGTAGAAATTCTTGGTAGAAATTCTTGGAGAGGTGACCATGTCACGCGTCCTGATTGCCATCGGTGTCTTGTTGATCGCCATGCCGAGTAACCTTGCCGCGCAGGGAAAAGGCATCCGGTTGTGGAACCTGACCACCGCGAGGATGACCGGTTTTGAACTTTCTCCTGCCGGCAAGAGAGACTGGGGACCGAACCAAACCTTGAACGACAGGGACAAGGAGGTCGACCACGATGAACGTCTGCGCATTACCGGCGTGGAGCCCGGACGCTACGACGCCAAAGTCAGTTATCCCGATGCGAGGCAATGCTTCGTGCGGGATATCGAGATCAAGGCGGATGCGGTGTTTTCGATTGCCGATAAGGATTTGAAGGACTGCAACAAATAACTCTACGGCTGTCCTCCAATCGGCTCAGCCCGCGGGCGTCACTCCGCCTCTATCCGCCTTGTCATTGGGGTGCGGATACTCGCAACGCCACTTGACCGCGGTCCATTTCGGATGTTCGCCCACCCATTGGGCGATGTAAGGCGGTGCAGCCATGACACACTGCTGCAATGAACCGTTCCAGTTAAAAACCAGATGCGTCTCTTCGCAGGTGGCCGGCGACAATACGGCACATACGGTTACGATCAGGTCTATCGGATGCATGCCTGATATCCTCGGGCTGGTTGGAAATGGATAGCACACACAGCTACGAAAACCGCAGGGCGACGTTTCAACACGGCGCGAAATCCCGGGGCGAGACAACACCCTTGCGGTCATACCGCCCTAGAAATTGACGCCGAACACCAATCGCGCCTGGTGCCGTTCGAAATTGACCAGATCAAGGACGGTATTCGATCCAGCCGGGCGTCCCCAGGCCTGAAAGCTCCAGCTAGCGGTCAGCCGTGAGCGCTCCGACAATTGGAAATACGCGGTTGGGCCGATGAACAGCGCCTGGCCTGCGAACTCTTGCAACCCGATGCCTTCGTATCTGCGCAGATATCGCGTTTCCGCTCCGAGAAAGACGCCCGGGCGCATTTGCGCCATCACCCCGAGCGCGGCGCCAATGGTGGATTCCTGCTCCGCCGCCCCGGTGCCGACAAGACGCGTCCATTCCGGCTGATAGATCAGATTGAGAGCCGCAACGGCGACGTTCGGAACCACTTCCCGATCGAACGCCAGTGCGAACTGCGTCCCGTAATTTCGGACCGCTGCCGCCGTGGTCTCGTCGATACGGTCGGCGTGGCTCTCCACCGCAACGGTCATGCCGAAAGGAGCCGCGTCCCGATTCAGAAAACGGTAGCGGAGATCCACGGAAACCCCTTGCCAGGACAATTGGCGGCGATCCTCAAGACCCGGAACACCGTTGATATCGTGAGCGGCAAACGCGCTTCCAATCTCAATTCGAAAATTCCTGGCGGACACGAATTCCAGTTCGAGTTCCTGGCTGATCGCCCGGTACCTTCCGCCATTCTTGGAGAATCCTCCGGTCGTCTGGCTCTGGAATTCGCGATCGCCGACGTTGCCGACATCCGTTCCGATCATGAAGCCAAACAGATGCTCGGTATCAATGCCCTCGGCGTGAACACCGCCCGGAAGCAGCCCCGAAAAGCACACCATCGCCGCCCGGAACGTCGTTGCACTGATTGGCATTCGCATTCCGAAAGCCGTGGGGTGACTGGAAAGGCGGAGGTATCGCTGACGAGAATACAGACTATCACAACCCGGGAGCCGACGGCAGACGTGCCCAAGCCCTGCTTGGCGTCGCCCGAGGGAAAAGCCGCCGCAGGAGATCTTGCCAACTTTGCAGATGGCGGGGCGGAGCTCTACTTTTTCGATGCGAAGGAAGTCTCAGGGCTTCGCCGCTGATGCAAAGCCAAAACGGACGCCTGCCCGGCTAGCGGCCAATTGTCGCCGGAGCCGGGCAGATCGTTCGATGCAGTCTATTTGCGCGCTGCGCAGGCGTACATGTTGATTTCCATGCCCACCGGCACCTCGACAATCTTCGGAGTTTTCCAGGTCATTCGGGTCTCCCAAGTAGTATGGCGCGACGTCGCGCCATAACAAGGGTAGGACTGCCTCGAGCTCAACGCAAGTGCTCGCCCTAACGTTGCGGCGATGTACCGCGCGATATCTTCAACATCCCCCTCGGAATATCGGCGCGCAAATATCGGGCGCGCTTCGAGTGCGGAGCTTCGGCGGAGGCTATTTCAGCAATCGCAACAGCGCCTGTCCGGCGCGGGTATTTAGTTCCCTGGCATCCAGGGTTCCGTCCTTGTCCGGATTTGCCGCGTTAAAGCGTTGCTCGACCACAGCAAGGTATTCATCGACCGTTAGCGTGCCATCGTGATCGGGATCGGCGGCCGCCAGTTCCCCGGCACTTAACCTGCCCGCCAATTCACGCCTGTCGAGCGTCCCGTCGTGATCGCGATCGAGCTTCGCGAACAAGGCTGACGCGGCTTTCTTCACTTCCGCGAGGTCGAGCGTCCCGTCATTGTCGGTGTCGAACAGCTTGATCGGATTGCCGCGGGATGCCGCCAAGGCCGGCAAATTCACTAGCGCAAAAGCCGCAAAACCTACAGCCAGCACAACGGATCGGCGCGATATCATCGATTTCTCCCGTTAATCTGATCCAAAATGTGGCGCAGAGCACGGCGGGCACGGTCGCGCCGCGGAGCATTCGCTTTCAAATGTAACCGCGTCAAAGTGACGGGCAACCTTTGCCTGACGCCTGACAGTGGTGCACGCGTCCGAGCCCTCGCATCGCTTCATAGGCACACCGTGCATCCATCCGGTTCGATTTACAAGCTGACCGCAGTGTGCGGGGTTCAACAGCCCTTGTCGGCCATCTGTCCGGTTGCCTTGGCACCCTCGGCTTGCTGCGCCGCGGTCGGTTCGCCCTGCATCTGCTTTTGCGCATCCTGCGAAGACGTTGCAACGTCTCCGGTGGCGCGGTTCATCGTGCCGGTCGGCGGATGTTGATCGGTGCTCGTACTGGCGCGAGCATTCGGCGCCGTACTGCCTACCGTGGGTCCGGAACCTGCATCCTTCAAGTTTGCGGCACGGCCGGTGTCGCAGGGCCCGGCCAGTGCGGCGCCGGCACTCAAAACAAAACCGGCACACGACGCGCGGATGAATCCTTTCGTGATCATTTTGCTTCTCCTAAGCTTTTGTCCTGGACTGCGCCCTTCGCGCGCCAGACACGCAAGCAACGGACACCTGCGGCCCAGGTTCCGGGTGGAAAGCCAATTCCGGATAGGTTCATATCCAGCGGATTGGTGTTTGCATCGCACCAAGTTCACTATTTTACGAGGCCACCATGGGATCTTTGTTCGGGCTGTCACTCGCTACGCTGCTCGCAATCGGCCCGGCGCCATCAGCTTTTGCGCAGGACAGGCTGGCCGACCAGCCGGCGCCAGCCGCTGCGACCATGCCTTTGACTACGCCGCCCGTGCTGACCGGAAAGGAGCGGCTCGGCAGGAAGTGGATGGATGAGCAGCGGATCGATAACTGCAACGTGCCGATCGACAAACGCGGCAACAAGCCGCGGCCGAGCGCCTGCCCGCGCGTTCCGACCGGTTGATCGACTCGATTAGGAATACGACGCCGTGACTGGTCGGATTCCACTTGTTCGGAATTTCGATTTCCGTTCCGAAGTCGATGTGGGGCCGGCCGCCCGGTTCGTGGGGCCGATCATCGGTAATGATCGCGCAGGTCTTGCTGCCGTTCTGCAGCTAGGAGACGTCCGGCAGCAGGCTACCGTGCTGCGTCTTGTGGATGGAGGACGGAGCAATCCCGAAATACTTGCGGAAGACGCGGCTGAAATGGGACGAACTCGAAAAACCCCACGAAAACGCGACATCCGTGATGGTTTTTCCGGGCTGGGTCTCCAACTCCTGGCGGCAGTGCTGCAGCCTTGCCTGCCAGATATAGTCGCTGACGGTCATGCCCCTGTCGCTGAACAGCATGTGCAGATAGCGCTTGGTGCAGCCAAGCGCCATGGAGATCTGGTCGATGCAAAGATCCGGGTCGCGCAAATGCTCGCGGATGAAGCCCTGAGCCCGTACATACATCGCCTCGGGACCGACGCGATCGAACATCGTGTCGGCCTCGCGCAGCGGCAATAGCAGCAGATCTATCAACGAGTCGGCGACACCGATGGCGTAGTACGGCGACAGCTTGGTCGCTTCATCAAAAGCGGCATGTACGAAGTCATACGCGATCCGGCCGGTGCCGGTGCGCGCCGAAAGCTTGCATGCCGACATCTTCGCCGAACGGAAGCCGCGTTCCCGCAGCAGTTCCTTCGGCACGATGACGACCTCGTGCCGCGTGAACGACGGGCTGGTGATCGTATGCGGACAGGATACGTCATAGGCCAGACAGTCACCCGGCATCAGTTCGATATGGCGCCCGTTCTGTTCGAAGTAGGAAATTCCTTGAGTCTGGAACAGGATTTTGACGAAGGGATGTTCGCTCAATCTTACGCGCGAAGGGGTATGCGCGATCCGATGCTGGCTGGCCTCGATCTGGCATAGCATCAACCGGGAAACGCTCCTGTAGCTGATCCGCGCCTCGAGCGATGAAGCCTGCAGCGGATCGACGTCAAATCGCCCGCAGAGATCTGTCAGTGCTTCTGTCCAACACTCGATCTGCTTCTTCGGGGCCAAGCCGGAAGTGCTGAGTGAGCGGACTGTATCGGTCATTATCCAGCCACCGATTCAAGATCAGGACATTGCTGCTGCGGCGAGCTTCGGTCACCTGGAAACAATATCCACCTCAATTTAAAGCGATCTTGGGGCAGAGCAGCGTACGTCCCGGCATCCATTGGACAATCCTCCGACTTAGTCTCTGCCCCGTCAAGCGGAACCTCAACCTGCAGTGGCTGGATCACGCTGCACCGCAGTGCCGCACCGTCCAGAGAATTTACGGCAGGCAAGCCGAAAAGTTGGTCCGGTTTCGCTGTCGAACAAATCCCGTTCCCTCTTGGGCAAGTTTCCCGTTTCCGAACTGGATAAAGATAACACACCAATCAAATGGAAAAAGTGGGCCGTCTCAACGGAACCCAACGCTCATACTGGGAGGAAACCACGATGCGCAAGGTGCTGATTGCAACCTGTCTCGGCGCTATGGCGTTGTTCGCCGCCGGTACAGCCAATGCCAACGAAGAACTGATCAAGATGTCGCAGAACCCGAAGGATTGGGTGATGCCGGCAGGCGATTACGCCAATACGCGCTACTCGAAGCTCAACCAGATTACGGCAGCCAATGCCGGCAAGTTGCAGGTCGCATGGACGTTCTCGACCGGCGTGTTGCGCGGCCACGAAGGCGGACCGCTCATCATCGGCAACATGATGTACGTCCACACCCCGTTCCCAAACAAGGTCTATGCTCTTGACCTATCCAACGAGAACAAGATCGTCTGGAAATATGAACCCAAGCAGGATCCGAACGTCATTCCGGTGATGTGCTGCGATACGGTGAACCGCGGCGTGGCCTATGGCGACGGCAAGATCATCCTGCACCAGGCCGATACCACACTGGTTGCGCTTGATGCCAAGACCGGCAAGGTCGAATGGACCGCAAAGAACGGTGATCCCGGCAAGGGCGCTACCGGCACCTCCTCCCCGCTGGTGGTCAAGGACAAGGTCCTGATCGGCATTTCCGGCGGCGAGTTCGGTGTGCAGTGCCACGTCACGGCCTACGATTTGAAGTCGGGCAAGCAGGTGTGGCGTGCCTTCTCCGAAGGGCCGGACGACCAGATCATGGTCGACCCCGAGAAGACCACCGAACACGGCAAACCGGTCGGCAAGGATTCGAGCCTCAAGACCTGGCAGGGCGACCAGTGGAAGATCGGCGGCGGCTGCACATGGGGCTGGCTGTCGTATGATCCGGCTCTGAACCTCGTCTATTACGGCTCGGGAAATCCTTCGACATGGAATCCGAAGCAGCGTCCGGGCGACAACAAATGGTCGATGACCATCTTCGCGCGTAATCCGGATACCGGCATGGCTCGCTGGGTCTATCAGATGACGCCCCATGATGAATGGGACTACGACGGCGTGAACGAAATGATTCTCAGCGATCAGCAGATCGGCGGTGCCGCCCGCAAGCTGCTGACCCATTTCGATCGCAACGGGCTCGGCTACACACTTGATCGCGTCACTGGCGAATTGCTGGTAGCCGAAAAGTTCGATCCCAAGGTGAACTGGACCACCGGCGTCGACATGAACAAGACTTCGCCGACCTACGGCCGTCCAAAGGTCGTCGATCAATATTCGACCGAGAAGCAAGGCGAAGACGTCAACAGCAAGGGTATCTGCCCCGCGGCGCTGGGAACCAAGGATGAGCAACCGGCCGCCTACTCGCCGGATACGCAGTTGTTCTATGTACCGACCAACCACGTCTGCATGGACTACGAACCGTTCAAGGTGAGCTACACAGCCGGTCAACCCTATGTCGGAGCCACGCTCTCGATGTATCCGCCTCCCGGCGAGACCCACATGGGCAACTTCATCGCCTGGGACGGCAAAACCGGCAAGATCGTCTGGTCGAACAAGGAGCAGTTCTCGGTCTGGTCGGGCGCGCTCGCCACCGCCGGCGGCGTGGTGTTCTATGGAACGCTCGAAGGCTACCTCAAGGCGGTCGATGCCAAGACGGGCAAGGAACTTTACAAGTTCAAGACCCCGTCCGGCATCATCGGTAACGTCACGACGTATGAAAACGGCGGGCGGCAGTATGTCGCAGTGCTGTCCGGCGTCGGCGGCTGGGCGGGTATCGGCCTCGCAGCCGGTCTGACCGATCCGACCGCGGGCCTCGGCGCCGTCGGCGGCTACGCTGCGCTGAGCAACTACACGGCGCTCGGCGGGACACTCACGGTGTTCGCGCTGCCGCAGTAGGCTGACCAGCTTCGTTCCGGCGCGTGGAGCTGCTCCATGCGCCGGTTCGCCTGCCATCTGATATCGAGGAAATGCTCTTGCGTGCAATCTGGTTTGTGGCGGCGACGATGATCCTCGTGGCATCAGGACGACTTGCCTTCGCTGAAGACGCGGTCGACCCGGCTGCCGTCAAATCCGAAGACGGCAAGTATCTCGACAAGGAAGGGAACCCGACCTTCAAGGTCGCCTCCGACGGCACCGTGGATTGGTATACCTATTCCGGCTACCGCCGTTATCACTCGGAGTGTCACGTCTGCCATGGCCCCGACGGGATGGGGTCGACCTACGCGCCGGAGCTGAACGATACGCTGAAGACGATGAGTTACGGCGACTTCTTCGGCGTGGTCGCGAGCGGCCGCAAGAACGTCAGCACCTCGCAGGAGAACGTCATGCCGGCGTTCGGCGATAACCCCAACGTCGCCTGCTACATGGACGATCTCTACGTCTATCTGCGTGCCCGCGCCTATGACGCGGTCGGGCGCATGCGCCCTGCCAAGCACGAAGACAAACCCGACGCTTACACCAAGGCGGAAAACTCCTGCATGGGAAAAAAATGAAGGGGCGGAGCGCGGGTGAACTGCTTTGCGCTCCTGAGAATGATGAGAAGGAAACTCTCGAATGAAGACACGCGCCGCTGTCGCTTTCGAGGCCAAGAAGCCGCTCGAAATCGTCGAACTCGACCTCGACGGCCCGAAGGCCGGTGAAGTCCTGGTCGAAATAAAGGCCACTGGAATCTGCCACACCGACGCCTACACGCTGGACGGCTTCGACAGCGAAGGAATCTTTCCCTCCATCCTCGGCCATGAGGGCGCAGGCATCGTTCGCGAGGTCGGCACGGGCGTGACGTCGGTTAAGCCGGGCGATCACGTGATCCCGCTTTACACGCCGGAATGCCGCCAGTGCAAAAGCTGCCTGAGCCAAAAGACCAACCTTTGCACCGCCATCCGCGCCACGCAGGGCAAGGGATTGATGCCCGACGGTACGACCCGCTTCAGCTATCAGGGCAAGCCGATCTTCCACTACATGGGCTGTTCGACATTTTCGAATTTTACGGTGTTGCCGGAAATCGCCGTGGCGAAGATCCGCGAAGACGCACCGTTCGACAAGAGTTGTTACATCGGCTGCGGCGTGACCACCGGCGTCGGCGCGGTAGTCAACACCGCCAAGGTCACGCCAGGGGCGAACGTGGTCGTATTCGGGCTTGGCGGCATCGGGCTCAACGTCATTCAAGGCGCCAGAATGGTGGGCGCCGACAAGATCATCGGGGTTGACCTCAATGATTCCAAGGAGGAATGGGGCCGCCGCTTCGGCATGACGCATTTCGTCAATCCGTCCAAAGTCGGCGGCGACATTGTCCAGCACCTGGTCGGGCTCACCGACGGCGGCGCCGACTTCACCTTCGACTGCACCGGCAACACCACCGTGATGCGCCAGGCGTTAGAGGCCTGCCACCGCGGCTGGGGCGTCTCCGTGGTGATCGGGGTTGCGGAGGCCGGCAAGGAAATTGCCACAAGGCCGTTCCAGCTTGTCACTGGCCGGGTCTGGAAGGGCACGGCGTTCGGCGGCGCGCGCGGCCGCACCGACGTGCCGAAAATCGTCGACTGGTACATGGAGGGCAAGATCGAAATCGACCCGATGATCACGCACACCATGCCGCT
>Ga0209331_1000539_pt1 | contig 13690 bp, 16 predicted proteins | sample JacPinW_OM3H0_M3_FD_187971 | JGI IMG/M metagenome (GOLD analysis project Ga0209331, IMG submission 187971) | Forest soil microbial communities from Algoma, Ontario, Canada - Jack Pine, Ontario site 1_JW_OM3H0_M3 (SPAdes) (version 2) | ecosystem: Environmental > Terrestrial > Soil > Boreal... | reverse complement strand
CAACCATGGCTGGATAAACGGCAGCGTGGCGCTCATCGGCGTATCGACGAAGCCGGGTGAAATCGCCGTCACGCGCACGCCATGTGGCGCCAGGCGCCGGCGCAGGGCTTCAGCATAGATACGGACCGCGGCTTTTGATGCACAATAGCTCGGGGCGTCCGGAAGGCCGAGAAACCCGGCCAGCGAGCTTACGATTGCGACAGTGCTGCCTGTTCAGTATAGCCGCCCCTCGCGACAATACTCTTCCGGCTCCGGTGACCAGAAATCCCTGCGCATCTACCCCGGCAGCCTTTCCATAAAAAACCTGATAGTCGTCTTTGCCCATCAGCGTCCAGCGCGGGAAATCGGTTTCATAAATTGATTGCTGAAGCGAACGCTCTTCCGCTGAGCTACTAACCGCCCACAAGCTCGCGCGTATCGCCTAGGCGGTGCTCGCGCGCGGCCACGCTTATCAGACGAGGGTCACCGCCTATGGGTGACAAAACTCGCTCAGGTCCACCAAGGGGATGGCTTCACCTGATCACTCCAACATCAAAATCGAACTGAAAACAGAGACTGAGTGCATCAATATCGATCGCTTCCCCGCCGAGTCTGCGAGATGGAATGAAGAGATGAACGAAGGCGCAACCAAGAGACTGGGTGCCATGACGGCCCTTCGAGGTCTGTCCGCTAGTAAGTCTGGATGCGCGCGGATATCCATGTTGGTTCGGAGCAAAAATTTGCTCCACTAAGAGACCTGATACATTGACGCAGCTCTCACGTTCGTCGCTCTTGGAAGTCCGTCTTGCAACGCGTGGCCGGGCCATACATTGTGGCACATGCGGCGGATAAACGAACTTACCGATCGCTTGATGATCTGCTCTGAACACCGGTTAGGCCTAACAGCCTGAATTACCAAGCATCATCGTCTTTGCCCAAATTAATTTCAGAGCCGCTGCCCCCTGCGGCCAAGTAGTCGGCCAGTCCGGCTAGAGTCGGATATTCCCATACGATCGAACCAGAAATTGGCCGCCCGAGCAGATCCTCAAGCCGGCCAGACAAGTTGACTGCCATCAGTGAGTCCATTCCGTACTCGATCAACGGGCGATCGCGAGCAATTGAATCGACTGGCACCTTAAGCTTCCGTGCCGTCCAGTTTGCGATGAAGGTTTCGATCTCTGAGGCTGATTTAGCCCCGTTTTTGGCGGTCGCTGCAATCGTCATTGCCCGACGCTCCGCTTAGCAAAGCTTGCAAGACCCACCCGCCGCTTGTTTTCGATTGCTGAAGGTCCTGGTTGCTTGAGGTCCCAGATGAGTCCCAGCCGTTCCAGATGCCCGATCACCCAGCCACTGAAATCGGGCTCCCACCATTCAAAAGCGTGGCGTGCCGCCGCCGGGAAAGCATGGTGATTATTCTGAAGTCCTTCCCCGAACGCCAGCAGAGAAACCCAAAAGTTGTTGGCGCTATGATCGTGGGTTTCGAACGGGCGCCTGCCCCATAAGTGGCTGACTGAACCGACCGCCCAACTCACGTTGCTGACAACAAACAAGCGGACCGGCCCGCCCCACAGGAAGCCTTCGAGCGCGCCGTAAAGCGTGCCGCTTGCCAGCAGACCGACGACGGCAGGCAACACAAGTCCCAGCAACGCCCAGAGCATGTAGCGCTGCTGCATTCGGAAAACATACGGATCGGACAGGATATCCGGAACGAAGCGGGGCGCATTCGTGATGTCAGGCGCGAACAGCCAGCCGGTATGAGAATGCCAAAATCCCCTCCACCATTCCCGCCAACTACCTCCGTGAAGATGGGGCGAGTGCGGGTCGCCTGGAGCGTCGCTGAATTGATGATGCCGTCGATGGGTCGATACCCAGTAGACCAGCGGTCCCTGAAACGCCATCGAGCCGCCGATCACGAACATTCCTCGCATCCATCGCGATGTCCGGAAAGAGCGGTGCGAGAAATGCCGGTGGAATCCAACCGTCACGCTTAGCGTGGTCCAGACGTACATTATGAAAAATATGGCCGAAGAAACCATGCTGATGCCATAAGCAACGGCGAGCCAAAGAGCGGCAACGGTGCCTATGACCTGCCCGCCGACGACAGCTGCAGCAATGACCCGAATAACACGACGCGCTGATGGGCTCAGGGACACCGCGATGGGAAGATCAGCCACTGCGCCGCTCCCGCCAGCGGCTTTCACCCTGGTCTCAAGCATCTCAGGAATTCCAAATTTCGAACGGCGCCTCTCTCAGTCTTTAACAAGTGAGGATGCAACGAACGCCTCTTCGCAAGCACGAAAGAGCAAGTCGCCGCAATTGAGTAGACTGACATAACATGCTTATGTCAAGGCGCTGGGGCGCCGGGATATACTGAGACCCGTGTCCGCCATTGCTGGTTGAACAGCGGGTATCGACGCACCGCGTTTGTACACTCCGGCCCTGTAGAACATCGTTCGGTTCGGTCCAAAGAAAGGAAGCATGTGGTTGACGACTGAAGTGGTGGGACGACTGAGCGATGGCGGATATGACCACAACGCGCGGGCACCACGCACGTTGGTTGAACTCCTCCAGTCCCGCGCCGCGCTCAATGCTGACCGTACCGTCTATACTTTTCTGGGCGCCAGCTCTGATAATACTGTTGTCTTGACTTACGGGGAGCTGGATCGCAGGGCACGCCGCCTTGCCCGGCAGTTGCAACGGAGTTTGCGCGTGGGCGACCGCGCCATCATCGCGCAGCGACCGGGACCAAACTACATCACGAGCTTTTTTGGATGTCTTTACGCGGGGGTCATTGCTGTTCCGAGCTACCCGCCGCGCCCCCGCCGTCCCACGGACCACCTCCATTCAATTGCCAAGAATTGCAGTGCGGCCGCGGTGATCACGGATAAGCAGTTATCCGTCAGGCAGCCTCCCGGTGAGATTTCCGATCAGCTTCCTTGGATGATCGTGGGACACCAGGAGTTCAGTGGTTCAGAAGAGTGGATACCAGCGGTCATAGAGCCGGACGGGATTGCGTTCCTGCAATATACGTCGGGCTCTACCGGCGATCCCAAGGGGGTCGTTGTCAGTCACCGCAACGTAATGCTCAACCTGAAAGCGGCTACTTCTCGCTTTGGCATCAGTTCTTCCTCCCGCGGTGTGTCGTGGCTTCCGCCCTACCATGACATGGGCCTGATCAGTGGGCTTTTGGCACCAATCTATGCGGCGGCCGAGATGGTGATAATGTCGCCTACACATTTTGCACAGCGACCGATCCGCTGGCTCGCCGCCATCACGTCCACACGCGCGACCCATAGCGGAGGGCCAAACTTTGCCTTTGATCTGTGTGTTTCTCAGACGACGGAGGAGGAGCGTGCTTGCCTCGATCTTACCAGTTGGGATGTCGCATTCTTGGGCGCCGAGCCGATTCGTGCCGAAACCTTGCGCAAGTTTGCTGCTGCCTTCGAGCGTTGCGGTTTTCGCCGCGCCTCTTTTACTCCCTGCTACGGCATGGCCGAAGGCACGCTTCTGTTGACCGCGCCGGGAGCACGGTGTGCGCCGACAATTCGCAACCGATCCCTGCTCGCTCACCAGCGATCCACTGAACGCCAAACGACGGATACCGATCAAATTGTGGGATGCGGCTCAGTAATCGGCGATCACGAGATCGTCGTCGTCGATCCGGAAACAGGAGTGCCGTTGCCGGATGAGCAGGAGGGCGAGATTCTGATTCGTGGGCCGTGTGTCGCGCAAAGCTACTGGAATCGTCCGGCCGAGACACGCCATACCTTCCATGCTGAGCTTACGCCTAGCAATCAAAAACATTATCTGCGCACTGGCGACCTTGGCTTTCTGTCAGGGCGCGAGCTTTTTATCTCCGGGCGGATCAAAGATTTGATGATCATCGGTGGACGAAATTATCATCCGCACGATATTGAGCGGACGATCGATTGTTGTCATTGCGATCTCAAAGTTGCAAGAAGCGCCGCTTTTTCGATCGATGTCCGCGACGAGGAGCGCGCCGTCGCCGTTGTCGAAACTCCTGCGATCCGAAACCGAGAATTCGTCACGATCCGCTTGCGTGGCTCGCCCGGTATGCATGACAACCGCATAACGAGGCTTCTCTCAGACATTCGGCGCATCGTGGCCCAGCAGCACGACCTCCAACTCTACGACATTGCGTTAGTGAGCCCTGGAACCATACCGAGAACTTCAAGTGGGAAGATCCGCCGGCACGCTTGCCGACTCATGTACCTCGAAAAGCCAAAATGTGGCGCTCTGCGAGCCCGACAACTCGGTGTTGATTGCTAGGACCGGTTATCAAATTTGCGATCTAAAGATAAATCTCTCGGCGATGCACTGGTGCCCCCGGTCCAAGTTGACTGGTCAAGGGTGCCGGTGATGCCGTTCCCATCGAGAGCAACCATCAAAGTACTTACGCGGCGAAGCCCGGCGTCTCCGGTGCACGTTGTGTCGTTGATCATGCGAGTGACGTCAGCTTGATTAGTTGATTGACAGGTGATCTGCTGTGCCGATTCCATCGGCGAAGCTCGTTCGTTACCGGTGCCTTGCCAACGCCCATCCAGGTCTACCAATCCGAACTCGGCTGTTCCTCCTGCGAGTGGTGTGATCCACGCTGCTAGAATGGCGGTAATTCCCATGCGCCACCGCTTGATCAAGGACATGAACATGTTCAAGCGCTGGCGGGCTTTTCAAATGCTAAGCGGTGCATAATTCCGTATTGCTCGTGATCCATTTTCCAGTACAGCACATGCAGCAACATCTGGCGATTGAACTCGCGAACCCCGACCAATCGAATGGCTTCGTCCCTGTGTGCACAGAATCGACCATACCATGCTTTCGTAGTTTGACTGTAGTCAACTGTCGTGTCGTGCAAAAGCCTAAAGCCAGCGATTTCGGCAACGGCTAGCTCGGTGGCAAGTGTCTTCGGAACGATCCCGGCGAAGAACAGGTTTCCAAGCAGAAATGTCGCTGGGGATTGCGTCCTGGTTCCGACACCAAACTGTTGTATCAGGCGTCCGCCTGGCTTAAGCGCCGTATACAGCTTTTTGACAAGCGACGCAGTGTCCTTGGGGCGGACATGGTCCCATGCGTCAATCGAGTAGATGCAATCGTATTGGTTTGCCGGATATTCCCGAGACACAAAGCTCTCTACGACGACGTCAAAGCCATAAGACTTTTTGATAAAGTCTGCCTGGGTTTGAGAGATGGTAATGCCTTTGACAGTAACGGAATCGCCCAGTCTCTCGTGCAGGAACTTCATCATCCCCCCCCATCCGCAGCCGAGTTCGAGCAGGCAGTCGCCCGGCCTCGGGGCGATCAGGCTTAGGAAAGCTTCCGCCTTGTTGATTTGCGCCTGCTCGAGGCTGTCGTCGGGCGAGTGAAAGTCCGCACAGCTGTAGAAATGGTAATTCTCGTCAAGGAACAACATGAAGAATTCCGCGGGAACCTCATAGTGCCTGATGATGTCGGCGATGTTGCGATCATCGCTGATGCGATCGATAAAACGCTTGATGAGGAATTGAGGCGGATAATGTTCAGCGAGGTATGTTACCAGCTTGTTGCGATCCTTGGTCCAGAATTGCCAGGTTGCCGGACCGTCGATCGGCTCCGGCGATTCGATAGTGGCCTTGGCCAACGCATAAAACACGCCATATTTCAGGGCGTCAGCTACCACTTGCCACTGCATGTCGCCTCCTGAAGATTACATGATCGATAGTAGATTCGCTTTATCACACTGTAAGGAGACGCGGCTTCACCAGGAGGGCGCCGATGAGGCAAGTGTCGTGGAAATAGTGCCGCGAAATGGGCCAGATGGACCGGCAATTCCGCCACTGCTAGGATAGCTAGAGAAAGATTTGGTCGCCGTGTGCGTTTCGACGCACGTGCTTTCGGGAAACAAGCCTCGTGGCCGTAAAATCCTGCCGCCTCCTTATGATCTATCCGCGGTTCGCGGCTCCCTCTTTTTGGAATTACCATGATGTGTGCAAGATCCTGGGCGCGCGTTACCCCACGGCGCCGCTGAGCCTCATTACGGTCGCCGCGCTGCTTCCGCCATCCTGGGATGTCCGCCTTCTCGACCGTAACGCTGAAGAGCTGACGCCAGCAGACCTGGACCGTGCCGACCTTGTCATGACTGGCGGGATGATGGCGCAGAAGACCGACACGCTCGACATCATCAGAATTTGCCGCGAGCAGGGAAAACCGGTCGTGGTAGGCGGTTGTGACGTCACCTCGAGCCCGCATCTCTACGCCGAGGCGGACTTCCAGGTTCGCGGCGAAGCAGAAGGCATGATGGAGACCTTCGTCGAGGCCTGGACAGCCGGCGAGAGAAAAGGGGTGTTCACGTCCGAAAAATTCACGGTCGACATCACGCAGAGCCCGACCCCACGTTTCGATCTTTTGAACTTCAGTCATTACCTTTATCCGGGCGTCCAATTCTCGCGCGGTTGTCCGTTCACCTGTGAGTTTTGCGACATCATTGAGCTTTACGGTCGTGTTCCGCGGACAAAAACCAACGATCAGATGCTGGCAGAGCTCGATGCGCTTTACCGGCTGGGCTACCGCGGTTTCGTCGATGATAACTTCATCGGCAACAAAAAGGCGATCAAACGCTTTCTCCCGGCTCTGGTGAATTGGCAAAAAGAGCGAGGTTATCCATTCGAATTTTCAACGGAAGCGACCATCAATCTGGCTGATGATGATGAGCTGCTCGATCTGATGCGAGGGGCGAATTTTTTTATGATTTTTGTAGGGATAGAGAGTCCCAACACGGAAACACTGATTGCGATGCAAAAAAAACAAAATACGCGGAGAAGTCTTTCTGCTAGCGTCAACAAGATCTACAAATCCGGGATTGTCGTGAAGGCGGGGTTCATTGTCGGGTTCGACAGCGAGAAGCTCAGTGTAGCGAACGAGATGATCGACTGCATCGAATCCACCTCCATTCCCAACTGCATGGTAGGCCTTCTTGCTGCTTTGCCCACTACGCAGCTGACGCGCCGTCTCGCGCGGGAGGGTCGCCTTCATTCCGGCTACGACAATCAGGGTGAAGCAGGAGGCGACCAAGGCATCACTGGGCTCAACTTCGAAACGCTGCGGCCGCGCCGCGACGTGTATTTGGATTACGCGACAATTCTCGAAAAGATTTACGATCGCGAAGCCTATTTCAAACGCGTGAGGCGAATGGGTCGACTCATCGACCGCTCCAATCGAGCAATGAGCCTGTCGATGCGCGAACTATTGATGGTTGCGCGCCTGATATGGCACATGCAGGTTAAACAAAAGGGTATTCGCGGCAGTTTCTGGAACACCGTTTTGGATTGTGCAATTCATAACCCGCGAGCGCTGAAATACGTCATGATCACCATGGCTCTCTATCTTCACATTGGACCGTTTTCCCGTTACGTGCGCGCCCATACAGAGGAGCAGATTGCACTGATTGACACCGGCGAGCAGATGGAGTCGCGTCTGGCGTTGCCTCCTGTTCCGAGCATGCGTGGGAGTGGCGGCACGCTCGCTACGAAGGCCGGATAATAAGTCTGCAAACATCTCATCGAGATGATCTTTGCCAGAACGGAAAAAGCTTGAACGCCTCCAACAGCGAAGCCGAGAGGCCTGATGTCGAGCACATCGTCAAAGAGATTGCGCGCGGTTCTTGCCGACAGGATGCCGTTTCAGGCCGTGAGAGGGATCGTATCAGTCGTCCATCTGTTTCCGGGCATTTTAACTGCCGTGGCGGGAGGGGTCTTCTACCTCCTTGTGATCGGCGAAGTGCGAGGTTTTGGTTCGGTATTGCTGTTTGGCTCGATGTTCCTGATCTCCGCTGCGGTCGGCAGCATGAATGACTATGTTGATCTTGATCTCGACCGGCGCGCTCAGCCAAACAAACCTCTTGTGCGCGGCGATATCCGACCCGAAACAGCGGTCGTGGTCTCACTCGCGGCGTCCGCAGGCGGGGCGCTGTTGTCGTCTTGTTTCGGGTGGCAGGCGTTGGCGATGTCTCTGGTCGTGCTCGCCTCGGGGATGGCTTACAATTTCTGGGCGAAGGGGACGATCTGGAGTTGGGCCCCCTACGCAATAGCCATTCCTGCTCTCCCGATATGGGCCTTTGTTGCAGCCGACAAATTCAGGCCGGTCGTGCTGCTGACCTTTCCGCTAGGAGCATTGACATCGCTGGCGGTGAACCTTGCCAACACGCTTCCGGATTTGGCCGGCGATGCCCGCTACGGCCTCAAAGGACTGGCCCATAGGCTGGGACTGCAGCGGTCGATCATCGTCATCTGGGTTTCATTTGGCGGAGTAATCGGCCTGCTTGCCCTCACGCCGATCTTTATCGATAGCAAGCCGAGAGCCCTGTTTCCAGGCCTTATCCTCGGCTCGGTGCTGTTGCTTGTGATGATCGTCGATTATGCCGTCAGCCGATCAGCTGCAAGCCTCCGGCGAGGCTGGTATTTCAGCTCAATCCTGACTGCGCTCCTTGGAGGCACGTGGATCGCAAGCCTCTCGTCCGGCTAGGCGCGGCTGCGCAGAGCAGTGCGCCTGGTACGTTCCCGGGCTTTCGCCTATCCCGCAAGCTCGAAAATCATGCTTTCCGCGGTCAGGCCTGGTCCAAATGCCATCCCGCAACCGAGCCCCTTCAAATTCCTGTCAAGCATGGTGCGCAGAACAAATGGCACGGTCGCGGAGGACATGTTTCCATACAGCCGCAGCACCTCGCGCGAGCAGTTGAGCGCCTCGGGTTCCAAATCGAGCGCCGAGCCGACGGCGTCGAGTATGGAGCGGCCACCCGGATGCACCGCCCACAAATCGATATCGCTTGTGCTTCGTCCGCTCAGGATGGAGCAAATGTTGCTCGGCAACCCATGCAGCAGGGTCAGCGGTACTTGCCCGGAGAGAGTCATGTCGAAGCCGTGCTGCCCGATGCGCCAGGTCATTTGATCCGCGGCATGCGGGATGAGCTTTGAATGGAAGCTTCGCAGCTCAATTCCTGAGGGCTCGCCGGAAACGAGGCAGGCCGAACAACCATCACCCCAAATAGAAAAACAAAGGATGCGTTCAAGTTCATCGACGTCTTGCATATGGATGGTGCACAGCTCGTCGTTGACGATAATCACTTTCGCGTCCGATTCAGAACGAATGATGTGGCGCGCAAGCTTGAAAGCGTTGAAAGCGGAATAACAGCCCATGAAACCGATGATGGTCCTTTCGACCTCCGAGCCCAGGTCGAAGTGGTTCACGATGTCGATGTCGAGGCCTGGGGCGTAGAGCCCGGTACAGGATGCCACGATCAGGTGCGTCACCTCGTCCTTGAACTCGCAAAAATCAATATCGTCGAGAGCCTGTACCGCCAATGTCGGGGCGTGGCGCTCATAGAAGCGCATTCGCGCTTCCGTGTCGGGAAAACGTCCGCGCTGATAAAACCCCTGGATATCGAACCCTCCCTCGTCCTGGCTGCCATGGCCCGGTTGCAGAAACGAATACCGGTGCTCGATCTGTGACCGCTCTACCATCTTGTGGAAGAGCTGCCTTGCCGATTTGCTGCTCAACAGAGCGGGCGCGTAGTCGACGAACTTCCGGTGGCCATCGAATGGCGGGACGGCGGTGCCAATTCTGTTGATGTAGGCAGTGGACATTGGTTGTGCAATTGAAAAGACTAGCGCCGGTGCCATTTCATTGCAAGATTGTCGCCTGTGCATCGCCATGGGGATGGTTGCCGGATGATGACGGAAAGAACGCGCGTCCTCGTCGCGGGAGGTGGTCCCGCCGGGTCGATGACCGCCATGCTGCTCGCGCGCGAGGGCTTTGACGTCGTCGTTTGTGAGAAAGATCGATTCCCCCGCTACCATATCGGAGAATCGCTCCTTACGTCGGTGATTCCCCTGCTCGAATTTGTTGGTGCGCTCGAACGGGTAGAGCGCCACGGATTTGTCAAGAAGTATGGCGCTTTCTTCAGAATCAAGCACGATCAGCCTGCCGGCTACATCGACTTTACGAAGCTCAGTCGTTATCCGCACAGTTTTCAAGTTCTTCGATCGGAATTCGATGCGATTCTCCTGGACCACGCCCGCACCTGCGGCGCCAGCGTTCTCGAACAAACGGCGGTCACTTCGGTGGAATTCGAAGATAGCCGTCCCGTGGCTGCGACCACGCGCAGTGCCGACGGATCAAGCAGGCGAATCTCCTTTGACTACATGGTCGACGCGACAGGTCAGGCGGGACTTCTCTCCGCGCGCTACTTCAGAAATCGACAGGAAGAAGTTGCGTTTGCGAACGTCGCCATGGGCGGTTACTTCCGGGGGGCGCGTGCGTATCGGGACCGTCATGGGGTCCAACATCCAGGCGCGTTCTCGATGGAAGCATTGAGTGATGGCTCCGGCTGGACGTGGGCCATACCGCTGCACGACCGAACACTGAGCGTCGGAGTGGTCGTTCATCGTGACGTTTACAAGCACCGTCGCAAGGCCGCGCATTCGCTGGAAGATTATTTTGCAAAGACGCTCGAATTATCCCCGGATGTGACCTCCCTCATCTATGAAGCCTCGCGGGAAGGAGAGGTCCGCAGTTGGCGCGACTACTCCTACTTTGCCAAGGCTTTCGCTGGCCCAGGCTATCGGCTTGCCGGAGATGCGGCGGGCTTCATCGATCCGCTATTTTCTACTGGTGTCCATCTTGCCTTTCTTGGCGCGCTTAGCGCCGCAGCCACGATATGCGCGGTGCTACGCGGGGAGGTGTCCGAGGAGACGGCACAGACATTCCACGAGCGGTGCTTGCGGCAGGCGTATACCCGATTCATGGTTACGGTGGCGGGGTTCTACTGCCAGATCCGAAGCCAGGAGAGCTTGGTTCTACCGTCTGTGTCACGCGAGAACTTCCAACTCGCGTTCGACCTCATTCAGCCAATCGTCTCCGGCAACGCCGATGTGAATTCTGACGAAATACCTCCTGACCTTCTCAACCGGGCCCTGCAGTTTGCCACGGCGACAATGCTGGAAGCGCACGACATTCGCACGAATGTTCCTGTGGCCAAGCTCATGAGCACTCGCATCCTGGACGATTCAATTACGGATCGGTTCGCAGCGATCGACGGAATGTTCATTCGATTTGATCGCGGACAGCTCGGCCTAGAGCGAGTCGGGGCAATCGGGTCGATGCTCGTTGGCGCTCGCAACCGCATCATCCGAGGCGTTATTGCTGTGGCAGGCTGACCCGCACGGACCACTTGCATGGTCTGATGGGTGCGAAAACCCCGCTTGGTTCTCCTTACGGGTACCCGGCAACTGCGGCAGATATTCTCCTATCGCGGCGAAATCGACCTGGGTACCGCGATAAAAGCTCGTGACGCGCTGCGCATGGCGACTTGCCGCGCCCTCGCGCGACAACATAGTTACCGTCGCAGAGTGAGCAATTTTGCTCAGACGCCAACCAGTCGTGCGAGTAGAAGTGAGCTAAAGAAGGGTGAAAACTCCCTTTTTCCTCATACGTACATCAACCATGCTGAGAGAATTAAATTCTGATCCCAGGTGATTCCCATGATAAACGCTAATGAGTTGACCAAACAAACGACGAATAGTCCAAGCGACAACACGAAACTTACGATACTCGCTTGCGCGCTGGGACTTATCATTTTCGTTGTGCTGTACGTCAAGACAATTGGGTTTTAAGAACTCCTCTGGAGTTTACTCGCGGCATTGCGGTTCTCGAAACTAATTTTGAGCGCGGCGGTGCCAACAGCGCACTCATTCCCTATAAGTTATTGAAAGTACCTAAAGTGGAAAAGCCGCCCGTGGGCGGCCGGAATAACTGGTCGGGATTCGCGGTTATACGAGAAACATCTGTGCATGCAAGCGTGGTATAGTTCCTGACATCAAAGCGGAGCGACCGTGGCAAAAGGCGTGGACATCGAAATGGCGCCTCTCGACGATGATCACGTGCGAGCAAAGATCACCTGGTCCGAGCAGGATGTCGGTGGCGGAAAACTCGTTGTAGAAGTCACCGTCAAAAACACCAAGACGCGCCCAAAAACCGACGACCAACTTAGATCAGATGCGAGGGCGCTTGCCGTGCGTTTCGCCCGAGCCTTTGCTGATACGATTGAGAATTAGCGGCGGTCGACCCGCCTTTTTCTTCGCGAAAATCACGTTCCAATTATCCCTATAAGCTTCAGAAACGGGTTTCTGACCCTCGCCCCTACTATAGCCGGAGGGTGAGGCGGCAGCTAATTCTCCGCTGTCAGCCTTGGATGGCTCTGCGCCGGAAGTCCTCTTCTTCTCCGGTGGGGCTTCATTTTCTGGAGTGGAGTTGGTTTTAATTTTCTTGTCGTCGCTGGCCATCATTTTTCCTAACGGTGGATTTGTTCAAGACCGGGCTATCGCTGATCATCGTCGTGCATATACCCCCCGCAACTTTGTGCCTAGCCGGAAGCGCCCCGGAAAACCGGGGCGCTCCCACATTTCAACCGGTCAGAACGTCAGGCGGCGGCCTTGGTCGGCTGGACCTCCAAGACCTTGCCGGAGCTCGCGATCGGGATCGCCCGGGGCTTCATCGCCTCCGGGATCTCACGCACAAGGTCGACGTGCAGGAGCCCGTTCTCCAGCCTCGCGCCCTTGACCAAAACATGGTCGGCAAGCTGGAAGCTACGCTCGAAGGTCCGCTCGGCAATGCCCTTGTAGAGCACGTCGCCGGTCTTCTCCTCGTCGTTGGCCTGTTTCTCGCCGCGGATCGTCAGCGTGTTTTCCTTCGCTACGATCGATAGATCAGCGTCGGTGAATCCGGCGACTGCAACCGAGATGCGAAAGGCGTTTTCGCCATTCCGCTCAATATTGTAGGGCGGATAGCTGGGCACCGAGCCTTCCACGCCGCCGAGCTGGTCGAGCATGGAGAACATCCGGTCAAAGCCGACAGTTGAACGGTAGAGGGGAGCAAAATCGAATGTACGCATAGCATGACCTCTTTAGTTTGAGCGACATGCGAACGGTCCGCCCTCAGGGCCGAACCTTCCGTATCACGCAGCCTCATGGCCTGCGCGTTTCGTATTTGGGAGTGCTTCCAGGCCTTTGCAATAGATCAAACAGAATAGTTGCTGGATATCGCTGGTTCCACGTTCCCATACGAAACAACGATATTGAAATATGCAGGGAGAAAACGTTGATCAGATACTGTCCTTTCGTAGGGGTGAGCAGTTTTATACAGACGCCTGACAATCGCTTTGACTACTGCCATCTGCTTCAGCGTAGCGTCATTCATCATGCGACAGACAAGGCCTCGGCGCGGTCGAACCCAGGCGCCAACAACCCATTAGATTCAGCCAAGTGAGCAATTTTGCTCAGACTCCGGACGGAAAAAGGCGCAAATCCATAATAATCGATACGCCATCGCAAAGCGATCGGTCTTCAATTCAACTCAGCCACCGGAACCCATCCCGGTGTCCGTGGCCTCGCTTCGAAATATGTCTCGCGAAAGGAAATACCATGCAAGTACCTTCAATTCTGCAAGGAGAATCTCTGAAGCGTCTGCTTCAAGGCGCAGCCGCCGGTGCCGTCGCAACGATGTTTATCGGATTTTACTGGGGCGGCTGGTCGCTCGGCAGCACCGCTGACAAGATCGCAAAAGAGCGCTCAGAGCTGGCGGTCGTCGCGGCGCTGGCACCCGTGTGCGCCGACAAGTTCCGCGCACTGCCTGACGCCGACGCGAAGAAAGTCGCGCTTTCGAA